>Ga0160419_100222_pt1 | contig 40560 bp, 37 predicted proteins | sample CelAP2metagpilot_2_FD_108196 | JGI IMG/M metagenome (GOLD analysis project Ga0160419, IMG submission 108196) | Phycosphere-associated microbial communities from Cellana algal ponds in Kailua-Kona, Hawaii, USA - Cellana AP2-4-25 metagenome pilot ...
CGCAGGGTGCGGGCTTTGATCCGCTGGTGATCGATCCGCGCGAAGCCTTTGGCGCAGCGGCCCGCTTCCCGCAGGCCCGCGTGATCAACGACTGGCCCGATGACGCCATCAACGAAGTGGGCATTGATGCGCGGACGGCTTTGGTCCTGCTGACCCATGACCCCAAGCTGGATGATCCCGCGCTTGAGATCGCCTTGCGCTCGGACGTCTTTTACATCGGGGCGCTTGGCAGCAAGCGTACCCATGCAGCCCGTGTTGAGCGTTTGACAGGGGCGGGATTCTCCGAAGCGCAGATCGCGCGCATCCATGGCCCGGTTGGCCTTGATATCGGGGCGGCAGGTCCGGCAGAGATCGCCGTGTCGATCCTTGCCCAGATGATCCAGACATTGCGCAAACCATGAAGTTCGGTCCGGTGCCCTTGGCGGAAGCGGAAGGCGCGGTTCTGGCCCATTCGGTGGCTGTCGCCAGCGGGCGGTTGCGCAAGGGCCGCGTCCTGACCACGCAGGACATTGCTGCCTTGCAGGAAGCGGCATTGGATGTGGTGATCGTCGCGCGACTGGAACCGGGAGACGTGGATGAGAACACCGCCGCCCAACGGCTGGCGGAAGCGGTTGCGGGGCCGGGACTGCGGCTGAGCACGGCGTTTACGGGCCGGGTCAATCTGCTGGCCGAAGGGCCGGGTGTCAGCGTGTTGGATGTGGCGGCGCTGGAAGCGGTGAACGCGATTGATCCGATGATCACCATTGCGACGGTCCCGCCCTATCAGCAGATGCGCGATGGCGGGATGGTCGCAACGATCAAGATGATTTCCTACGCAGTGGCGGGGGCGCATCTGGAGGCAGCCTGCACGGCCGCCGGACAAGGCGCGATCCGGCTGGCAGCGCCGCAACTCAAAACCGCGACGCTGATTGTAACAGACATCCCCAAGGGCCCTGGTGACAAGGGCCGGATGGCCATCGCGGCGCGGCTGGAGGCGTTGAACGCGACGCTGGAAAAGACCGTGGTCGTGCCCCATGAGGCTGGCGCTCTGGATGCAGCGTTGCGGGCGGCAGGTACCGATCTGGTGCTGATCCTGACCGGGTCGGCGACCTCCGACATTGATGATGTCGCGCCTTCGGCAGTGCGCGCGGCGGGCGGCGTGGTCCACCGGTTCGGGATGCCGGTTGATCCCGGCAATCTGCTGTTTCTGGCGGATCTCAATGGGGTGCCCGTGATTGGCCTGCCGGGCTGCGCCCGTGCGCCCGCGCTGAACGGGGCCGATTGGGTGTTGTCGCGCATTCTGTGCGGTTTGCCTGTCAGTGCCGGTGATATTGCCGGGATGGGCGTGGGCGGGTTGCTCAAGGAGATCCCGACGCGGCCGCAACCCCGCCGACCACGGTGAAAGGGCGGGGCTGTGCAGGGTCGGCGGAAAGCTGCCAGATGAGGGGGCGTTTCGGCAAGCGGGGGCAGGCTGTTATTGAATAACGGAACCTGTTCCACCCAGATGCGTTCAACTGTGTACCCGCGCCAGTTGGCGTGTGGCTAAGATAAAGGACGTATCGATGAAAAAGGTTCTGCATTCCACCACGGCACTGGGCGTCAGCATTGCCCTTGCGATGCCTGGCCCGATTATGGCTCAAACCGAGGTTCCCGGCTGCGCTGCACCGGGAGAGGAGGCTGTGTTTCCCTGCGTGCTGAATGGCGAAACGGTAGAGAGCGCGGAAGGGCTTGCCTTGTTGCAGGATACCTTGACGGATGAGGCCGCAGCAGAGGCGGAAGCGGCAGCGGCTGAGCAAGCTGCGGCGGAAGCGCAGGCGGCCGAGGAAGCGGCAGCGGCTGAGCAAGCTGCGGCGGAAGCGCAGGCGGCCGAGGAAGCGGCAGCGGCGGAGCAGGCAGCGGCAGAAGCGCAAGCGGCTGAGGAAGCGGCGGCGGCGGAGCAGGCAGCGGCAGAAGCGCAAGCGGCTGAGGAAGCAGCGGCGGCGGAGCAAGCTGCGGCGGAAGCGCAAGCGGCAGAGGAAGCGGCAGCGGCGGAGCAAGCTGCGGCGGAAGCGCAAGCAGCCGAGGAAGCGGCAGCGGCTGAGCAGGCCGGGGAGGCCCCAACCGAAGACGCGGAAGCGGCACCTCAAGCGGAGGAGGCTCCCGCGACTGCTGACGCCACGCCAACTGACGAAAGCGCAACAGAGCAAGCGGCAACCGAGCAGCCAACCGCTGAAACCACGGAAGAAACCGCCGCCGCAGAAGCGGCAGCGGCAGAACAGGCCGCGGCAGAAGCGCAGGCGGCCGAAGATGCAGCAGCCGCGCAGAAAGCGGCAGAGCAGGAAGCGGAGCGCGCTGAGCGCAAGGCGGCCCGCAAGGCGGAGCGTAAAGCCGCGCGGCAGGAAGAACGCCGCGCAGAGCGTCGCGCCGCCCGCAAGGCGGAACGCGAAGCCATTGCCGCCGCTGCCGCCGAAGTGGCCAGCGGGGAGGCGCAGTCGGATGTTGTGACAGAAGAAGTCACGGCCGACGAAGTCCGGTCCTCTGACGAGGAATTTGAAACAACTGTCACCGGGCAGGATGCCGCACCAGCCACGGCCGAGGCCGCACCCCAAAAGGACGATGGGCTGAGCAAGCTGGAAAAGGCGCTGCTGCTGGGGCTTGGCGCTGTGGTTGTGGGGTCCGTGTTGAAAAATGGCGATCGGGTGGTCAGCAATTCCGGTGACCGGATCGTGGTCGAAGACCCCGATGGCGCGCTTCGGGTGCTCAAGGACGAAGACGCATTGATCCGCCGTGCTGGCGACGAAGTGCGCACGGAGACGTTCTCTGACGGATCGAGCCGCAGCTTTGTGACCCGGCCCGACGGCTCGAGGGTGGTGACCATCCGGGGCCGTGACGGATCGGTCCTGCGGCGGATCAACATCGATCCGCAGGGCAATGAATACGTCCTCTTTGACGATCTGGTTGAAGAAGAAGCGGTTGTTGTCTCCGAACTGCCGCCGGTTGAGATGCGCAGCGCGGTTGTGGGGGACGCGGATGAAGCGGCCCTGCGCGCGGCCCTTCAGGCGGAACTGAATGCAGAGCGGGACCGGACATTCTCTTTGCGTCAGGTGCGTGAGATTCGGGAGGTCCGGTCCCTGGTGCCGGAGCTGGAACTGGATGCTGTGCGGTTTGAAACCGGTTCGGCTGCCATCCGGCCCGAACAGGCCCGCGCGCTTGCCCGGATCGGGACCACGCTGCGTGATCTGGTGCAGGAGGACCCCAGCACCGTGATCCTTGTCGAAGGGCACACGGATGCTGTGGGCAGTGCGACCTACAACCTCGCGCTGTCGGATCGCCGTGCCGAAACCGTGGCGCTGGCCCTGGCGGAGTATTTCAGGGTGCCTGCGGAGAACATGGTGACCCAGGGCTACGGCGAAAGTGCGTTGAAAGTGATCACAGACGCGGATGAGCCCGCCAACCGGCGCGCCGTTGTGCGCAACATCACGGGCCTGCTCCGGTAGGGCTTTTCAAGGGATGAAACGAGAAAGCCCCCGACGCTGTGCGGGGGCTTTTTGCTTTGGCTGATTGCCTGACTTATTTGTTGGGCAGGGGGCCGATCAGCATGACCATCTGGCGGCCTTCCAAGGCGTTGGCTTGCCAATGCCGAGGTCTGGCAGTCGCTCCCCCTTGAGGGAGCGATGAGAAGACCATCTGGGTCTATTTGTTGGGCAGGGGGCCGATTAGCATGACCATCTGGCGGCCTTCCATCTTCGGGAAGTTCTCAACCTTGCCATGCTCCTTGGTGTCTTCCGCCACACGCTCCAGCAATTCGCGGCCGAGGTTCTGGTGGGCCATCTCACGGCCCCGGAAACGCAGGGTAACCTTCACCTTGTCGCCGTTCTCCAGAAACTTGAAGACGTTGCGCATCTTGACGTCATAGTCATTGGTATCGGTGTTGGGCCGGAACTTGACCTCTTTGATCTCAATGATCTTTTGCTTTTTGCGCGCTTCGGCCTCGCGCTTCTGGGTCTCATATTTGAACTTGCCGAAATCCATGATCTTGCACACGGGCGGATTGGCATTGGGCGAGATTTCAACCAGGTCCAGCCCGGCGTCCTCTGCCATGTCCATGGCACGGGCGGGGGTGACAACGCCGACGTTTTCGCCTTCGGCGCCGATCAGGCGGATTTCGTTGGAACGGATAGCACTATTGACGCGCGGGCCGGTATCCCGGGTTGGCGGCGCGTTGTGAGGTCTGCGAGCGATGATGGTCGTCCTTTGATGGTTTCGAAAACAGGAGGTTACAAAATACCCTCCAAAGCCTGTTTCTTCAAGCGGCTAAATACGGCTGTATGCCGCTTATCAGCGGAAATTCCCCTTGAAGAACGCCCCCTGGGAGCGCATTTGCAGCACCACAAAGGCCCTTGCGCCAAACGGCGTTCAGCAGGGCCGCAAACCCACACGACTGGGAATAAGGGGAAGACGATGAAGAATCTGATTTGGATCATTGTGGCCGCGGTGGTGGCGGTTGGCGGATACATGCTGTTCACCGGCAAATCCCCAACCGAACTGGCGACGGATGCAACACAGGCTGCTGACAGTGCAGCGGATGCGACCACTGAAGCGGCAAGTGACGCGGCCACGGCCGTGACAGAGGCAGCTGAAGAAGCGGTTGAAGCGGCGACGGATACAGTGATGGAGGCTGCGGAAGTGGCACAGGATGCGGTCGATACCGCAACTGAAGCCGCAGAAGATGCAGCCGACGCGGTGACCGGAGCTGCTGAAAGTGCAGCCGATGCCGTTGAGGGCGCGGTGGATGACGCAGCGGATACGGCTGCCGAGGCTGTCGATGCAGCGACAGACACCGCAACACAGGCCGCCGAAAGCGCCGTTGACGCAGCAACGGACACCGCAGAGGCAGCGGCAGAGGCCGCAACGGACGCAGTGGATACCGCGACAGAAGCCGCTGAGAGCGCTGTTGACGCAGCGACGGATACCGCAGAAGCGGCCACAGATGCGGCAACCGACGCGGCGGATACCGCGACAGAAGCCGCAGAGAGTGCCGTTGACGCAGCGACAGATGCCGCAGACACCGCAACCGACACGACCGAGGCTGCAACCGAAGCGGTTGATGATGCCGCAGAGGCCGCAGCAGAAGGCACCCAAGAGGTCGCCGCTGCATCGGCAGAGGCAGGCGACACGGCGCTGTCCGAGCTGCTGACGGTTGATGGCTTCAACCTCGACAAAGTCAGTGAGATGATCGAGGGGTCAGACCTTGGTGCATTGCAGAAAACCACGCTGACCCAAGGCATCAAGGCCGCGCAGGACAACCCGGACCTGCTGAAAGCGGCGCTGGATGCGGTGCGTGAGGCAATGGGTCTCTGATCCGCAAGGATGTCCATGAAGACAGAATGAAAAGGCCGCGTCCCTCAGAGGGGGCGCGGCCTTTTTTTGTTTGTGGTGCCGGAGGTCTTCCAGGTCAGCCGACAAAGGCCTTCTCAACGACGAAGTGTTTGGGATCTGAATTTGCCCCTTCCTCAAGCCCGTGGGATTCTAGGATCCGCTTGAGGTCGGTGTTCAGCCCCAGCGAGCCGCAGATCATCGCGCGGTCGGTGTCCGCGCTGATGCCGTCAATGCCCAGATCCCTGAACAGCGTGCCGTCCTCCAGCAGTGTGGTGATACGGCCCATCTTGGGGCTCTCTTCGCGGGTGGTGGTGGGGTAATAGCGGATCTTGTCGAGGTTTTCCTGCCCCAGCAGTTCCAGCATCATCTCATCCTTTTTCAAGTCTTCGATGAGCCGCCGGCCGTATTCCAGTTCCCCCACATCACGGCAGGTGTGGGTCATGATGATTTCGTCATAGTTTTCATATGTTTCCGGCTCCCGCAACAGCGACGCGAAGGGCGCAAAGCCGGTGCCTGTGGCGAAAAACCAGATCCGTTTGCCGGGCAGCAGCGCGTCATGCACCAGGGTGCCTACGGGTTTGGGGCGCAGGATGATTTCATCCCCCACCTCGATATGCTGGAGTTTGGAGGTCAGCGGGCCGTCCTGCACCTTGATGGAATAGAATTCCAGCTCCTCATCCCAGGCGGGGGAGGCGATGGAATAGGCGCGCAGGAGTGGTTTTTGCTTGCCCGTCTCGGGGTGCGGGTCGCCCATCAGGCCGATCATCACGAATTCGCCGGAACGGAAACGCAGGGAGGCCGGGCGGGTGACACGGAAGGAGAACAGGCGATCCGTCCAGTGTTTGACGGATGTCACGATTTGCGCATCTGGCAAAGCGGGGGTAGCGGCGGTTTTGTTCACGGGTGTAAGCTCAGTCATATCGTTTGTACACAAGCGATCCTTGTGTTTCAGCCTTACGTCAAGTTTCAGGGAAAATCAATCTGTGCTGGCGTCGCAGCGGGTGGGATCAGCCCACCGTGCCGCGCAACCTGTTTTGGTAGTCGTGATCCTGCCAGTTGGCACGGAACTGCCATTGCGCGGCCGGCTGGCGGGCGGCGATGTCGTCATTGACCTCCACCTCATCAAACCCGGCACGGCGCGCCATCGCATATTGATCGGCCAGCACATGGCCCTTGGCGCGCAGGCGGCCTGCATAGCCCCGCAGGCGCAGGGCGCGGGCGATGGTGAAACCGCGCCCATCCGCGGCGCTCGGAAAGTCAATGCGGATCATCTCCAGCCCCTCGCTGAGCTTGATGTCCTCGGGCTGGGTGTCCGAGGACAGGTCAAGCGCGCGGCAGTCGTTCGCGGCACCCGCCTCGCAATAGCCGTGGGTCCAGTCGTCGGCGACAAAGCCGGTGTCGGTGATGAGTTGTGTCATGTCAGTGCTCCTGAGCGGATCATTTTTCCATTCTCGAAATGGATGCCGCATTCGTCTTTTTTGGCGTTGCGCCAACGGCCTGCGCGGGGATCTTCACCCGGTTTGACCGGGGAGGTGCAGGGCATGCAGCCGATGGAGGGATAGCCTTTGCCCACCAGCGGATGCCGTGGCAGGCGGTTTTCGGCCATGTAGTCCTGCACGTCCTGCGCGCTCCAATAGGCGAGCGGGTTGACCTTGATCCGGGGGCGCGCCTCATCGCCGCGCTCTTCGGTTTCAAAGTGCGCGAGCGTGGCCCGGCTGCCGGATTGAAAGCGCTTGCGCCCGGTGATCCAGCCGTCAAAGCCATGAAGCGCTGTTTGCAGAGGCTGGGTCTTGCGCAAGGCGCAACAGGCGTCGGGGTCGCGCTGGTGGAGTGTGGTGTCCGGGTCCGTTTGCGCGATGTTGCCGCTGCGCAGGATGGTTACGTTGCGCAGGCCCAGTCGTTCGGTCAGTTCCTGTTGGTAGACGAGGGTTTCGGCAAACAGCAGTTCGGTGTCGATAAAGAGGACCGGCAGGTCTTTGTCCACCATCGACGTCAGATGCAGCAACACCACCGATTCCGCGCCAAAGCTGGAGACCAGCGTGAGGCGCGGGACGGTTGTGAGGGCGGCACGGAGCACGTCGGTGGCCGCGTGGTGGCGCAGGTCCGTGTTCAGCTTTGTGACCTGACGGGACAGCGCCTGATGGCTGATCGGCCCTTCGGGGAGGTTTTTTGAACCATTTGGAAGGGGCGTGTGGCGTTCAGGCAGCATTGGCTTGCGCTTCGGAGTAGAGGGCGGATTTGAAAGGGGCGAGACCGAGGCGGCGGTAGGTTTGCAGGAAGGTCTCGCCGGGGTCATTGCGCAGGTCGAGATAGGCCATGACAAGGCGTTCGACGGCCGGAATGATGTCGTCTGCGGAGAAACCGGGACCTGCGCGTTCGCCGATGGTTGCGTCCTCCGTACCGTCACCGCCCAGCGTGATCTGGTAGTTTTCCACGCCTGCGCGGTCGAGGCCGAGGATGCCGATGTGGCCCACGTGGTGGTGGCCACATGCGTTGATGCAGCCGGAGATCTTGATCTTGAGAGGGCCGATGTCGTGCTCCAGCTTGAGCGCGTCAAAGTGCGTGGCGATCTCCTGTGCGATGGGGATGGAGCGGGCGGTGGCCAGCGCGCAATAGTCCATGCCGGGGCAGGCGATGATGTCGGAGATCAACCCGATGTTGGCCGTGCCGAGGCCTGCGGCTTTGAGGGCTGCATAGACGGAGGGGAGATCCTCTTTGTGGACATGGGGCAGGATGACGTTCTGCTCATGGCTGATGCGCAGCTCATCATGGCCGTAGCGTTTGGCGAGGCCTGCCATGATCCGCATCTGGCGTGAAGAGGCGTCGCCCGGTGTCTTGCCGTGCGCTTTCAGAGAAATCGAGACAATGGCGTAACCGGGCGCGGCATGTTCCGCGAGGTTCGTGTCTGACCAGCTGCGGAACGCCGGGTCGTGCTGACGCGCGTGGTGGTAGGCGGTTTCCGGGGCGGTTTTGAACCGGGGTTTGGCGAAGTCCGACGTGATGCGGGCCAGCATCTGCTGATCCACGCCGCCGAAGTGGGGGCGGATGAGCTTGTAGCGGGCGTCAACGCGCGCGCGGATATCCTCGATGCCGTTTTCATGCACGGTGATCTTGATGCGCGCCTTGTATTTGTTGTCGCGGCGGCCCAGCAGGTTGTAGACGGAGACGATGGCTTCCAGCGTGGGCAGCAGGTCTGCGTCGGCGACGAAGTCATTGAGGGTCTTGCCGATCATCGGCGTGCGGCCCAAACCACCGCCAACGATCACGCGGTAGCCGCGCGCGCCGTCTTGTTCGACGATTTGCAGGCCGATGTCGTGGGCTTTGATCACCGCACGGTCGTGGGGTGAGCCGCTGACAGCGACTTTGAACTTGCGCGGCAGGAATTGGAATTCCGGGTGGTCGGTGGACCATTGACGGATGAGTTCGGCCACGGGGCGCGGATCGGCGATTTCGTCTGCCGCGGCTCCGGCGAAATGGTCGGCTGTGACGTTGCGGATCGTGTTGCCGGAGGTCTGGATGGCGTGCATGTTTACCTCTGCCAGCGCGTCCAGCATGTCGGGCACATCGCGCAACTCGGGCCAGTTGTACTGGATGTTCTGGCGCGTGGTGAAATGGCCGTAGCCCTTGTCCCATTTGTCCGCGATCATCGCCAATTGTTCCATCTGGGCGCTGTTGAGCGTGCCGTAGGGGATGGCCACGCGCAGCATATAGGCGTGCAGTTGCAGATAGAGGCCGTTCATCAGGCGCAGGGGCTTGAATTCATCCTCCGTCAGGGAGCCGTCAATGCGGCGTTCGACCTGCGCGCGGAATTGGGCGTTGCGTTCTTTCAGGAAAGCGGCGTCGAAATCGGTGTAATGGTACATCAGAATTGCTCCTGCTTGGCGCGTTCTTGTTTGCCGTGGGCGTAGTTGGAGGGGCCGGTTGCGCGGAAATCCTCACGGAAATGGGTGGGGACGGGGGTGCCGTCGTTGATTTCGACATCGGCGAGGTAGACACCCACGACATCGCCGGTCTGGGCGGAGGCTTCGATCATGCGCAGGTCGGCGTGGGCTTCGTCGGTGAGGACTTCGGCGTCTTTGAGATCGCGGGACCAGCCTGCTTCGGTAAGGTAGACCACGTCGCCTTCGAGCAGCGCGTTGGCGGTGACGACTTTGGGGGTGAAGGCTTTGGGCATTACAGGGCCTCCTTCAGGGATGTGAGTTCAGGGGAGAGGGCTGCGGCATCGCGGGGGGCGAGGCCGAGGAAGGTCAGGGCCGGGCCGGAGAGGGCCGCGGCAGCCAGATCGTCCGGCAGGCGCGCAAGGCTGGTGGCAAGGATGCGCTGATCCGGGCGGGAGGCGTTTTCGATGATCGTGACGGGGGTTGCGCGATCCGCACCGTGCATCAGCAGGCGGCCTTGCACGAAACGCGCGGATTTCTTGCCCATGTAGATCGCGGCGACCTCATTGGGGCGGGCCAGTGCGGACCAGTCGTGATCGGCGAAGCCTTTCATGTCGTGGCCTGTCAGGAAGCGCACGGAGGCGTTGCGGCCCCGGCGGGTGAGGCTTTGGCCAATGGTGGCGACGGCAGCGGAGGTGGAGGTGATGCCGGGCACGATGTGCCAGCCGATCTGGTGGGCGTCCACGGCGTCGATTTCCTCATCGAGGCGTCCGAAGACGGTGGCGTCGCCGGATTTGAGGCGGACGACCTGTGCGCCGGATACTGCGTGTTCAACCAGCAGGGCGTTGATATGCTCTTGGGGCGTGGAGGGGCCGAACCCCTCTTTGCCGACGTCGATCATCAGCGCTTCGCGGCGGGCGAGTTCGAGGATTTCGGGGGTGATCAGGCGGTCGTAGATCACCACGTCGGCTTCATCCAGCGCCTTGCGGGCTTTGAGGGTCAGCAGTTCCGGATCACCGGGGCCGCCGCCGACAAAAGCCACATGGCCTGCGCGGGCTTTCCGGGTGAGGTGATTGTCCAGCAGAGTGTTGAGTGTTTGCGGGATTGTCTCTTCGCCAACGCTCATCGCCTTGGGGCCGGCGTTGAAATAATAGTCGCGCCAGAAGTCACGGCGGGGGCGGCCGAAGGGCAGGGCTTCGGCCATTTTGCGGAAACCCTTGCCGATGCGGGCGAGGGTGCCCAGCGTGGAGGGCAGACGTTCCTCCAGATCGGCTTTGATGGCGCGGGCCAGCACGGGGGCCGCGCCTTCGGTGCCAATGGCCACAGTGACGGGATCGCGGTCGACAATGGCAGGGGTGATGAATTCACTGTCGCCAAGGTTGTCGACCACGTTGACAAGGGCGCCCTCGCGGCGGGCGATCGCGGCGGTGCGTTTGTCCTCGGCGGTGTCTTCGTCTGCGGCATAGAAGAGGGCGGCACAGAGGATGTCACCGGGTTCCATGGCGCGTTTGTGCAGGGTCAGGCGCCCCTCGGCAGCCCAGGTGATGATCTGGGCGTCGGGGTCAGCGGCAAAGACGGTGATCCGTGCGCGGGTTTTCAGCAGCAGGCGCAGCTTGGCCAGGGCAGCGTCGCCACCGCCTGACAGGACGATGCGGCGGCCTTCCGTGGCCAGGAAGATGGGAAAATGATCCATGGGTCTGCCTTTGGTTGCGCATAACGTGACTTGCAATATAGGAAAATTTCCCATTTAAGCGCCATACCTGCTGGTCAATAAGGACATACGTTCCAAACTGGCGGAGAAGTGGAACGGGTATTCGCCCTTGAGAGGAATATTGGAATGTCAGTCCGGATAGATGAAACAGATCGGAAAATCCTGAGAGAGCTCCAGCGCGATGCCAGCCAGTCTCTGGACGATATTGCCCGCGCGGTGGGGTCTTCCAAGACGCCGGTGTGGAACCGGATTCGCAAGCTGCGCGAAGGCGGGGTGATTGGTCAGCAGACCGTGGTGCTGGACGCCGAAGCGCTTGGATTTGAAGCATGTTTCTTCGTGTTGATCCGCACATCCTCCCATGAGGCGGCCTGGCAGCAGGCGTTCTTGAAAGCCTTGAAGGACAGGCCCGAGGTGCAGGAGGCGCACCGGCTGGCAGGGGATATTGACTACATCCTGAAGGTGCGGGTGCAGAATGCACGGGCCTATGATGCCTTCTATCAGGCGCTGATTTCAGAGGTGCGGGTGCATAATGTGACAGCCCTGCTGTCGATGGAGGAGATCAAGTCGACCGTGGCGCTGCCGCTTTGACGTGATCCGAAGGCCGCGCCTGAGGGCGCGATGACATGTTTGGCGTTTGTGGCTTGCGTGAGCCCTTCGCGGCGGGAAGGGGTGTGTGCTGAGGACGAATGCCCGTGCTGAGAAGCGATTCAGGGACAGGTTTGCCCTGAATGCGCCTGTCCGAGGGTGATGTGAGTCGTGACCGTGTAAAGGACAAGCCGGGCAAGCCCGGTCGCTTTGCGATCCTTGACACGGCCAAGACTCACGGTGTGACCATCAAGCGGTCGAGTTTTTGGAAATGGTAGCTGTTGGCGTAGCGCGGTGGTTCCGTCAGCTGCAGGTCGGGATGTGCTGCAAACAAGGCGGGCAGCGCGATTTGCAATTCCAGCCGGGCCAAGGGCGCGCCGACGCAGAAATGCAGGCCTGCGCCGAAAGTGGTGTTGGGTTTGATCGCGCGGTCCGGGTTGAAGGTGTTCGGATCTTCGAACAGCGCGGGGTCGCGGTTGGCCGCGCCGAGTATCAGGGCGATTTCCTGACCTTTTTCAAGGGTGTGTGGCCCGATGTTGATGTCCTCATAGGCAATGCGTGTGAACATGTGCAGGGGGGCGTCGAAGCGCAGGATTTCCTCAACGGTGCCTGCGATCCGTTCCGGTGCAAGGGCGCTGAGCGCTGTGCCCTGTTCCAGCAGGCATTTCACGCCGTTGCCGATGCTGTGCACTGTCGCTTCATGGCCTGCATTCAGCAGCAGGATGCAGGTGCCGATCAGCTCATCGGGGGTGAGCTTTTCGCCCTCTTCCTCTGCGGCGATCAGCTGGGTGATCAGATCGTCGCGGGGATCAGAGCGGCGTTTGTCGATGTAGCTGCGCAGGAAGGTGATGAATTCGGCAGCGGCGGTGTTGGCGCGGTCCTCAATGGTGCGGTCGCGCCCGGCTTGATACATTGCCACCATGTCGCGGGACCAGCGCAGCAGGTCCCCTGACATCTCTTCGGGCACGCCCAGCAGGCGGGCGATGATGCGCACGGGGACCTGGGTGCAATAGGCGGGGATCAGGTCGAAGGGGACATCGCGCCGAGCCTCCAGCAGATCGGCACAGACCTCGGTAATGTCACCCGACAGGCCTGCAATGCGGCGCGAGGTGAAAGCCCGCAGGACTAGGCCACGCAGGCGGGTGTGGCGGGGCGGTTCCATATCCAGCATGGAGTGGGTTTCGGCCAGGGCCCAATCGGACAGATGGGCGGGGTATGGGGTTTGCAGGGCCGCAGGCTTCTCCCGGCCCAGCCGCCGGTCCCGCAGCAGTGCATTCACCGTGGCTGCGTCAAAGGCGGCGGCCATGCCATAGTCCGCCCAGAACAGCACGGGACCACGGGCGCGGGCCGCGTCATAGGCGGGGTAGGGGTCCTGGACGAAATCGGGGTCCTGGGGCGAAAGATGCAGCGTTTCCATGGGCCAACAGGATCAACTGGCACTGGTGTTTGCAAGAGGGGTCGTGCAGTTTGGGGCGATGAGAGGTGGATTGGTTCAGCGACTTGCCGTGGTGACGGCGTTTCTTGCCGTGGTCCTGGCCCTGTCGGGCGGGGTGTGGCGCTATGGATTCAATCAGGCGCTCGACCAGCTGGAGGCGCGGGGAGAGGCGGATCTGGCGCTGGCGGGCGACCGGCTGGTGGGGCAATTGCAACGTTACCGGGATCTGGCCGTCACCATGGCCGATCACCCCGGTGTTGTTGCGGCTCTTCATGGTGCTTCGGCTGAGGACACGCGCGATCTGTTGCTGGAAGTGGCGGATAAATCCGCAACACTGGATGTGCTGGTGCTGGACAGTGCAGGCCGGATACGTGCGGCCGCACAGGATGCGCCGCCTCGGGATCTGAGCGCGCAACCGCATGTCAGGCGGGCGCTGCGTGGTGCGCTCGGCTGGGGGCACGGGCCTGCCATGCCGTTGACAGAGCGCGCTTTTTACCACGCCGCCCCGATGTTTGGACCTGATGGCCGGGTGCAGGGCGCGGTTGTGGTGGTCACGGATCTGAATGGCATTGACTACAATTGGCGCGGCACCAATCCGCCGGCGTTCTTCACTGACCTCAATGGCGTGGTCTATATCTCCAACCGGTCGGAGATCCTGTTGTGGCAGCGCCCGGTCGGGGATCCGGGGCTGCGTCCGCCTGATGGGCAGGAGCCGTCGTTCAGGATCACGCGCATCGGGGGTCATGAGATCTGGACCGTCGGGTGGGGGCCCTATCTGCCGCGCGAGGGGCTGCATCTGACGCAGGATTTGCCGGTGATTGGCATGATGGGTGAGGTGTTGCTGGATGTCACGCAGGCGCGCGCTTTTGCCTGGGCGCAGGCGGCGGCGGTGGCTGCCCTGTGTCTGGCATTCGGGTCGTTGTTGTTTCTGGCGTCCGAACGGCGGCGCGCGCTGGCGGAGGCGAACCAGCAGTTGGAAGCGCGCGTGGCGGAACGGACCGCCGCACTCAGACGGGCGCAGGATGATCTGGTGCAGGCCGGCAAGCTGAGCGCGCTGGGGCAGATGTCTGCGGGCATCAGCCATGAGTTGAACCAGCCGTTGATGGCCATCCGTTCCTTTGCGGAGAACGCGGTGGAATTCATGGCGCGGGGCAAGCCGGAGCGGGCGGAGGAAAACCTGACGCGCATTTCTGACATGGCGCGGCGGATGGGACGGATCATCCAGAACCTGCGCGCCTTTGCCCGGCAGGAAACCGGGCCGCAGGAACGGGTCGAACTGGGGGCAGTGCTGGCTGCGACATTCGATCTGACCAAGGGCCGCATGGCGGAGGCAGGGGTAACGCTGCGCTATGTGCCACCCGCCCATGACGTCTGGGTTCAGGGCGGCGAAGTGCGGCTGGGGCAGGTGTTTGTGAACCTGATCACCAACGCGGTTGATGCGATGGCCTCCAGCACCCACAAACACCTGTCTGTCACGGTTGAGGAGACCGACAGCGTCGCGGTGCGGATCGAAGACACCGGGCCGGGCATTGAGATGCCGGACAAGGTGTTTGACCCCTTCTACACGACAAAAACCGTGGGAGAGACGGGCGGCATGGGATTGGGGCTGTCGATCAGCTATGGCATCGTGCAGAGCTTTGGCGGTCAGATCAAAGGCAGCAATCTGCCGCAGGGCGGCGCGCAGTTTACCGTGACGCTCGAACGGGCGGTGGCAGAGGTGGAGGAAGCAGCATGAGCAACCGGGTGCTGTTGGTGGATGACGATGCGGCCGTGCGCGAAGCGCTGTCACAGACGCTGGAACTTGCGGATATTTCAGCTGTGACCGCAGGGTCATTTGTCGTGGCCAAGGATCACATCACGCCGGATTTTGAAGGGGTTGTGCTGTCTGACATCCGGATGCCGGGGCGTGATGGGTTTCACTTGCTGGAATACGCGCAACAACAGGATGCGGATCTGCCGGTGATCCTGCTGACCGGTGAGGGCGACATCCCGATGGCGGTCAAGGCGATGGGGCAGGGTGCTTTCGGCTTTCTGGAAAAGCCCTGCGCGCCGGGGGATCTCATCTCCCTGCTGGAGCGGGCGCTGAAGACGCGGGCGATGGTGCTGGAGAACCGGCGGCTGCGGCATCTGGTGGAGACGGGCGATCCGGCGGCGCGGATGCTCTTTGGCTCGTCCGATCTGGCCGAAGCGCTGCGCAAGCGGGTGCGGTTGGTGGCGCAGGCCGAGGGGGCTGCGTTGGTGACGGGCGCACCGGGCACGGGGATCTCCAAAGTGGCGGAAGTGGTGCATCTCAGCTCCGCCCGGTCCAAGGCGCCTTTTGTGAAACGCGCAGCCGCCGGGTTGACCGCGCAGGGCTTGCAGGACGCGCTGCATGAGGGGGAGGGCGGCAGCCTTTTCATTGATGAGGTGACGCAGTTGTCACCACAGCTGCAACTGACGCTGGCCGAAGCGGTGGAGCAGAACACGCCGACGCGGCTGATTGCCGGCAGCACCCGCAAGCTGGCGCAGGAGGTGGAGGAGGGGCGGTTTCACGCGGACCTGTATTACCGGCTCGACGTGCTGACGGTACGCATACCGTCGCTGTCCGAACGCCCCGAAGACATTCCCGTGATGTTCCGCCGCTATGTCGATCAGGCGGCAGAACAGGCCGGGCTGACGCCGCCTGACGTGACACCGCAGACCATCGCGGGCCTGATGGCGCGTGATTGGCCGGGCAATGCGCGGGCGCTGATGTCAGTGGCGATGCGGTTCGTGATGGGGATGCCGGAGGATATGACGCCGGACACCGGGCTGGGCCTGGCCGAACAGATGGGGCAGGTGGAGCAATCCCTGCTCGAAGCGGCACTGCGGCGTGCAGGCGGGCAAGCCTCCGCTGCGGCGGAGGCGCTGAAACTGCCGCGCAAGACGCTGTACGACAAGCTGACGCGCTACGGGATCAGGCCGGAGGATTTTCGCCAGTAGCCAACTGTCTGCCAGCCGGTGCAGGCCATTCAGGCGCGTCACGTCGAAAGCGCCTGAATGAAGGGTCAGCGTTATTCGCAAACCCATTTCATGGTGTGGAAGTTGTACTCAAAGCTCTGCATGGGCACCCATGTGAACCCCTGAAGACAGTTGTGGAACGCCTGTTTGCTGCGCTGCGTCAGCAGAAAGACACCCACCTGATCTTCAACCAGCTTGCGTTGCAGGTCCTTGTAGATCGCGTTTTGCTCTGCCACATCCGCCGTGGCGCGGGCGGCATCGATCATCGCATCCACTTCGTCGCTCAAGACCCATTCCATCGACGCCCAGGTCCCTGCCGCACGGCTGTGATACTGGGGGAAAAAGAACGTGTCGGGCGATGGATAGGTCGCACCATAAAACACCTGGTTGATGGCGGGCGTCGAGTCCACGTCGCCCGCAAGTTCCGTCATCCGGTTCCATGGTTCAGGTTTCAGGATGGTGTTGAAACCGATCGTGTCGAGGATGGATTTCATCAGCAAACCGATCTCTTCCTCAAAGGCGAGGCCGGCAACATACATGATCTCCACGTCAATCGGCCCCTGGCCCGCGTATTTGGAGGCGTCGACGTATTCCTTCGCCTTTTCAAGGTCGAAGACAGGCATGGGGATGTCATCGGCAAAGGCATCGGCAAAGATCGGCGCCATCGGGCCCGACAGCGGCTCCCCCGGCAGGATCAACTCGCGAATGGTTTCATAATCGGTGGCATAGGCGATGGCCTTGCGGATGTTCAGATCATCCGTCGGGGCACGGTTGTTGTTGAGCTTGAAGTAGAAGTTCACCGCCGTCGCATATTCCTCAATCCGGTAGTCTTCGAGCGCGCCGATGCTGTCAAAGGTCTCCTGCGCCTGACTGTCTGCGGACATCGACAGGGTGCCGGCAGCGGCAAGCGCCTTTACGGTCGCCTCTTCGTTGGTGATGACAAAACGGACCTCGTCGATGCTTTGATCATTCCAGCCCAGATGATAGCCCTCATAGGCCTTGATGGTCATCCCCGCACCACGCTCCCAATTGTCGAGCATATAGGCACCCGCCCCAATGGAATTGTTGGCGATATAATCCTGCGCCCAGGGGTCATCATCGGTCGCATTCTCGGACGCAAGGTCAGCGTTCACCACGAACAGGATCGGCGTTGTGGTCAGGAATGGCGCATAGGTTTTCTCAAGCTGGAACTGCACCGTGCGCGCATCCACTTCGGTGACCGACCCCACGCTGAGGATGCCTTCAAAGAGGTAAGCCGGGCCTTCGTTGATCGACAGCAGACGGTCGACGGTCCACACGACGTCCTTGGCTTCAATGGCGCTTCCATCCTGGAAGGTGGCCCCTTCTTTCAGAGTGAAGGTCCATGTCAGACCGTCGTCGGACGCGGTCCAGCTTTCGGCCAGAAGCGGCTGGATCGCGCCGCTGCCATCCAGCGTTGTCAGCGCCTCATAGAGGTTCACGCCGGCCATGTACTCGGTGTAGTCGTTGATCTTTGCGGGATCGACGGTGCCGAAGATCTGTGTGGCATTCACTGTGATGACATTGTCGGCCGAAGCCGTGCCTGCACCCAGCAGCAGGGCCGATGCGGCCACCGCGCCCAGGACTTTGGATTTCAAGGATTGCATTGTAAGGTCCTCCATTCTGTCAGTTTTTTGCGTTGATTTCTTCGATGGGTTGATAGGGAATGTCGTAGCCAAAGTACTTCGGCCCGACCAATTCCAGCCCGTGTTCCGAACGCCATTTCGGATCGCTGGGCAGGCCAAACACAATCACGCGGTAGCCATAGGCCATCTGTTCTGTGGTGATCGGTTGCCCGGTTTCCAGATCAAGCAGGCAGATCAGATCAGGCGTGATCGCGGCGGGTGTGCCGTTTTCCTCTGCCAGCAGGAACTCGTTCTGGAATTTCAGTGTCAGGCTGCGGCCCTGATAGGCCTCCAGCCCTTCGATGATCGCCTGCCCCCGCGCAAAGCCACCTTCGGTGCGTCTGTCCACATCCGTGACGCGCCCTTCGAACAGGCGCATGCCGCCCAAGTCAGCAGCCAGCCTGTCGGCAGGGTTGCGGTTGGCGGTCTGCTCTGCGGTGATGATCCGTCCGATGTTGGTGATCAGCGACAGGGAATCGCGCAATATCGCGCGCTTCGCCTGCGCGCCGGTCATCGGGTAGAGCGCAATCAGCCCGGCACCGCCCATTTCAACGGTGATGACGCGGGCGAATTTCTCGGTCGACAGGTTGTCGACCGTGTTCAGGACCAGCGCATTGCCCTTTTCGTCCGCCATGGCCATGGGGCAGGCATGGACGTCAAACATGGTCATCGACACCATTTGCAACTCGGGAAAGGCGCGTCCCATGCCGTCCCCGTCCACGATGGGCAGGCGCGCTGATGCGGCAACTGCAATGGGGATGGTCGAATTCAACCCACCCGCTTCGATGCAGAAAATGGCATCCGCCTTGCGGCCCAGCACCGCTTCGAGAGAGCGCAGCGCCGATATCGCCTCATCCCCACGGGGGAGCTTTTCCAGCATGACTGTGGGCGCGCCCATCATGGCGACGGGCACGATCAGCGCGTCATCATCCAGCGCATCCACGTCGACCACCGCAACAGGGCCGTTTTCGTCAATGGCCTGTTCGGCCATCAGCTTGCCGATATAGGGGTCACCGCCGCCCCCGGTGCCAAGGAAGGCACCGCCAAGGGCAACATCAGCCATATCTGCGCGCGTGATCTCCTTGATCTTTTCCATCATGACGTCTCCATCGGGGTGAAAGTGATGTCGTGGTATCCAAAGGCCGCAGGGCCCACGACCGCGAGCGCCTCGGGGGAGCGCATGAGCGCATGGGCGGGCAGGCCCAGCACCGCGATCCGTTGGCCATAGCGCAGCATTTCGGTCGTGATCGGCAGGCCTGTGTCACTGTCGAGCACGACAACCAGATCGGGTGTGCAGACCTCAACAGCGCCGTTGCGGCGAAAGACCAGAAACTCGTTCTGCAAGTCGATCTTTCCGGTATCCCCCGCAAAATCGCCAAACCCTTCCAGCGCCAGATGCCCCACGGCAAACCCGCCTTTGAGATGCCGCTCCAGATCGACGATCTTGGCGGTCATCAGCAGTTTGCCGCGTTCCTGATTGATCACGGTCTGCACCGGATCGGCATTCGTCTGATGCGCGTTCAGCACCGCACGGCCAAGGTTCAGGGCCTGTGTGATGGTGCCGGGAATGGCCGCGCGTTTCACAAAATCACCGCGCATCGGCTGAGTGGCCAGACCTGCCGCCGCTCCCATGGTCACCACAACCGACCGCGCGATGCGTTCCAGCCAGATGTCGTCCGGCGTGTCGCGGATCACCACGATGGAGCCTTTTTCATCCGCCATGGCCGCCGGCGCCTCGCGATGGCCATAGATCGACCAGGTGCACATCTGCATCTCGGGGAAGGCCCGGCCCATGCCATCCCCGTCAACAACGGGCAATCCGGCCTGTGCCGCGGTCAGCATCGGCTCCATCGAATTGGCCCCGCCAATCTCGACCGAGATCAGGGCGTCGACGGGTTTGCCCACTTCACGCTCCACCGCGCGCAGGGCCCGCAGGCATTCTTCGCCTTCCTCGATCTTCTCGACCCCCACCACCGGCGCACCGATGCCGCCTAATGACACGACAAGCGCGTCGTCAGGCAGTTCGTCCAGCGGGATGACCGGGATGCGGTTGCCTTTTTTGAGTTCCTCACGGCAGCGCAGCTTGCCGATGTACGGATTGCCGCCGCCGCCCGTGCCAAGGATGGCGGCCCCGATCTCGATTGCATCCAGATCGGCATCTGTGACTTCTCTCAACGGCTCAGTCATTCATGTCACCCACGACCTTGAGGCGGATGCGGGTTGCATTGCCGGGCAGATAGGCCAGCGGCACGTCCTCCTGATCCAGCAGCTCAATGCTCTCAGGTCTGGCGCCAGCGGCGATGGCCTTGTCGGTTGCTTCCTTTCGGGCTTCCTGCAACGCCTCTTCGCGCGATTTGGCTTCAAGAGAGAAGATGCGGTCCACCTCACCGGAAATCTGACCGATGGCCGCCCCCACCGCATTGGCCACTGAGAAGTGTTCGGGCCGGATCACGGGCAAATCGCCGACTTGCTCCGGCACGAGGATCGACCCGCCGCCAACCGCCAGCACCGGGATCGGATCGGGAGAGACGCGCATCCGTTCGACCGCATTCAGCAGCATGGTATCGGTATGTGCCTTCACGGCCTGCATATGGTCGGGTGAGAGACCGGAGAGCTTCGATGGGTCACCGAATTCCGCAAGGCCCAGCCCCACAGCGATATCCGAGGTGGTCAGCGTGTTGCCGCCAAAGATAAGTGCCTCCTGCGTCAGCTTGTAGCCGACGGATTGCGGCCCCACTTTCAGGTCGGCTCCTTCACCACTCACAATCGTGCCGCCGCCAAGCCCGATGGCGAAGACATCCGGCATCCGGAAATTCGTGCGCACGCCGCCGACATCAACCGTCGTGCTGGCGGGGCGCGGAAAGCCTTTGACCAGCGCGCCCACATCCGTCGTGGTGCCGCCCACATCCACCACAATCGCGTCCGTCTTGCCCGACAGAAACGCCGCACCCCGCATGGAATTGGTCGGGCCGGAGGCGAAGGTCAGCACCGGGTAGGACTGCACAAAGTCGCGGTTCATCAACGTGCCGTCGTTCTGGGTGATGAAGTAGGGACAGGTCACGCCGACTTTTTCCAGTGCGCGCCCAAAGGCATCGACCGTGCGTTCGGACAGCGCTCTGAGCGAGGCATTCATGATCGCGGCATTCTCACGCTCAAGGATGCCCAGACGGCCAATCTCGCTCGACAGGGTGAAACTCGCGTCGGGCAGGCGTTTGGCAAGCTGCGCCATGGCGGCGCGTTCCATCTCATCACTGACGGGGGAGAAGACGGAAGTGATGGCAATTGTATCGATCCCGGCGTCACCGATCTCTGCGGCAATGGTGTCCAACTCAGCCATATCGAGGGTCGAAATCACGCGGCCGTCGAATTCGTTGCCGCCTTTTGCCATCCACGAATGGCCGCCCACGGCGTCGCGCATGTCATCCGGCCAATCGACCATCGGCGGCAGACATTGCGCCGCAGGCAGGCACAGGCGGACGGCGGCGGTGCGGGCGATATGACGGCGTTCGACCACCGCATTGGTGAAATGGGTCGTGCCGATCATCACCGCAGTGACCCCGGACTTCTCAATCCCCGCATCACTGATCGCGCGTTCGACCGCGTCGACGACACCGCTCATCACGTCCTCAGTCGTGGGGGATTTGACACCGGAGAGGATCTTGCCCCCGTGCATCACGACGGCATCCGTATTCGTACCGCCTACATCGACGCCAATTCGAAACATCTAGGTGTCCTCCAATTCTGTTGAGGTGGCGAGCACGGCGGCCCGCTCCTCCTTGCTTACTTTGGGTTTGCGCGCGTCTTCTTCGGGAGAGATCACGGGGATCGCCGACAGCAGGGCGCGGGTATAGGGGTGTTGGGGTGTGTCGAAAATCTCGGCCACGGGGCCGGTTTCCACGACTTCGCCACGCAGCATGACCGCAACGCGGTTGCAGAAGTTGCGCATCAGGCTGAGGTCATGGCTGATGAACACATAGGTGAGGTCAAACTCGCGGCGCAGGTCATGCAGCAGGTCGATCACCGTGGATTGCACCAGCACATCCAGGGCTGAGGTCGGTTCATCCAGCACGAGGATCTTGGGGTTCACCGACAGCGCGCGCGCAATGGCGACCCGCTGCTTTTGCCCGCCTGACAGCTCATGCGGATACATGGCGGCGTAGTTCTGCGGCAGTTCCACCAGATCAAGCAGTTCGGAGATGCGGCGCTTGGTTGCGGTCTTGTCAAACCCCGTGAACTTGAGCGGCACGGCCAGTTGATCGCCCACCGTCCGGCGCGGGTTCAGCGATGATCCGGGGTTCTGGTAGACGATCTGGATCAGTTTGCGGAAATCCTGCGTGCCCGCGAACCCGTCCAGAAGCTGTCCGTCGATCTGCACGGCTCCCATGGAGGGCTTTGTCAGCCCCATGATGATCTTGGCCAGTGTCGTCTTGCCGGACCCGCTTTCGCCGGCGATGCCAAAGATGTCACCCTGTTGTACCGTCAGCGACACGTTTGACACCGCCCGGAAGGTGCCGGTCACACGGTTGAGCCAGCCGCTGCGCGTCTCGAAGGTCTTGGTGACGGCATTGACGTTGATGATCGGATGCGTGCCTTCATGCCGGGTGGTCTTGACGCCAGCGCCATAGAGCGGCGGCACAGCGGCCATCAACTGACGGGTATAGGCGTGTTTGGGGGCGTCAAAAATCTCATCGCGGGTCCCGGTTTCAACGATATGGCCGCGCTCCATCACATAGACGCGGTCAGCCATTTCACGCACAACCCCCAGGTTGTGGGTGATCAGCAGCAGCGACAGCCCTTCCTCTGCGACCAGACGGTTCAGCAGGGCGAGGATTTCGTCCTGCGTTGTGACATCAAGCGCGGTGCCCGGTTCATCCGCGATCAGCAGGCGGGGCTTGTTCAGCAAGGCCATGCCGATCAACACGCGCTGGCGCATGCCGCCTGACAGCATCATCGGGTAGCTGTCCAGAACGCGGGCACCGTCAGTAAGCTGCACCTTCTTCAGCGTTTCGATCATATGGGCCCGACGCTCTGCGCGTGCGCGTGAAATCCCCAGACGCACGTCGCCATAACGGATCACATCGTCCATCTGCCGGCCGATGGTCAGCACCGGGTTGAAGGACAGCATCGGGTCTTGCAGTACAATCGAGATGCCCGTGCCCTTCAGCCGGTTGCGGTCCTGCTTGTTCAGATCAAGCAGGGACTGGCCATTGTAGTGGATACTGCCCTGTTCGACCTTGCCGGGGGGCATGGGCAGCGTGCCGATGATCGTGCGCATGGTCACCGTCTTGCCGGACCCTGACTGCCCGATGAGGGAGACACGTTCCCCTTCATTGACGTGCAGGTCGACGTTGTGCAGCACGCGCCGGTGTTGCCCGTAGGCGTCAAACCCGATGCACAGGTCGCGGATATCCAGAAGCCGGCTCACAGCTCGACATCCAGCATGTCGCGCAACCCGTCGCCCAGCAGGTTGAAACCAAGGATGGCGTAGAGGATGGCCAGGCCGGGCATCACGGCCTGCCACCACATCTCCGGCAGGTATTCCGATCCGGTGGCGACCATGGTGCCAAGGTCCGGCGTTGGCGGCTGCACACCCAGTCCGAGGAATGACAATGACGCGCCGAACAGGATCACAAACCCCGCATCAAGGGAGATTTTGACCGCCACGGCAGAGAAGCAATTGGGCAGCAGTTCGCGAAACAGGATGTGCATGTGCGACGCCCCGGCCACGCGGGCAGCTTCGACGTAATCCTCGTTCATCTGGCCTTTCACGATCCGGTAGATCAGCCGGGTGTGCCATGTCCACCACAGCAGGGTGATCGCAATCATCGCGTTGATCAGGTTCGGGGACAGAACGGCAGTGATCGCCAGCGCCATGGCCAGCGGCGGCAGCGCCAGCATGATGTCGGTGAACCGCATGATGATGGTTTCCGTCCACCCGCCAAAGTAGCCTGCACATAGGCCCAGCACGATCCCGAAGGGCACAGCGACACCCAGCACCCCCACAACCAGCCCAAGGGAGACCCGGTAGCCAAAGATCACGCGGCTGAAGACGTCACGCCCGACATTGTCGGTACCCATCAGGTTCTGCCAGTTGGGCGGGCTGTGGCGGTTGCGGAAATCAACAAAGGACCCCGCGCTTTCGGGCGATGGGGCGATCCATGGCGCGAATATCGCCGCAAGGATCACGCTGATCACGATCAGCGCGCCGATCACCGCCAGCGGGTTGCGTCGGAACCGGTAGAGCGCCATCTGGCGCGCGCTCAGCCCATGGGCGGGGGCGGCAGGATCGTCCATCACGCTCATGACCCGCGTCCCGCGCGGATCCGGTGCCGGGGGTCGAGGATGCCGAGCAAGAGGTCGATGGCCAGATTTGCGACGACGAAGAACACACCGGAGACGAGAACGACCCCGATCACCGCGTTGAGGTCCTTTTGCAGGATCGTCCGCACGCCATAGCTGGCAATGCCAGGCCAGGAGAAGACGAATTCGACAATAAAGGCGTTGCCGATCAGCGACGCGAATTCCAGCCCGAGAATGGTCAGTGGGGCCACAGAGGCGACGCGCAACATATAGCGGAAGGTGACCACGCGCTCTGGTATGCCATAGGCGCGGGAGGCTTCGACAAAATCGCGGGAGGAAACCTCAATCATCGCGGTGCGGGTGATGCGCATCACCTGTCCAATGCCTGCCGCGGCCAGGGCAATGGCCGGAAGAAACAGATGCCTGAGCGCGTCGATCACCACATCGAACCGCCCCGCGATCAGCCCGTCGATGGTCAACAGGCCCGTGATTTCTGCGGAAAAGCCGATACCGGGGTCGATCCGGCCGGTGACGGGGAAAAAGCCGAGGTAATGTGCTGCGATCAGTTGCAGGATAATCGCCAGAACAAAGCCGGGCGTCACCACTCCCAGAAGGGAGATCACCCGCAGCCCGCTATCAATCCAGGTATTGCGGTAGATGGCCGCGATGACGCCAAGCGGGATCGAGATCAGAATTTGCAGAACCACCGTGAACAGCACCAGCTCGAACGTGGCGGGCAGGGCACCCATGATGTCATCCATGACCGGGCGCGAGGTCAAAAGCGACTTGCCCAGATCGCCTTGCACCAGCCCGCTCAGATAGGTCCAGAGCTGCACCGGATAAGGATCGTTGAGCCCCATCTCGTTTTGCAGCTTCGTAACCTGCTCTGCTGTTGCCAAAGGCCCCAGCGCGATCCGTGCCGGATCACCGGGCACGATCCGCGCGATCATGAAGATCAGAACGGCCAGCCCCAGAAGGACGAAAAGGAGCGTAAACGCGCGTTTGAAAAGATATGCGAACATCAAGATTTCCCCAGAGGAACCTTGGACGAGGGATGCAGAACGGGCATCCTCAAATCGGTCGAATATCAATGTAAAAGGTCTAGGAAATCGCAAACAAGTCGATATCCGACATTAAATCAATAAGATGGCTTCGCTTTGTGACGCCCGCCAATCGGTACACAGAGGTCAGGTGATACTTCACCGTTGCCTCCGAAGTGCCCAGTTGCCGGGCGATTTGCTTATTGGATGAGCCCGATTGAAGTGCGGCGGCGACTCGGTACTGGCGGCTGTTGAAGCCAAGTGCCTGAAGTTTCTCGGGCACCACATAGCTTTGCTCGACCGCCCGCACGATCTGTTTGGCCAGACGCGACAGGGCAGCATTGCCGCGCAGGAACTGGGCGGATGTCAAATGGCCGCTGGCGCCCAGAAACACATCCCGGTGTTCGATAAAGGGCGCGATCTGCCGTTCTTCCAGTGCCAGCCGCATCGCGCGTTCGATGCACTGGCGTCGCAGTTTGCCGCGCGTGCGTTGCGCATCCTGAAGTGCCGCGACAATGGCTCCGCGCGGTGTTGTCGGTGGGGGTGGTTCGCTCAGGCGCAATGCGGCCTGCAATTCCGCGCGGATGATCTGCCCCACCGAACTTTGGATCGGCGCATTGCTCAACGCCTCCAGCTGCCGTTCTGCCTCATTGGGGTGCCACTCAAGATGGGACACCTGCGCCTCCAGCACATCGATGGTCAGCGGCGCACCGCTGTGACGGCGGGCATAGTCGGCCTGATAGGTCTCAAGCTCAATTTGCGCGGCCTGCCGTCCTTCCAGAAAATAAGTGCTCATCACACCGATGCGGGCCAGTTGGTAGAACAGTTCAGACCAGCTGTCGCCGGTCAGCAGGCTGTTGCGCAGATGCGGCGCGCGCAGTCGGACCCGTTCGAGATTGCCGCGCTCATATTCAATGGCGAGGCGGATGACCTCGATCACTTCCGCCTCGTTTCCATATCGGGCGCCTGACACGTCAAGGCAGCGTTCCGCCGTGCGCAACCCGCGTGCCGCGCGCCGGAGCCGCCCGTCCACGACATCAAGATCGGCCAGATGGATGTGAATGAAATGCTCCAGATAGGCATGACCGTCTTCGCGGTAGCAGGAAATCGCCTGTTGCCCCGCCACGCGGGCGTCCTCCAGCCGCAACAGGCGCACGAACATCGCCATCATGGCGTTGTAATACAGCCCTTGCAGCAGAGCGTTCGAGATCGGCAACTCCCGTTCCAATCGCCGCCAGGAGCCGAGTTTCTCGTCACTGACCGGTTCTCCCAGATGCAGGGCGAGCAGCAGTTCGAGCAATTCAAACTGGTAGGTCTTCTCAAACGCCAGATTTACGGCCTGGAGGTAGGACTTCGCCCGCGATGCCTGTCCGCGCTTGAGGAGGTGCATAACCAGCCCGCCCAGCACCGCCTCGTCCTGCCGCCAGGCATCAGGGGGCAGGGTGTCGAGCAGTTGCGCAAGCCGGGCGTAGCCATGGCGAAACGGGTAAAGCGACCCTCCGCCACGGATAAGCTCCTCCCGCGCGTGTGATACGTCCGGTTTCTGCATGTCCACAGTAGAGGGGCTGGTGCAGGGTAATTCAAGATGGATGGCGCCGGATTGCGCGCGGGGTCTGCGCTGATCTGCGCGGCTGGGTGACTGAAGGTCTTGTGCGGAATTTCGCACATTCGTCCGCGGCTCTTGTGCGGAATCTCGCACAGTGAGGGGGGCGGCATGGATCTTCGCACATGAGCTTTCGGTGGTAAGCATCTGTTGATATTCACATAAATCCTTGGCGCGCTCTCATCCTTCCATCTTCTTGTGACAGGGCCGCCGCTTCTGTTTGATAGCGTGCAAGGCATCTTGGGTGATGCCGCCAACGATTCCATATCTCTGGGAGGAGACCTCATGAAATTTCTGACTGCGGCCGCATTGGCCCTGACCGTATCCGCTGGCGCTGTTGCTGCGGCTTGTGACGACGGCGAAGTTGTCATCAAGTTCAGCCATGTGACCAACACCGATAAACACCCCAAAGGCATTGCCGCGACGCTGCTTGAGACCCGCGTCAACGAAGAGATGAACGGCAAGGCCTGCATGGAAGTGTTCCCGAACTCCACGCTGTATAACGACGATCAGGTGCTGGAAGCCCTGCTTCAGGGCGACGTGCAACTGGCCGCCCCATCGCTGTCGAAGTTTGAGCAGTTCACCAAGCAGTTCCGCATCTTCGATCTGCCGTTCATGTTCAAGGACATCGATGCTGTGGATGCCTTCCAAAGCTCTGAAACCGGTCAGGCGATGAAGGAAAGCATGACCCGCCGCGGTCTGCTGGGTCTGGCGTTCTGGCACAATGGCATGAAGCAGATGTCGGCCAACGTGCCGCTGATCTCACCCTCTGACGCGTCGGGCCTGAAGTTCCGCGTGCAGAACTCTGACGTGCTGAAAGCGCAGATGGCCGCGATGGGCGGCTCTCCGCAGCCGATGGCGTTCTCTGAGGTGTACGGCGCGCTGCAAACCGGCGTTGTCGACGGGCAGGAGAACACATGGTCCAACATCTATGGCCGCAAGTTCTTTGAAGTGCAGGACGGCGTGACCGAAACCAACCACGGCATCATCGATTATATGCTGGTGACCTCTACCGACTGGCTGGACGGGCTGGACGCGGATGTGCGTGACCAGTTGATGACAATCGTGGCTGAGGTGACAGAGGCGCGGAACTCCGAATCCACCAAGGTGAACGCGGACGCCAAACAAGCAATCATCGATGCCGGCGGCGTGGTCCGTCAACTGACAGCAGAGCAACGTCAGGAATGGGTCGATGTCATGAAACCCGTCTGGGACCAGTTCCTGGATGATGTGGGTCAGGACAACATCGACGCCGCACAGGCGATCAACAACTCATCTTCATGATGTAGCTGATGAAAACAGCCCTCGCCCCAACAATGGGGCGGGGGTTTCTTTTGACGTCGGGGGAGGCGCGCATGGCACACCACGAGGAGCACCAAAGCGGCATCGGCCGCATCGTCAGCGAGATCGAGGAGACGGCCATTGCCCTGATCCTGGGTCTGATGACGATCATCACGTTCATCAACGTGGTGCTGCGCTACGGGTTTAACACCGGGATCATCTGGGGGCTGGAGATGACGACGTTCCTGTTCGCCTGGCTGGTGCTGTTCGGCATGAGCTATGCGGTGAAGGTGACAGCGCATCTGGGGGTGGACGCAGTGATCAACCTGTTTTCCGAAGGGCCGCGCAAGGTTCTGGCGCTGCTGGCCGGTGCGGTCTGCGTGATCTATGCGCTGCTGATCCTGAAGGGCGCGTGGGATTACTGGGCGCCGTTTGCGGCACTTGATGCGACGTCTGGCCGCTGGTTCCCGACGGGGTTCGAGAATTCGCGTGATCAGGCCTGGTACGAGGTGATCGACACGCCGATCCCCGAGTGGCTGCGGTTCATTGAGCCGATCATGAACCAGGGGGAAGCCTATGAAAAACTGCCGCGCTTCATTCCCTATGCGATGCTGCCCTTCGGCGCGGCGCTGTTGTTGCTGCGGTTTGTGCAGGCTTTTGTGAAGGTCGCGCAGGGGCGGCAGAAGACCCTGATTGTCAGCCACGAGGCAGAAGATGCCGTGGAAGACGTCAAACATATGAACGCGGGGAACTAAGCCATGGAAGTTGTTGTCCTTTTCTCCATGGTGGTGGGGTTGATGCTGATCGGGGTGCCGATTGCGATCTCCCTTGGTCTGTCGTCGATCATCTTTCTGCTGGCACTGTCGGATACCTCGCTGGCGTCGATTGCGCAGACGTTCTTTCAGGCGATGGCCGGGCATTATACGCTGCTGGCGATCCCGTTCTTTATTCTGGCGTCGAGTTTCATGTCCACGGGCGGTGTGGCGCGCAGGATCATCCGGTTTTCCATCGCCCTTGTCGGGCATTTGCCGGGCGGATTGGCGATTGCGGGGGTCTTTGCCTGTATGCTCTTCGCCGCGTTGAGCGGTTCATCGCCCGCGACGGTGGTGGCCATTGGGTCCATCGTGATCGTGGGCATGCGGGAAGTGGGCTATACCAAGGATTTTGCCGCCGGTGTGATCGCTGTGGCGGGCACCTTGGGCATCCTGATCCCGCCGTCGATTGTGATGGTGGTCTATGCCTCTGCCACGGATGTGTCAGTGGGGCGGATGTTCCTTGCGGGCGTCATTCCGGGCCTGCTGGCGGGGCTCATGCTGATGGTGACGATCTATATCATCGCGCGGGTGCGTGACCTGCCCAAGGGCGATTGGCTGGGCTGGGGTGAGGTGCGTCGCTCGGGCATCGAAGCCGGTTGGGGGTTGTTCCTGATCGTGATCATTCTGGGCGGCATCTATGGTGGTATCTTTACGCCCACGGAAGCCGCTGCGGTGGCGGCTGTCTATGCCTTTTTCATCGCGACCTTTGTCTATCGCGATATGGGACCGCTGCATGTGGCGGAGGGGCGCAATCTGTCACTGTGGGAGAAACCCAAGGCGCTTGTGACCGTGTTCTTCCACCGCGACACGCGCGATACGCTGTTTGAAGCGGGCAAGCTGACGGTGACCTTGATGTTCATCATCGCCAACGCGCTGATCCTCAAGCACGTGCTGACGGATGAGCAGATCCCGCAGCAGATTTCTGCTGCGATGCTGGATGCGGGCTTTGGGCCGATCATGTTCCTGGTGATTGTGAATGTGATCCTGCTGATTGGCGGGCAGTTCATGGAACCCTCTGGTTTGCTGGTGATTGTGGCACCGCTGGTGTTCCCGATAGCGATTGAGCTGGGCATTGATCCCATTCATCTGGGCATCATCATGGTGGTGAACATGGAGATCGGGATGATCACGCCGCCGGTAGGGTTGAACCTCTTTGTCACTTCGGGGGTGGCGAATATGCCGATGATGAATGTGGTCCGCGCGGCGCTGCCGTTTCTGGCGGTGCTCTTCGTCTTTCTGATTATGGTGACCTATATTCCGTTCCTCAGCACATGGTTACCGACGATGATGATGGGGCCGGAGATCATCACGAAGTAGGGTTCTGATTTGAGATGTTCCGCCGCCACGCAGGGCGGCGGGATGAGGGCTGTTTGCCCTCATACTCCCAAGGTTTTTAGACCCATTTGGAAGGGGCGGTCAGCGCAGCGCGTCCAAGGCCTGTCGCGCCAGATCGCGGGCTTCCTCAGGATCGTCGAGTGCGCTGTCGGGCAGGGTCCAGTAGGGCATCGCGCTTTGGGTGCCGCTTTTGCGAGTGTAGGACCAGATTTCGGCGCCGAGGGACGCCATGTGATCGGCAAAGGGGCCTTGTTGCGCCTTGATCAGGATTTGCCCGTCCGAGCGCATGACAGCAAAAATCACGCCTTCGGAATAGAGGCCAAGGCCGCCAAACATCCTTCGGGTACTGAGATCAGGGAGGGCGCTGAAAAGATCGCGGGCAAAGGCGATGTCTTCAGCGGCGAGGCTCACTTGGCGGCGAGGCTCTCGTCGAATTTGATCGATTCCCCGCAGCCGCAGGCTTCGGTCACATTGGGGTTGTTGAAGCGGAAGCCGGATTCCAGCAGGGAGGTTTCATAGTCGATTTCCGTGCCGAAAAGGAACATCTGCGCCATCGGGGCTATCATCACCCGCGCGCCATCCTGTTCGACAGTTTCGTCGTTGGGGTCCGCTTCGTCCACGTAATCCATGGTGTATTCCATGCCCGCGCAGCCGCCCTTCTTGACGCCGATGCGCAGCCCTGCGTGGCCCGCCTGCGTCATCAGCTTGCTGATCTGTGCGGCGGCCTTGGGGGTGATGGTGACGGCTTGCTTGCCGGGAATGCCAAACATGGTGCGTTCTCCTGTTGCAGCCAAGATAGTGTGTCGGCTGGATTTTCTCAAGAACCTCAGCTGCGGCAAAATCGAAAAGGCCGCTGTGTGATCTGCTGTCCTGGAGCCGTTGGGGCGACGCGGAGAGGGGGCTTACATGAACCCCAATTCAAGCCGGGCCTCGTCGGACATCATGTCCATGCCCCAGGGCGGCTCCCACACCAGTTCGACGTTGACCTGTTTGACGCCCGGCAGCGGTTCCACCGCATCCGCGACCCAGCCGGGCATTTCGCCTGCGACCGGGCAGCCGGGGGCGGTGAGGGACATTTTGATGTCCACCGCGTTCTCGGCGTTGATGTCGATCGTGTAGATCAGGCCGAGTTCATAGATGTTTACAGGGATTTCAGGGTCATAGACAGACCGGCAGGCCTCTACGATCTGCTCGTAAAGCGGATGATCGGTGGAGGAAGGGGCGATCAGCGGCGCGCCTTCCATCGGGGGTGTTTGCTGGGTCATGCCATTCTCGTTCTGGTTCCTGACTGTTTATATAGGATTTGTGGCGGCAGCGTCCATAGGGCATGCTCAAGAACCCGCGATCTGTTCTGGGTGTGTCAGTCGCTGAATGTCACTGAAACTGTGGGGTCACCGGGCAGGCCCTGATAGGTTACGCTGGCACCGCCTTTCATCTTTGCCGCAGGGGTCAGGGGGCCGAAGGAGCCGACGGAGACCAGATCGCCTTCCTGAAGGGCGATGCCTTTGCTGACAAGCCAGAGCACCGCATTGGCCGGATGACCCAGCACTGCCTTGCCCGGGGCGGTGGTTACGTCTTCGCCCGCGCCATTGGTCAGGGTCACGGACATGCTGCTCAGGGCGTCGGTCATCGCAGCGGCATCGGTGACCGGGATGCCAGCGCCCAGCACACCCAGTTTCGGGGCCACGCCAATGGCTGTGAGGGTGACGGCGTTGATGGGCTCCCCTTTGGCCAGGGTCACGTCGGGCAGTTCGATGAAGGGATGCACGCTGCTGATGGCCGAGAGCACATCCAGCGGCGTCTGGGCGCTGTTGATGGCGGTGCTGCCGACTTTCAGCACCAGATCGGATTCCACCATCGGGATGGCGCCGAAAGCGACGGGCACGGTTGCGCCGTCCTCCACCATCATGTTTTCATAGAGAACGCCCTGCACCGGTTCGCTCACCCCAAAGCGGTCCTGCGCGGGTTTGCTGGTCAGGCCTGCCTTGTAGCCGATCACCCGGCCCATCGTCGGGGCCATGGCGGCGACCAGTTTGTCCTGGGTGCAGAGGGCATCATCCATGCTGCCGCCTGCCGCCAGTGCTTTGGCCGGGGTGTTGGTGCTGGCTGCGGCCACGAAGGCGGCGATTTCAGCCTCTGTGGCGCATTTGGCGAAAGCCCCGGTTGGCAGTGCCAGGGCGGCGGTCAGACAAAGGATGAAGCGGTGCATGAGACGTCTCCTGCTATGTGGGGGTCGGCGAAGTGTAACAAAGGGTCAGGTGAAATCAACGTGGATCCTGTGCCGGGGTTTGCGAATGGGCGTCCGGGAGACTACCTGAAAGGGGGAACGGATGAAGGACGAACCGATGGACCACGGGCAGGTGATTGAGACGATTGCAGCGGCGGTGAAGGATGTGCCGGGGATCCGCGCGCTGTTTCTGAGCGGGAGCTATGGTACGGGGGTGGCAGATGCCTATAGCGACATTGATTTTGTGCTGGTGGCGGATGCGGGCGCGACGGATGCAGTGGCGGAGGTCTGGCGCAACGCTGTGGCGCAGACCGGAGAGATCGTTCTGTGGTGGGACCGGACCACGGTGCCTGTGTTGATCAATGCCATCACGCGGGATTGGACGCGGACAGATGTGGTGATCCTCAAGCCGGATCAGATGGAGGCGCAGACGCAGGCCGGGTTGAAACCGGTGTTTGACCCCGAAGGGCTCTATCAGGGATTGACAGAAGAGCCCGCCGCCGCCGGGCCGGCGCCCGGCAAGCTGCGCTACCAGATTGAAGAGTTCATCAGAATTCTGGGCCTGCTGCATCTGGCCGTGGGCCGGGAGGAGTATATCAACGGCGTGCTGGGGGTCTTTCATCTGCGCAACCTGCTGGTGGATCTGCTGATTGAGGAAACGGCGGCACCGCATCGGGGTGGTGTGTTGCATCTCAACCGGTTGATCACGTCGGAACAGAAGGCGCTGATGGTGTCGATGCCGCCACCCGTGGCGGAGCGGGAGGCGATGATTGCAGGGCATCTGGCATATGCGGCGGCGTATTTGCCGCGGGCGCGGGATTTGGCTGCGCGTCGCGAGGTTGTCTGGCCGGAGGCGTTTGAGGAGGCGACCTGGGCGAAGCTGGAGGAGACGTTGGGCGTATCGTGTCCCTATGGGCGGCCCGGTTGAGGTTGATCTGGAGGACGCGCTGAAGCGCGACATGATTTTATTTTTGAATGAGGGGCGCCGCCATTGTGCTTGAACCAATGGCGCATCACTGTCGGCCCCCTCAAACGCCCCAGGTTTTTTGAACCATTTGGAAGACGGGTGGGAGGCGAATGTTGTGGGGAGGGGTCAGCTTTTGCGTTTGCGCAGGGGCTGGGGTTTTACCCGCGCTTCGATCTGATCATAGATCTTGCCAACGATATCCTTGCCTGTGGCGGTTTCGATGCCCTCAAAACCGGGAGAGGAGTTGACTTCGAGCACTTTGGGGCCGGTTTCCGAACGCAGCAGATCCACGCCTGCCTTGCCCAAGCCAAAGGCGCGGGCGGCGCGGACGGCGGTGTCGCGTTCCTCTTTGGTGATGCGCACGACTTTGGCCGACCCGCCCCGGTGCAGATTGGAGCGGAAATCACCATCGGCCCCGGTGCGTTTCATCGCGGCGACAACCTTGCCCGCGACCACCAGACAGCGGATGTCTTCGCCGGCGGCTTCCTTGACGAAATCCTGCACCAGAAAGTTGGCTTTGAGGCCGCGGAAGGCGTCGATCACGGATTCGGCGGCCTTTTTGGTTTCGGCCAGCACCACGCCTTTGCCTTGGGTGGATTCCAGCAGTTTCACAATCAGCGGAGCGGTGCCCACCAGTGCCATCAAGTTTGACGTGTCTTTGGGGGAGGCGGCGAAAGCCGTGGTGGGCATGCCGATGCGTTTGCCTGCCAGCACCTGATGGGCGTGCAGTTTGTCGCGGCTGGCGAGGATACCGGCAGAGCCGTTCACGCAATAGGTGCCAATGGTTTCAAACTGGCGGATCACCGCACAGCCGTAGGGCGTGACGGAGGCCCCGATGCGCGGGATCACCGCGTCATAGCGGGGCAGGCGTTTGCCGTCGTAGTGCACTTCGGGGGCCATGGTGTTGATCGCCATGTAGCAGCGGGTGGTGTCGATGACTTCGACGGTGTGGCCACGGTCTTCGCCCACTTCGACAAGGCGGCGGGTGGAATAGTTGTCTTCGCGGCTGAGCACTGCGATGCGCAGGGCGCGCTGCGGGGCAGCGCGGCGCAGGGAAGCCGTGTGATAGACGTCATAGCTCAGTTCAGGCTGCATCTTGCGTTCGGTGGCGGAGATGGTGATGTGATCGCCCAGCGCCTGACGGCCCAGCAGCATCCGGCTGTTCATGCCTGCGCGGTTGGTGAGGGTGACTTCGATGGGCCAGCTTTGCCCGCCCACGTCCAGCTGGGTGGAAATCACAAAGCGTTGTTCGCTTTCACCGTTGGACGAGGTGACCTCGCGCCGGTCCACCAGTGGCGCCGAGCAGGTGATGGAAATGTCTTCGCGGCCCGCAATCGGATGCACGTTGAAGCGCACCTTGGGTTTGGCGGCGGGGCCGAAGATTTCGATGTCATGTGCATGCAGGGCAGAGGTGCGGGCACCAGTGTCCACCTTGGCTTTGAGTGCAGGCAGCCCAAGGTCGGGCAGGGCAATCCATTCTTCCCATCCGAATGTCAGTTCTTCCATGGCCTGCTCCTGTTGTTCAGGACCTTGGGGTAGCAGGCGGGGCAGGTGACCTCAAGCAATGGGTCGGGCGTCAGTTTTCGTTGATGTCGCGGGTGACGATACGCGCGCCGGACGACTGACGTCTGAACACCTGCCGCAGCACAATCCATGCAATCAGCGACAGGATCGCAAAAAGTGCCAGCATGACCGGCACCGACAGACCCGGCACAACAAAAACCACCGCCGCCATGACCAGCGCACCCAGGGCGAACCCGAGGAAGATGAATCCGGGCGCAAGCAATTCGATCAAGCCAACCACCAGCGCGATGCAGATCCACATCCACCAAAGAGAAAGATAGTCCGCCATCACTCCCGTCCCCGCAGCAGTTTGAAGGCATCGCCAAAGGCATCAAGCACCTGCGCGGGCACCACAACGGTCTGGTTGCCATTGCCTGCACCCATCGCGCTCAGCGCCTCGACCTGTTTCAGGGCGATCTGGTATTGTGCCGCTTCCAGCCCGTTTTCGTCGATGGCGACCGCGACGACCTGCGTGGCATAGGCTTCGGCTTCGGCCAGCACCCGGCGGGCCTTGGCGGCTTGCTCTGACGCATAAAGTTCCGCATCCGCCGCAAGTTCGACCGCGCGTTTGGAGCCTTCCGCCTCCGTCACCTGCGCGCGGCGTGCGCGTTCGGCGTTGAGCTGCTGCATCATCGCCGCACGGGTTGCGGCATCAAGGTTCACATCGAGGATTTCCGCGCGGGTCACTTCGATGCCCCAACTGTCCACAGCGTCCTCAACCGTGGTCTTGATGGTCATGATCAGCGAAGACCGGTTCGCCTGTACCTCATCCAGATCCATTTTGCCGATTTCCGCCCGCACGATGCCGGCGACCGTGGTGGCAATTGCTGAATCCACATCGCGGATGCGGTAGACGGTCTTTTCCGGCTCCGTGATGCGGTAAAAGACGGAGGTGTCGACCTGCACCAACACGTTGTCGCGGGTGATCGCGTCCTGACTGGCGGTGGGCAGCTGGCGCTCCAGGATGGAGATCTTGTGCGCCACCCGGTCGATGAACGGCACGATCATGTTGATCCCCGGCCCAAGTACCGACCGCAGGCGGCCAAACCGCTCAATCACGTGTTGTTCGGATTGCGGCACGATTTTCACCGCTTTGACAATGACCACCACAACGAGGGCCGCCAGCAGCAGAAAGGCGACGTTGTCTTGCAGGATGCCGAGGATAAGTTCTTCGATGCTCACAAATAAGTCCCTAAATCTATTGGCGCTTTGCCCTCCCATTTGGTGAGGCTTTGCCCTCCCATTTGGTGAGAAAACTGCCCAATTGCAAGTTCTGAGTGCATGGGCTAGGCCCGCATCCAACCAAGAAAGAGCACGGCATGACCCGCATTTCCTTTGATCTGAACGCCACCGATGGCCGCGCCCGCACCGGGGTGATCCACACGACCCGTGGCGACATCCGCACGCCAGCGTTCATGCCTGTGGGCACCGCGGCGACGGTCAAGGCGATGATGCCGGATAGTGTGGCGTCCACCGGTGCGGACATCCTGCTGGGCAACACCTATCATCTGATGCTGCGCCCCACGGCCGAACGGATCGACCGGCTGGGGGGGCTGCACAAATTCATGAACTGGGACAAGCCGATCCTCACGGATTCAGGCGGCTTTCAGGTGATGAGCCTGGCGGATCTGCGCAAGCTGACCGAACGGGGGGTCACCTTCAAAAGCCACATTGATGGATCCAAACACGAAATCACCCCCGAAAGATCCATGGAAATTCAGGCGCTTCTGGGGTCTGACATCGTGATGTGTTTCGATGAATGCCCCGCGCTGCCTGCGGATCGGGACCGGATTGCCAACAGCATGGAGTTGTCGATGCGATGGGCTGCGCGCTCCAAACAGGCGTTTGGCGACCGCCCCGGTCATGCACTTTTCGGCATTCAGCAAGGCGGGCTGGAGGAAGACCTGCGCCGGGCATCGGCGGAGGCGCTGCGGGAGATCGAATTTGACGGCTATGCGGTGGGGGGCCTCGCCGTGGGCGAAGGGCAGGCGGCAATGTTCGGGTGTCTGGATTACGCGCCAGAGCAACTGCCCACAGACAAGCCGCGCTATCTGATGGGCGTGGGCAAACCGGATGACATCGTGGGCGCGGTGGCGCGGGGCATCGACATGATGGATTGCGTGCTGCCGTCCCGCTCTGGCCGGACGGGGCAGGTGTTTACACGTTTAGGCGTTCTGAACATCAAGAATGCGCGGCACATGGATGACCCGCGCCCCCTGGATGAAGACTGCACCTGTCCCGCCTGCCGCAACTATTCCCGCGCCTATCTGCACCATGTGTTCCGCAGTCAGGAGATCATCAGCTCGATGCTGCTGACATGGCATAACCTGCAATACTATCAGGACATTATGGCGGGTATGCGTGATGCAATCGCCGCAGGCACCTTTGCCGCCTGGCAGGCCGATTTCCACGCCACCCGCGCGCAGGGCGATATTGATCCGCTTTAGGTGGTCAGACGTAGACTTCCGGAATATCTGTCTGGCCCTCAAAGCTGCGTCAATTTCGCATAAACCTAGGCAAGACGATGGGTTGCAAGCGGCCCGACCTTAGCCGATGATGCGCACAACAGCCCGTGAAGGGCATTGAAACAGGCGGGGGTGGGTGCCATATCCCCCAGACAGGAGACGTCGGCGGTTGCCTGCTCAAGGGGCCCCATCGTCTTGCTAAATATAAGGAAAAGAGCATGTTAGAGCCTTTGAACGCGTCCTACCCTGTATTGCCTCTGCGCGATATCGTGGTGTTCCCCCATATGATTGTGCCGCTGTTTGTGGGACGCGAAAAGTCGGTCCGCGCCTTGGAAGAGGTGATGGCGGATGACAAACAAATCCTGTTGTCCAGCCAGGTCGACCCCGGTGAAGACGATCCCACTTCCGATGGCATCTTCAAGGCCGGCGTGCTGGCCAATGTGCTGCAACTGCTGAAACTGCCCGATGGCACCGTAAAAGTGCTGGTCGAAGGGCAGGCGCGGGTGCGCATCACCGACTATCTTGAGAACGACAATTTCTTTGAAGCGCGCGCGGAATACCTCACCGAAATGCCCGGTGACGCCGCCACGACCGAAGCGCTGCTGCGCTCCGTCGCGGATGAGTTCGAACGCTATGCCAAAGTCAAGAAAAACGTGCCGGATGAGGCACTTGCCGCCGTAGGTGAAACCTCTGAACCTGCGCGCCTTGCGGACCTTGTCGCGGGGCACCTCGGCATTGAAGTGGACCAGAAGCAGGACCTTCTGGAAACCCTGTCCGTCTCAGAACGGCTGGAAAAAGTTTACGGCCTGATGCAGGGCGAAATGTCTGTCTTGCAGGTTGAGAAAAAGATCAAGACCCGCGTGAAGTCCCAGATGGAGCGGACCCAGCGCGAGTATTACCTCAACGAACAGATGAAAGCGATCCAGCAGGAGTTGGGCGATGGCGAGGACGGCAAGAACGAAGTTGCCGAACTCGAAGAGAAAATCGCCGAAACCAAGCTGAGCAAGGAAGCCCGCGAAAAGGCGGATGCGGAACTGAAAAAGCTCAAGAACATGAGCCCGATGTCCGCCGAAGCAACCGTGGTGCGCAATTACCTTGACTGGATGCTGTCGATCCCGTGGGGCAAGAAATCTCGCGTGAAAAAGAACCTCGGCAAGGCGCAGGAGATCCTTGATAACGACCACTACGGTCTTGAAAAGGTGAAAGAACGCATCGTCGAATACCTCGCGGTGCAACAGCGCTCCTCCAAGCTCAAAGGCCCGATCATGTGTCTTGTGGGCCCTCCCGGCGTGGGTAAGACCTCGCTTGGCAAGTCTGTGGCCAAGGCAACGGGGCGTGAGTTCATCCGCATCTCCCTTGGCGGCGTGCGTGACGAATCTGAGATCCGCGGCCACCGCCGGACCTACATCGGCTCCATGCCCGGCAAGATCATTCAGGCGCTGAAGAAGGCGAAGACAACAAATCCGCTGATTTTGTTGGATGAGATTGACAAGATGGGTCAGGATTTCCGGGGCGATCCGGCGTCTGCCATGCTCGAAGTGCTTGATCCGGAACAGAACTCCACTTTCGTGGATCACTATCTGGAGGTCGAATACGACCTGTCGAACGTGATGTTCCTGACCACGTCCAACAGCTACAACATGCCGGGGCCATTGCTTGACCGGATGGAGATCATTCCGCTGGCGGGCTACACCGAGGATGAAAAGCGGGAGATCGCCAAACAGCACCTGGTGCCCAAGCAGATCAAGAACCAGGGCCTCAAAGCCAAGGAGTTCGAGATCGGGGACAGCGCGCTCACCGGCATGATCCGGTACTACACCCGTGAGGCGGGCGTGCGGAACCTGGAGCGTGAGATCGCAAAAGTGGCGCGGAAGTCGCTGACCAAGATCATCAAGAAAGAAGCCGACAGCGTGACCGTTGACGGTGACAATCTCGATGACTTCCTGGGCGTGCGCAAACACCGCTACGGTCTGGCTGAGAAGGAAGATCAGATCGGCGTGGTCACGGGCCTTGCCTATACCTCCGTCGGAGGGGAGCTGCTTCAGATCGAAGCGCTGCGCCTGCCGGGCAAAGGCCGGATGAAGACCACCGGCAAGCTCGGCGATGTGATGAAGGAAAGCATCGACGCGGCCAGCTCCTATGTGCGCTCCATCTCGCCCAAGATCGGGGTGAAGCCGCCGAAGTTCGATGCGCTGGACATCCACGTGCACGTGCCCGATGGCGCAACGCCCAAGGATGGCCCCTCCGCCGGTCTGGCGATGGTGACTTCCATCGTGTCGGTGCTGACACAGATCCCGGTGCGCAAGGACATCGCGATGACCGGCGAAGTCAGCCTGCGCGGCAACGCCATGCCCATCGGTGGCTTGAAGGAGAAGCTGCTCGCGGCATTGCGCGGTGGCATCACCACCGTGCTGATCCCGCAGGACAACGAAAAAGACCTGCCGGAGATTCCCGACAACGTGAAAGAGGGGCTGACCATCATCCCCGTCAGCCATGTGTCCGAAGTGCTGGAGCAGGCATTGACCGCAGTTCCCGAAGCCATCGAATGGGATCAGGAAGCGGAAGATGCAGCGGCGGCAGCCACACTTGCCGCGAAATCCGGGGCAGGGGACGCCGCAACAGCGCATTGATCTGCCCAGAGGTTGAAAACGGAAAAGCCCCCGGTATGTCGGGGGCTTTTTTTATGTACCCACAACAGGTTGTGGTCAAACCGATGCTGGTGCGTCGGTGTGATCAGTGAAACGCCACTCACTGAACTGGCGTTTTACCCGGTTCTGCGGTAGGGTTTGGCAAAACCATAACAAAAACCAGTGAGGGTTAAGATGAGCACCACCGCCAGCAAAAATCCAAAAGCGGCCGCGGCCCCAAAGACAGCGCCCCGGTCCAGCGCACCCAAAGCAAAGACCGTCGCCGCCAAACCCGCGCCCAAGATTGCGCCGGTCAGCCCGGTAACAGGCAGTGCCCCAAAACCCGCCCCGTCGGCACAGCCCGCAGTGGTCGACGCGCCCAAGTCAGTGATCCTCGGACCCGAACTGCGCAAGAAAGAACTGATCGACGACGTTGTTGCGCGGTCAGGCATCAAGAAAAAGGATGCAAAACCCGTTGTCGAAGCGACGCTCGCGGCACTCGGCGATGCGCTTGCGGAGAAGCGCGAGTTGGTTCTGCCGCCGCTGGGCAAACTCAAGGTGCGGCGCGAGAAAGACATGCCCAATGCACGTGTTTTTACAGCCAAGATCAGGCAGTCCAAGGCGCATTGAGGACCCTGTCCGGCAGGCCACGCTTTTTTGCCGCCGCCCTCTTGCAGGTATGGCGCCTATTGGCTAAATCCAACGGCACGGGTGATTAGCTCAGTGGTAGAGCGCTTCGTTCACATCGAAGATGTCAGGAGTTCAAATC
>Ga0160419_100223_pt1 | contig 40362 bp, 24 predicted proteins | sample CelAP2metagpilot_2_FD_108196 | JGI IMG/M metagenome (GOLD analysis project Ga0160419, IMG submission 108196) | Phycosphere-associated microbial communities from Cellana algal ponds in Kailua-Kona, Hawaii, USA - Cellana AP2-4-25 metagenome pilot ...
GTAGTGGGCAAGTTCAATTTAGTGAGGTAGGACGTTTTGCCGATGTTGCTGCAAGTGATTGGAGCTGGGGTGTACAAACCATGGATGTGGACAATGATGGGTACAAAGAGATATTTATTACCAATGGTATAGTAAAAGATTTGTTGGATCAGGATTATCTAGATTTTTATGACAACCCAGAAAGACTGAGACAAATCTATAAGAACAAGGGGAAAGTTATGATGGAACTTATAGCCAATATGCCCTCGGAGCCTTTAATCAATCACTTATATCAAAGTAAAGGGGGATTTAATTACAAAGAGGTCGCAATCAAAATGGGTTTGGACCAACCTGCATTTTCCACAGGTTCGAGCTATGGTGATATCGATAATGATGGGGATTTGGACCTTGTTGTCAGTAATTTAAATGCTCCGCCCTTTATCTATAGGAACAATCAAGGTAATATGGAGAATCATTTTCTTTTCCTGAGCCTGAAGGATACGGAAAATAAAACCGCAATAGGGGCACAGGTTTCCCTTTGGGCCAATGGTAAATTGTTCTACGAGGAATTATTTCCCATGCGGGGTTCGATGTCCGTTGTGGACGATCGTTTGCACTTTGGCCTTGGAAGTGTACAAAAAGTGGATTCTATTAAAATTTTATGGCCAGATGGGAAGCAACAACTGTTGAATGAGCAGCCTGTCAACACATTTTTGGAAATTAAAGAGAAAGAAGAATTGCAGAAAGCTAATATTTTTAAGCCTTCCAATGCGTTCGAAATACATAAGGATAATTATTTGCCCTTTCTTCATAAGGAAGGAGGATTTGTTGCATTCGATAGGGACAATTTGTTGTTCCACTCCGTGACTCACGAAGGACCACATATTGCTGTAGGCGATGTTGACCAGGATGGTAGTGACGACTTTTTTATTGGAGGAGCCAAAGGGCAGGCCGGAGCTGTTTTTCTCCAAAAGGAGAATAAATTTTTAAAAGCAGAACAACAATCCAAGGTATTTCAAGTTGATGCCGATGCTGAAGATCAGAGAGCTTTGTTTTATGATGCCGATAGCGATAATGATTTGGATTTACTGGTCGCAAGCGGTGGTTATGTCAATGGAAGTGGTTCTTATGCCCTATATGATCGTCTGTATATAAATGATGGCACTGGAAATTTTTCCAAATCTGAACACCAATGGCCAATCTCGGTACCTATGAGTACTTCAGTTGTCATTGCCAGTGATGTTGATGGAGATGGGGACCAGGACCTTTTTGTAGGGTCTCGATTGGTGCCCGGTTTTTATGGACTGACACCCTCAAGTTATTTATTGGAAAACGATGGGAACGGGAAATATAAGGACATAACAGATGAAAAGGCAAAGGGTCTGCAAACCATGGGAATGGTGACCGATGCACTCTGGACCGACTTCGATGCTGATGGTGACGAAGACCTTATTGTGGTCGGCGAGTGGATGTCACCAAAACTTTTTATAAATGAAGGAGGGGTATTGCTTTATAGGGATTCTATCGAAGGAATGACAAAAGGAGTCTCGGGATTATGGAAAACATTGGAGCAAGCAGATCTGGATAATGATGGTGATCTTGATCTTATTGTGGGAAATAACGGTGACAATAGTTTTTTTAAGGCAACGGAGGAGAGTCCCATACAAATGTTAGTCGGGGACTTTGACGGAAACGGGGGCATAGAACAAATAAGTTGTAGCTATATGGACGGTAAATTCTATCCTATGCCCATGAAAAAGGATATGGGAAAACAAATGCCCTACCTGCTTAAAAAGTATTTGAAATTCAATGATTACCAAGGGCAGGCCATCAATGATATATTTGATCAAGAACAACTGGACAGTGCGATTAAACTTCAAATTGATGAGACTAGTTCGGCCATCTTTTGGAACGAAGGCGGATATTTTACCAAGGATATACTGCCCATGGAAGCCCAATTATTTCCGATACACGCAATTCATGTCTGCGATGTCGACAAGGATGGACTGCTGGATATTGTTTTGGGCGGTAACGAGACTAGGGCAAAACCGCAAACTGGCGGATATACCTCGGGATATGGATTAACACTATTGAACAAATCCAATCGGAAATTTAATACCCGGTTGGGAATGCCGGACGGTACAGCCATTAAAGGAGAAATCAGGGATATAAAAACCATCAAACAAGCTAAGGGAAGTCTAATGTTGCTGTCAAAGAACAATGATTCCTTACAGGTGATTCAAATAAAATAAAAAGAAAGGTGCAAAAGGAAGTTTTTAAAATCGTAGCGGTCATTTTTTTGGTAATGGTTTTTTCTTGCATGGGTAAAGAAGATATGGATACACCGCTAAAACGCCATCAAGAGGCTGTGTTGGCCTATCATAATTTGCAGGAAAGAGAATTAGGTACGGAACATTTGGCTGACAGTGTATTTTTTGGAGTGCATTTAAAAATGACATCCGCTAATTTTTATGAACACTGTCAGGGAATGTTGGAAAAGGGAATTTTTAATGGGAACTACAACAATGAGGTCATTGTAGCTCTCGATAAAGGATTTAAAAAGAAAGTGAGATTGGTTTTTTATCCAAAATTCAATAAACCGTTCATTGAGTCGGTACAGGCCCGTTTTTCTTATATGAACTCCAGTGTTTTTAATCGCAAGGAAGAGGGGTCCACCGCACTTATTAAGGAGTTGAAAAAGGTTATGCTCCATTGGTATGGGGGTAATCCATTTATAGAAATACCTCCAAAAAATGCATTTGACCGACCGATTCATGTAAAAATTGACGGTAATCGTGAAATAACATTAAAGGAGGACGGATCATTAAAAGAGGTCATTGCCATATACACAGACTTAAAACCCCTATTTTAATTCAGGGAAACAGCTATGAAATTAAAGGGAACCATATCGATATTAAACTTTGAGGTGACAACGCGAAAGTTGTTGAAACATTTTGTCCTGATAATACTATTATTTGTGTTCGGTTGTGATGATATCAAAGAAAAGGAGAGCATTCTTTTTGCGACCTTGGACTCCAGCGATACTAATATTAAATTTTCCAATACTCTTACCTATACCAATGATTTCAATATCTACAAATACAGAAATTTTTATAACGGTGGTGGTGTTGGAATAGGGGATGTCAATAATGACGGTCTTATGGATATCTACCTTACCGCAAATATGGAGTCCAACAAACTTTATATCAACAAAGGAGGGATGGTTTTCGAGGATGTAACGGAAAAGGCAGGTGTAGCAGGTACAAGGTCATGGTCCACCGGAGTGGCCATGGTCGATGTCAATTCAGATGGGTGGATGGATATTTATGTGTGCAACTCAGGTGACGTTAAAGGCGACAATAAAAAAAATGAGTTTTTTATTAACAATGGTGACGGGACATTTACGGATATGGCTGAAGAACTGGGACTGGCAGATAGCGGTTTTTCTACACATGCGGCATTTTTTGATTATGATAAGGATGGAGACTTGGATGTCTATCTATTGAACAATTCCTACAGAGCAATAGGTAGTTTTAACCTAATAGAAAATGAAAGGGCTATCCGTGATGAGCAGGGTGGTGACAAGCTATATAGAAATGATGGAAATGTATTTACGGATGTCAGTGCATCCGCAGGTATTTATGGGAGCGAGATAGGATTTGGACTAGGGGTTTCCGTAGCAGACCTTGACAGGGATGGTTGGATGGACATTTACGTGTCCAATGATTTCTTTGAACGCGATTATATATATATGAACAATGCTGATGGTACATTTCGGGAAGAATTGGAGCATCAAATGCGTTCCATTAGCGGAGCCTCCATGGGATCCGATACAGGGGATTTGGACGGGGATGGTTTTCCTGAGATTTTTGTTACCGAAATGTTGCCAGAAGGTGATGAACGGTATAAGACGACAATGACCTTTGAAGATTGGGATAAGTACCAACTAAACCTGCGTTATGGCTATTACCATCAATTTACAAGGAATATGCTTCATCGAAACAATGGGTTGGCCGGGAAGGACCATTTGGCATTCAGTGAGGTCGGTCGTCTTGCCGGAGTGGAAGCCACTGATTGGAGTTGGAGCGCATTGATCAATGATTATGACAATGACGGTTATAAAGATCTTTTTGTTGCGAATGGTCTTGCTCAGGATATTCTTAATCAAGACTATCTGAAATTTATATCCAATGAGGAAATAGCCAAAATGGTCATTCGTAAGGAAGGTGTGGACTATAAAAAATTGATTGACATCATTCCTGTCAATAAAATTCCAAACTATGCCTTTGCCGGAGGTAAGGATATCACTTTTACGAATGTTACCAGTTCTTGGGGACTACATGAGCCAAGCCATTCCAATGGTGCTGCGTATGGAGATTTGGATAATGATGGAGACATGGATTTGGTGGTTAATAATGTGAACATGCCTCTCTTTCTTTATGAAAATCAAACCAATACTAAAAAAAATCATTTTCTAAAGTTCGATCTCGTTGGCGAGAAGTTGAACCTAAATGCCATTGGGGCCAAGGTAACACTAAAAGTGGGCGATAGTTTATTTTATCAAGAATTGAACCCAATGAGAGGTTTTCAATCGTCCGTCGATCGAAGGATGAATTTTGGACTGGGCAAGATTTCCATTGTAGATACGGTAATTGTTGAATGGTACTATGGCAAAAAGACAATCTTGAAGGATGTGCCTGTCAACCAGACCCTACAACTATATGAGAGCAAGGCGCAGTATGTTGAGGGCCGGCCATCATCCAGAAAATCTCCCTATTTCAAGGAATCCACTGCTTTGGTTGCCATGGATTTTGTCCATACAGAGAACAATTATGCGGATTTTGATACCGATAGGCTTATTTATCATATGAAGTCAACAGAAGGTCCGAAAGTTGCTGTTGCAGATGTCAATGGTGACGGTCTCAAAGATATATTCATAGGTGGGGCAAAGGGATATCCCGCTGCGTTGATGGTACAGACTCCGACTGGTGGTTTTGCTCGTTCAAATACGCAATTGTTTGAAAAGGACAAAGATTCTGAAGATTTATCTTCTGCCTTTTTTGATGCTGATGGGGACGGGGACATGGACCTATATGTTTGTAGTGGAGGAAATGAATATTCCAGTAACTCTTTTGCATTGGTGGATCGGTTGTATTTGAATGAAGGAAATGGAAGGTTTTTGAAATCCGAACAGGTGTTACCGTCAGGCAAACCTGAAAGTACATCGGTGGTTGAACCTGCTGACTATGATGGAGACGGTGATATAGACCTTTTTATAGGTGTCCGTTTAAAACCAAGGTTACTTGGAGTGCCACAGAATGGGTACATTTTGATCAATGACGGTAAAGGAGGGTTCAAGGATTGGACCAAAAGTGTAGCACCTGACTTGTTGCACATGGGCATGATCACGGATGCTAAATGGACCGATTATGATCAAGATGGGGATCAAGATTTATTTGTTGTGGGGGAGTGGATGAACATAAAGCTATTTCGAAATACCAATGGGATACTGGAGGAAGTCACTTCCCAAAGTGGTCTTGAAAACACTGAAGGTTGGTGGAATACGATAGAAACGGCCGATATTAATGGCGATGGGTTTGAAGATATGATTGTGGGAAACCATGGATGGAATTCCAGATTTTCGGCCTCCAAGGAGAAACCGATTCGTTGTTATATCAATGATTTTGACCAAAACGGGTCGGCAGAACAAATTGTTTGTATGTACAACGGAGAAAAAGAATACCCTTTGGTACTTCGGCACGATCTAGTCTCACAACTTCCCAGTCTCAAAAAGAAATATCTAAAGTATGAAGCTTACAAAGGACAGACCATTGAGGACATGTTTGACCCTGAGGTATTGGAAAGGTCCGAAATTCATAAGGTGGTCCAATTGGCTAGCGTTGTCTTGATCAATCAAAAAGATGGTACGTTCAAGATAAAGGAATTGCCCAAAGAAGCACAGATTGCTCCAGTATATGCTATAATGGCACACGATTTTACCGGTGATGGTAATCAGGATTTGTTACTGGGAGGCAATCTCCATGGAGTTAAGCCTGAGGTAGGCCGATATGATGCCAGTTATGGAGTTTTTCTCAAAGGGTCGGCAAAAGGTGAGTTTTCCATGGTACCACGCAGCCAGTCTAATTTGTCCTTGGATGGTGAGGTAAGGGACTTTCAGCTTGTTTCCCTAAAAGGTGAAACCTATTTGATGGTGGCCCGAAACAATGATGTACCCTTATTTTATAAACCTTTGAAATCACAACATTGAAAAAGTATTTTATCATAGCTTCCCTTTTGACCATCGTTCTTTCCTCTTGTAAGAACAATGAGCTGTTTGAGACACTAAAGTATTCCGAAACGGGAGTGGACTTTAGCAATAGGGTTGAAGAACGGGATTCATTAAGTATACTCGATTACCTGTATATGTACAATGGAGGAGGAGTTGCCGTTGGTGATATTGACAATGATGGCCTTACGGATTTTTATCTTGGAGGCAATCAAGTGGCCAATGCTCTTTACAGGAACAAAGGTGGCTTTCAATTTGAAAATGTTACTCAAAAGGCAGGTGTTGCAGGTGACGTGGGGCCAACCTATTGGACCAATGCTGTTTCCTTTGTGGATATCAATTCAGATGGCTGGCTGGATATCTATACCTGCCGGATGTATGGATTCAAAAATTTTAAAGGTAAGAATCAATTGTTCATCAATAATCAGGATGGCACATTTACTGAACGGGCCAAGGATTTTGGATTGGATGTGGCATCTTATTCCCAAGAGGCCGCTTTTTTTGACTATGATCTTGATGGAGATCTCGATATGTTCTTGGTAAATATGTCATTGAAGAGTCCAAGTTCATATAAAATGGGTGAATTAAGGGAGCAAAGGAGTCACCTAATAGGGGATCGGCTCTATGAGAACAGGGACGGATTTTTTGTGGATGTGAGTAAAGAAGCAAGAATATATGGAGGTGATATGGGATATGGACTTTCTGTCAGTGTGGGCGACTTGAACAATGATGGATACCCTGACATCTATATTGCCAATGATTTTTACGAGAATGATTACATGTACTACAATAATGGGGATGGCACTTTTGATCAGCTAATCGATAAATCCACTGGGCATACCCCTTATTTTTCCATGGGTACCGACATGGCGGATATCAACAATGATGGATGGATTGATATTTTGACCTTGGACATGAAACCCATGAATGAAAAAGTGCTCAAGCGCTCCATTGCTCCTGAATCTTACAGCAGTTATCAATTCAAAAAGAAGTTTGGTTACCACGATCAATTTGGGAGAAATATGTTACAGGTGAACAGGGGCACCCTTTTTGGATCTTACAGTAGTTTCAGTGAACTTGGGGAATTTTACGGAGTCGATGCGACTGATTGGAGTTGGGGCTGTCTTTTGGCTGATATGGATTTGGACGGTAATAAGGATGTCTTCATAACCAATGGAATACCACGTCGCCCAAACGACTTGGATTATATCAACTACACTTCCAATGAAACCCTGGATAATGGCCAAGAATATGATTTTGAAAAGATTATAGAACAGATGCCTTCGGGCAAAGTGCCGAATAAGGCATTTAAAAATACCGGCAATCGGCTTGAGGAAGTATCCAAGGCTTGGGGATTGGATTTAAACGGTTATTCCAATGGAGCCGCATATGGTGATTTGGATGGTGATGGTGATCTCGATCTTATAATAAATAACCTGGATGCACCAACAAGCCTTTACCGAAATAGAACGGTTGAGAACAAAAAGGGGAACTATCTAAAAATTCATTTAAAAGGGCCTAAAAACAACACCTTCGGGATAGGTGCCCGGGTACTGATCAAAACCAATAAAAGTGAACAGATACAGGAACACTTTCCCGTCAAGGGATGGCTTTCCTCTGTTGAACCAATACTTTTGTTCGGGCTGGGAGAGAGCGAGAACATTGATTATTTAAAAGTGGATTGGGGTAATGGTCGTATACAAGAACTCAGGGATGTAGAAGCCAACGAAGACCTTGTCCTAAAGTATTCGGATGCATCAAGCTCTACAGTGAAGGTCGGTAAAGAGTTACCAAAGCCTTTATTCGCTAGAGCCATAGCAATTGAAAAGAAACTAGATTATCGTCACGAAGAAAATGAATATATCGACTTTGATTATGAAGTCCTGCTTCCAAAAATGGTTTCGACGCAAGGCCCAAGAATGGCCGTTGCGGATATCAACGGTGATGGATTGGAGGACTTTTTTATTGGAGGGGCAAAAGACCAAGCCGGAGAACTTTATGTTCAACAACTAGATTCCGTAAACCCCTTTGTCAGGGTTGATACAGATGTCTTTTTTTCAGATCGGGCCGAAGAGGATGTTGAATCCACTTTCATTGATGTCAATCGCGATGGCCTGTTGGATCTTTATGTAGTAAGTGGGAGTGGTGAATTGCTTGATGATTACACCGGAGCCGACCGACTTTATATGAACGTGGGGAATAACCAATTCGTAAAATCCAATCGTCATCCAAGTTTAAATTTCAATGGTTCATGTGTGACCAAAGGTGATTTTAATAGAGATGGGATTGATGATTTGTTTGTTGGTGGAAGATCTATTCCCGGTTCTTATGGAAAATACCCGTCAAGTAGGGTTTTGTTGGGAGATGGAAACGGAAACCTGATTGATTATACCATGAAAATGTTTGGTGGGAACTTTGCCTTGGGCATGGTGACCGATGCCGTATGGTTGGACCAGACCAAGGAATTGGTCGTTGCAGGGGACTGGATGCCCATTACCAAGGTTAATTTCAGTAGGGACACGATCACCATTAAGTCCATAGAAAAAACATCCGGTTGGTGGAATGCTTTAGAGGTCGCCGACCTGGACAACGATGGTGACGACGATCTGTTGGCCGGCAATTTGGGGTTGAACACTTACTTGAAGGCTTCAGCGGAATATCCCGTAAGTCTCTATGTCAAGGACTTTGACAACAATTCCAGTATTGATCCTGTAATGACACATTACAAAGAAGGGGCTGAGGTCTCTTTTTATAGCAAAGATGCTTTATCGAAACAATTAGTGGCCATCAATAAAATATTTACCGATTACCAGAGCTTTGCCCAGAGTACGTTTCACGAAATTTTTACTACAGAAGACCTTAGGGGAGCAGGCAGGTGGCAGGTAGATACTTTTGAATCCATGGCACTTATCAATGAAGGAGACGGAAAATTTGAACCAAAGCCATTACCGGAATCCATGCAGGTTGCTCCCATTTATGGATTTACAACCGATGATTTTGATTCGGATGGCTTCTTGGATGTCCTGGCCATTGGCAATCACCACGGTAATCAATTAGGGCTTGGAAAGTATGATGCATCATATGGGCATTTCCTAAAGGGTGACGGAAATTGGAATTGGGAGACTGTTGAACCTCGAAACTCTGGTTTTGCAATACATGGAGAAGGAAGAAGCATTTCAAAGATAAGGACGACAGATGGAAAACAACTATTGTTCATAGGACGAAATAATGCACCTCTAATGATATTCAAAAAATCAAATCCTAAATAAAATGCGGCACCTATTTGGTATACTTGTAACGGTATTGTTATTTACCTGGTACCTCGCAGGGCAGACGGGACCACCGAATGCATTTAATTCATTACCTAAGTTAAAATCTGGTAAAATGTACCTGGTCTCCAGCTATGATAGAAGTGGAGGAAACAATGACCGCATCAATATCCAAGCAGGGAAAACAACAGAGATAGCCAATATTGAGGGGCCAGGAACAATCTCTAGAATATGGATGACCATAGATTCCCGAGACCCACATTTCCTGCGAAGGATTTTATTGCGAATCTATTGGGATGATGAGACTGAACCTTCAGTGGAAGTTCCTGTGGGCGATTTTTTTGGTAGTGGTTTCCAGTATAAGCACCATACTCCAATGTACATAGGTATGTCTAGCGGAGGTTATTATTGTTATTTCCCCATGCCTTTCCAAAAACGGGCCAGAATCGAGGTGGTTAACCAAACTGGTTCTGAGATATTTGCCTTTTACTATCAAATCAACTATCAAAAAACTGAGGATATTCCAGAGGATATGGCCTATTTCCATGCGAAATGGAACCGTGACATACGTACCGACTATGAGGGGAATTATACCGTATTGGAAGCAAAGGGCGAAGGACATTTTGTAGGCTTGAATTTTCAGGGACAACCCTACAATGGCAGTTTGTTCTATCTGGAGGGGGATGAAATGATCTATGTTGATGGAGAAGAATTTCCCTCCACTTATGGTACGGGTCTTGAAGACTACTTCACTAGCGGATGGTATTTTAAAAATGGAGAATTTGATGCTGCCTTTCATGGATTGGTTCATATGGACACCCTTGGTAGGGTTTCCGCTTACAGGCATCACATTATGGACCCAATCCCTTTTAAAGACTCTATTAAGGTGACTTTGGAACATGGTCACGGTAACGAAGAAATTGTAGACTTTAGTACCACAGCCTACTGGTATCAGAAAGAGCCACACTCGGAATATGAGCCCATTGCCAAGGCCGGGCTGCGAATCCCATTGCAACGTCCTGTGCCCAACGGGGCAATTGAAGCCGAGGACCTTAAGGTTCCGGGAACCACAACGCAAGTCGAGGATATGTCCGATTATGGCAGTGATTGGAGTGGTGGACATCAGCTCACACTTCAATCGGAAGAGGGAGAAACAAGCCAATTGGTAATTCCCCATGCGATTGAAAATGAATATACCCTTCAACTATATTTTACAAAGGGCCCTGATTATGGCAATTTAATCATAAGCCATGCGGGGGTACAAAGTCAAGACTTTGAGGGTTTTGCTCCCGCCATTGCACCTGCAGAAGTGGTAAAACTTGAAGGTGTCAAGCCCAAGGACCAGACCATAGTGCTTGATTTAAAAAGCACAGGTAAAGCAAAGCAATCCATAGGCCATAAGATTGGTTTGGATGCCATTGTCATGGTTCCTGAAAGAAGTTATATTCCAGAATGGTACATAATTGGGCCTTTTCCTAACCCAAGGGAGTCAGACGACTTAAGGTATGGATTGGATAAAGTGTATCCGCCAGAAAAAGAGTTGGATTTAAACGCCTCATACGAAGGTGCTCATGGTCAAATGATAAGGTGGAAAAAGCTCAATGGGCAAAAAGGGGGGTATGAAATGGCCCTATGGGAGCAATTTGAACCTTTTGAGTTCATTATCAGCTATGCGCTCACCTATGTCTACTCTCCGGAGGACCAAACAGTCCCCTTACTCATTGGAAGTGATGATGGCGCAAAAGTGTTTCTTAACGATGAAGAAATATATCGTTTTCTGGATGTTAGGATTGCTGCACCCGATCAGGACAAATTGGACATAAAATTGCGTAAAGGTTGGAACAAACTCATGATAAAGGCCGAGAATAACTTTGGAGGGTATGCTTATTATGCACGAATCATAGATATCAACAATAACTTAAAATATAGTATAGATGGTGAATAGATTATTAAATGAAGGTATAATGGGGAAATTAACTCCATATGGGACGGTGAAAAAACCTTTCCGTTCACTGGTAAGAATATTACCCATGGTATTGTTGGTATGTTCATATACTCATTTAAGAGGCCAACAGCTAAATAGTTTGGAATTGGATGAGAGCAAGTTTGGTATAATTTCATTTAATTCGGACCGGACGATTGAAAAGGCATTACCTGTGGTAACCTTTCGCTTGGATAATGATATCATCAATGCAAAAGATATTGCGTCTGGCGCTAATGAAGGAGAAACCATTCAAGTTTCATGGCTGTCACAAAAGGTAAATGCCAAAGGATTTGAAGGATATATCCAATTCAAGAACTTGGGAAAGGACACTATTTCCATTAGTAACGTGGTGCCTTTTGGTGAAGACACTTCCCATACTTACATAACCGGTAAAGGTAACCACAGTCTTTCAAGAACGCACCTTTTTAGACCTGGGTCGAGGCCCGTGAACGTCATTGTACCGGATAACGCATGGGAACTGGGATATGCCAGTATCGATTTGGGCGAAAGTCTTTCTGTTTGTGGTCTAGTTCGTAGAAAAGAATGGGATGATGCGGTCAAAAAAAGGTTTGAGACCCTGTTGGCGCCTGGTGGTAGTGTAACGTATGCAGTATATATGGATTTGTTCGAGGGGGTATGGCAGGAAGGTCTTCGCAAGATCTTTCAAGACAGATACCTATACGATGTTGAGGAGTTTGATGACAGCTTATATGAAAGGGAAGATCTCAAGTGGATTAGAGATGCTTATGTCATACACTTGATGATGTCATGGGATGAAGCCTTTTATCAACAGAGTAAAGGATATCAGTTGACCTCTTTTTTGGAAAGAGGGAAACAACTGTACGGTGGGGATGATGTAATTGGGCTTTGGCCTACATGGCCTACCTTGGGAGTAGATCAGCGAAATCAATTTGACCTTTTCCGGGATTTACCAGGTGGTTTGGAAAGAATCAAACAATTGGGCGAGGAATCCAAGGCATTTGGTACCGAATTATTTCTCTGTTATAACCCATGGGATGAAAGTTCAAGAGATGAGAATCATTATTCGGGCATGTCCGATTTGATAGCTAATACAAACGCCAAGGGAATGGTGCTCGATACCAAAGGCGAGTCCAGCAAAGAGCTTCAGGATGCTGCCGATGAGGTTCAGAGCGGTGTGATTATGTACAGTGAAGGAATGGCAGTCCCTAAGGACATGCAAGGTATCGTTTCTGGACGGGTACACAATGCACTTTATTATGCCCCATTTTTAAATTTGAACAAGTTTATCAAACCGGAATTTTCTATTTTCAGGGTAGCTGAAATTTTTAAAGAACCTATCCAGCGGGAGTTTGCCATCGCGTTTTTTAATGGCCACGGAACTGAGCTCAACATTTTTGCTCCAGGCAAGCCTTCTTGGGTGGAAAATCAGTATACCTATTTGGGTAAGACCTCTAGGATTCTACGGGAGCACACCAATAATTTCAACGCCAAAGACTATGTACCGTTGATTCCCACCCTTTCAGATAATATTTATGTGAACAAGTGGCCATTAGGAAAAAAAACGGTTTATACAGTGTTCAGCTTGATTCCCGAGGGTTTCAAGGAACCATTGTTCGAAGTTGAACCAGATGAGAATCATCACTTTGTCGATGTGTGGCATCATAAAGAGTTAGAGCCCATAAAAAGGAACAATTCTTATTATATCGAGGTCGAGACAGATGCATTCAACAAATCATATCTGGGTACCAATAATGAGGGAGAAGTAGATTGTATTGTTCAGTTTCCGAGGACACTTCAAACCACCTTGGTGGGTGACGTACTAAGTATTTCATCGGACCATGGGGATGTGATCAAAGTATGGGCCGGAACACCCGAGTATGATAAAGAGCCCCTTGAATTGATGGTTGGAGAGCATAAAATTCATTTATTGAAGGAATTTGGTAGGTATGAGGGAAAGTTTGTGGTTCAACTTTTTAAAAAGGATATTTTGATAGATGAGACCGTACATACCATAAAGGCAGGTACACCCCGATTGGCCAGTGATGTAGTATTTATCTCTGGAAAACGTGGTAAGGGAATGGTCAAAATCCCATCAGGGAAGTTCACTTTTAAGGGAACCCATGGAGATGCATTTATCCCATATCCCGAATATAGGGAAGGAAAGAAATTTAAGATGAGTGGCTTCTATATGGACAAGTTTCCAGTGACCAATTCCCAGTTCAAGGAATTTATAGATGAAAGTGGTTACATACCAGATGATAATGTGAATTTTCTGAAACATTGGGTAAATGGAAATGTACCAAAGGGTGAGGAAGATTTTCCAGTGGTCTATGTAAGCTATGAAGATGCAAAAGCTTATGCCAAGTGGGCTGGTAAGCGTTTGCCTACCGAATTGGAGTGGCAATTTGCGGCCCAAACTCCTGATTTAAGGGAATGGCCATGGGGAAATGGAGAGGGTGTATACAGAAAAAAAGAGAAGGTAACTGAGACACTGACCACCTACAAAATACAAGGGATAGACCCCTCTTATTGTAACCTTGGCAACGGTGTACTTGATGAAGTTGGTTCCTATCCCAAAGGGAAAAACCCTTATGGCCTGGAAGATTTGGTAGGTTCAGTATGGCAATTGACCAATGATTTATACAAGAATGGATCTTATGAATACATTATAATGAAAGGCGGCTCCTATTACAACCCATCTTCTAGTTGGTGGTATGTACAAGGGGGACCGAGAGAGTTGACTTATCGTCAGCATTTACTCAGAGTTTCTGAGGGCTTCCAGCGTAATTCCACTGTAGGTTTTCGGTGTATAAGGGATAAAGAATGAAAATGAGAATAAACAACACGGTCTGGCTTGCTTTCATAGTTGTATTGATCGGTGTTACGGGCTGTTCCAAAAAGGAAACCTATGTAACAATGGATAGAGAGCAACTTTTGGATAAGATCAAAGGAGCATGGGCTGCCCAAACCATTGGGGTTACCTATGGAGGGCCTACCGAGTTTCATTACACAAAAAGTCGTATTCCTGATTCCGTAAATATATCTTGGTCTGACAGTTCACTGTATCATATGATGACTGATAATCCAGCGGTTTATGATGATATCTATATGGATTTGACTTTTGTGGAGGTTATGGAAGAACATGGTTTAAATGCACCGGCAATTGTCCATGCGGAGGCTTATGCCAATGCAGGGTTTTGGTTATGGCACGCAAATCAACAAGGTAGATACAACTTTTTGAATGGGATGTCTCCCCCGGATACCGGTCATTGGTTAAACAATCCACATGCAGATGATATTGATTTTCAAATAGAATCAGATTTCATTGGAATAATGAATCCCGGAATGCCAAACAGTGCCAAAGAATACTGTGATAAGATAGGTCATATTATGAATTCTGGCGATGGATATTATGGAGGTTTGTTTGTTGCAGGAATGTATACCAATGCTTTTGTGGATGACAATATTAGTTCCGTAATAAAAAATGCCCTGGCACTGATACCTCCTGAAAGTACTTTTTATCAGTGCATTTCAGATGTTGTTGAATGGCATGTGCAATATCCTGAGGATTGGAAAACAAACTGGGAACTCTTGGAAAACAAATGGGGCAATGATATTGGATGCCCATCGGGAGTATTGAGGGATTATAATATTGATGCGAAAATTAACGCTGCCTACGTAGTAATGGGACTATTGTATGGAAATGGAAATTTTGGAAGGACTATAGAAATCGCTACCAGATGCGGACAGGATTCAGATTGTAATCCCGCTACCGCCGGAGCAATTTTAGGAACAATTTTAGGGTATGAAAATTTGCCAGAAAAATGGACGCTAGGTTTAAAATCAATTGAGCATATGGATTTTATGCATACCAAAACATCATTGAAAGAGGTATACGACATCAGTTTTAGACATGCACTGCTTTCTATTAAGGAGCATGGTGGTACAATTGGTCCTGATGAAGTGAAAATAAAACTACAAAGTCCGGTAACTGCACCGTTGGAACAAAACTTTACCGGTTATTTACCCCACAAAAGAGTATCAGTGAACAAGGAGTTGTCCATGAAGGGAAACCTGAGTTTGGAACTGGATTTTGAGGGAATAGGCGTTGTTCTGACCGGTAAAGCTGGAAATAAGCATTATAGCACTAAGTATGCACTGGAGACTGCTGAAGAGACCCTGGGTGGTTATATAATGGAAGTAGACTTCTTTTTGGATGGGGATTTGATTAAAACCATGCATTTGCCATTACAGTTTTTAGAGCGTTCCTATGAAGTGTTTTTTCAATATGAATTGGATCCCGGTCCCCATCATCTAAAACTGGTGGTCAAGAATCCACTTGAAGATGCCTATTTGGAAATAAATGATATGATAACCTACAAAAAAACAGAAACAAAAAATGAATAAACTACCATATATTTTTATTTACATGATGATGTCCTTTGGTATGTTTTATGGACAATCATCACCAGATGATGTAAAGATTGGATTTTTGGGAAATGGACTCCAGGATGCCACAATATCTGCGGTAAAGAAATTCCTTAAAGATAAAGATTTTGACTTTGTTGATGTTTCCAGTACAGGCTTTAATAGTCCAGATATCTTTAAACAGGGTTTTACACATATATGGGTTTATCAAATGGATTCTGAGCCCCTAATCAAAAAGAAATCTATCTCAAGAAGTATTAAACAGTACGTAAGGGAAGGTGGAAACTTAGTCTTGTCAATGGATGCCGTTAGTTTACTCAATGCCTTAGGTATTGAAAAGAAAACTTTGGAAGTAAAAATGGATTCGATCAGGGATAATGGCTTTGGTAGGCCATTGGGATTTCATGCCTTCAAATCCCATCCTTTGTTCGAAGGAATGCACGGTGGTGCATACACTTGGAAGGCCAAAAAAGATCACGTGGTAAAGAAAATTGGATTTTTTGGGTCCAACTTGCCAAGTAAGGAGGCTAAAGTCATAGGTACAGAATGGACATATATTACCTTTCACGAGGATAATAAATTGGTGTTGGAGTATGAATTTGGCAAAGGAAAAATCATTGCCGTTGGGGCATATACCTATTTTGGCAAACCCAATTACAATCAGGATGAATTGCATCGATTCTATGAAAATATTTTCACATATCTCCAAAATCCAGAAGGGTCAAGTGTGTCCAAGTATTACTGGGATTATTCACCACTAATTGTGTCTTCACTTTCAGGTGTTGCTCCACAGCCAAAATCCAAGCTAGCCAAAGAATGGGAGCTTCCGCAACCTTCGGTTAAAATGTCACGAAAAAAGGCAAGTGATGCACCGACTATAATGGCTGGTAGACGAATGATGATGATAGGCAGCGAAAAAGGAGGTATAGAAGAAATCTGGACACAACCTTTTATGTCTTTTAGGGATATTCGCACAGCAATAACTTTTAAGGATAAAGAGGACAAACTTTGGTTAGATCAGTTAACCCCAGAAATAAGCGTAGCTCCCGAAATGATTATAAGAACATATCGATGGGGTAGCTCTTGGCTCAAAGAAGTTACTACGGTCTCCATGGAAAAACCTCTGGGTGTTTTGCATTATGAATGGCAAGGGGATGATATAAAAGGGTTAAGCTTACTGTACACAACGAATTTTCGTTATATGTGGCCCTATTCCCATAAGGTTGCGGGTAATTTGGAATATGTTTGGGAGTCCAATGGAAATATGGCGATTACAACGGCTCAATCAGGTGAACTAACAGGAATATTGTCTTTTAGCTCCTCTCCAAACCAAATGCTAATGGGGCCTTATGATGGATTTGGCGCTACGGAAAACCAAATCAAAGGAAATAGGACTGATAAGCATCAAGTCAGCGGTTTTTTTGAGTTTGATGCAAAACAATTGGATGGAACGCTGGATGTGCATTTATATGCAGGCGACCAAGGACTGAAACAGGCCCTATCTGAATATGGTTCCTTAAGGGAAGACTTCACATCATTGCTCGAGGAAACATCTAATTATTACAAGAATTTTTCGGAGAATAAGCTTGGGATTTTTACCCCAGATTCCCTCTTTAACCAAGGATATCAGTGGGCCTTGATGCGTACCGATCAATTTTTCCAAGAAACGCCAAAAATTGGAACCTCTATGGTTGCAGGTCTAGGAAGTACTGCAAGAGGTTGGGATGGAGCACAAGAAGTAAGTGGTCGACCCGGATATTCGTGGTACTTTGGACGTGACGCTCAATGGTGCGCTTTTGCAGTAAATGGCTATGGCGGGCAGAACGATGTTAAAAAGATTTTAGATGTTTTCGAGAAGTACCAGGCACTTAACGGGAAAATTTTACATGAGCTTACCACAAGTGGAGCCGTACATTATGATGCCTCTGATGCAACCCCTCTGTACGTAGCACTGGCAGCACATTATTTGAAATATACAGGGGATGTTGAATATATCCGCAAGAAGTGGAAATCTCTTAAAAAAGCAATGGAATTTTGTTACAGTACGGACACTGATGGAGATGGACTGATTGAGATTACGAACGTTGGACATGGATGGGTTGAAGGTGGCGCACTTTTTGGGACACACACGGAGATTTATTTGGCTGGTAGCTGGGTGGCAGCGTTGGAGTCAGCGGCTTATATAGCGAAGTCTTTAGGTGGTCATGATGAAGCTTGGTTGTATCAAAAGGACGCTGAACGTGTTAAAAAGAGAATAGACCATTCCTTTTGGGACAAAAAGAATGAGTATTATTATGTTGGCATGGAACAAGATGGAACCTTTAGAAAAGAGGAGTCCGTGCTGACCGCTGTACCTATTTATTTTGATGCCATTATTGATTCAGAAAAGGCGAAAAAGTCAGCAATCAAATATGCGGGCAACGATTATTCTACGGACTGGGGTGTAAGAATCCTACCCAATACAAGCAAAAGTTATAACCCAAGGTCGTATCATGCGGGGATGGTGTGGCCTTTATTTGGAGGTTGGGCCTCATTAGCCGAATATAAAACGGGATATTACAATAGTGCATTTAGTCATATCATGAACAATCTATTGGTATTCGATGATTGGAATTTAGGTAGTGTCGAAGAGACTTTACATGGCGACCATTATGACCCTGCAGGGGTTTGTAGCCAACAAGGATGGTCACAGACCATGGTGTTACAACCAATCTATGAAGGCATGTTGGGAATGGCCCCCGATGTTTTGGCCAATACGCTTGAGCTTGCACCTCGTTTCCCATGGAACTGGGATTTTGCGGATATCACCAACATCCCTTATGGGAAAGAAAAAGTGGATATGGCTATGAAAAGGGATAAGAATAAAACTGAGTATCATTTTGAAACAGATTCATCTTTGGGGACCTTGCTGTATTTTTCGCCCGCTTTTCCGCTCGGTACTCAGATTGAAGAAGTCAAGGTAAATGGTGAAATCATCGACTATATCCAAAAGCAAGAAGCGGAGTCGATTGATGTACATTTTGATTTTGAACTTACTGGATCGGACGAGGTAACCATTACGCACAATGGGGGAATAGGTGCTCTTCCGAAGGTTACCAATCCAAAACCAGGAAGTAAGAACATAGGGACCAAGATTATTGCACAAGAGTTAATGCCAGACGGAACCTTTCATATCATTTTGGAGGGACAACCCAGTGCACCCTTTACGGTATCCTTATTTTCATCGAAAAATATTCAACATGTTAATTCTGGAACCGTAGAATTAAGAGATGGAAATACCTATACCATTTCAGGTATACTGCCAGCCGAAGGAAAACCTTATGCAAAACAAACCATATCCATAATCACCAATTAAGAACCTATGAAATACATTAAATTAGTAATGAATATCCTCACCGCTATATGCTTGGTGCTGCTGCTTTCGCAATGTACAAGCGAAAAAACAGTCCCGAAGGAATCTGCCAAATTAGAGTTTGTTCCATACAATCAGGTTAAACTTACCGATGAATTCTGGCTGCCTCGTCTTAAAGTCCAGAAGGATACTTTGGTGCCATTTGCATTGGATAAAACAAAACCCGCGGTAGAGAATCTTAAAAAGGCGGCGGATTACTTGAAAGGGGATTCTTTGGACCTCCCTTTTCCACACCGATATATATCTTCTGATTTATACAAGGTGATGGAAGGTGCAGCCCTAATATTGCGTGAAAATCCTGACCCTGATTTGGAAAAGCGTATGGACAGCATAATCGATATAATTGCGTCAGCACAAATAAATGATGGGTATTTATATGTATCCCACATAACAGGAGTTTCCAAGGATCATGCAGCTTGGGGAGGTGGAGGTATGGGGGACAAACCTTATAGTTGGGTTTTACATAGCCACGAATTGTACAATATGGGGCATATGTACGAAGCTGCCATTGCATATTACCGTTCTACCGGAAAGGATAAGTGGTTAAAAGTAGCGGAAAAAAATGCACAGCATATCAATAAGGTCTTTTTTGAAGGTGACCCCAACTATAATGATGGCAAACCTGTCGAACAAGCCCCAGGGCATCAAGAGTTGGAATTGGCTTTGGTAAAATTGTACCGGGTTACCGGGAAGGAACTGTATCTTCAAATGGCCAAAAGGTTTTTGGACATCCGTGGACGAACTTTTAAGCCAGAAGGAGAAGGTGTAATGTCTCCTACCTACTCCCAACAGCATCAACCAGTCGCCGAACAGCATGAGGCTGTAGGGCATGCCGTCCGAGCCATGTATCAATATTCGGGAATGGCGGATGTGTCGGCGGAAACCGGAACAACTGAATATGACGTTGCACTTAATTCCATTTGGAACGACATCGCGGACACCAAAATGCATATTACCGGAGGCCTGGGTGCCATCCACGGTATTGAAGGGTTTGGACCTAGTTATGTACTTCCTAATAAAGAAGCATATAATGAGACCTGTGCTGCCGTTGGCAATGTTTTGTTCAATAACCGTATGTTTCTCAAGACACATGAGGCAAAGTATATGGATGTGGCAGAAGTAGCCTTATTGAACAACTCCTTGGCAGGAGTCAATTTGGATGGAAATAGATTCTTTTATGTGAACCCTTTGGAATCCGACGGAATTACCCCGTTCAACCATGGCAAAACAGGTAGATCGCCATGGTTTGGAACTGCATGTTGCCCATCCAATATTGCAAGATTGATTCCACAGGTTGCAGGTATGATTTACGCCCATGGTGAAGACAACCTATATGTGACTTATTTTGCCAGTAGTTCTACAAGTGTTCCACTGGCCAATGGAACGGTCGAAATACAGCAGGAATCTGATTATCCCTTCGATGGACATATAAAATTGCAGCTTAATCCTTCAAAAAAACAACGATTTACCTTAAGGTTAAGATTGCCTACCTGGACTACTTCGCAATTTGTTCCAGGAGATTTGTATGATTATGCAGATAAAGTGGCATCCAATTGGACAATTAAAATTAATGGTCGTGAGGCAGATTATCCTGTTCTTAAGGGTTTTGTGACCGTTGATAGGACGTGGGCACCTGAAGACACGGTAGAATTGGAACTTCCCATGCCTGTCCGATTAAACACTGCTTTGGAGTCCGTTGCCGCCAATAGGGGGAAGATAGCAGTAACAAGGGGTCCTTTAGTATACTGTGCGGAGGGAATTGATCAAGGAAGACCAGTTCAATTATTTTCCTTGGACACGGTACAAAAAAATGTACAAGTGGATAAGATAGATTCAGGCAAATTAAAAAATATGATATCACTTGAATTAGAAGGAAAGATAGTGGACAAAGGTATGGTGGAAGACAAGAATATTATGATGATTCCCTATTATGCTTGGAATAACCGCGGAGATAGTTCTATGATGGTTTGGTTCCCAACGGATTCTAATTCGGTGAGCTATCAAGATGGCAGGATTTTAAAAGGGGGCAGATACAAGGGGGTTGAGGCATCTTCAACCGCGAGCCATACAGATTTGGCTTCCATATCAAATGGTCTGCGACCAATGTCCTCAAATGATAAAAGTGTGCCGATGTGGGCAAGTAATGGCAATGGTAGGCCCCAATGGATACGTATTGGGTTAGACCCTAAAAAATTCATTCAAAGTATTAAGGTATATTGGGCTACTGAGATAGCAGGTACGGCCTTACCAAGTAACTGGTACGTAGAGTATTTAAAAGATGGTCAATGGGTAACTATGGATCTGTATGTGACGGATACTTATGGTTCAGAGCGGGATCAATATAATGTGATTCACCCTGACCGTCCACTTCAATGTGAGGCCATAAGAATCAATATAGTACCCCAAACGGAAAAGGAAATAGGTATTCTGGATGTCGATATTGCCTACGAAACACAATCCGGATTATAACTAATCAAAAAAGAACTACAGTATGAAGAATAGTATGAAGAAAATTAAAGGGACAATAAATAACCTGTTGTATGGGACAATGGTAGGAGTTTTGTCAATGGCTTGCAATAATTCAAAAGAAACCTTGAGCATGGAAGTCGAGGTAGTAAAAGTGCCGGATACCAGTGAAGTTCGTAATTTTTATTATGCAGGAAATCGAGCTCCACTTCAGCCTAGTCCGCTTATAAAACTACCGGTCGGTGACATTAAGCCCCATGGTTGGTTAAAGGAATATCTTAATCGTCAAAAGAATGGACTGACAGGGCGTTTAAATGAAATTAGTGCATGGCTTCAAAAAGAAAACAATGCTTGGTTGGATGAAAATGGACAAGGCGAATGGGGCTGGGAAGAAGTACCCTACTGGTTGAAAGGGTATGCCAATATCGGTTACATTTTGGATGATGAAAGTATAATCGAGGAAGCAAAGATATGGATAGATGGAGCTATTTCCAGTCAACAAGAAAATGGTTTTTTTGGCCCTAATTTGGCATGGGAAAGTTACATGTCCGAGGAATCCCAAACCAAGGAACGTATGGCTGAGAAACTAGAAAAGCGTGATTATTGGGCCAATATGATTATGTTATATTGCCTACAATCCTATTACGAATACAGTCAAGACCAACGTGTCTTAGCGATGATGACAAAATACTTCAAATATCAATTGAACGTGCCGGATGAGAACTTTATTTCGGAAACACAATATTGGCAGAGGGTAAGAGCGGGGGATAATCTTTACAGCGTTATCTGGTTGTATAATAGAACAGGTGAGGATTGGTTATTGGAGCTAGCGGAAAAAATTCATCGAAATACAGCTCCATGGGGTGAACGTGGTCATTCTCTCGATGCAATTGGAAACCCCAAGGAGGTGAGAGAGGGTATGGAGTGGCCCGATTGGTATGGTGAATTAATAGATTGGCACAACGTAAATGTGGCCCAAGGATTCCGTGAACCTGCACAGTTTTATCAACTCAGCGGAAATAAACAGGACCTTGAGGCAACCTATGATAACTTTCATATTATCCGGAAGTACTTTGGACAAGTACCCGGAGGCATGTACGGTGGTGATGAGAATAGCCGCCCAGGGTACGACGATCCGCGTCAAGGAGTTGAGACGTGCGGTATAGTTGAGCAGATGAATTCAGATGAACATCTCTTACGAATCACTGGAGATATTTTTTGGGCGGACCATGCGGAAGAAGTGGCGTTTAACACTTATCCGGCGGCTGTTGCTCCTGATTTTAAAAGTTTAAGGTATATAACAAGTCCCAATATGGTATTGAACGATAGTGAAAACCATAGTCCGGGGATAGATAATCCAGGCCCCTATTTAATGATGAACCCGTTTAGTTCTAGATGTTGCCAACACAATCATGCCCAAGGATGGCCCTATTTTGTGGAGAATCTTTGGATGGCCACACCAGATAATGGTCTTGCAGCTGTATTGTACGCCGCCAACACGGTAACGGCCAAGGTTGGCACAAAAGGTGGAGAGGTTTCCATTACGAGTCATACCAACTATCCTTTTGAAGACACTTTGAATTTTGAAATTGCATTGGAAACCCCGGATGAATTTCCGTTGTATTTCCGAATTCCTGGTTGGGCAAATAATGCATCTATCTCGGTCAACGGAAAACTTGTAGAAGCCCAATTGACCTCGGGGAACTATATCAAGCTAAAACGTGAGTGGAAAGCTAAAGATATTGTGCAATTGGTGCTTCCAATGGCGCTGGATGTTAAAATTTGGGAGAATAATCACCATAGCGCAAGTGTAAATTACGGACCATTGACTTTTTCACTCAAAATAGGTGAAAATTATATCCAGAAGGAAACAGACAAAAATGTACAACATGATTCCAAATGGCAAGAAGGAGCCAATGTGGAGGAATGGCCCTCATTTGAGATTCACCCTACCACACCTTGGAATTATGGGCTTATTTTGGAAAACGACCTTTATGATTCCTTCGAAATTGAACATAGACCGTGGCCTAAGGATGATTTTCCATTTACACCTGAATCTACGCCAATAGTACTGAAGACAAAAGCCAAAAAGATTCCCGAATGGACTCTGGATCAACATGGACTTGCTGGTGAATTATCTGATAGTCCTGTGAAAACGGAGACCCAGTCAGAGACCGTAGAACTGATACCAATGGGTGCTGCACGTTTACGAATCAGTGCATTCCCGGTTATTGGAGAAGGAAACGATGCAAAGGAATGGGAGTAAATAAAATATGTAAGAAAATGAATGGTATTATACGTTTATTATTTATAGTTATGGTCTTTCAATATACTATGGGTCAGAACGAAGCAATCGATTTGATTCCAAAGTCGAATTTTAAGCAGGAAATTGATGGTAAGGAGGTAAAGCTTTTTACTCTCAAGAACGCTAATGGCTTAGTATCCCAAATCACCAATTATGGAGGTCGGGTGGTATCACTATGGATACCCGACAAGAATGGAGTTTTTGAAGATGTAGTTCTTGGATATGATTCCTTGGAGGGCTATCTTAATTCTTCCGAAAAGTATTTTGGGGCACTTATCGGAAGGTATGGGAACCGGATTGGCAAGGGCCGGTTTATCTTGAATGGCAATGAATACAAGTTAGTTGCCAATAATGGGGAAAACCATCTTCACGGTGGAAGTAAAGGCTTTGATTCGGTTGTATGGGACGTTACCGATGTGAATGACAATATGATTGAATTACAGTATATCTCACGTCACTTTGAAGAGGGCTATCCAGGAACAGTCAAAGTAACAGTGCAGTACCGACTCACTGATAATAATGAATTGGAAGTTGAATATTGGGCAAATACGGATAAACAAACAGTTATTAATTTAACTCACCATTCGTTCTTTAATTTGAACGGACATGGAACAGGGACAATCAATGATCATCTATTGCAGATTAATGCATCTTTTTTCACTCCGGTGGACAATACCTTGATTCCTGAAGGAATAATAACTACCGTTGAGGAAACTCCTTTCGACTTTAGACAGATGACAGCGATTGGACAAAGATTGGACGAGGATAATCTACAATTACAAAGAGGAAATGGGTATGACCACAATTTTGTTTTGAATCAAAGTTTGGAAGGACTTAACTATGCTGCCAAAGTTGAAGACCCCAATTCTGGTAGAATAATGGAGGTGTATACCAATGAACCGGGCCTTCAGTTTTATGGAGGCAATTTTCTGGATGGAACAATTCGAGGAAAACAAGGAAAAATTTACGATTATCGCTCTGCATTTTGTTTGGAGACTCAACATTTTCCAGATAGTCCCAATCAACCTTCTTTTCCATCTACAATTTTACGACCCGGTGAACAATATCACAGTGTGTGTAGTTATAGATTTTCCACAATTGAATAATTGAGGATATTGATTAAAGAAAAAAAAACGTCGGGATAATACTTATCTCGACGTTTAAATTAACTGCTTAAAACTAACTCGAATATTAACATTGTTCATACAAACGATAAACTAAATGTAGTTACTATGGTAATTGTTCTACAGTTCAAATATATGAAAATAAAACGTAAAAAATACGTTTATTAAATATTTCTTATATTTCGGAAAAATTAGATGTATTAAATGTGTTTTTTCCAAAATAATTTGAACACGTTTTTAGCTAGTAAATAAACCAAACACTAATCAACCATATACAAATTGGATAACTCTTTAGAGAAAAATCATTACGCAACTGCCAAATCATATGAACTTGTGGTGCATTCGCCAGGGCGAATAAACCTTATTGGGGAGCATACAGACTACAATGATGGTTTTGTTCTCCCAGCAGCGATTGATAAGACCATTGACCTTAAATTTAGGAGAAACGGTTCATTTAACGATTGCTGTGTATATAGTAAACAATATGAAGCAACATTTATTTTTAGGCTTGACAGATTACCCAAGGCCCAAAACCCATGGGAACGTTTTGTTATTGGCATAGTGTCCGAATTAAAGAAACTCTCGAAAAACATAGAGGGCTTTGACTGTTTTATCGACAGCCATCTCCCCATCGGTTCCGGGGTCAGTTCTTCCGCTGCCCTTGAATGTGGTTTGGCCACAGGACTGAATGAATTGTTTGAATTGGGCCTGAATGAATGGGACATTATCAAACTTTCACAAAGAGCAGAACATAATTTTGTGGGTACCCAATGTGGAATTATGGATCAGTTTGCATCAGTATTTGGAAAAGATAATCATGCGATGTTTCTGGATTGTAAAAGCTTGGAGTTTGAATATATTCCCATGTCTATTCGACCTTACTGCTTTTTGTTATTAAACACAAATGTTAATCATGAATTGTCGTCGAGTGGGTATAATAATCGAAGAAGCGAATGTGAAGCTGGATTAGATGTATTAAAGGAGCTTTTTGAAAATGTTTCTACAATGCGTGATGTGACCAAAGAAATGTTGGATAGTTGTGTAAAAAGGATGGGGTTAACGGTTTATAAACGATGTTCATATGTTGTTGAAGAAAACCAAAGGGTATTGGATGCTGTGCAAGCTCTAAAGAATAATAATCTTCGCAAATTTGGGGACCTTATGTACAAAACTCATACAGGCTTAAGTGAAAAGTATGGGGTGAGTTGTCCAGAACTTGATTTTTTGGTAACGTTCTCAAGAAAGGAAAGTAGATTGCTTGGGTCAAGAATGATGGGAGGAGGGTTTGGAGGATGTACATTAAATATTATTCATAGCGATGCTGTTGAACCCTTTGTACGAGATGTTTCCAAAGCGTATTTCGAACGATTTAATATTCAATTATCATCATTCCAAGCTTTACCTAGTCAAGGTACCCTTGTAACAAAATAATCATATGGAAAGTAGTATGTATAGTAAGCCTCACCGAAGATTTAATATTTTAACGGGGGAATGGGTTTTGATATCACCTCAGAGGACTCAGCGTCCTTGGCAAGGAAAACAAGAGGGACAATCTATAATTGTTCCTACGTCATATGATGAAAATTGTTATTTGTGCCCAGGAAATGTTAGGGCAAATGGACAACAAAATCCAGATTATGATGATGCCTATAGCTTTCAGAATGATTTTCCGGCTTTGATAGAAGATATTCCTGATATTGATTATCAGGTAGGGTTGTTAAAATCACGAAGTGAGCGAGGTATCTGTAAAGTAGTTTGTTTTTCACCCGATCACGGACTTACATTACCCCTTATGGATATCGATAAAATTGAAAAGGTGGTGGGGTTATGGCAAAAAGAATATGAAAACCTAGGAGGGAAAGACGGAATCAATCATGTACAGATCTTTGAAAATAAAGGTGCCATTATGGGCTGTAGCAATCCGCATCCACATGGACAAATCTGGGCTCAAAGTTCAGTTCCCCAAGAGGTGATAAAAAAAATGGAGCGTCAAAAGGAATATTGGGACAAAAAGAACGGAAGCCTTTTACAAGATTATTTAACCCAAGAATTAAAGTTAAAATCTAGAATCATATATGAGAACCAAGGTTTTGTGGCCTTAGTGCCATATTGGGCGGTTTGGCCATTTGAGACTATGATACTTCCCAAAACACATTATCAAAACATCACTCAATTATCAAACACCGAAAGAAGAAACTTTGCAGCGATGATTAAAGTGGTAACTACCAAATACGATAATTTGTTTGAAACCTCATTCCCATATTCTGCTGGCATACATCAAGCACCAACGGATGGACAGGCGCATGACGAATGGCATTTCCATATGTCTTTTTACCCCCCACTGTTGCGTTCGGCAACGGTTAAGAAGTTTATGGTGGGTTATGAAATGTTTGCCAATCCACAACGTGATATTACTGCGGAATATGCCGCCAGTACTTTAAGGAACTTGTCGATTGAACACTATAGCGCGTAGAAACAATAATTGATCTTAAATATTCGGATAGACAATGGTTAAGTTTTTGATATTGGGTTTCAAGGACTGACAACCATAATGATTTAATACATTAAGGTCTGTGTAGTGTAATACAATAGGATATAGAAGAAAAAGGATAAACTATGATTTTGGTAACTGGAGGAATGGGATATATTGGCTCTCATACCGTTGTGGAATTGCAAACCAAGGGTTTTGATGTTATTATCGTTGACAATCTTTCTAACTCATCAATTGAGGTTTTGGATGGCATCAAGGCTATTACGGGAAAACGACCCATTTTTGAAAAGTTGGATCTAAGGGAAAAGTCCAAGGTGGCGGGTTTATTTCAGCAATATCCAGAGATAGAAGGGGTGATTCATTTCGCAGCTTCCAAAGCGGTAGGAGAGAGTATGGAGCTTCCACTTTTATACTATGAAAACAATCTTGGCGTATTGGTGTATTTGTTACAGGAATTGAATAAAAAGAATGCATCCAGTTTTATTTTTAGTAGTTCTTGTACTGTTTATGGCCAGGCAGATGAACAACCTATTTCGGAAAAGGCTCCCATAAAACCTGCCGAATCCCCTTATGGCAATACGAAGCAGATAGGTGAAGAAATTATAAGGGACACCTGCAGGGCTTCCTCTAATATTAATGCTATTGCTCTTCGGTATTTCAATCCTATCGGGGCACATGAATCAGGTAAAATAGGGGAATTGCCACTTGGAGTTCCGCAAAACTTGGTACCCTTTATAACACAGACCGCCGTAGGTTTACGTGAACAGCTCTTTGTTTTTGGAGATGATTATCCAACAGATGATGGTACTTGTATAAGGGATTATATTCACGTAGTTGATTTGGCAAAAGCCCATGTTACTGCTTTAGAGCGCCTGATAAAAAGAAAAAACCAATCTAACTATGAAGTTTTTAACCTAGGTACAGGGAAGGGAACATCAGTTTTGGAGGTGATTAAAAGTTTTGAACGTGTTTCCGGTCAAAGATTGAATTATTCCATAGTGGAGCGAAGGCAAGGTGATGTTGTTGAAGCCTTTGCTGATACAACCATGGCCAATGAGGTTTTAGGATGGAAAGCGATATCTAGTTTAGATAAAGCTATGGCGTCAGCTTGGACATGGGAAAAGATCATAATGAATTTTAAGGAAAATAAAAGGTGATGTGAAGTTTGTAAAAACAACATAAAAAAACCATGGCATATGAAAATTAAATTACTGACAATTGTATTTGGATTATATGTTATTGGAACAACGGGCCAAGAACTTACAAAACAACTTACTCCTATTGATGATAAGGTCAAAAAGGGTATCCTTCTTAATTTTCAACGTCAGGAAACTTGTTGGAACAAGCAAGATATCGATTGTTTTATGGAAGCATATTCCAAAACAAATCCTGTGCAGGCTATTTCTTCAAAAGGTATCGTTTATGGATACGATCGTATCTTATCCAATTATAAAAATAAATACTATCCTGATGGAACTATAGGACACTTGTCGTTTGATCAGTTCAATTTTAGAAAGCTTACTAGAAAACTTTATTTTGTGGTTGGTAGATACAATCTTAAACTTGAAGAAAGGGATAAACTTGTACAAGGTTGGTTCTCGGTAATCATGAAGAAAGAAAAGGGAATATGGGTTATTTTAACCGATCATTCTACTTAAAATCAATTTTCTCTATTTACAACTTATTAAGTGTTCGGATTAAAATCACAATCAATTAATTAGCGTATTGAAAATAATTTTTCAAATAAGTTTGTATTGATAAAGTACAAAAGTCACGCGGGGATGTCCTATAGGGTATCCTTTTTTTGGATGAAAAAGAAAATTGCAAATCTTCCCGACAGGAAATCTGAACCTGTGGGTTTTATGAACCTATATTTTTCTTGTCGCCCTAGGAGAAGATGGCTATCGCTTTTTTAGGATATAGCGCTCGATCTCAATGTCCCTCAGTTTTTTCTTGAGCTCGGCTATCTCCCTTTGTTCATCGGTAAGCTTAGGATTACCCTTCCCGGGAAAACTGTTCTCCCCATATTTTTGACCTCCCTGCGCCAGCGACCCAATACCGGGGGGTTAAGTCCCAGTTCCCACCATACCTCTGCTGCGTTTCCCATGGCATAGCTCAGTTCGACAGCCTTTTGTCTAAACGCTGTTGTATACTTTCTTTTTTGGTTTTGGCATCTTTTCAAAGTAAATTCAAACAGTCAACATACACTTTGCTCGATGTCCAGTCAAATGTAGTAAGTCCAATCTGGCGATTATAGTAAAAATTGGAATGATTGTCCAGATGTTACATAACATGTATGTAGTTTTTAAATTATTTAGTCCTTTTTGAACAGTTTTGACTATTTTTTTTCTCTGAGGATATGTACTTATGCTCAATCCATACAAAAATGTGCAATAAGGTTTGCAGGATTTTAAATATCAGTGCAGGATATTGATTTACAATAACATACAATCATATGGATGGTTCAGTTATGATCTTCCCTTGCATACCGATTTCGCTGCCCTTGGCGGTGTACTTTTCGAGGATATCCGCGGTTTTGCCCCAGGCCACGACCTGGTGCCAGTTCGTGTTCTGGATTTTTTCCCCTTGGTTGTTGGTGTAGTACTCATTGGTGGCCATGGGAAAACGTGCCACTTTGCGTCCTCTATCGAGGAGGGCGATCTTGGGGTCTTCCCCCACATTTCCGATTAACTGAACATGATTTCTGAAATTACTCATGATTGAAAGGATTTATGCCCAAATAGGGCGGTTAAAAAATAATTGAACTCTTGATTTAAAAGCTGAGCCACATTCCCAGCAGCATAAATAGAAGAGCCACAGGAAACTGATTTACTTATGGTATCTGGAGCGTCTTCCTTTTTTTGATTTTTTTGTGCTGCTTCCGATACATGGGATGTGTAGGATTTCATGGTTTGTGGTATTTGATTTACTTCCAGTAGCGCTATCGCTGTCACCTTTTTTTGATGCAAACTGGTGTACAGCATCCCTTGCTGTGGGAGCCGTATAAAAAAGAAACCCCTCCGAGGGGAGGGGTCTGGCTTTATGCCGGCTACAGGAAGGGATGTTGTTGTTTTGCCTCCCAAAAAAGGAGGGACGACGGGCTTAATAAGAAATATCAATTACGAAATAGGGGAAGTTCATATACCAAGGAAGCAGTACCAAACTGATTAAAGGGTTTCTGTAGTGATGATTTCAGTTTATAGTGTACAATTTCTTTTATGGAATTAAAATCTTTTTTTATTGAGTATAATAGTATCAAAAGAGAACCTCTTGGCTTTAGTAGCCATTGGAATTAGTCATGAAGGATTTATTTCAAGAAAAGAATCTTCCGTATTTATTCTATTTGTTGAATAAAAATGGAAACTTGTAAAAAAAATATCCCATTGCGCAGGTTCTTTTCCTTTTCAAAGGCCATATGGGAAATCCCCCCAAAATTCCCTTTGGTTTCCAGAGCATGGGACACCTTTAAAATGTTGCTGAAGCCTCCTTCCAATGCAAATTGGTAGGTACTTGTGCTGGTTTCTCCTTTGTTCATGACATGTGGTGCGCTAAAGTCGATGACCTTCACCGAATGTTCACTGCCCTGCTCGTTCAAGAAACGCAGCAACTCATTCTGCATATTGGCGGATTCTAAATTCAGGTCGGCAAATTGTGTGTCCAACTGCTGCTCCTGTTTTTTTAAGTTGGCCAGTTCATGGGAAAGGTCCTTCGTCTGTTCCCGGATATTGCTGTCATGTATATGTTGGGTGCGCAAGGCCAAAGTCTTTTTGATGGCCAGTTGGTAACAGACCACCAAGGCAAGGACAAATCCACCCATCAATAATTTATTTCGTTTGTCCAATCGCATGGCAATATAATTTTATACTGAAATTGTCTACGGTACTTGAGGTGTATTCATAACGTTCGATTTCCACCTCTTGTACCCATTCCATGGACTCCAATTGGGACGTCCACCCAGAAAATTCGATTTTGTTGTTGGTTTGCCCGGAGATAATGATTTGATTCGTGCCGAGACTAATGGGCTTATCCTGCTGAATGGGCCGTGTCAGTGGCTGATAGGTCAATATGTCCAAAAGAATACTTTCGGGCAGTCCCGCAGCAATTTGGTCCAAATAATCAGTTGCCCGTGAGTTGGATGAACCCAAGAGAACCTGTAGTTTTTTTTTCTTGATTTCGACCCGTTCCCTGACCTGCTTCAACGAGGAGGCCTGTTGTGTCGGATCTATAAATCCATTCGAATCCAAGGTCTTGGAACGGTAATGGGAGAACAGCAAAAAGTTTACCAATAACAAGGCCAATAGGAACCCGAGTCCCCATTGAAGGCCAATTTGGAACAATCGTTTGTTTTTGTCGCGTTGCTGCAGTTCTTGATTGAACCCGGTCAGGTTCGAAACTGGATCCTTGCCTTGGATGCTGCCCAATAGGTGTGAAAATGACAACAGGTGCACAGTAGGCAATTGCAATCCATTGAGTTCAACCTTAAGTTCGAGGTCACAATCTGTTGGTGATAAATTCCAAGAACCATCATTTAGAGATACTATCAGAAAATTGGAGCCCTGTATCGGGGGGTCCAAAAAATCCATGCAAGGCGATAACCCGGCGACACCAAGGGATAGCCCAGCGGGAACCCATCCATGTTTCTTGAGTTCGGCCAGGTGCCCTTCCAAGACCGACCTTTTGGTAATGGAGACCACGGGCAACTTGTCCAGATCCATGATCTGAAAATAAAATTGTTCCAGGTCGAGGTTGGGGAAGACCGTTTTGACCCACTGCTCCATTGATTTAGGCCTGTCACGTCCTAAAGGTTTATTGAGCACCCGTGATGTGTTGAGCTGTACCCATAAAGATTTTTTAGGGTCGATATGTGAAGCCAAATCCGCAAGGGTATCCGTGGTGAAACTTTGGATCAATTCCAATTCCCCCTTGCTGCGTTTGAGTTTCAAAAAAGTATAATAGATACCATCGTCGACCTCAAAGATTTCCAAGCCTTGGTAGCTATGTCCGCTAATGCTAGGTTTACGCAACATCATCAATAGATTACGGTAGGTTTGATCAGAATCGTCAATTTTTGCTTCGTGTCTTCACGCCGTCTTTGGCTAAAGAGCCATTTGATTACCGGAACCCGCGCCAAAAAGGGAACGCCACTACCGGAATCATCCTTTACTTTTTCTTCCAATCCCCCCAAAATGGCGAGGTCCTGGTTCTGCATCCGGATGATGGAACTGAACTCCCTGGAGGTCAATCCCGGGGGCGCATCCTCCTCGATTCGGTCACCACTGAAATCGGACTGAATCACATTGATGTTCAAGGTGACCTGCCCGTCCCCCGAGACCAAGGGCTTGATACTCACCCCCAGTTCGGCATCAATGGGGGCGTAATTTCGGATCTCCGAGGTAGTAGGTACCTGGGAACCGAAAAAGTTTTGATTAGTGACCACATAATAGGTAGTCTCTCCAATCGATAGATTGGCCCTATGTCCATTCAAGGTCGAAAGTTTGGGTGTGGACCGAATCTTGATGTTGCCATTTTCTTCCAAAGCCTTGATCGTGGCAAAGAATTCCGGGACCACTTTTCCGATATTGAAGGAGCCAAAACCGTCAAAGCCCCCGATGACCTTGTTCACGGTCTTCGCCCCAAGAGTGAGATCCGTGTTGGGAAACAGATTGCCGCGTGTCTCGGTGGGTTGATCCCCGAGACCCCAACTGATGCCCGTTTCTACGAGGGAAGACTTGCGGACCTCAATGATCATCACTTCGATCAAAACCACGGGAACCGGCTTGTCGATCTCTTCGATAAAGCGTTTAAAGCGTTCGATATTGGCCGAGGGCCCACTGACCAAAAAACTGTTCAGTTCAAAATCCACTTTGATATCCAGTTCCGATTTGATCTCATCGGGAACGATATTTACCAAGGCTTCCGCCGTATCCTGATAGTTGCCAAAACCACCGGTACCGTTGGTGCTGATATTCCTTGTGTTGTTAAAGTTGTTCTGTCCAGCTGACAGTCCTTGATTTTGGCCACTCCCATAATAATTGATGCTGCCGCTACTGGTACGCCCTGCACTTCGATTTCCCCTAGAATATGAGGTGGGGTCCCCCAGAAGTTCCACTGACCGGTGCATCATTTGAATGACCTCCACTTCACGGACACTGAGCTGGTCTACCGTTCCAAAGAAATAGATATTGTTTTCTTTTTTAAACGTAAATCGGGTAGTGTTGGAAGTATTGGTGGCGTTAGGGTCGTTGATTTGGTTCCGGGTGCGGGTCCGCCCATTGGTGACCGGTCCTATCTCCGCCGCATTGGTCCCGAGCTGTCGGCTTTCAAAGATATGGGTCAATAGGTCGTCAAAGGAGATGTGCTTGGCATTAAAGGTTACCTTGCCGGCCTCTTCCAAGGGAGTGGCCGTATAGATGTTCAAATGAAGGTCATGTCCCAGGGATGCCACGATATCCGCAATGGGCGTGGCATTGAAATCCACATTGAGGATTTTGTTGATCGTATCCAAAACCTCAAGGCGAATACCCTGACCAAAGGAGGGACCGCCCCATTCCGTTTGTGCTTCCTGGGCACTGAACAGGTAAAACCCATCCCTTGATTTGGAGTGGGAGAGTCCATTGAGTGCAGCCAGTTTCTCCATGGCAGTATCAAAGGGGACCTGTTTTAGAAAGACCTTTAAAGGCTTGTTTTTTAAATTATTGGCATAGAGCAGATTATGGCCGGAGACCTCCATGATCCTACGAAAGACCTGTTCCAAGGAAATGTCCTCTATGTCAAGTGAAATCAACTTGGTGCTTGGGTCAATATCAATGCCAAAGGCCTTTGCCTCGGGCTCAGGGAGTGGAGCTACATATTTTTTGATGGAGAGGATACTGCCCGTAAAATCAATGGTGAGCCCGTATTCCTTGCAGAGAAAGACCAAGAGTTCCGATATGGTCACATTTGAAAAGTTGTTGACAATGGTAATGTTGGCAATATCATTGGAAACACTCAGATTCAGGTTGTGTACCTTGGAGACCGCGATCAGAAAGTTGGGCAGGGTCACATTGGCCACATTGATGTCCAGTTTCAGGGTCTCATTATACGCTGGATAGTCAGCGGCCAAGAGCTCCATTTGATTTTGTATCCGTTGGATGTGCTCCCCATCATATTGCGGATAGGCCCAAAGAGCCATGGATAGGAACAGTATGAGTACGATATGTTTTTTCATTGATCAAAGGCTTAATAGGGCATAGACTTCTTCTACGGAAGTGATTCCTTGACGAACGAGTTCAAGGGCATTATCCCGTAAACTTGGGATTCGGTGTTCGTCCATATAGGCATCGATTTCCAAAATATTTTCTTTAATGGCGTTTTCTAGATTTTTTTGGACTGGCAGAATCTCATAAAGTGCCTTACGGCCATGATACCCTGTATGATGGCATTCGTTACAGCCCACCGCAATCGAGTGGTGCTCCAAATCCTTGGGAATGGCAAAACCCATGGGAAAGGCCTGTGGGTCAACGGCTGTTTGTTGTTTGCAATGGGTACAGAGTTTACGGACCAAACGTTGCGCAACGCTCATGTTAAGGGTACTGGCTATCAAGAAAGGGGGTATTCCCATATCGATCAAGCGGGATATGGTGGCCCAGGCAGAATTGGTATGGATAGTGGAGAGCACCAAATGCCCTGTTAGCGCGGCACGGATAGCCATATTGGCCGTTTTAACGTCCCGTATCTCGCCCACCATGATGATATCCGGATCTTGGCGCAAGAAGGTACGTAGCGCACTGGAAAAATCCAGTCCGATGTTTTCCCTCAATTGGACCTGGTTGATTCCTCCTAATGTATATTCTATAGGGTCCTCGATGGTCAGGATATTGGTCGCCCCATCGTTGAGCTGTTTAAGTGTGGCATAAAGGGTCGTGGTCTTTCCTGAACCCGTAGGCCCTGAGATCAAGACGATGCCATTCGGTTTTTTGATGCCCTCTTGGTACCGATGCAGCTCGGTGGGGGTCATGCCCAAGGAAGCAAGATCGATCTTACCGGTATCCCGACTGAGTATCCGCAGTACCAATTTTTCACCATGCAAGGTGGGCAGGGAGGAGACCCGGATGTCGAACTCTTCACTATGGGAATTGACCGTGATACGTCCATCCTGTGGCAGGCGTTTTTCAGAAATGTCGAGATTTGCCCTGATCTTGATCTTGTTGACCATGGTAGGGTAATCCATTAGGGGGATATTGTAATATTCCAAGAGCTTCCCATCAAGGCGAAGACGTACCCGGCTCTTGTGTTCGTAGGGTTCAAAATGGATGTCGCTACTCCCGATGGATTTGGCCTCTAGTAATATCTTTTCCAAAAAGTCATTGGTGTAGCCCATTTGGGAAATCTGTTGGTCCGTACGTTGTCGGTAATTGGTCGTCAGGTATTGTTGGAGTTCACCGGAATCGCATGATTCCAGCACTACTGGGGTGTCCAATACAATGTTGAGTTCTGATAGGAGGGTATCAAGGGCCGCGCTATCGGTTTTAAGCACCAGTGCGCCATCATTTTGTGATACAGGCACGATTCGATAGTGAAACGCTTGATCCGCTGAGATGCGCTGTTGTAGTTCGGTAGGTATTTTATATGAGACTAGTGACATTTAGTATGCGTATAAGGATGGGGTGCCGGGCACCCATGATAACAGGGTCATAGCAATAAGGAACAGGCCCATAAGACCTGCCAAGGGCACGGTCTGGGATTGCAATACGAGTTTCATCAGTAGAAAGGCCAGCAATGAAAAAAGCAGGGAACCTACCATTAGGTATACAAAGGTCATCGTGGGAAACCCCATGGCGAATATATAAAGGAACAATAGGTCCCCTAGACCGAAACTTACGTTTAAAAATGACTTTTTAAAACCAAAGGTTGTAATGCTCCAAAGTAGCGAGACCACACAGGTGATCAAAATAAGGTTGATTACAATCGCATGGACGAAGACGGAAAACCCAACCTGAAGTATATGGGTCAGTGCCAAACAGGTTCCAAGTAGTGGGAACAGAACCCAAGTGACCTCACGGTCCCTCATATCCTGATAGGCCATGATACCATAGCCGAACACGGAAAGGAATTGTAGCACTAACATCAATCCTTGACGATTTGTTTGGGGCTGCCATTTTCGTCGATTTCCCAAACGTTAAGAATCCCATCGCCGTCAAAGTCGGTAATGGCCTCGGCTCTGGCCTTGAAAGAAGCATTGTCTGCCGAAAGGATTTCATAGTTGTAATTGGAGGTTCCGTTTTCTTTTACTGTTCGAGGAGGGACAAAATCAAGTTCGTTCATCTCCAAGGTGTATTTGCTGTACATGTACCGATAGGTGGTCTGTGCATTGTACAGGGCCTTGAGCTGTGTTTGGGCCTCGATGCTTTTGGCCTTGGATATCAAGGGCATCAAATTGGGCAGGGCCAATAGCAGTAATATGCCGATGATGGCCAGGACGATGAGGGTCTCCTGCAGGTTCAAGGCCTTAATTTTTTTGAGGCTTAATGGTTGTGTCATAAATGGTCAAAACAGATTTGGTAATACAGATAACTTTAAAAAAGTAAGAATATTATACATTTTTAATAAAAAAAAAGAAATTTTATTGTAATAATGTAATTCATCGAAAAAACTAAAAAACGTTAATAAAAATAAAATAAAACTTATATAATTGTCTTTTAAAGCTTCTTAAAAAGAAAGAAATTACATACTAAACATTAACTTATTAACTATGCAAATGAACCCTCCAATAGGGGAGGGGAACGCATTTTCCGTTAAGGCGAATGACCCAAGTTCCAATACTCCTTTACATAAACATCAACACGACTTTTTACGAATCCTTTATTTGGGTTTTATTATCACATTACTGTTTACCTTGAGCGGCAACGCTCAACAAATGCACAGCGAAAGCAATGCAGTCAGCATCGACAATGAATCAGACGGTGTGACTGGATGGTATTCCCCGGGAACGGCACTTATTACTTCGGAATCCATTAGTCCTTATCACGGCAACTATGTTTTAAAGGTAGAGGCGAGTTCGACCCTGGATAATGACCGCAATGTACGTTATCAGTTCAATGCTAATGTAGGTGAAGTGTATGATGTTAGCATATGGGTTCGGACTGGTGCACAATCTGTCGACCCGGCTTTTGCTTCTTGGGATGGTGTTTCAGGTTTTTCAAATCCAACTTACATATCCACATCGGGAACATGGACTGAATACAACTTTACAGTGACCGCTACTGCTACGACGATTACCTTACGAGCTTATACAGGTTCAGGGTCAAATGGCGCCATTGGGGATGTACTTTATCTAGACCATGTTTCCATTGTTCAACAAGATAATCAAAACCCGACGGCACCAACTAATTTGGTTGTAGATTCGAGTGGCAATTCTACAATCGACCTTAGCTGGTCTGCGGCTACCGATAATATGGCTGTTACTGGATATAAGATATACAAAAATGGTATATTGGAGGAAAACCTGACCAATGTTCTTTCTTACCAAGTAACCGGGTTGGCCGCTTCCACAAATTATAGTTTTACCGTTACTGCCATTGATGCTTCAGGTAACGAAAGTGCTCATAGCAATACCGTTTCTGGGACCACTACGGCCACTTCTTCAGGTAGTTCGGTATGGTCTGAAAACGGCAATGTTGCCAGCTACATCGGAAATGTGGGCATAGGAACCAACTCCGTGCCAACAGGTTATTCCTTGGCTGTCGAGGGTCATATCCGTACTCGGGAAATCAGAGTCGATCAGGATAGCTGGCCGGATTATGTTTTTCAAAAGGAATATCCGCTTCCTTCTTTGGCAGAAGTCCGACAACATATAGAGACAAGAGGTCATTTACCGGACATCCCCTCTGCGGAAGCAGTGCGCTCCAATGGGGTAGAGCTCGGGGAAATGGACCGACTCCTCCTTCAAAAGATAGAGGAAATGACCTTGTATATTATAGGTCAACAAGAGCAGATCGATCAACTTCGATCAGAAATTGACAGCATGAAATAACAATTCCTATACCCACCTTTAACCTACGTATTCCCAAATGAAAAATATAGTTTTTCTAGGCGTAGCCTTGCTCTTCTTGGTGCATTCAATAGGAGTCAAATCCCCTGTAAATGAATCTATTGAGTCTATGTTCGGTTCTGTAGGATGGTACAACAAAACAGGGGAGGTACAGCCTATCCCTAGTGCAACCTATGGAAGCCAGGCTGTTTGGTCCAATTACCATTTTTTGTCCTATGATGGGCAGTACGATAGTGCCTCCGATCAATATTTGACGGTCACCGGGGCGCCGACCACAGGTACCACATCATACGGGGGAACCAGCTGGAAGGGCAACGGAACAACGGATTACAACCATATGTCCAGTAGTGGACTCGACCTATCGGGGTACCTGAGTATCTCCCTGTGGAAAAAGAACACCGTGGTTACAACCAATTATGGAACCTCCCTAACAGCTCGCAACGATTCTGGTTGGTTTTTGATGTTGAGCTACGGAAGTAATGCCCACAATACATGGTTTACCTCGGAACCACCGACAGAGACTGGTGGAGACGGGGCCAGAATATATCCTTCAGGGGACGAATTTGAATGGCATTATTTTTCGGTATCCCAAACCACCAGTATTGGAGAAAATGAACTGTTCAGGGGGGGGGGAGCTGCCACAACACAAATACCTACGAACGGGTATGGATGTTACAGGCCTTCCACCAATAACTATATTACAGTTGGTAATTTGAGCCCAAATGATGTTAACGACCAACAGTTAAATGGGGAGTTGGCAGAAATCAGGATATCGGAGATAGTGATATCCGCGGATTTCTCGGATACCGAATACCATAATCAGAACAATCCGTTTGCCTTTGCCGTTGCCGGGACCCCGGAGAGTGTTTCGGGAGGTGGAGGGGATACACCGGCGCCTACCGCCCCGGCCCTTGCCCTTACTTCAAATACCGATACCACCGCCGATCTTTCTTGGAACGGGGCAACGGATGTTACGGGCGTTACGAACTATAGAATCTATAAGCATAGTGGTTTGGAAGTTGCATTGGGTAATTTGTCCTCCTATCAAGTGATAGGTTTGACCGCTTCCACCTCCTATGGTTTTACGGTATGCGCACTGGATGCCACTTTAAATGAAAGTACTGCTAGTAATACAATTTCAGTCACCTCAAATGCAAGTTCCGGTGTGGTCTGAAAGCACCGGTGTCGGTAGTTATACGGGGGATGTTACCATTGGGACATCAACGGTGCCCGCTGGCTATCAACTTGCAGTCGTTGGCCATATCCGGACCTGTGAGATCCTTGTGGACCAAGATATTTGGCCGGATTATGTCTTCTCGGAGGATTACAAATTGATGTCCCTTGAGGAAATCAGAACATATATAAAGAAAGAAGGACACCTGCCCAATATTCCATCTGCAAAAGAAGTAGAAGCTAATGGATTGGATCTAGGAGAAATGAATAAGCTGCTCTTGGAGAAAATAGAGGAGTTGGCCTTATATATCCTGCTTCAGGAAGATGTTTTGAACCGACATAAAGAAGTCAATCGAGACTTGATGGAATGCATAGAAAAAATTTGAGGTACAGAACCTTAAACAGTAAAAACAACAACTAATAAAAAACATAAA
>Ga0160419_100224_pt1 | contig 39880 bp, 49 predicted proteins | sample CelAP2metagpilot_2_FD_108196 | JGI IMG/M metagenome (GOLD analysis project Ga0160419, IMG submission 108196) | Phycosphere-associated microbial communities from Cellana algal ponds in Kailua-Kona, Hawaii, USA - Cellana AP2-4-25 metagenome pilot ...
CCCCCCCCCAAAACCCCCCTCTGCGCTTGGCCGCGACAAACTCCTCAAACCGTTACACCTCGTTTTCCCCTCTCCCCCCCCCTCCCCCCCCCCCCCCCCCTCCTTTCCTCCCCCGCCCCCCGGGTTCCCCCCTCCACTCCCCAACATCGTCCCGAGTGCATAAATTGCCGCTGCCCTTACCTCCACCCAAGGGGAAGACAACAAACCAAACAACTGCAAATGCACATCTTCCCTCAAACAGGCATTCTTCCCTTCCACATGGTCGAAGGCCAGCTTTCCCAAACAGAAACATAACCACCGTCGAAACATGGGCATTCCCTCTGTCTCCCTCGCGAACAGAAATTGTGCAAATGTCTTATGCACACCCTTCTTCAAACAATCCCTCTGCCCCGACCTCGAGTCATCCATTATCACACTCATGACAAACGCAGCCAACACCCTCTGTTCAGGCTCCACCTCTCCCCTCCCCAAATGCCCAATAAAGTACAAATATGCATTGTCCTTCACCAAATCCGAACGACATGAAGGATCAAACGCCAAAATTCGTGCCCATGTACACACCAGGACCTGTCGTAGCTCTGGCGCGGGGCTTTGTAGTAACTTCAAGACATAAGGGAAAATGCCGACGGAGAGAGCGAGGTTGACGGCCCAAGGGCCCAGGTCCAGGAAACGGCGAAGAAGAAGGAGGGCTCGAAGGCGATGGGCTTGGGAGAGGAGGACTTGAAGGACGACGGGAAGTTGCTCGGGGGATTTAGGAGGGGGCGCGCCGGTTGGGGAGGCGGTGGTGAATTCGAGCCACACTTCAAAGGCAGTGAGTTGGTCGGCGAAAAAGGGGATGGACGAGACAGTGGTGGTGGAGGAGCAGGTACCAGTGGATGACAAGGAGGTATTGTTGGCAGCACTGGAGGAGGAAGCAGGGCCGGAGGGGGAGGGTGATGAGAAGGAGGAGGAGGAAGAGGTGGAGGAGAGCATACCGGGGACAGAGGTAACAGAAGAGACCAGGCGGGCTTCTGACGAGCCCATGGAGGGGAAGATGGGGTTACGGTCACCCAGGAGTTGTGATAAGCAAGATTCAGCGGCAAGGTCCCATGCTTGCCATAACGGGTGTTGTGCCGTCGAGACCAGACGCGGGATGGAGGTCGGGGTACAGTTGAACGACCTCAGGATTCGGTCGGCCAACAGGAAATTCCGGAACAGGGACGCCACCAGCAAATCTTGCCTGAAAAGCCTCTGAAACACGGGAGAAGGCAAAGTATTCCAAGCAATCGTATCAGTGATAGCGGTAAAAATCCAATTCAATTCCCCCAAAGGTGTCTTCCTGTCATTCAGTTTCCCTGGGATGTGGTCGACAAACCCAACGTCAACGTCACCCATGCTAAGAGGGTTCTGCACAATGAACCAACGCAAGGCAATCAGAATCGGAGTGGTCAAGCACGCCGTGAACAAATCAGCGGGAAACTTTGCGTTGGTCGGTAAGAGCTCATTGGCGGCGCAAGGGGCCAGGACGATGCAATCCCTCTGGTGGCTGGTGGTGCTGCTACTGCTGCTGCTACTGGCGCCTCCTACCCCTGTTGAGGAGGAGGATGGAGCATTGGGTGGCCCATCGAGCCCTCCAGCAGTCCCTCCACGCGACGCGGAAGAAGAGGAGGAAGAAGCTGGCATGACGGGGGTTTGGAGGAAGTGGGGGAGGAGGATCCCAGCGCCGGAGCAGTCCAGGACGTAGATAGACGGCATTCCCACCCAGGCACGCAAATCGTAGATGGAAAGAGGGATATACTGAGTGTAAGTTTTGTTGAAAACCCAGATTTCTCCCGCAGAGGTCGGCCGGGGGACCCCGTGGCCGTTGTAGTGGAAGAGGAGGCGGTCTGTCTTCGCATTTCGTCGGAGAGACGCACAGAGCTTTTTCACGTCCTCCATGGTTGGATCTAGGGCTTGTTTGTATTTTGCACGGGCTTGCCAGCGTTCGTATTGCTGTTGAAGGTTGTTGCCGATCGTTTCGATGGCCTTGGTCTTGCTGGTGGTGCGGGGATCAAACCAGCACTCGACGCGCGCACAAGGGGTGACTTTTACCACGTCTGGGGGGTCCGTACCAATGTTGAGGCACAAGACCAAGGCAACACTCACGGTTTTCATCCGCTCTTTCAGACGCCAGGTGATCGGGACATTCTCGTACGGGGCCCTGATGGGGGCGAAGGGTTGCCGGTGGCGTTCCTCGTTGAGGTACTCGGTTGTTTGTTGCGTGGTTTGTTGAGCTTTGAAGACGGCATAGCCTTGCACCGCCAGCTGCTGCGGTGTGATGGTGGGAGGCATGGAAGGTAATGTGGACAAGGAGGCGGACGAAGGAGAGGAGTTCCAGCTGTTATATGCACCGCTGGTGCTGTTGGTGCCGCTGGTACTTAAGCGGCCAGATTTCCATCCATCGAACACCAGAGACGTGGGTTGTTGCTCGGGTGGATCTCCCGCTGTTGCAGTCATGATACCGTAGGAGAGAGAGTGATTTTGCGACCAGGGGGGCGAACGGACTACAATATTCCAAGCGGGTGGAAATTAAGCCCTGGGTCGGCCGCGGGTACCGACATAGGCAGGGGAGGCTACAACGAGGAGGTGAAGACAACGATGCTGTGTAGCTATGTGGAGGGGGAAATGTGTGTGTCCCGATGCAGGGACAAAAGTGAAGATGGAGCCGAGCTGGCAATGTATGCTTGTAAAAGGGTGTGTGGGTCAAAACACAGGGAGCTCGGCCATGCGGCTTCATCTCGCCTCGGCAGATGTGAGACGATGATGCATCATGGGGAGATAAAAGTGGCCGCGGGGAGTGTTTAGGCCCCGTTTTTAAAAAAGAAAGCCCAGTCGCACATGGAAGGCGACAACATGGTGCTGCAGCTCGTGCTCGTGCTTCTTGTCCACGTGTCATGGTTGTGCAAGTGGATGTGGGATAGCTAGAGCAAGGCAGGCAATTGCGTCGCCATAAAAATATTTTCAGTTGCAGTGCAGTGCACAGACAGGCAGGCAAGGAGGAGCGTCTTCAAAATGCCTTCCATTATCATAGCATCTTGGGTCGCCTATTGCATGGTAGCTTCTACACATCTTATGTTGACATCCTTTTCATACTTTATATCCCCTACCCCCACAGACAGCAGCGTCCGCAAGCGCAAGGGGACGCCCTCCTGCTGGTAGCCCACGACACCGTTTCCGCCCATCGCACGGCGCCTCTGGGGACGAGGTTCACGACGGCTCTGCAGTGTCAACGAGAACAAAAAACGTTGTCAGCACCACTAGCATTACAATACGATAAGTAGTGAGAGGGGAGATCATGTCGTCGCGCCAAGGTTATAGCGCCCTGTCCGAGGAGCACTATGTCGATGTAGAGGCCCCCGCAGGTGCTGAAGGAGGGTCACAAGGTAAAGAGAAAGGTCGCAAGAATGATAAGGAGGAGGAGAAGGAGAAAAAAAGGAAAAGATATGCGTGCCTCACTGTTAAACTGCGCACTCAACTCCTCTCATGTCTCTGACACACCCCACAGTCATCAACTCCCCGGCCATTCCCACCGCCACAGTCGCCCCCTCTCCCATTGCCGCCTCGTCGACTACGTCCTCTTCTTCTCCTCCCCCCGGTGCTCCTGCCGCTTCCGTCAACCCCGATCTATTCCAATATCCGATCCGAATCCTGGACACCCAAGGCCACGAACACTCCCTCGATGGCGACAGCCCCGCCTCCACCATCGGCGCCTTGAAACTCAAGGTCCAAACCGTCGCCGGCGTCCCGCCCCCTCAGCAACGCCTCATCTTTGCCGGTCGCATGCTTCAAGACCAACAAACCCTCCAATCCTGTAACATTCAACCCGGATGTGTCATCCATCTCTTCGCCCGTCCTCCCCCTCCCCCTCCCGGGGCTCCCGGTAGCATCGCCAGCATCGTGGGTCCAGGCGCTCCTGGCGCTAATGGAGGAGAGGGAGGCGTGGCGATTGGGCCTGGTACCCACTTAAATCCATTTGGACTGCCAAGTAGTTTTGGTGATCCAGAACTCCTTCGAAGCACACATTCAGTGAAATTGTTCTCGTCGTGCCTAGTGGCGATATGTGCGATGCAATTGTTGTTGCTGTCGTTGCAGCTGGTGGCAAGCTGGAGTATGGGAGGAGGAACGGAGGGAAGGGGAGGGGAGGTGCCGCCCATTCCTGGAGGGGATGATGATGATGATGGGGTGTCGGAAGAGAAAGGAGCGGAAGAAATAGGCGCGGTGTTCGTTTTGCAAGTGATGATGAACATCTTGGGGCTTTATGTGGGCTTGGTTGGGATAAGGAGGTGAGAAGGGAGGAAGGAAGGAAGGGAGTGAGGAAGTAAGGGAGGGAGGGAGGGAGAAATGGAACCAAGAAAGTGTGATTTGACTCACTCAAAGTAATGTACTCCTCTATTTCCCCTTCTTCTCTCTACAGCGCCAACACCCTCCAGCTGCAATCAAGCAAGATCTACCTCTACGGTCTCCTGGTCGTAGGAACAGCCTGGATGGCGACAAGGATCATATGGGCCATTAATAGTGTCACCAGTGGCTACGACGTGGACGTTGGCCCGACGCCTTCTTCGAATCCGCCGGACTCCCCCTCGAATGGGACGGACGCAGGAGGGGGAGACAGTGATGGAGGAGGGGATGTGGAGTACCAGCAGATGGATAGGGGGGAGTTGATCTATATGGTGAGCCTAAGTTGCTTCTTATATTCGTTGGTGTGGGGTGTGTGTTTTTTCAGGGCCAGTCAGTTTTACACGCTTGTGAGGAGGGCGAATGGGTTGGGACCATGAAGGGGAGGGAGGGAGGGTGGGTGGATGTATAGCAGATCAATGAGAAGAGCGTAAGCTGAGAGTAGATGGAGACGTTTGGTGTGCATATTGATAAGAAGACACAAAGAAATTGAGAGGGGGAGAAAGGGGGAGTGGAAGAAGGTGGAAAAAATGCAAAAGCTGTCATAGCGGAAGCAGCAGCGACAACAGCAGCAACAACAGCAGCACAACCACCACCACCGCCATTACCACCTCTAAGACACAATAAAAGGAAAAGAAAGAGCTTCGGCCATCACATGGCTGCTTGCGCGGGCTCAAGGCAGGAAGCGGGACAGAAGCGCATGCCGGTAAGGGTTGAGCGATGACCTATAGCCCTGAGGATATAGATTCCTGGTCGTGTGTGTATGTGTGAGTAAAACGAAAGTGGAACCACGTGTATGTGAGCGACATGCATGGCAAGGGAGGCGCTGAAACACAATCCAGCGGCCAGCCAGAAAAAGAAAGCTGATAAAGCAAAGGAACGAGGCACAGGGAGACAAATGACTAACTTGTGAATGCGGAGTATGAGGCTTGCGTTTTCCCTCCATTTTTCTCTCCAATTTTCAAGCTGATTCAGTTGCGGCGGGCGGCAGGGGTTATAAAAGATCAAGAGTAAATGCCGTTCTTGTTGTGCACCGGCCTCGCTCACGCATCACTTTCTTTCTTTTTCGCGCCAGTTTCAGACGGCGCAGCCTACCGGTCATCTAAAATACAATCTTTTCTTTCTGTCACCAATTTAAGTCAGCATTCTCCATGCTACATTTGCCTTCCTTTTCTCCCATCCTTATCCCTTCTTACGCTAGATGCTTGTACCCCTCCACGAACGCCTCCTTCCCCTCCCCTTCCGGCACAAGCTCCGCATGACATGTCACGATCTTATCAAATTCCCACTCCTTAATCTTCCCATACAATGCCCGTCCCTCCTTCCTATCCGTGCCCAGCCGGAAAAAGGGAGGGGTCACAAACCTATCATAAATTCCCTGTAACTTGGTCATCCCCTTTGTCAGACTAGTTGAATATTCCTCATTGATATAAAAGCCACTATCCGAAACAAGCAACGTCCGACTCGGCTTGTGACACACAATCAATTCCCTCAACAATAGAGTCTGCAAGACCCCCACACCTAAATCCTCCCGCAGCTCCACCGGTAACTGCTCCCCCGCACCTCCCGCCCCCGACCCCTCAAACAGATGCTCGGCAATAACATTAATTCTCGGGTGAACTGATACCACACGTGCTTCCGGAAAGACCTCCCTCCAGGTGATCAGACTCTCATGATGCTCAGGAAATGAGCTCGGCACCAAGAACCACGCTGATTTTAACGATAGTTTCTCGTCTTTAATCAGATTTTGGAGCATTGCGATGCATTCAGGCGTGGCGGCCAAGGGGGAATAAATCGCGAAACCCCCATTGGAGAGACGCAACACACTCATCCGGTTTTTAACATCCACCACACCCAATACAAAGGGCTGCTCGAAGACCCATAGGCCTCGTTTTTCATCAGAGATGATAAGGGTGGTGGGTTTATGTTTTGGCGGAAGGAGAGAGCGGGCGTAGATTTGGTCTTGCTCGGGGAGGGGGACGGGGGGACGGAGCTTCTTGGTGGGCGTGGAGGGAGGGCGAGAGGTTACTGGTGAGGCTTTCTTTTGCGAGATCGATGATGGTAAAGAGGAGGAAAGGAGGCGGGATGATGGGGTAGGGCTAGAGCTGGAGGAGGGAGCGCCCCCGGCAGCCTTGAGTCGGTTGGAGGAGGACATAACTTGCTGGTGAACTCGGGCGGAGAAGCCGTGAATTGTTTGCAGGTAAGAAAGAGTGGCGAGACAGAGGAGGAAAAGAGATACTGCTTGGGGTTGCAAGAGTCTTCTTGTACCCGCTGTCATTCTTCGTCTTGTGCGCGAGGCTGTGGGGGTTGTGGGTTGGGAGAGGGAACGGTGCTGATAAGTCGGGAAATGTTGGTGGAAAAGCATTCCAACAGCAGAGACCCTACAGACTCGACATGAGTACTGGCTCTTGTCCTTCTTCTTCTTGACTCAAGCTCGTCCATGTGAGGACCGTGGCCCTAGGTCCTACTGTCGTTCCCGGGGCGGGGCATCATGATGTGCCACGTCCACCTGGAGTGCACGTGCGCATGGGTCTACGCGAGGCGTCCATCCACGTGTGGATCCACACAGATGTTTCACACCCCCGTGCATGCTACGCGCATGCGTGTTTGCACTCTCTCGTCATAATTTCATACTCATAAATGGACTCTGGGGCCACGAGGCTTCGGGCCGCAAGGTCAGACCGCAAGCAATTTGCTTAATCAAATTTGAATTTTATGGTCCTCTCCCTCATGTACCGCACCCACACCACAACACCACATTGCGCACCACACAGGAAGGACGATTTCCACAACGGTGAGCCCTCGCCGCACTGTGCGTGGCCAAGGTGGTGGCTCGCGCGGTGACTGGTTCTCTTCCTTTAGTTTCGTTTCCTCTCCCTCGACGACTTCAAGGGGTGACATGTCGTCCAACGTGGAAATGACCCATGGGGACATGGAGACGGGCAGCGCGGGTGGCTTGGAACGGGATTTTGAGAAAGAAAGGCTTCTAGCTTCCTTGACACCGCCCCCAGCGACGGGAAGTGGCGCACATAGCGGAGACACATCCAAGAGTCATGGCAAGGCAGGGATGGTGTTGGGGGGGAGCAGCAGTAGCACCGGCACGGAGGACAGCATGAGGGGCAAGGCCATCCGTATGGTTGCCTGTTTTGTGGGGCTCCAAGCCTCGTACATAACTTGGGGACTGGTGCAAGAACGAATCGTCACTAAGGCATATGGCGAGGGGGACGACGCGGAATTCTTCCCTTCGTCCGCCTTTTTGGTGTTCGGCAACAGGTTCCTCGCCCTATTCCTGGCCGCCGCCATTGTCTACTGGCCCTGGTTCGGTCAAGAGGAAGGGACAGGGGCATCATCCGCGTCGGTGAGTGGATCGTGCGCCTCACGGGGGTTGAAGGCGCCGTTGTTACAGTATGCCCCCGCGTCGCTGAGTAACATTTTGAGCAGTTGGGCTCAGTATGAAGCGTTGAAGTACATATCCTTTCCCACGCAAGTGCTGTCCAAATCGAGTAAGATTATTCCGGTCATGCTGGTGGGGAGGCTATTGCACCGGAAGTCGTACCCGTGGAGGGAGTACGCGGAGGCGGCGTTTATCACGTTGGGAGTGACAATTTTTTCTCTGAATGAGAAAGCTCCGAAGGCAGGGCACGAGGGAGGATCCGATTCAATCCTAGGGTACTTCCTTTTGGCCCTATACTTGACATGTGACTCCTTCACGAGTCAATGGCAGGATAAGGTGTTCAAGAAGTTCCATGTCTCGCAGTTCCAGATGATGCTGGGTATCAATTTGTGCTCAATTGTTTTTACTGGTGCCTCTTTGCTGCAGACCGGCCAGGGGGGGACGTCGTGGGCCTTCATTCTTCGACATCCCGACGCGGCGCAACATGTTTTCCTCCTCTCCCTTTCATCGGCCACGGGTCAATTGTTTATTTTCTACACGATCAAACAGTTTGGGGCGATTATATTCACCATCATGATGACGATTCGGCAGATGCTGAGTATGATCTTGTCCTGCCTCATTTTTGCGCACCCCATGGCCTGGCCGAGTTTTGTGGGGGCGATGATTTGCTTCACCACCATCGGTGTACGTATTCATCGAAACATTCAGCGGGGGAAGCCGCGGAAAGGTAGTGCAGCGGGAAGTGGGGGGTCGTGAAGTGGAGGAACATGTAGGCAGTAGAGGACAGGAAAAGTCTTTGTGATTTTAATACGCGAGATACTGTGATCAATGGACAACGGGATGTCGGAAAAGTACAGGGAATAGATGGTTCGAATATGAAAATAAAATGGGAAAGGAACAACAAAGAATATGTATCCGTAGCTAACGCAACGCATATTTGTCTCATCCAGACGGTTGTCGGCGTGCCCTGTGAAGTATCACTGCTGTTCCATGTGAACTTTTCTCACGAACGACGACCCAATTGGCGACCACTACAACGAATCGCCCACATGTCTTTCCCCAAATCCAAGTCAAAGCTAACTGTACGCACAGCATTTTGTACGTTTCCTCAGCCTCATTGCCTGCTACATCCACATCACACAGAAACAGCGTCTGCAGACAGCAGCGAGGTGAGCTACAGCCTCCAGCTCTCCGTGGGCGAGTGAACCTCCTCTGTCTCGCACTATTTTATCATCACATCACGATGCCACAGCAATCCAAACGACTCGAAGTTGTCCCCCTCCTTCACCTCCTCCTCAGTGTCCTCTTAGTACAGCCCTTCAATGCTTTGCAGATCCCGTTGGGGCCAGTCCTTACCCCAAGTAGCTCGAACTTCCGCCTGCCCAGGGCCTGGTCTTCCTTCTCCTCCGCCGCCTCTTCGTCGTGGGCTCTCTCAAGCAGCATCGCCACCGCCTCATCCTCCCCCACACCCGTCAACACGGAAAAGTTGTGCAAAAATTGTAAGACCTACTTTAACCCGATAATGAATCACGATCGCGCTTGTAGGTATCACCCCAAGCACTATTCTGGGGACACGAAACGCAAGGCTGACTGGAGCGACAACGCCGACCGATTTGGCACCCAGAAGATGTACTGGTGTTGTGGTGAAGAAGACGAAAAGGCACCAGGATGCAAATATGATAGACATCGGAGCTACGATGATGAATGAATACATGAAATTCAACCTGACGGGAGAAATTGAATGAGACGTGGTTACGTGTGCTTTCTCGACTTCAATTATAAAATATTTGTTGTCGACTCTCTCCGCTGATTCTTATGGCGCCTTCTCCGTCCCTATTCCTCCTCTCCCTCCTATCTGTCGCTCCAAACCTACATTTCTAAGCTCACACTATCGTCAACAATCTCTCCCCCTCCTCCCTTTCCCGTCTCCCCCCCGCATCTCCACCCACCCCGCCCTCATACGTCTCCCCATACACCACCCTTGCCAAGAAGTTCTGCCACACACCCTTATCAAATGGATTACGATTCCTCCCTGTCAAATTATCCTTGAAATAATCGTACCTCCAATAGTTCTGATGCTCATTCGTGGTCAAGTTCAATGCAATCAACTGCACGTGGTACACGGCCAACGCCCCTATCATCACGGCAAACGACAGAACGTACAACAAAGTCCCGAGCACCAGCAAGTCGAACCCAGCGTGCTTCAAAAAAATGACCGAGGTGGTGATGAATAGCAATGCACCTAAAAATACATTAACAACATAGAGGAAAAACCATCGATAATTGCCTACCCCAACACAGTTCCCGATGAATGGACAGTGGTGGTCGAACACCTGCACGCACCTCCGGCACACTCTACAGTGCTTTGATCTCACCGGTTTTACGACATGGCACGAATGGCATAAATTCGGCAATGGCACTTTGTGATTTCCCGTTGGCGGCAAACACGTATGCTGCTGCTGCTGTTGCTGCTGCTGAAAATTCGACTTCTCAGCCGCCTCCTGCAACAACCTTTCCATCCCCTCCTTCGAAAACGTCTCCAGCGCCTCATCATACTCCCGCCTCTTCCCCTCCCTTCCTCCCTCGATCCAGCCTGGATCCGACTTCCACGCCAACAAAAAGAACACCCACATACTCAACTGAAGTGCGACACACCAAGCGTTCAACCTCGTATAGCCCACCAGTGCCCCCAACCCCCTGTCCGTAAAAAACCGTAGAGGATACATCAAATGCACCCACACATTACTCCCGACCACCAGAAAGAACGGCCAGCTTGACCTCTCGGCATTCCCTCCTCCCTGCACCAACCAAACTCTCCAATGTTGAAGCGAAAACAACTGCCTCCATGCAAACTTCTCTTGAGCCCGACTGTGCAAGAACGCCGCCACGCTTCTCTGTCCTTTTTTTACTGCGAGATCATAGGGACTACTCCCGTTTTTATCTTTTCGTTCCGTCTGCGAATCAGCGTCTAGCAATAGGTATTCAACCACAGGTAAATTACCCCGCAAGGCAGCGAGATGGAGGGGGCTCTGCCCATACCCATCCACGTCGTCCGTGGGCAACCCGAGGTGATCGAGGAGCTGCACGATGGAAAGCTCGCCTTTGTACGCGGCCCAGTGCATGCTCTGTTTTGAAGAAAAAGAGAGGGTGAAGGAGAGAGAGTAAGGCATTTTATTTCCCCGAGCCATGGAAGAAGACGAGTGAAATGTGCCTTTCTACCCCACCCCTTCATTACTCCCTCCCTCTCCTTTACCTACCGAATCGTTATTTGTGTCCAACAACGTCGTATCAGCCCCATTCTTTACCAAATATGCCACCAGCTCCGTCTGGCCATACTGCGCGGCAATCAACAAGGGAGTGCATAGTTGCTTATCCCTTGCATTAAGGTCCGCACCCTTACTAACCAAATAATGCAACACAGGCAGATGCCCCCCTGTCACTGCCCAATGGATAGGCTCCATCCCCACGCTATCGGCGCTCGCCTCGAACAGTGGCGCACCCTTCTCAGTCAGGAAACGAACCAAATCCAAATCACCTCGCTTGGCAGCCCAATGCATGAGCGTGTGTCCGTCCTCATCCCGCTGCGATAAGAACGTACGCAAATTACTACAGCCATTACTACTCGGTGGCGGCTGCTCTTGCTGCGGCTGCTGCTGCTGCTGCTGCTGCTTGAATTTTGCCTCTTGGCTTTGCACCTCTCGCTTTACAATGCTCATCAATCCCAACTTGACCGCTTCGAATATATCCATCGACGGAGGCGGTGACGCTAAATCATCGTTGCTGCTACAGCTGCCACTGCTGCTTCCTCCCGCCGTGCATGCTGCTACTGCTGCTTGACCATCGAGGGCAAGTGGCGAGTGTAGCCATCCTTCTCCTCCTCCACCACTTGCTGCAGCAGCTGGTGATGCGATTGTGGATCCCGCCGCGGGCGGGGCAGGGTTGATTGTTGTGCTGCTGCTTGTGGCATCGATGGCGACACTTTGCTTATGGTCGTACTGCTCCTGCTGTGCGGACAGTTGAAAGGCAAGCTTACGCTGGAGGGCCAATTGGAGTTGAGCGAGCTCGGTGGGAGGCATTGCTTGTAGGTCGGCTAGACTGAGGCCGGTGCTGCTCCCATGACCCGCAGCGGTAGTGCTCCCAATGTGGCTTGCCGGCGGCAACGCATGATTTCCTGCGGCGGGGCCATGGTTGCGGTTGCAGCACTTATGATAGCGGTGCACTTGCTTGCCTTGGGCAGATTGGCCGTTCTGTACTTGGGGGAGTTGGGTATAAATGGATCAGGGGCATGGAACATCGGGATAAGGAGGGAGGGGGTTTGAAGTTTTTCTCGTCGACGGGCATACATGTCTCAGAGCCGCACAAACCTTGAGATAACGAAGTGCACTAAACCTAAGCACCCCATCCAGGTGTGTGTTGCTCTGCACGACATGGTACAGGGTGGCCCGCTTCGGCATGCGCCATAAAAAGCCCTCCCCGAGGGTACACACCAAAGAAACAAACAGGACAAGAGCTCCTGCACTAACCACATTTACATACCTGCTTCACCGTTGCCGCGGGCAACTTATTCTCCTTGTCCTCGTTCATGTTAACGATGCTGCTGCTGCTTCGGTTGCCGGAGACTGGTGATGGAATTGTGCCGCCCGCTTTTCTTGCTTCCATCTGTCTGCTGATGATGCCGGCCTGTGGTGGTGTCGATTATTAAACAGGAGAGCGGCGGTCAGAATAAGTGCAGGACAGAGTATTTCGGAACCAGAGTACAAGACAACCATCCCTGTGTGGTGGGCGTTTATGCGTGGGAAATGGACAGGGATTGGAAGAGTTCATTAAAAAAAACTTAGAAAAAGAACAAGAAAAGGATAAACGAGTTTCGCTAAGGGCACGCGATAATTTTAGGAATGTAGGCAAGCGAGTCACCTCCAGTGGTAGTAGGATAAGTGAAAGCCCTTGTCGTTTCGAAAACATGTCTTTCTTTCAGTCTTTCTGGTGAGAGTGCCTAGCAGCTTTGCTGTTTGTCCATGGATGTAGCCAGCAAACGCAACCTTTCTCCCCTTCCTCCATCCCCGCTCCCTCCCTCCCTTCTCCAAGTTATATATCTCACAGCCTCTGTTTTCTCATATTCATGACTTCTAGCCTGCTTTTCCCGCCTTCTCCTCCTCGTTCTCCTTCTCCCCTCCAACAACCTCGGTGACGAAGTTGTTGTTTGTGTAGACACAGATATCGGCGGCAATGGACATGGCTTTGTGGGCGATTTGCTCAGCGTCCATGTCGTCCCGGTCCAGTAACGCTTTGGCCGCAGCTGTTGTAAATGAGTTGGTGTATAGGCGTTTCAACATGGTTGGAGTGGTGCTGAAAACAAAAAAACAATTGCCGCGCGAATGACGGGACAAGAGACAGGTATAATATTGACCAGCAATGATGGAGAGTGAGGGAAAGACTTTGGCTGTGTAAGTCTATGGTTGAGAAAGTATACAAGCATCCTAAAGGGGGAAAATGATATCTTCATGTGAATGAACCGGGTAAAACGCTCTTCTTCGCGTGGCTTGTCTTCCACAAGTCAGAGTACCTCACCACTCCTCTCCTCCTCTCCACATCTCTATACCACTTCCTCTCCAAAGAAAAGCATCATCCCACCTACAACCACTTACCTAATGCAAATGTACCCCCGGAACCAATGGCAATTATCCCATCCTTGGGCTCCAACACGTCACCCAGTCCCGTAATCTCAAACGACACGTTCTTATCCGCCACCAACAATGACGCCTCCAACCGCCGCAAGTACTTGTCTGTCCGCCAGGCTTTCGCTAAATCTACGCATGCCCGTGTTAACTGACCTGGGTGCTCCTCCAGTTTCCGCTCCAGACGCTCCATCAGCGTGAAGCAGTCAGCGGTCGAGCCAGCAAAACCAGCAATTATGTCCTCTCCAATCCGCCGCACCTTTTTCGCATTCGGCTTCACCACCGTGGACCCTTGTGATACTTGCCCGTCACCCATCATGACCACCTTGTCGCCCTTGCGTACACAGAGGATGGTGGTGGCGTGCATCGTCAAGTGGCCTGCATGGTCCCCGCCGTAAAACCCATAACGCGGGTGTAGGGCGGCGGGTTTAGAAGACACCCACCTCTTGGTGCCGCTGTAAGCGTTGCTGCTGCTGGCCAGGGAGCTGCTGATGCTGGGTATCGAAGCCAAGGGCGACAGCATGGCAGCCACCGGCGGCTTGGTGGCAGTGCGGACGATGTGGGTCAGCATAGCTTCTTTAGGCGTGTCTGTGTTGAGTGTGAGTGGGTGTTTAAGGGGGCGGAGGAAAAATGATAAGAGACAGGTCAAAGGACGGCTGACAGGGAAATAAGTAGACGGGGCGACAGAAGCAAGAGTGGCATGTATTTTGGGTCGACAATGATGGCTGTGTACGTGAGCACTATATGCACATATTGTGCTTGATCACCTGACTCCGGCTCGCCACCTATCGACGTGCTACATCTTTTCTCGTTACGATAAATGCAGATGTAGATATTGATGGACGCCTTCCCCACACGCCTCGACATAGGCAGCGTAGTGTGACCTTGTCCTCCACGGCACAGGCGCGGTAGTTTAGCGCTCAGGAGGTCACAAGAGACGAAAAATCAGCATCATCATCGAGGGACCGGAGCAACATGGGCAAGCTCATGGCGCTCTTGCTGCTCTCTTCCGCCACGGCCTTCCTCGTGAAGCCTCGTCCATTTCTTTCCTCTGGCACTGCTTGTATCAATAGGAGGCGCCCTCTTGCCACGCTCGCAACTGCTGCCGTCCCCACCAGCTCCAGCCCTTCGCACTCGCCTGTGCCCTCGACTCTCACCATCCTCGACGGCGACCGCCATCTCCTATCAACCAGAAAGCAGACCCTCTTAGAGCTCGGTACGGCGGGTTTGGAGGATGTTTTGCGAGGTAAGGGGAGGGCCCGCATGGTCTGGCGCGCCGTCCGGGAAGGCCTCGATCCATATCAAACCGACCCCGACGCTTCCCTCTACGACGGACGAATTACGAGAAAAACTCGGAATTTGCTGCAAGAACGTGTCCAAGTCCCGCATTGGACCGTAGCGGAGACGACACGTAGCCCCTGTGGTACGGTCAAGCTTTTGATTCGATTGCGTGATGGGCTTTTGGTAGAGAGCGTGGTAATCCCTAGCGCTGAGAAAACTGTCAATGGCAAAGCCTCTGCATCTACTGTGGCGTCTCGTTCCACGGTCTGTGTTTCCTCGCAGGTGGGCTGTGCGCAGGCATGTGCGTTTTGTTTGACGGGGATGATGGGATTCATTCGGCATCTAAAAGCTGACGAAATCTTGATGCAGCTTCAGTTAGCGTTGCAGGTGGCGAGGAAGGACGGGTTACCCGACGTGCGAAACGTGGTTTTTATGGTGAGTGGTGCTATTTAAATACCAGGCGATCTAAGTTGATAAAAATCTCTTCGGGTGCGGGATGTTTTGTTTACATCATCCGATCCCCATTTTGCGCTCAGGCCACCACTTATTTCTCTCCCACCTCCTTTTCCACTGACACATCTGAAAACACAACAAATAGGGTATGGGCGAGCCTCTCAACAACCCCCACGCCGTCTCCCAGGCACTCCAAGCCATGACAGACGCCCATGGCTTCGCTCTCTCTCCCAACTTTGTCACCGTCTCTACAGTCGCTCCTTCTCCCGCCCACATCCGGCGTTTCCTAGGCATGCCTAAGGCCAAAATCGCCTGGTCTGTCCACGGAGCAACAGACGTCATGAGGCGGGCCTTGGTCCCTACTACTAGTGCAACGATGGTCGAGTTGCGGGAGGCTTTTAGGGAGGTGATGGCCCAGAGGGGAGATACAGACATTTTTATCGAATGTACGTTAATTGACGGTGTAAATGATGCGTTGGCCGACGCGGAGGCGTTGGTGGATTTCCTACGGCCATTTGGGAGAGAGAGTGTGAAAGTTAATCTCATCCCGTACAATGATACGGGGGTGAATGGATGGAAACCCTCGAAATGGGACACTATATTGAATTTTCAAGCTTACGTGCGGACTCAGGGCGGATGGCCAACCTTTGTAAGGACGCCACGGGGAAGGGAGGAATCGAGCGCCTGTGGCCAGTTGGCAACTGAGATAGCGGCGCGAGGTACTGATGGTGGAAATGGGGGCTAGAAGATGCGAAAGAGTAAAAGTAAAAGGCACGAGGAAGTCGTATAATCGAGCAGGAGCAGGGCAGCGCTTGTAAATCTGTACAAAAAGAAATAAAAGTAACGACCAATTAGAGACAGAGAGAAAATGGACGATTATATTTCATTTAAATGAGTCTGCTGGGAGTTAGTAGTTATACACCCAGTAGGGTATTTACCGACCACAAGCCATCTACAGACAAGGGGGGTTAGGAGGTTGGTCTGCATGATAGTGACTGAACTATTTTTCCCTCTCCAACCATTCACGGCATCTTCCGCCAGGCATGTTGATGAATAAAAAATCCTGGAAAGAGGCTAAGTCATGACCAATTGTAGTCTCACAGAAGAAGAAATGACAATCGTTTCGGGCCTTTGTTTCCGAAGGTTTTGAACTTGGCGAGCGCACAATGCGCCGCGCTTGTGGCCTAACGCTGCGCCTATATATTAGGGTGCAGGGTATAGGGTAGGGTTGGTAGGGTAGTACCCTCGGGCGCTAGTGCAGGCACTTGGTGGGGTCTGCATGAATGCTGCCGCGGCAGTGTGCAAAAGAAGCAATGCAGCACAGCAGCATTTAAAACATATGGTCCATACTCGAAGCTCCGAGTCATACGACCTTTTCAGGACTCACACAGACGCATCTAACACGGGCGGTGACACATCCACGCTATTCCTTCCCCTCGCTGTCGGTATACGGCTACTAATTTGTCGCCCGCGTCGGCCATCTCCGGCGTCTAACCCATACACTACTAAAACACACAGGTGCACGGTGCACAAATAGAGCAAGTAAGTGCAGGAAAGCGTGCCTGATTGCAGGAGAAAGTTTTTTTTTCGTGTGACACACACAGACAACATGAGTCGTGGCCGCGTCTTTTTTGCTTTGGGCCTTGCAGTCCTACCCACCCTGGCACAAGCCATCCATTACTTCACGGGCTTAGATTCCCTGGCCGGCCTCGAGATTGTAGGGATAACGGATTCAAATGGCATGGTGGTGAAAAACACATTGGTTTCGTTTTCGAACAAGCAGTGCATCCAAGACCTGTACGACTTGGATTTTCCCTTCAACTTTATTAACTTGCCAAGCACAACGCACGAGCTCGCTAACGTCCTTGTGGAGACTCCCAGCAATGAATTGATGGACTTTTTCGACATTCATGATTGCAAGTCTTTCATTTACTTCACCGCGGGTGATTCCTTGCAAGCAAAAGGCACGAAGCTTACACCCACAAGTGGACATGAATTGGACGATTTCTTTTGGGAGAAGCAGCGTTTACCCAATGTCAAAATTCGAAACGACTTGGAGAAACCTGTCAATGTTTATTGGGAGTCGTGGGATGGACAGCCAAGGGAGGTTAGCATCATGGAGCTCGTCCCCGGGCAAGAACAGAGCTTTGGCTCCTTCTTAAGCCATACACTGATTTTTCGGGATGTGGAGAACAATATGCGTTTGATGGCCCGTGCGGTGATTACGGACGGTAGCAAGCCAATCGTCATCTCCGATCTCTTGGCGGGGCTAGCAGACACAGAGGTGTTGCAGCTGACAGACCATCAAGTGAAGGTGTGGAGAGGCCGTCTCAGGACCAATATATCTCGCCTCAAGCAAAATGAAGCACAGCCCCCTAATGTGCGGACGTTTACAGACGTGGGTTTTAGAAAGCTGCGTATTCCCGCCAACTTGCTCCGGCACCTTCAAGAGTTCCTTGAGCAGAACGAAGGCAAGCGCGTGGACGAAGGCTGGAATGAGGATGATCTGCACGTAAACTTCTACGAGAGCATGACAACGGTTGTCGCACTTGATCACGAAATGCGCGAGCTCGTGTTTGGCACCATTAAACCTATTTTGGAGTCATGGATAGGCGGAGAGAAGCTGGATCCCACCAGCACGTACGGCATCCGCCGCTACTACAACGGGAGCGTCTTGCGCGATCACGTCGACATTGGCGCCACACACATTGTCTCGGCTATCCTGAATCTCGGGCAGGACGTGGATAAAGTCTGGCCCTTGCAAATTCTCGATCACGAGGGGAGACGGCACTTTATTGAGATGGTGGCCGGAGACATGTGCTTGTACGAATCTGCGACCTCTATCCACGGCAGGACTCAAGCGATGGTGGGGAGGACGTTTGACAATGTATTCACTCACTTTCAGCCAGTAAAGCCCTTTGATGTTGTGGCTGCTGAGGGGGTGCATGCGGTCGTGCACCCAATGCTGACGGAGGAACAGGAGTGGTTGGAGGCGGAGGGAGAGCTGGAAGAAGAGGGTGAGGAAGAGGGGGGAATCGAGAACGTGGAGGGGAAAGGGTTGGAGTTCGAGGAGGGTGAAATCGGAGATAGGCTGGTCGATGACAAGATGGGGAGGGGTCAGCAGCATAAGCCGGTTGATAACTTTGAGGAAGGAACGGGGCTGATGGAGGAAATGTGAGGGAAAAGGAGGGGGCAAAAGGGACGCTAGTAGAGAGGATGGAGAAGGCTGTGCTGCGCTGAAATGGTGAATATGGATAAATTGGATGTGCTGTAAGTACCTTACAAGAAACCGAATTCATTTCCCTTCCTTCCAGCCAGATGTATGCTTGTGCTCCCCATGTGCATATATTCGATAGCCACAGATACACAACAGTAAAATGAAAGAATAGCACTCGATGGCATCAAGCGCCCCTCCTCTCCTCACGCAGACACACGACACATACGGTGACTTTAATGCTTCTGATATGTGTTCCCCTCCCCACTCAGTGAATATGATCAATGGTCTAAAATCCTCAAATTACCCGTAACGACCTTGTCCTCCAATACTGTTCCATCCGGGATCATGATCACCGAGCCCTCATTAGCCACAATAATGACCGTCCCTTTCAACGTGACGTTCGCCCCGAAAACCACATCCCCCGCAACTGTCAAATGCTCCAGAGCCACCAAATCGGGGACGCCATGAGGAATCCGTTCGAGATAATCCTGGATATGCACAAATTGCTCGCCTAGTTTTATGATAGGCACTTTATCTTTCGCGTATGGCCGCCCCGGGTTGGGCAATAGCATTCCACGTGACACGGAGTAGAGGGAAGATTGGACAAGGAAGAGATCGGACGTGGACTTAACTGGGAGGTAGCGGGAGCGGGGAACTTTCATTGTGAGGACCTTCGTGAAATCTTTAATGACACTGCCAATGGTGGTTTCGAGCTGGAGAATTTTGAGGCGGTCCACAACGCGCTCGTGCGTGACCAGGTCAATGGAGAGCTTTTCTTCCACAAGCAAGGCATGAAGGGCACGGAGGTTGATCCATACGTTGTTGGTATGGAAGGCCGTGAATTTTTTGGCCACCGTTTCCAAATGCTGCTTGGGCAGTTGGGAAAGCTCCACCACCAAGCGCTTGCCTTTGTAGGCAGTTAGCACCCCTCCGTCCTGATCAGCCCGGGTCAGGTCCACAACGCCCGTGCAGAATTCGATATCGTTATCAACAATGTAATACAGCAAATTCAAATCAACCGTTGCTCCCAGGTTGTCTACGTTGCTGATAAACATGTACTCTTTCCCCTGCTCAATCAGATTATCCAACAAGCCTGATTGGAAGAGGCTTTGGTACAGATCCCCGTGCCCTGGTGGATACCAATCTGCCTCATTTTCTTCGTTGAATGGCCCTTGGGGCAACGGTTGCAAAGTGTCCTTGACAATGCGGGGAAAGCAGGACTGCATAAAGGTGTGAATGGTCAGGTTGTGCTGCCGGTACTTGTTAAGGAGCCGTAAGGTGACGGCATCAGTCTTGAACGAGTTCATAAGTAGCAACGGTACATCAACCCCGTACAATGAATTCAAATATTCTACTTGTCGCACCGTCATGTCTAAAAATGTCATCTCTTGTCGCACTTCAATCGCTGACTTAGGCAAGGTGCACCCCATTGTGGTACCCAAGCCACCGTTCAACTTGAGGATGACCAGCTTGTCCAAAAGCTCGTGCCGCACTGCCTGGTCTTCCGGGCATTCAGGCAATGCTTCCCAGTCCATCAACTTTGTGGGCTCCACAGGCTCGACTTGCGTCCAATCAATGGGTGGGCGGGATCGGAACTCCAAAAACTTGCCAAACAGCTTCATAAAATTCTTGCGCTGCGGCGCAGGCAAAATGTTGTCTGCCACGAGCGCTTCCCTCATGGTTTCTTCCACTGAATGACTAGCCGTGCCCCGCAAATACTTGTCCTCCACCTTATGGAGGAGTGCGCGCGGCATGGTGATCTCGTGTCTTGTGTCAGGGAGAGATATGTGCGGGATTGAGATATGGCTTGACGCTCGAGGTGCTGCGTGAGTGGAGTGGTTGGATGCACAGGAACGACAGTGATAGGGATAAGATGGGGTTTAGACACACAATCAGGCTGCACCAGAAAGTTTTCACTGTGTATTGTATTGGATGTATGTGTTGGTAGTTTTGAGGATTGGTTAGCTTGGATGCAGCACGTCGACCTCCTGCCTCCGAAACTTTCTCCATCTTTTTTCCCATAACGCAATTAATTTCGAGCTTTTTCCCTACTCATTCACCCACCACCAGCATATGAGATTATTGTATCCGAAGATTCAGTACCTGGTGTGACGAAGGCCATGGTAGGGATGGCAGGGGATGGTGACAGTTGGTGCAAACAGGACAGCAATAATTATAACCTCCCCGCTCTTGAGGCCGCCGCGCTGCGTGCAGCACTGCACTCTCATTTCCCCTGTCCTCATTCCAAATTCTCACCTCATGCTCAACCCGCGCATAAATAGGCAACATGGCATCTATCAAACACAAGCTGGGGGCCACCTTTCTACTACTGGCAATGGCTGAATCCGGCGTCCAGGCTTTCTTGGGCCCTGTCGTTGCTCACTCCTACACCACAGTCGCGGCCGCTTCTACAAGCCCCGTCATGGAATCCCAAGACCGGGCTTCACTGGCGCCCAAGCTGTTCGACTGGTACAGCAAGAATGGGATCAAGGACATTAGCAAGGTGTGTGTGGGGCCAGCAAGCCAACAAGAGTGGGGGATGGGCTTAGTGGCCACGGCGCCCATCAAACGAGGGGAGCAAATCGCCACCATCCCATTGACCTTGTGCCTGTCCATGGACAGCGTGCGTCTCTCACCCGTGGGCAAGGCCGTCGGGGGTTTCGAGCCCACGTTAGGTGAAGCATCGTTGATTGCATTGCAGCTGCTGTATGAGGCCAGCCTCGGGCCCAAGTCCAAGTATGCCGTCTACATCCAAAGCCTCCCCCGAGAGGGGCAAGACGGATTCGATCACCCCCTATTCTGGTCCCCCGCCGAGCAAGCCATTCTCGCCAAGTCATCTACCCGGAATCTTCAAGAAACATTGATCGACGCGGTTGCCGCGGATTTCTCTTGGATTGAATGTAATATCCTGGCGCGTGGTGCTGTGGTGGGGCTTGGGGCCGATGCCTTCGACCTGGCTACCTATGAATGGGCTGTGGCAGTAGTCTTATCCCGCTCTTTTTTCGCAGACAATGGCCTGCGACTCGCCCCACTTCTGGATATGGCCAATCGCGGGGAGGGCTGCCAGAACGAGCCGGAGGTGGGGGGATTGGGGATTTTTGGGGGAAAAGGGTTGAAAATTGCAGCGGACCGCGACACAAAGAAAGGACAAGAGATTGTAATTTCTTATGGGCCCAAGAGCGGGATTGAGTTTTTGGAGGACCATGGCTTTGTTCCACCTCCGGTGGCGGGGAATGTGCTGGTGGGGGGTTTGTGTGCGTTGACATTTGAGCTGTCGAAGGAGGAGGATCGTTTTTTTGATGATAAAGAGGATGTCATGTCGGAGTTGAAGTTGCCGATGGCATTTTCGTTTGATGTGCGGAGTGATGGAGATGTAGACCCGGAGATGTTGCAGTTCTTGCGGTTCTTGAACTTGGGAGGGAAAGATGCGTTTTTGTTGGAGGCGGTCTTTCGGAATGAGGTTTGGTCGTTTATGGAAGCACCAGTGAGTGAGGAGAATGAGCAGAAGGTGGACAACATGATCATTCAGGCGTGTACGAAGGCCTTGGCGGACTTTGAGGAAGCTGAGAAGCTGTCGGAAAATATGTTGAAAACGTCGGGGGTGAGTCCTTTGACAATTGCGAGACTGGAGAGCCTGACTAGGGTGAGGGAGTCGGAAAAGGGTGCCCTGGAAGCGACCCAGGCGTGGGCAAATCGCGATTTGATGACGGGGGATTTGAAGGTTTACTACCAGGAGAGACGGTTGGAGGAATTGCAGTTGTCCGGCCCGCTGATGGACAATGAGCTGATGGACAATGCGGGGGGAAGGAGGACGACGAACTTGGATTGGTAGAGGGAGGGAGGGAGGGAGGGAAGGAGTGAAAGGGCATGAAAATTTGGGGAAATTACATTGAGCGCGAAGGACTGGGTGCATGAACGAAGCTGTATTGAAAGCGGCAATAAGAATGACCTTTGATGATACTTTTGTGCTGTTCAACATTAGAATTGTGAGTTTGACTCCATGTAATCAATTTCTTTCTTTTTTGGTGGTAAAGTCGAAGGCCAAGCAGGGCGGCTGCATCAAGTAGTTTCAGTACAGCGTACGCCCTCCCTTCCTCCCTCCGCCCTTCCCTCCCTCTTTCCATGATTTCGCCGCGTCACTCCACAGACGTTACTAACTCACATAACATTCACTTATCCTGTTTTCGTTCTTTCCCTCAACGCTCCCTCACTTTCTTCTTTCCGCTCTTCTTTTTCCCCCCGCACAATCATCCTCTCCAACCACCATATTTTCAATCATCGCCTTTCTCTTTATTCTATTGTAGTTCTTGCAGTATCTTTTGGTCTATCTCCCCCTCTCTCCCCTTCCCCCTCCCCCCCCCACCCCCGACGATCACTTCCCCTTTATATCTCCGAGACACCGAGACTGAGTGACGGGCCGCTCTTCTACTGCTGCTGCTGCTGGTGGTGGTGCTAATGTTGCTGCTGCTGCTAATGCTCCTGTTGCTCCCGTAGTTGCTATTTGAGGTGGTTGTGACTGCCGCCGACGGCAAATACGAATGCTGCAGCCTCCTGTCTCCCGCCCTTAAAATGCTTGTATGTGCTTTTGGGCTTCCTGACTTCCCATAGCGGTCTTCCAACATATGTACGACTATGCTGACACTGCGAGACTGCTTGATAAAATTGATGCATCTCAGCTCCTCCTTCTCTCTTTTCCTTTCCGCATATCATCCTCCCTCTTGTCCTCTCCTATCTAGTCATCGGTCTCCAGCATAAGAAGATAGGAAAGAAACAAATTGCTGCCTAAACAGACCGAAATTTGGACGCGCCTTTCTCCGACATCTCACAACCCCCTTCTTCATCCCCTTCCCTCCCCTCCTCCCACCTTGCCCCATCCTCCGCCCCCCTCTCCCTTCTACGATGCATAGTCCGTGTCCCGTTGCACGCGGACCTTGACTCCATTCGATGACACCATCGTAATCCCACTTTTCAATTTAAGCTTGAATGACGGCTCCTCCAAGAACGTATACCGCTGGGCCAACAACGTGATCATTACTGTTCCCTCGATCAACGCCAACGTCGCACCAATGCAGGACCGCGTCGAGTACCCAAAGGGGAAGTAGCCCTTGGAAGGAGACTCCCGAGTGATACCCTCGAAGCGATCAGGGTCAAAGGCATCGATAGGTGCGCCCCATTCGTCCGTATCGCGGTTCAGCAGACAAATGGGCACGAGCACCTCCGTGTTGGCAGGGACCGTCACGCCACACGAAAGCTTAGTGTCTCGGATACAGACACGGGTCACATGGGGCACGACCGAGTAAATGCGCAGCGACTCCTGGAAGCAATTTTTGGCATAGGTCAACTGCGCAATGTCCTCAGGCGTGATGTTCGTCCGTGTACCCATCACCCGCTTGATCTCGGCCTTGAGCTTTGCCTGAATTTTGGGGTTCTTTGCCAACAAAAAGAGGGTATAACAAGTGCAAAATGCTGTTGTGTCGTGCCCCGCCGCCAACATCGTCACCAAGTGGCTGTACATCTGCTTCCGGGTCATCTTCTCCTGCACCATCACCGTCAAGGGGTCGTCCACCATCTCTTCCCCCTTGCTATGCGCCAGAATCCTTGCGTCAATCAACGGGTCGCAGCACCTGTGGAACCTCTCCGTGTCCTCTAAGAGCTTCTTCACACGCGGGATCCAGGTGGTCACTGGTATGCCCAACACAATACTCTCCCCGATGATATTCGACCCCCGCGACGTCAATTCACTCCAAACTTCTGACTCCACAAACTCGTGGTTGATCGCAAACCGGCAAAACATCTTGAAGGCCAAAATAGAGAAGAAATGCTCCAAATCAACAACTCCCTGCCCTTGTCCCACATGAGGCTCCATCTCAGAGTTGATCGCCTTGAGCGTCTGCTCACACAACACCGGCAGATGCATTTCGATCTTTTTCTGCGTGAAATACTTGGCGAACAATGCCCGGTCGGTCTTGTGCTTTTCCCCCACGCTCGTCACCAAGCCATCACCAAAGACGAACGAGAATTTCTCCTTGTAATCCGGTCCCTTAACAAAGGTACGAGGATCGCTCAAAGCCTCGCGAGCGGCCACCTTGTCCATCAGCACCACATACGCCCGAGAGCCTGTGAAGACCCGATATATCTTCCCATATTTGCGGCGGAGCTTACTGAGCCAGCCGATGAACTGTTTGGGGTGACAAGGAGGGGAGAAGGAGGGGAGGGTGAGTGTCTGACGAGGAAAAGCGGCGACCGGGATGACCATGTGCTTGAGGAGAGACAATAAGAATGTTTAGGGACATTATTATAAGCAGAAATGTATTCAATGGCACACCGCCCCAACCGATGCGTTCCATACGTACCGAGGTGAGGGCCATGCGATCGTAGAGATTGCCGAGGACAGGCACGGGGACCGGACCTGGAATCTTGCTGAGCTTGATCACATCCATCAGGAAAAAGATTATGTGCACCACCACAAAGTAGCCGCCCATGACCGTGATGAGGAACTAGAGGGAAGGCGGGAATGGGAAAAGGGAGGGGTCAGGGGGGCATGTCAAGCACTAATTCGAGAAATCGTGTTCTTTCCCCTTCGCTGCCCACCATCCACCCTTGCCAGGCCCCGCGAGATAAGACATACCATTGTTATGAGTTGAGGTGTGCTCAACTCCTCCACCTTGAGCGTCATGATGACTGGTGGCGGTGCTGGCAGGGATGGGTGGAGACGACGAAGAAGCCCCCGGGTTTGTTCGTGAGCCTCATGTGTTGAAATGGGGGGGAAAGACGGGTGAGTGAAGAATTGGTTGGTCACTCGTGAGTGATGCACCGAAAACATAACAGCAGCTTCTTCTCCTGGTGACAGGTAAGATGCGCTAATGGGAAAGACTTATTGTGTGTGCTCTCGCATTGAGTATGTGTTTTGCTAGTCTTCTGTGCCCGCCGCCAAAGAGAGCGACCTCTCCCTCGCCAAACTATGGACTGTGCGAGAAACGACCGTCGGGATAGTATGCCAAAGCACCAGGAAATGTGGACATTTGATACTTGTTCGAGACCTACTTTAAGCGTGCGACAAGTGGTTTTGGAGGACTGGAGAAGTGGTGTCAAACGAGAAGTGACAACTTAGCGAGTGAAGCCGAGTAAAGCGCCTCGCTCGCGCCTTCTTCACTCGCAACTGCCCCACCCTGCCAGTGGTTCTGTCTATGTGAACGCTTCTCGGTCTTGTACTCAAACAACTGTGCGCTCTTTTCCCCATCCATTTACCCAACAGGTTGAGTTGCAGGTTTCTCACAACGCTGTAGCCGACCTTTAGCCGACCTTTTATCCCCCTCGCGCGGGCATTCGAGTAGGCACATGCCATTCTAGCCGGCACCATATAATGGACCTATTTGCCAAGCTTATGCCGGCCACCACAACGGGCCCTGAAGACAAGGAACCCCTCCCTGTGGAAGTGATAGCACTGCAGGCGGAAATCAAGCGCCTGCGCGCGGACAGAGCAACGAAAGAAGCGACAGAGGCCTCCCTCTTGGCCGAGTTGCAGAGACGATGCAACCGCGTAATTGCCCTGGAAACGGAGCTCGACATTTCCCAAAGCCAAGCCCGGCAGCTTCAGGAACATTGCGACAAGTACAAGGCGACACAGACTCGGCTTCTGGGCGTTGTGGCGCTTGATAGAGAAGATGATACCGGTAGCTCTGAAGGCGGCAATGAAGACGACGCCATCATACAATTTGTTGTGGCACTCAAAGCCCGCCTGGCCACACTGGAGCAAGAGCGACGGGATGGTAAGCGTGTAGCGGCACAGCAAGAAGAGGAGCTCGACTCCTTGCGCAAGCAAGTTGAAGAGCTGAAACGTGTCGTAGTCTCCTCGGCAGATTCCAGCAGCAGCAGCAGCAGCGTCCAAAAACAACAAAAACAAGACATGTTACCCTCCGCCGTCGATCTCGGCCTTCCAGAAGATGTTCGTCTATTGCTGCAGCGATGTCCCTGGACAGAGGCCGTGTTGAGTAATGTCTTGGTGACAGAGGAGCTGTACGAATGGGAGGGATGGTCCCTTTTCCACGGCTGGAGCGGCGCCGCTGCTCACCTCTCCCAGTCAACTCCGCAGTTGCAGGACATGGTTTTGCGATGTAGAGGTGATAGCAGCAGCAGCAGTAGCAGCAGCGCATATGGGCGGAACGATAAGACCATATCGGACCCCAATTTCTCCGCGTTGGTGAACCCTGAATCAGTGACCCTTCCCCGAGTAGGGTGGGAATGGCTAGGGGGTTGGCGGGTGGATGATAGTGGTGGTGGTACTCGAGGAGGGATAAATGGACGAGGACAAATAAGCGAGGGAAGAGGGGGGAAAGCGGGGACAGATGTGGAGGGGTGGAGTTATGGCGTGGACTGTGAGGAGCTGATCCGAGGGCAAGGGTCGGCTAGCATGCTGGTCGTGTCCCCGGACCCTCAGAATGTGCAGCAAGGAAGCAGCAGCAGCAGTACCACCACCACACCGGCCACTGTGCAAAAGAAACGTCGTGTCCGTCGTCGGCGCTGGGTAAGGGTGCGTGTCCTGTCCTCTGTCCCTGGTGCCTCGGACATGGTTAATGCCTTCCTCTCGCTCCATGCGCGCGTCGCCACCCTCGAGACACTCTCACACAAGCTCTCTGAGCAGGTCTTGTCGTTACAAGGCCAAGTAAACGAGCGTGAAACACAGGCAGCGCGTACATTGGGCTTAGACCGAGCTCTCGTCGCGATGCAAGCACGAGTACACAAGGCTGAGCGTACTCTGGGACAATACCAGCAGCGCATGGCCCGGCAGGAAGGGGAGGCGAAGTTGAAGGCAGCGTTGGAGGGCGGGAGGGAATGTAGGGATGGAGGGAAGGAGGACGAGGAAGGAGGGGGGGTGAAAGCTGTGGGTGAGGCTGTATCTAAATGGTTTGCGGGGCTGGGGAGTGGTGAGAGACCGGTGGAGGAAGGGAGGAAGGAGGGAGAGGGAAAGATGGAGAGCGAGGAGGAGGAGGAGGGCGGAGGTTTAAAGAAGTGGATCTCGGAGGTTAAATTGAGCTTGAGCAGCACCAGCGCTGGTGGCAGCAGTGTCGCTGTGCCGGCTGAAGGAGAGGGTGTTGCCAAGGGGGCGCCCTCGTCCTCGTCCATCCCCGTAGGCACTTCCGATGGTAATGGGAGCAGCAGCAGCAACAGCGGCAATGGCAGTGACATGGACCGGGGCAGGATCAATACCAGCAGAGGCAGCAACAGTAGCAGAAGCAGTAGCAGCAGTAGTGGGGATGGGATTGGTGGTGCGCCGTTGATCAAGAATGCCTTACGGTGGCTTTCCAAGGGGGTGTTGCAACATACTCCGAACGCGGATGAGGGCGACCCTATCGAAGATTGGGCGGGTGAGGAGGAAGCGGCAGTTTCAACTCAGGGGAGATCAGGTGGGGAAAAGGAAGTAGCCGAGGGCTTCAAGCGTGAGAAGGCCTCTGCGGGTATGAGAAAGGAAATGGAGGAGGCAGAAGCTGAAGCGGTTCCTGTGGAGCGGCTGAGCGAAGCGGAGATGGCAGCATTGAAAAAACAATTGGATGAGGAGAAAGAGGGAAATGAGGGTGAGAGCTGCGAGGATGAGAAGGAAACAAGCGAAGGAGAAACGGGCGGCATCCATTCCAACGCAAGCAGTAGTGGTGAGAGGAACAAGGATCAACCCAAGGAGCAGCAAGAGTAGCAAAAGCAGCAAGAGCAGCAAGAGCAGCAAGAGCAGCAGGAGCAGCAACCGATGGATAAGGGCATGTAAAGATTGAACAGAAAGATGTGTGAATGGACGGACACAGGATGGCAAGTAATTTCTAGAGTAGAGGGATATTTTCGGCTTTGTGAATTGAAGTGTAGAGGCGGCAATGCTTGAAGAAAGAGGATATCATGAGGCTTCAAGAATTACATCTGTTGCTCTTTATGTGGCATTGTGGTTTTTGTTCTATTTTTGATCTTGTCAAAAAAATCCCTCGCGGTGGGACCTCCTGTCGGGCACATTCCTGAAGTTGAGTGCTGGGCACAATTGCACCGCTGCCCCCGAATTCACTTCCTTCGCTGTCGTAGTCCGGCTTCATCTGACGGTCTGACACACAACTGACTGACTGCTGCTGCTGCTGCTGCTGCTGCTGCTGACAGTTATCCAACCGCTGCAATCATATGTATGAGGCCAACCTTGACACCAGACGAGACCAAAATCAATGTCATATCATCATGCGGTGGATGTGCAAGACAGGAGCAGGGCTAGCTTACCATAACATGTTTTTTGGCGGTTGGAATAAATGCGACATTCCATGAAATATAGTCAACGTAGTTTCGAAGCAATTTTCACAGCGGACATCGCAAAACGAGTAACTTGCTATTGCCTTCAAGTATCTTTCAAAGTTTTCGGCGTTCTCATCTTCGTCCTGACACTGTATGTTGAATCCATTTAACCTTGCCAATTCCACCCCTTTCCCAGTGAAAGTCACCATTTTAGATCATCCCTTGACTTTCAAAAAGCAACTAAAACTTGGTCTTCCCTCTTCTGAAACCCAGTGGCTCATACACTTCTCATTCACTGTCACCGTCGTCCTTTCCCACATCAAAATCTTGCCAGTCTTTACCCTTTCATGTGTTCATCGCTTCTTGTTTCTATCAAAATGTTGCAAGCATTTCCCCTTTCATGAGTTCGTCGCCTTTTGTTTATCGTCTTTTCTTCATCAAATTGCTTCAGTCAACACATCCCCTTCATTACTTTACTTGGTCAGTGGCCACGGGCGAAGCACCCGAGGCTGGAAAAATTTGCGGGCGCGCCAGACTCTCCTCTCCCCTAGGCGCACTTCCAACGATCCATTTTCCCCGTACGCAGCTACATACTTGCCGTGTTTGTTGGGCCCAGCCTTGCTCTTCCACAGGACCTTGAAGGGTTTGCTTGGCGTGGTCCCTCGCGCCAGAATTAATTGACCATCGTCCCTGAGGTGGAAAAAGGTGGGCATGCAGGAAGTATTGCTATCCTTCCCACCCTTCACACAGCTAAAAATATAGTCACCGGCGTACAAAATCGTCCCCCTGGGCAGCGCCTTACTGTGACGAGGCCCGAGCAATGCCAGGTTGACACTCGCCTTGTCTGCCAGCCCATTCCAGGTGCGGGTCAGGTCAATGCGTGGCATACCCAACAAATCCATGTGCTTCGAGTAGTCCCCCATAAAGGCCGCCACGTTATTCGTCAGGCGAGGAAGCACCTGCTGGGACCGCTGCTTTGAAAAGTCCCCACAATACATAGCGACAAAAAACAGGGAGATGGCCAAAATGTAGATCCATTTGGCCAAGGCCGAGAGGCGGGACTGACGGTACATCTGCCATGTCGTGAGCGTTTTCCCATTCGAGCTCTCGGCCGCTGTTTCCGCTCCAACGTTGGCGCCAGTGGTATTCGAAGCAGACACGGATGTGCCATTCTCCCGGCGATTGCGCAGCCCCGCGGCTTGCCCTGCGGAAATGGCGGAGGGGGAGGCAGAAGTATCGTCGCCTGCACCGGAGATGCGCGTCGTCGCGTTCTTCAATTTGTCCATCAAACTAGTCATGCGGGAGGTAGCGCCGCCTGTGGGTTGGTGCGTTGGAGGGATAAGGATCAACATATATTCCGAGGCAATGATAGGGGCCTGCACCCGGAGGATGTGCCCTATGCTTATACAGTGTCCATGTCTGGAGCAACCTGGCATCCAAAGAAGTGAAAGGTGTAGGTGTATGTGTGTGTATGTGTGTGTGTGTCTGTGAGTGTTTGTGTGTTTGTTAGTGTGAGTGTGTGTTTCTATTTTTCTTGGTGTATCTGCCTGTGTCTGTATGCCTGTACATCTGTGTGTCAGTATATTTGTTTGCCAGTGCATCAATGTGTGTGTGTGTGTGTGTTTAACCTTAGGTGCGGAGGAAGGGGGGTGTCACACATGCCGCGTTGCGCACGAGGCCCATAGCTCCGCCCATCTCTATCAACATACGACCATCCAAGCGTACCTTCGGGCGACACCACCTTGTTGGGAGAGATGGGAGACGCAAAGCGCATGCTGTCTGGCGGTGGTAGGTGAGGTGTGGTGGGTGTGGACAGGGAGATGAGTGAGTGAGTCCACAAAGGCCAGATTTATAAAATAGGCGATGGGGAGCGGCATTAGGCGACAGCGAGCGGGAGGGAAGGTAGTTAGTTTCGTCCTGGACCACAGGGACCGGACTAGAAGTGGTAGATAAATCCTAATAATGAATTGTTAAAGGTCTTATGACTACAAAGAAGCGCGACATATTGTGCACATAAAGTTAGGGGGGAGGAGCGCACGGAGATCATCAACGAGGTGTTCGCGGCGCGAATTTCGCGCGAGAAGCACCCGTTGTCGAGTGGAAGCAGCGTGTTATTGCTTCAGCAGCAAACACAAGAGATAGAAGGACATTTTCTACTGGATAAAATGTTGAAAGTAGATTGTTTGAGTCTTTTTCTCCCACCCATCGTCCCTATCGACGACCGGACGCGCGAAGGAAGCCAATGTGGCTACAGCGGCATTGCCGCTGCGGCAATCACAATCACTGGGAACTTGATAATCCCTGCGTTCCGAGCTCTTTCAGCTCCGAATTATTTGCATGGTCTAAAATGAGTCCGCTACTCATCGCAGGGCCCTTTCTGCCTCCCTGCCTCCTCGACCTCCCCTTGGTACCAGAGACCGGCTCCAAACTAGTTCCTTGGAGATTCTGCATTCGGTTGAATCTTCCAGCGCTTTCTGCAGTGCGGGGTGCGGGCCAAAAGATGATGCCCCATATGAAGACCCTCTGCACTAACAAGTACTGAAAGAAAATTGGCCGGATCTCCTTGCTCTGTCGCAAAGCGACACAGTAGTTCGGCAGCCCAGCCAATCCAGTCGTCATAGTCGAAACCGACAGGCGTCTTAAATTCGTGGTGTTGCTTATCTACATCCTCGCAGAAAATCGGGTTGTGGATTAATCGATGCGAAAACGTGACATCCGTTGCCAGCGCGAACGTCAAAATATGCCGGCAACATGTGGGCGCGGGTGGTGGGTGCATGCGCATGCTGCCCAAGCAGCGCTTTGAATGATAGAAACACCCCACAGTGACGACAGTTGAATCAAGACTGGACCAACGCGATTCGGTGTTGCCTTCTTTTGTGCGATCGATAATTTTCTAATAACGCAAAACGTCCTGCCCCTCAACGGCTGGCCCATCATCCAATTTTTGTCTTCTTTTGATGGTCACGCCATACACTTTTTTTCGCTGGTGGCACAGCTTATCCGCAGTCATCGAGATGAAAGCGAAAGGATAGCAAATCCTTGATGTTGTGGTCCTGCAGTACTGCCCCCTTCACCCCTCGATTTTTTTGCCAAAATGAAAGCAAAATTCAAGTAGAATCGTCTTACCAGTCAGTTAATTGAGCCCTCATATCTCCTTCTTAAGATCAATTTCTGAGCAACTCAAAATTTATTGAAGGTGCATTCCCTTCAGAGCAAGATCATGCAGCCATCCTCATCGCCTTACCGGCCCAGCACCCAGCATCTGCCCTTGAGTCCGTTTAGTCCTGCCAACCATGCAGCTCACACCATCGCCCATGCGATTGCGAAGCGGAAACCCTTCACCATCCCATCTTACATCTCCGCGGCATCGGAATCAGAAAATCCCTATATTCACGACTTTGAAAGTTTACGCCACGAAAATCGTCGGCTCAAGCTTGGACTGCGACAAAGCAGGGAAAAAACCCTGCTCCTCCAAACCAAGACCCAACGCCTGGAAGCCGAAGTGAAACGGCGCGACAGACACATTGAGGTCCTACTCACAAATAATAAGAAGCCAGCAGCACTCATGTCAACGCCCCTTCGGCAGGAAGTCCACAAGATTAGGCAGCACCAGGAAAGGAGCACGGCTATCAAGTCCTTACAGCAGGAGCTGGTGACCTTGCGCTCCACCGTGACAAGCTTAAAAGAGAAGATGCGCTCCCCCAGGGCCAAAACCCTGGTTGAATTGACAGCAGAGCGTGATGAATACTTGGCCGAGGTGATGTATCTACGCGACGCCTTACAGGAGATCACTTCCGCTGAGGTGGAGAAAGTCGAGGCCGCGGCGACGAGAGGCCAGGTCGTGCCCTTAGTCACCAGCTCGCCTGCGGCGGCGACCGAGGCTGAGAAGAAAGCAAGCATGATAACCGCTGCAGAGATGGTGCCGCGAAAGCCAAAAGCAATGACAATTAGCGAGCCGTATGACTCGTCGGCACTAGCGGAGGAAGGCTGTGCCGCCCCGTTGGCAGCCACCACGACGCCAGCCCCGCCAACAAACGAGACGATGGAGCGCGGAATCCTGCAGCCGCCACCGTTAAATTCATCGTCATCACTACCGTTCTCTTCCTCCTCTATACACCCCCCCAAATACGGTTCGTCCTTTCAATCACTGCCTGTCCGTCCTCAGCAGATTTTTCGGGACTCAATTGTGTTTCCCAAGCCGACACATTTGGAAGGCACCAAGCTTAACTCGATCTCTGAGCATGGGCATGACACGGAGGATAGAGAGGGAGAGACAGTGACACCTGTGTTGTTGGAGGAGGAGGGGCAGAAAGAGCAGGAGGAGGATCAACGAGAGGAGGCGAAAGATGTCGGGGGTAGTGCTCAGACTGTGACCTCTTCTGTCACCTCAAACGTAGACGGACTGGCTATGGTGAAGGAAAATGGGCAGGAGGAAGGGGGGGCGTGCCTGTCTAGCTGTTCGCTGTATCTTTCCCAGCTCTCACTTCTGGGTGTGCTCCTTGACCAGAGTCCCGGAGAGGAGGGCCGAGAGACCTTGGAAGAGAGCAGGCAGCAAGAGCCCCGCTTGATGACAACATTTGATATGGTGCCGATGGAGGAGGTGGAGGAAGGGGTAGAGAAAAAGAAGGAAGAGGAAAGAATCAGGGAGATCAAGTAAGGGACGCGCGTGAGTGAGTAGCAAACAGCGGGGATGAATGGAGAGAAACGGAATAGAAACAGCAGTCGATGCGAAAGAGAGCGAAAGAATAAAAATCCAAAAACGATTTAGGGGATGTGCTTTGCTTTTATTTATTTCTCTGGATCGATTTAACCCAGTCGGTATTAAACAGGAGGAAAGAGGTACTTGTTTATGTCTAGTACAGGGCTGCCTTCGATAATTTGCTTGGCGACATTGCGTTTCTCCTCTATCTACTTACATTCTTTGTCATGCAGTCTTTTTATTTTCCTTATCTGGAGTCAAAGTCGTTTTTTGGGGGGGCTTTGGACTTCGAGCTGGCAGCAGCACTCGCAGTCCTCTTAGGAGCTGTTGTTGTCTTCGTCGCCCGTACCCCTGACGCCTTTTTTTTTGCCTTGCCTCCGTCTTCCCCCACCGCTGCCGCAGCTATATTCCTCTCCTTCGATTTTTTGGGCTCTCCCATCGGTGGAGCCGCCTCCGGGAACCTCCTCGCAAACTCACTTATCACCCTCTCCTCCTCCCTCACCATCTCCTCATACTCCTTCTCTGTCTCGTGATCATACCCAAGCAAATGCAAAAGTCCATGAATCACCAAAAAGGGCAGCCGACCCTGGACGTCATATACCCTCGCCATAGCCCCCGAGGCCCCCCTTTCCTCGGACCACTGATTCTCCCCCTCCGCGGCCCAATCCGCCTCATCCCGGGCACATTGCCGGTGCACGTATCCAGTCGACACCATCATATCCCCCAAATCTTTTATCTGTCCATTCAATGCCACTGATTCTGGTGTGGGTACGCCAGGAGACTTATATTCGTGGAAGGGGAAAGATAGAATATCCGTCGCAGAGCGTTTCCCCCTGTAACGGTCATTGTACTCGCGGATACTGCGGTCGTTGGTCAACCAAAGAGAAACATCATGGTCATCTTTGCCGATGATTTCCATGATCCCACGTATATGATTGTGCAATACATCTATGTCCAAGGAGATGCTTCTTTGGGAATTCCGGATTTGAATCGTGCCGAGGTTGTCGTCGCTCTCTGCCTCGTCTTGACTGGAGGAAGAGGAGGACATGGAGGAGGGAAGGCCATGCTTGCGGTCCATGGCATCGATCTTGTCGGCGTTGCTGTCATCGTTGTCATCGTCGTCATCGCTATCGTCATTTCCCGAAAGGTCCTCCTCAGCGTTATCTTCCTTGTCACCATCCTCATCTTCGTCCTCGTCTTCGTCGTCGTCATCCTCCTCCTTATCATCTTCACCTTCCAATGCCCCCGTCCTTTCCATCTGACTCATCATACGCTGCCACACCGCATCCATAGCCTCACCGCTTTGCATCACTTTTAGCAACTCTGCCTCGGTCATCTCATCCTCGTTGTCCTCCTCGTCCTCAATCACCTTCTTGACCGATGCCTTTGATTTTAACGAGGCTGCCTTTTTCTTCTTCCCAGCACCTGATGAGGCGGTCGAGGATGCAAAGAGTGCCGTGTTGGTGGGCGGCATAAACGGAGAACGGTGGCGGTGAAAAGAGCTTAATCTGGCTGTCGTCACCGTCACCGATGAAGAAGCAAAAGACGAGGATGAGGATGAAGAGGAGTAGGAGAGAGAGGAGAGGGGTGAGGTCCACGTCGAAAAAGATCCCATGGCACGGCGCATATGTGTGGGAACGATGATACCACGCTGAAAACCGAACGCTTCTCTTGTCACGGTGCACAGGAGAATTAGCACCATCGGGCTTGAGGAGAAGGGGAAGCGCTGTGGCATGGACAGCTACTAGTCGTATCCGACTAGTCGTATCCGAAGGGGAATGCAGCGGCCTCTAGACGTCTTTGATAAACAGGCTGGCTGGGGTGTGACTACTCAAGGCTATTATTCTTTTGCGACTGTATGGCTGTGCGATGTAGACATGATGAGGATGTGTGAGTTCAACGCAAGGACAGAGAGTGCCAGAACGACCTCCTCTCTCACACGAATGGCTGGACAGCTGCTTCAAAGTTCAAGCAGCCTTTCCATACATTTGTTTGCCCCACGTGCTTTCGCACACCGCCCCAATAGTCTCAAACCCTCTTCTTGGGCTGTCGACAATGTCCTGCTTGCTCATTTGGAACTCCGCACTTATTCTCGTTACTTATCCCAACCACACATAGCACCACCAAGGTAGGCAGCAGCCACTACTCTCGCTCTTCTCTTAACCCAAGATGGAGTCGACATTCAAGCTTCATCCCTTGCCCAAGGTGGCCCTGGAGGCCCTGCAAGCCGCGGCATCGGCCGACGGCTGTCCGGAGGGTCTGGCCATTGTCGGAGGTCTGACGGAGGTGAGCGGTTGGTGATGGGGTGGGTGGATTAGGGAAGGGAGAAGGGAGACAGAACAAAGGCTAAGTTGAAGATGAAATGGGAGGCGCCAGGCCGCTGCGTTTCCATCCACGGCATGTTTTGTGAGAGCACGAGTGTGTAGCTCACAAAGCACAGGCATACTGTTGCTTACGGTGGACTGAGCCTGTGTCGCTTTGTCAATCGCGGTATCCACCATGAACCCCGTCCAACCACTCCACAAAGGGCAAGGCGCTCGCTTCCTTGGAAGAAGAGCATGTGAGGTGTGATGTTCGGTCTGTATCTACTCAGTACGCCATTTTTGTCTAACAATTCTCAATCTGGAATATTTCAGCAAAATATTTTTCCCCCCCCAATTTCCCCTAAATTCCCTCACGCCCAACCTCTCACGTCATTCCCCCCCGCCCCACGCACCCACAAAATAGGAGCAACGCACGCTCCTCACCCCCCAAATTCTGACGCATGTCCGCGACCTCGTCCGCACCGAACGGACATTCTCCCCCAATCTCGAAGGCCTCATGGCCCTCCGCCGTGCGCGTCAAGAGGAGATCTACACTAACATCCTCAACAAGAAGCCGGCCATCACCTTCCCCGCTGCCACTCAAGCAATTCGCGACGGGGACTGGAAGAGCGAGACCGATCGCCCCGCCAACATGTCTGACCGGGCGTGCGAGAACACCCATCCAAGCCGCGCGGCAAATATGGCCATCCACGGATTGAACAGTAAGGCGGCGTCTGATTTCATGGATAACGAGGACTCCCAAGCCCCTCTCAAGGCCAATGTGCTGGCAGGATACCGAACGATCTACGAGGCGGTTTGTGGGACCATCAAGGACGATCGACCCAACTCCAAAACTGTGTTAAAGGGTCGCTTGTCTCCGAATGACCTCTCCCCTTTCTCTTCCGATGTCAACGTGACTTTTTCCGCCCTCCAGGCCAAGGGGGTCTTGAACGAGCATGGACGCATCACTGACCTGCTCTGCGAGCCTTCCTGGACGTTGAGTGCTGAGGGGGTGACGGATGCGAAGAGTCTCGAGGCTTTCTTGCGGGAGCGGCGTCCGGCGACGATCCAAGTGAGAGTGAGGGGGCTGCATATGTTGGAGGGGCATGTGCTGGTGGACGGTACCCCGGTCTCGGCGCCTTTGCTTGACTTTGCGGTGTTTGTCGCGACCTGTCATGGACCGTTGAAAGCAATGAGCGCGCAACCGACATTGTACTTGCCCAAGATGGAGGGTCGCTTCGAGACGGAGTGGTGGAGCAAGGTCTTCGCGGCCTATGCCAAGCAGCTGGGTATCCCCGCCAAGGCCATCAGGTCCACTACAATGATTGAGACTATCACCGCTAGCATGGAGAAGGAGGAGATGAATTACACCCTCCGCGAGCACTCCCTAGGGCAGAATAAGGGTCGATACGACTACTTATTCAACTTTGTCAAGCGCTTGACTCTCCCCAAATCCCTCCATGCCAATCTCCCTCCCTCCTCTTCCCCCAACAACGCCGAGCTCCTTCCCTCCGCCCCCCACCGTCGCTTCCTTCTTCCTGACAATGCGCATACTGGCATGGGAGTTTCATTCCTCGAGGCCTACTCGAATCACACCTCTCAAGTCAATCTGAACCGAGGCTTTGACTCGGTGGGAGGGATGGTGACCAACATTCCTACCGGGGACGCGTCTATTGACGGCAAGGCCCACGCCAAGATCAGGGTGGACAAGACGAATGAGGCCTGGAAGGGCGACGCAGGGGGATGGAGCGGACACCCGGCATTTAGCCCTTATGTCCGAGAGCCTTTCGATGTGGTGCGGGCGTTGCACAGGGGCCTGGCCTTGTTGGCGCAGCTGGTGGGGGAGGACAAGCTCCGGGGGGCGATCAAGGAGGGGAAAGACGCGGCAGGAAGCCAGAAGGCGGTGGCTGCGTTGCTGGCCTCGGTGAATGTTGCGAGTGGAAGCAAGGAGGCCGCGACGTTGGCGGCGTTGTCGGGGGCGCTGGAGAAGTCGTTGTCTCTGCATGTGGCGTCGAATGTGAGGCAGTACCAAGAGGGCCTGGCTCGATTCATTAATATGGATCCGCCCTCCCCCCCCGTGAATGACCACGAGCTTATCGCTGTGCCCGCCGACCAGCACACCCCCGATAAGTTTACCTATGCCGGCCTTAAGCAATACCTCCGCCTCGCCCTCTTCTATACCGCCAGCTTCATCCACGGCACGGGTTGCATTGCCCTCGATGGGGTCTTCGAGGATCTGGCCACTGCGGAGAAGGCCCGCGTCAACGTTTGGCAATGGCTCACCCTCGACCAACCCCTCCTTCTCCCCTCTGGCAAGTCCTCCCCCCTCACCTTTACCCTCCTCTCCCAAGCCATGGATGAGGTCTACTCGACTGCCCTGAACGAGGAACGTGGCATGTGGAGCAAAGTCTGCAAGTCCGTCCCGCCCCTCCAACCCGACACCTTGGCCGACAAACACTTCCGGGTAGCCAAGACAATTCTCATGATTCTGATGACGAACAACCGGTGCATTGAGTTTATTCCGGATCTTGCCTATCCCTTCCTCCTTGACCCTGTCAGGGAGGATGAGGCGTTGTGGGCCAAGGTAGAGGAAGGGTTGAAAGAGTATGCGGACCCGATGACCAAATATGTTGTTAAGGAACTAAAAGCCTGACTATAGTAGAACGGAGGAGTGGGGGGGGGGGAGGGAGGGAGGGACGGGTGGAGGAAGAGTCTTGAGGGGTTTGCGACACATTATGGGCAAGAAGACTAAAGCTTTACTATAGGCGAAGGGAGGGACGGATGGGACGGATGGAGTGTGGGATTTGACTTTTTTGAGTTTGTTTGAATTTCGATAACACATTTTTGCAAAGTAAAGAGTGGAACGCGCAGAAGTAGATGCAGGCGGATATCAGAAGGGAAACCACACAATTATATACGAAAGATATGGAAGAAATCAAAGAGAAAGGGACTATAGAGGCAGCAGCAGCAGCAGCAGCAGCAGCAGCAGCAGCAGCAGAAGCCGAGACAAACAGAACGTGACGGAAAGGTTTTTGACATGAGATTAGGGCAAAATAATAGAAAGGTAACATTTTTGTGGCGATTGCGGCGTGAGACAGATAAGGGAGCAATGAAAACGAAGGAAAGTGAAAAAGAGCAGGAAAGGATTATGAGAGAGTGAGTGATGGGAGGAAGAGAAAGAGGGAGGGGCAGTGAGAAAAGGATGGAAAAGCCCAGAGAACGGGGAAACCATTGGACCGCGGGCACTGACCGAGGCCTGTCTGTGTTTCTTTCGCTTTATCTCCTCGCTTGGCATCACCTAAGACTTAGAGGGGGCAATAAAAAAACTGCACCACCTGCAATGACAATGACCACGGTGTCTCACTCAAATTAAAAAGTTACTCGTACACTTCATTTCCCTTCGTTCTTTCTTCATCTTTTTGCGGATCTTGATACTATTCTCTGTCATTTTCCTTCCTTCTTTATTTTCAACTCACACACATTCGGGTCGCTTACTTAAGTCAAAACATAACATAAGTAATTAAATCACACGCAAAACCCTCACTCTTCTTTCTCTTCCCTCTCAAAACACCACATTCCTGCCTCACCTCCCTAGCCCCTTCCCAGCAATGCCGTGTAAAAAATCTCACCACTCCCCCTGGTGTAGCAATCGTGAGCAAAATATGCCTCCACATCCAACAACAAAAACTTCCCACCAAGCCGCCTGATGCCCACCTTTTTCACCCCCCTCCCCGAATCCAATACCAGCAATGCTGGCTGTCTCTCACGGTCAGGCTGCCTGAAATATTCCACCTCCACCTGCTGGTTCGTCAGAATCCGTCTCAGCCTTGCATACTCTACCCCTCCTCCTTCTCTTCCTCCATCCGCACCAGCACCCTGCGGTGTCAATGCTCCCGCCCCTACAGATCCAGTCAGCTTCCGAGGCGACACCCCCTTCACGCCCCCCCCCCCCCCTCCCTCCCCTCGCGGCGACACCGTCCCCCCGTCCCTCAGCACCACGAAATCTCCCTCCTCATACCTCTTCACCGGCCCCCCCTCTATACCCACTCTTATATGATACACCCTCCTTTCTTCCCCCCCCCCCCCCCCCCCCCCCCCCCCCCTCCTCCCCCCTCCCCTCCCCCCCCCTCCCCCTCCTCCCCTCCCTCCCCCCCCCCCCCCCTCCCACCCTCTCATCCTCTTTCCCCC
>Ga0160419_100228_pt1 | contig 39482 bp, 50 predicted proteins | sample CelAP2metagpilot_2_FD_108196 | JGI IMG/M metagenome (GOLD analysis project Ga0160419, IMG submission 108196) | Phycosphere-associated microbial communities from Cellana algal ponds in Kailua-Kona, Hawaii, USA - Cellana AP2-4-25 metagenome pilot ...
CTCCCTCCCTCCCTCCCTCCCTCCCTCCCTCCCTCCACGTACGTGATGTTGACCAGGGACGTAGCCACGGCCGTGGGTATCTTGTAGTCAATGTCCAGCTCGTGGCACAGGGCCGTGGTGTAATTTGCGGTCAGGTAGGTGCTGAGGGAGGGAGGGAGGGAGGGAGGGAGGGGTGAGTGAACAAGAAGTTCGATTTGGATTTGTACATCGACGGGATGGGAGGGAGGGAGGGAGAGAAAGTAAAATGGGGTTGAGAGACGTCATCAACGGGCCCCTCCTTTCCTCCCTCCCTCATCGCTCCCTCCCTTCCTCGTCCCTCTCTCCCTCCCTCCCTCCCTCCCTCCTTCCCTCCGTTCCTCACTCCCCACCTCGTGTACACAGTGCTCATAATCCCCAGAGCAGGGCTCCATCGCATCCGGCCGCTCAGCAGGTCTGCGGTGGTGCCGCGCAAGGCTGAGCTGATAGAGGACTTGCTGAACTGCGCGCGAATGCTGCATGGAGGCAGGAGAGAGGGAAGGGAGGGAGGGAGGGAGGGAGGGAGGGAGGGAGGGAGGGAGGGAGGGAAGGTTAGGATGGATTAATATGGTGGAAATCCGTGGATGGAATGCATGTTGCATATACATAAATGCCCGCATTCTCTTTTCCGTCCTCGCTTTCTTCTGCCTTTAGCGGCCCACTTTCCTCCCTTTTCATCCATATCCTTTGTCCGCAACCAGACCAAAGGGAGACCTTGTCATCCCACACCACAAGGCGCAAGGCAGTAATGTAGTGCCCTCCCCCTCTCCTGACCTTCCCTCCCTCCCCCCATCTCTCCCTAATGCATGCCAGTCTCGGCCTCACCAAAGGCATGTGCCAGCATTTGCATTTTCCCGATAGATAAAAGCTTGGGGGCCACAATGGAAAGCACACTCCCGACAAACCTCCCCCTCGTGGACTATTATTTACTCACCACTGCGTGAGACTTAAACCCTTTTCCCTATCCCTTCAGCCCATCCCGTCCAAGCTGGTCGTCTCAGGAACGTTCTTTACGAAAATTCTAGGGGCGCCACATACACACAAGGAGAACGTACATGGACATGTCGATAATGGTCATGGCGGGGGAAACGAAGGACGAGGCAATCACTGCTGCTGCCGTCTGCCCCAAGGCCACATTCGCAATGCGGTGGTGGGGATGGGTGGATTCATAGTGGGCTGTCGCGGTCGTAGAGGCCGCCGTGACTGTTGCTCGGCGGTCGAAGGCAGCAGAAGCAGGTGACCCGGACGTCTGGGCCATGCTAGGGCAGGGTGTCGCTTGTGGACGGTTTGGTTTGAGTGCCGGGTGTGTGTGCTGTCGTAGAGAAGGGTAAGAAAATGTATGAGACGGTGGAAAGCCATGTATTTTATTGAAGGGGAAGGCACAGCACTCGCGTGGATGAGCCACATTCGGTTGCCGAAGCAGCGAGAGGGAAGCAAGCCTTCAGCTGTGCTTTTGGGGAAGCACGGGCCTACCGTCTTGCAAAACCATTTCCCTCCACATCCAATCCAAATTCATAATAATACCGAGCACCAAGACCAAAGGGCTTTGGTACCCAAAAATGGCCTGCGAACGGGGTCGATTTACTTGAACGTCCTTGCGAGGGACCCCCGCCCCCCCTTAAAAAAAATGGTGCGGAAAAGTGATTCAAATACAACCATAAATCCGAGAGCCGTTTGGAATATGAGCGGCGAGGGAAGGAAGGGGGTGGGGAAGCCTTCAACGACGAGGGCGTGCTTGAACGCCAAAGGGAGTTCAAAGGATACGAAGGAGGAGGGGAGGGGTTTGTTGATGCCTCTATTTGGGGCACTGCAACGCCAGGGCCGGCCTGACACGAACAAGAAAGGCATTCCCAATACAACCCATGGACCCCATATGGCCCCTGTCACCAAGCTCGAGAGGGTTCAATGAAAGTGTTTGGGCTACGAGCAGATATCAGGCGTCTAGTCAAACCATGTACCGAGACAAGAACAGTAATATATCAAAAAGCAAGATCTACGGACTCACAAATTGTCTGTGACTATGGTTGAGATCCATTCTCTGCTCTCCCCTCCCATCGCCAACACACTTTTCCGGTCCCCATTTACATTTCGTTTACAAAATATTTACATCACTTTCTTTTTTTCGATATATTTTTCCCGTTCACCCGTCCTCCAATCCCAAGCACCTCAACACCCCCCCTTCCTCCTCCACTCCCTCCTCCTCCACCTGTTCCATCCCCTCATCTCTTCCGCCCCACGACATGATACACTCATGGTTCACCGTCATCTCTTTTTTCTTCACCGCTTCCCGTGCCTTCCAGGCCACCTCATCGCGCCTCAATTGACTCTCACTCACGAAGATTTTAGCCCCCTTCCTCATCCGGGGCTCCAAGCCCATCCCTACCAACTGCTCCTCCGTCAGAAAGTCCCTTCCGTCCAAGTGACCGACCACTGCCTACTCTTCCTCTTCCTCCTCCTCCTCCTCCTCCTCCTCCTCCCCCTCCTCATCCTTTCCTTTCATGTCTCTCTCCTCTGTCCCTGCAGGCACTATTGCTGCTGGTGCTGGTGCTGCTGGTGCTGCTGCTGCTGCTGGTGGTGGTGGTGGTGTTGCTGCTGCTGGCGTGACGAGTAACCAAGCCCCATACAATTTGTGTACCTCATCTGCGGCCTTTTTCCCTTCCCGTCTCATCGCCGTTTGGATGTGCGTCAGCATAAACTGCCCAAACGTATCCTCGATGAAATGACCTTTCTTCACGATGCACTGAGAGAGTCGTCGCTCTTTCGCCTCCTCCCCGAGGAGCGCCCCGCGGGTGAGGGACGTCAGAACCTCGTCGGTAAGGCTGCCCAGATCGAAGGAGAAGGAGGAGGAAGAGGGGGAGATAAAGGGAGGGCCAGGGTTCCGTTCTTCTTTAGCCCTGCTTCGTTCTCCTCTTGCTTCGTCCCCTCCTCTTTCTCCCTCTTCTCTTCCGTTCTCCTCTCCACCACCACCAATTCCTCCCCCTCTTCCCCCCCTCCCTCCCCCTCGCCTTCTTCTTTCTTCCCTAGCCCCCCCCTCAAAATTCACGCGAAATCGATTCGACACCCTCGAATACGGCAAGGAGGGTGGGAGGGAGGAAGGGAGGAAGGTCGCGTAGGTGAAGCCTTCGAAAAGTTGTTGATAGAAGCAAGTGTGACAGAGGTGGGTAGTATCATACCAGAACCAGAGCTTGCGGAGACGGACTTCTGATGAGGAGGAGGGAGGAGGAGCGGGGGAGGGAGAGGTGCTAATGTCGGTACTCCTGGAGGCGCAAAGAGGAAGTACAGTTGGGGTTCTACTACTGCTGCTGCCGCTGCTTCTAAAGCTGCTGCTGCTGCCGCCGCTACTGTTGGTAGAGGTGTCGCCCGTCCTCCCTTCCCCCCTTTCTAGTCCGCTCGCAGCGAGGGCGTTGCCCCGGCGGCCACGACTTCCAGCCTCCTCCCCCCTTTTCTCGTCCTCCCCATTAAATGTGTGCACGAGCATCTCCTCCTTCTCCTCCACGTAGTGCTTCGTCTTGGCGGTGCGAAGGCCGATGTAACGGACTTGCGTGGGCCGGGCCTCCATCACATCCAGAGCCGCAGCTAGATCCACGCTGACAGGGGCAGGAGGGAGGAAGGGAGGGAAAGAGGGGGGAAAGGAGGAGTGTATGAGCCAGCGGTTGCCCCCCCCTTCATCTTCTATTTCCTCAGTGCCTCAATCACGCCCACACAGCATTCGAGGCATCTGGAAAAGGAGGGAGGGAGGGAGGGCGAAAGCCGACAAGAAGGATGCATTCAAACCGATTCCAGGGGCGCGACGCCCTTCCTCCTTCCCTCCCTCCCTCCCCCCCTCCCTGTCTTACCTGGTCATAAACAAACGATCATGCTGCACCACCAGCACAAATGGTGTCTCCACCCAGGCACAACATGCCCTATGCACTGCCCCTGCAAACCCCATCCTCTCCTCTAGCTTTTCCACGCGCATGTCTTTGAACCCTCCCTCCCCATTCTCTGCCAACTGTTTGACATTCTCGATAAAAGCGTGGTAGTTGCTTACTTCCTCTTGGAGAATCTTTCCCTTTTTGTACCGACTCCCACTTTGTTGGGAGGCGAGTCGAAAGCCATCACAGACGACGATTTTAGGACACTGAGACAGGCCGGGGACCAGGGAGAAGGAGTGGACGACACGACGGAGGAGAAGGGTGTCGGGATTGGAACGGACGGGGCTGGTGGTCAGGATTATGGTGAGGCGGTGGGCCAGACGTGAGGAGGAGGAGAAGGCATGTAGGGAGGAGGGGGCGGCGTGTTGTGGTGGCGGAGCCCGATGGGATGCCCATTTGGCTTGGATTAAGGCTATCCTTGCTTGCCGCTCTTCTGCTGATTCGGAAGGGAGTGGTGGTGGTGGTGGTAGAGACGGACCAGAGGCTGGTTGGAGGGGTGGCGCCATGGTTTGCCTGTGTAAATTGGAGGCAGGAAGGGGAGGGGAGGTTAGGAGCTCAAGCGGTACTGAATAGAGCACTAAAGCGCTCTAGCAGGGTGCCCAATGTACATGGGCAGACAGAGGATGCCTATGTGCTTGTGTGAAAGCGGACTCTGGGACCGCAAATTGAAGGTACCCGCAACCTTCAAGGCATCATCGCCAACTCGAGACTCCCTCCCCATACTTACAAAACCCTTATATGCACAACACAAAGAGCATAGGGGCAGCATAAACCGAAGCAACCATTCCGCGTCCACGCCCATCGTCTTCCCGTCTACTTATCGCCTTTTTCCTTTTCCTCCTCCCACCCTTCTTCCTTTTGGTACCCATGGCGGCCTCCCCCCCTCCGACACTCCCACGGCAGCTCCGCGTACTCCTCGACCAAGACGTTGGCGATAACGACAACAACAACATCAGCGGCAGCAACAGCAGCAGTAGTAGTACTAGGAGCAATGGCATTCGGCGCCTAAAAATCATCGCTAGCACCGCCGCAGACATCAAACACGCCATCCTTCTGTTGGAAAAAAGGGAGGACGGGAGGGAGGACGAGGAGGAGGACATACGGGAGCTAGAGTGGTATGACCCTCTCAAAGAGACCTTCTCTCCTCTTCCCAATGACCTGACTACTCTTCCCTCGCTAGTGCGCCTCCGTTGGAACCGCCCACAACATTCCTTCTCCTCCTCCTCTTCCTCCTCCCCCCTTCTCGCCCTTCCCGGTCGCCGGTTTCCGGTGGACCTCCGAGCTGAAGGTTTCCCCATCTTAGATAAACGGCTGATTGTAATCGGGCAGCCAAATTCGGGGCAAGGCACAGGGCATACCACGTGGGATGGGGCAGTGGTGTTGGCGAAGTACTTGGAGAAAAGGTGGAGACAAGAGAGGGAGGAGAAGGGGGAAGAGGAGGAGAAGGAGGACGGGGAGGAAGGGGAGGGGACTAGCAGCAGAGTATATGGAAGAAGAGTTACACCTTTAGAAAGAAGAAGGGAACGCCAGGGTGTGTCATTGACAGCAATAAAGGGTAGGAAGGTGGTCGAGTTGGGCGCAGGCACGGGGGTGGTGGGACTAGCATGCGCGGCAATGGGGGCACGAGAAGTCATCTTGACCGATCTGCCCTACGCCTTGGACAACCTGAGAGGGAACGTGAGGAGGAATGAGAGGGTCTGGAGGGAGGGAGGAAGGGAGGGAGGGCAGGTGCATGCATGTGACGTGCGAGTGGAGGAAGGCGATTGGTTCGCGCCATCACCACCATCATCGCAGGTAACGGGTGTGGAGGTGGTGGTCGCTGCAGATGTGGTGTGGTTGAACGAGCTGGTCGAGCCGTTGGTGAAGTACTTGGCGGTGATTTTGCAGGAGGGTGGGCGGGAGGGAGGGGGGAAGGAGGAGGTGGCGGAGGAGGGGGAGGGAGGGAGAGAGGAAGGGGTGTGCGAGGAGGGGGCGACGGGATCATCGCCATCAGCAGCGGCAGTGGGATCAGAAAAAGATGTAGGAAAGGGGGGAGAACGAGGGCCAGTATGCTACATGTCGTACCAAAGCCGTTCCTCCCAAACGGACAGTCTGTTACGGGCAACGGTCGAAGGGGAGGGGTTGGTGATGAGGGAGATAGGCGAGGAGGAGCAGGAGGAGGGGTTTAGAGCACCGGGCGTAATTTATGTGTATGAAATCAGGGCAAGGAGGAGCAGAGAAGGGAGGAAGGGAGAGAGGGGGGAGGAAGTGCCAACCGACTCTTGATTGGAGCCGGGGGAATGGGATTGGGGGATGCGCTATATATATATACCTCTGTACTCTCTATACTGTAGCATGGCCGTACAGACTGGGCTTTGAACGAGCTTCTTCTACGTCCTCTTTTTGTGTTACTGTCTTCTTTTCCCTCATCACCTTGTTCTCATGGTTATATTACTCTTTCTTTGTTCCAATCTGCCACTACTGTCTTGCGTTGCGCTTCTCACTTTTCTTACTACTACTTTACAGCCACCATCTTCCGGATCCATCACCACACCCCCTTTCACCTCTCATTTCAACGACAATAATACTTCCCTGAGCGTCTGGCTCACCCTAATCTCCCCCCGACCCCCATCTTCCTCTACGACCTTCCATCCTGGCCCATTACCACCTTCTTTGCCTCCTCTTGCAGCTCTATCAAGGACGCCAGCACCTCCCTCTGCCTCCTCGCGTACTCCTTCTGACTCACCCCACTCTTCTCCAGCCACTCTAATGTCCTCACTGCCTCCCCTAACCGCCCATACACCCCTTCTTCATCTTTGTCCTCCTCCTCTTCGTCCTCCTTTTCCTCCTTTTCGGCCCTCCCTCCCTCTTCTTCCCTATTCATCATCACCTCGAACCGTGCCTCCAATTCACCACTCTTCTCCCTCGCCCTCTCTAACAACGCCTCGTCCATACCTGCCATTCGCGCCACATTTAGCCCATAGCTCCTTCCCGCCTCTCCTTCCGTCAATTTGTACAAAAACGTCATCCTCCTTCCCGCTCCCCCCTCCCCCCCTTTCTCGCCCTCTTCTCCCTGCACGAAGGCCATATGCCCTGCCTTGACCTTGGGCTCTCCTCGCACCCACAACCCCTCCTCCCCTTCCTTTCCTCTCTCCTTCCCTACCTCCCCCAGCTGTGGGTAGTGCGTGACAAACACCACAGGGCAGCCCACCCTCTTGACAAGATACTTCAGTGTGGCCTCTGCGATGGCCATCCCGTCATACGTGGCAGTTCCCCTTCCCAACTCATCAAGAATCACCAAACTCTGCCTCCTCCTCCTCCTCCTCCTCCTCATCCCAAATTCTCCCTTCGATCTCCTTCTCCTTCCAACCGCCCCTCCCTCCTTCTTCATATCCTGCTCCCCTTCTTCCTCTTCCTCCTCCTCCTTCTCCCCTTCCTGGACCTTTTTCAATATAAATCCGGCGTTCCAGAGCTCCACCATAAAGGTAGACATGCCTCGAGCCAAGTCATCATTACTCCCCATCCGCGTGTAGATCCTGAGGGAGGGAGGGAGGGAGAGAGGGAGGGAATGGGTCTGTTATGATCGGTCAAGAAAGAGGGACATTAACAAAAGGGTAGTTTGACACACATGACAAGTTGAAGCTGGACATCCTCCCTTTCTCCCCCCTCCCTCACTCCCTCCCTCCCTCCCTCCCTCCCTCCTTCCCTCCTTGCTTCCTTGCTTCCCAATCCCTCACCCATTCAAAATCGGCACCGACGCCGACGACGCCGGCAAATAACTCCCGATCTGCGCCAGCAGTTGACAGAGGGCCACCGTGCGAATATACGTGCTCTTTCCACCCATGTTGGGACCCGTCACTACCAAACATGTCTCGGGGGCATTCAACCCCACCCCGAGAGAGATGTCGTTGGGCACGAAGGACGGCGGAGGGGAGGAGGAGGAGGAGGAGGAGGTGCTGAGAAGCAAGTGCTCCAACACTGGATGCCGTGCGTCCTTAATGTCAATCTTCAAGGGCATCCTTCCTCCCTTCCCTTCCTCCCTCCTTCCCTCCTCCTCCTCCTCCTCCTCCTCCTCCTCCTCCTCCTCCTCCTCCTCTACCAACGTCGGTCTAACCCATCCCGGGCGGGAGGCAACACTGGCAAGGGAGAGAAGGGCGTCGAGGGTGGCCATCACTTGCACCACCTCCTTCATGCCCCCCCCGCATTGCGCATCGACCTTCTTCACAAACGACTGCCAAGCCGCCTCGCCCTCCCTCCGAACCTCCTCCCGGGCCACGAGGAGCCGACGCATCAAAGAAATCACCGCGGGAGTGTGGTACCTGAGGAAGGGAGGGAGGGAGGGAAGGAGGGAGGGGTGGTGAGTGTCTTCACAATCTGTCATTATCATAGCTGGAAAGGACAGGATGGAATAGTGAGACTTGAATCGATTGCTATTCAGGATAAACAAACAATTCAGTCAACCAATGAAATAACCTGTCAATCACTAAGCACATGAACCATATACAAGAAAAATCAGTGAGGAAACAGACCATATCGTAACAATATGACTTCTCACCTGCACGCCTCCTTCGTCTGGCTTACCAACACCCACTCCCCCGGCACCCTTCCCGCCTCCCGCCTTGGCAGCTCGATCAAATACTCCACACACGAACTAACGCCCGTCCGTAACGTCCGGAACGTTAGCTCGGGCTTTTTCATCTCCCTCTGCGCGCGTCCCAACTCTTCGTTCATCTTCGCCTCCAGGTCATGCAAGAGGGCCAGGTGCCGATGGAGGGAGGGGTAGAAGGTCGGATCGGTATACATGCAGGGTTTATCCTCTTGCTGCGTGGCGGAAATGTCCAGGAGGGACAAACATTCCCGCACATCGTGTAGGAGGGTGGTTTGAGGGAGGGAGCGAAAGAGGCCCCGGAGCAAGGATGAATGAATCTCGGTTTCCGCTGTCCGGGAGGAGGGGAGGGCGAGCAGGACGGCCTCCACTGTCTGCAGCAGCAACAGCAGCCTCTTGGGTGTTACCTTATGGTAGTGCAATGCCGTCACCATCGCCCCCAAATCCGGAAACCCTTTCCCTCCCGCCCTCTCTCCCGCCCTCCCCCCTTTCCTTCTTCCCTTCCTCAAAAATTTCCCCACCAGCCCTCCCTCCTCCTCCAGGCAGGGAGGGAGGGCGAAGGCCAGCTCATCCACCGTGTCCAACCTCCCCTCGATGTCTTCCCTCCTCAACAATGGCTTCCGCACCCACTCCCTCAGCAGCCGGGCCCCAAAGTTTGTGGTCGTCTGATTCAAAAACCAAAACAATGACCCTTCCTCCTTCCCGCCCTCCCCATCTCCCTTCTCCTTTCCGGGCAGGCCGTAGGGAGTCGAGAAGATTTCTAAGTCTCGGAGGGTGACTCCATCCAAAGTCATGTGGAGGGCGGGAACGACGAAGGGATGGAGGGAGGGCCGGGAGACGAGGAGGCGGGACATGCCAAACGTCTGCATATGCTGCAGTAACGGTCCTAGCACCGACAGGCAGGCAGAGGGGAAGGAGGAGGGAAGGGAGGAAGGGAGCGCGGACAACTTGGGCTCGTCAGCGTCCAGATCAATCATCTCCCGCTCCGCCCCGCCCTTCTTCGCACCCTCCCCCTCCTTCTCCTCCTCAAACCGAGAAAAGAAGCGCCAAACCACCTCCTGGGCGTTTTTCATCTCGAATTCTGCCGCCGGTAGTCGCTCAACCCTAACGTTCCTCCCTCCCTCCCTCCCTCCCTCCCTCACATACTCCGCCACGCACTTTTCCGATGCCAAGGACAAGGACATGGACATCCCTTTTTCCTTCCCGCCCTCCTTCCCGCCCTCCTTTCCGGCCCCCTTCTCAGGAGACGGCGAGAAAGAAGGAGAGGAGGAAGAGGAGGAAGTAGGCGGGGGTGGTGGTGAGGGTAGGAGTAGTTCCAGTGGTTGAAGGGACCGCAGCCTCGTGTCAAGTTCGTTTCTCTGGGCCGAGGAATCCGAGAAACGGTCGTAGAGTAACGCGCCCGTTTGGGTGTTGAGGGCGAGGAGGAGGAGGGTGGGCGAGGTGGAGGGAGGAAGAAAGGAAGGAGGCTGCTCAGCAAGGCACATGAGCCAGTGTTCGTCGGCGGGGGGACCTGGGATAAAAGAGGAGGAGGGGAAGGAGGAGGTAGCAAGGTCGCCATCTGCTGCTGCAACCCCTACTCCTTCCTCTTCCGACTCACCTCCCTCCCCCTCAACATCCTCCAATCCGTCCTCTCCCTCTCCCTCTCCCTCTCCCTCTCCCTCTCCCTCCTCCTCATCCCGTCCTGACCCCTTCCTCTTCAAAAAGCCCTTCAATCCCCCCTGATTCCCCCCTCCTACTCCTCCCACTCTCTCCCCTCCTCCTCCACCACCACTACCTTGAACGCCACCCACAAACGCCAAGGCCGGGTCATCTTCATTGTAAGTGGCCCTCGTGAATACCCCCACCACCTCCCTCGAAAATGTCCCACTTTTTAACCCCGACGACGATAAGCCCGCGGCCTTCAATGCCGCACTCTCTGTCTGCCGCACCACCCCCACCTTGAAGCCGGCCTCCAACAGGCGTTTTAGATGGATCTGTGCAGGCGAGGGAGAGAGGGAGAAGAGGAGACGAAATAAATTGATACATAAATATGTCGTTTACATCCATGCACATGCATTTATTCATAAAACAATCCATTGCAGAACTGCTCTTACCTTAATCCGCAACGTGGGAATGCTCGCCACATAGAAGGCATGGTCGATGTATGCATATATCCCCAGATTCTTGCTCGCTAAGAGTGCATCCTCCCCAAAAAAACGAAAACGGTACCCGCACTCAATCAACAGCATGGTGTCCGGATGCGCCCTCTTCAACCCAAGCACCTGCTGCTCCAACGGCGTGAATCTCTGGGCGGTAGCAGCCGCAGCGGCAGCAGCAGAGGAGGATTTAGTCTTGCCTTTCCCCTTGACAGGAGCGATGGTTTCAGGTGCTGCTAGTAAAGCTTGCATCCGCCCCTTGCCCCCTCCCTCCTTCCTGACTTCCCCCCCTTCCTCGTCCTCAGCCTCCTCTTCCTCCCGAGTGGCCTTGGCGAGCTTCCTGACGAATCGCTCGTGACGTTGCGTCGAGGGAATGATGGCCATCATTTTATGTTTGATTGATAAAGGAACGGCAGCCTTAGAAGAAGAAGAGGAGGACAGTTGGGGAGATTTAGCGGTGGACCCGGAAGGGGAGGAGGACAAGGAGGAAAAGGAGGAGAGAGGACTCTTTCCCTTGCTCCCGGCACCATCTTGCTCCATGATTAGCACCTCGTCATCGTCATCTTCCACTTCTTTCTCTTCGTCGTCATCCTCATTCTCATCCTCATCTGTCTCCTTGTAACTGTTCTTCCTTTCGCCCGAGGTCGTAGTCCGCAGGTGTGAGAGACGAGGACGCTTGTTAGGTGGACCTGCTGATGCAGCACCAGCACCGTTGACACCATCACCACCACCACCACCACCACCAGCAGCAGCAGCAGCAATAGCAACAGAGGAAGAAGAACGGGAGAGAGATGGAGAGGGGCTTGGTCTCAGGTCAGAGGCCGGCTTCTTCTGCCGCTTGGGTGGATGATGCGGAGAGTGGAGGAGAGGGGTGGTGCTGGAGGAAGAGGAGGATGAGGAGCTTGACGAGGAAGGGTTTGGCGCGCCCGTGGCGGCTTTGCGGAAAAAGCGGCTGATGGAGGTCTGGGAGGACATCTTGGGGGGTAATTGCGCTACTTTCTGTGTGCGCTGGTGTGACCAACTCGCAGGAATAAGCGTGGAGCCAATACAGCAGAGGTTTGGCAAGGAGGCGGGAGGCTGACGTTACTTACTAGAGAGATCCCTAGACAGCACGTGCGTGAGCAACTTGTATCACCAGCGTCCTGTCATGTGGAGGGGGTGTGAGTGAGTTGGAAGAGTAGTGGTGTGCATGTGACCGCTGTTTGGGAAAGAAGGAGACAAGGAAAAATCGCCGAAAAAAGGTGTAGCTTCACGATTTCACGTTCCCATCTTACCCATCTACAAATAAAGTCCAAGCTAAGCTGGACGCCACCTAACCAACCGGAGACATATGAAGAGAAGTGTATTTATCGTTATTTTACATTCTAGTGCTGGTTTAATGTTTCGTGGATGCTTTGTTCCATGTTTCGAGGCTTAAATGGATTAAGTGGGTCGAACAAAATTACATCTGGCAAATGCAAGGATTTATTATAAGGACGAGCTAAATCGATTAAAAGAGCACCATGAAAGTGGGACAGACGCCTTCGAAAATCTGATCAAGCTAGGAAATGAACGAAATTGTGTAAAAATGGAAAAAAAAAACAAGAAACCAACTAGGCGATAGCACCCTACATAAATCTAATTGTTCTTCGAGAATGCTTCACCATACTCGGCGCACTTATATCCGGTTTACTCATCCAGTCAAGCTTCTTTCCTTCTGTAAAATTCCTTTGCCCTTAATTCTTCCCTCGCTCTCTTCTACCCTTCCTTCCCCCCTCATTCCTCCAATCTTCCTCCGAGCAACTCCCCTCTCTAGCAGCCTCCCGATTAAAACTTGCGACTCTTCATCTTATTTGAGTCCTTCATATACATGTCATAAGAAGTCTTCTGATCCGGGTCCACCCCCACAACCTCCGGCTGCGGTCCATACAACCACCATCCCAGCAACCCGAAAATAGGAATGAACAAACCAGCAAAGATAATCGGCACTATCGGATCGTTTTTATTGGCGAAATACTCGGTGGCAGGGACAATGACGTCTTCGTTTTTCTCAACCACCGTGTTCTGACCGTATTTCATGGGAGTCGCCCTTTTTGAGGCAGGTCGAGAAGGGGGAGCGCCCTTCCTGCCGCCTTTGGCAGCTACTGGTGCGGCTGCGGGTGTCTCGACGGCCTTCTTCTTGCCACCCCAGAGATGGAGGCGAGTGGAGGAGGGCTTAGCGGTGAGGGAAGCGAAGGAGGAAGAGAAGGAGCGAGGAGTGGTGGGGACAAAGGCAGTGGCGACGCTTAGGAAAGTGACCAGGAGAAGGAGGAATAGCTGGGGACCGCTCATCTTTTGTCCAGGGAAGCTGTGTTTCTTAGGTGCCTGTTGCTTGTATCTGTGTTTGAAGAGAAGGTGTGTTTGAATGGTGTGTACGGAGTGGAGCTGAAGCATCATTGCGTGGGCATGATGGCATGCTTCTCGAGGCAACGAAAGCACTTTGTTGCGGCCGTCATGTTTTGCAGAGCGCTTTGTCTTTCTTTACTAGATAAATAGGGATAATTCAGGTGGAGGAGCATGGCTTGTGAGGCTGCCGAGACTGGTGTGGGTGGTCACTGCGTCATGTACACGTCACTTCTTGATCTTCGGGTTTTGACACCGGAGAGCAAGGGATTGAGGGGTTGACAAAGAGGTGGCATACAATCGATCGGGGTTGGGCGGTCCACCCCCACCGCCACCACCTTGAGGAAATCTCGGCGCTGGCAGATTTTGGCATGTGTTTGTGAGTTGTGATGGGTAGGCTGTGATGCGCACTGAGCGTACACAGGCATGATGGGAATATGACGCATGAACACGATCCAGCTGCCAGCGTCCAGTGTCTCCGAAGAGTCGGAACGTTGCTTGCTGCTTCTTTGAGCGGCCTTCATCGCTTGCTTGTTTCAATGAAATGGTAGCACATGGTTAACATAACCATGCCATACGTATGCACAACCACAGGCACAAGATGGCACTAGTCAAGATCTGCCTGCTAGCCGGCCTCGTAGCGCCTTTGTCCCTTGTCCAGGGCTTTCACAAACCCATTCCGCGCTTCACCGTCCCGCACCGCCCTTACCACAATCACCGCCCCGTCTCCTTCTCCTCCTCAAGCCTCTCTCAAGTCCCTCCTCCTAAACCATCCGCTTCAGTATATTCAAGCCGCCCTGCTACCTCTCTCCTCAGCCTCCAGGCCTGGCCCCAGACCCGCGACCCCAAACCCGCCCCAGCCGACTACCCACTGGCCGCCGCCCGCATCTCCATTACCGTCATCGCCTGTCTTCTGACCTCATACGCCCACTCCTCCACCGATGCAATCTGCTCCAGCCCCGTCTTGGCCAGCGCAGCTGTCACACTTGCTGGTTCGCTCATCAGTCCAGGCCTGGGCCAAGCCGCCATGTGTGGCTCTTTTGCAGGCATGTCTTCTTCGCTTCTCCTCCCCACCTTTTCCTGGACCCTGTTGACGGGACTGGTGACATCTGTGTTGTTCGAGGCCTTCATTCACTATCGCAATGCGGCATTGGGCTTGGGGGGCCGGCTTGGCACCATTGCATTCGTATCTGTGAATTTCGTGTCGGCCCTTCGTGGGATTTGGGTGCTTCCTGCCCTTCCTTCTTCCCTTCCACCCCTTCCTACCCTTTCTACTTTTGCAGCCTCAATTGCAGCCTTCCCTGACGTTTCCGTAGCAACACTGGCGTCATTGAAGACGTTTGTGGCATCCTCGCCGTATCTCCCCCTGACCATGGGGTACGGTGTTGTGGGGGCCCTTGCAACTATTGCCCTTCGAGAAGCCTCAGATGATAGTGCCGCGGCAGACCCTGTACGTGCAGCAGCTGTAGTTGGTTTGTTGAGTGCACTGATGGTAGGCGTGGGAGGACACACGAGCCTGGGGGCGCTGGCTGCTTATGGAGGAGCGTTTGTAGGCATGTCTTTACCTTCGCGGTTAATGTACGGGTCACAACCGCCTCTTCCCGGCTCTTCACCCTCGGATGCTGCGCCTCTTACCAGGCCGACGACCCCACGAAACGTCTTGACGAATTTTGCCATTGCTGGTTTGTTGGGCGGATTGGTACACGGCCTAACCCTTCATTGGGGGATGTGGACGACGCCGGTCGCGGCATGGGGCGGAAAGGCGGGTTTTTGTGCGTTTGTGGGCGTGTTGCTTCACCGGGGAATGCTGCGTGGATTGGATGGTTTGGAAAAGCTGGGGAGGAAATTGATGCGGTCGGTTGCTGGGAAGGAGAAGTAGAAAACGTAGTGGAAGAGGTCGAGGTGACTATTTCAAGAATGAGGATGTATGTCTGGACGGTGGTGCCGATGAGAGGATGGTTGTAAAAATGTGAGAGGACGAGGATGGAATGATGAGTTTCCTGCTCTTGCTGTCGCTGCTGCTGCTGCTGCCGCTGCGGCCGCTGCTGTCGCTGCTGCTGCGTGGGCGACTTGTTTGTCTGCTGATGGGGGAAATGGAGGGGTTAGGGATAAATTGGGACGATGAAGGGAAGGGACGGGTTACAGTCAAATGGTGTGTACGCAAAGGATAGGGCGGAGGAAAATTATCTTTGACGTATGTTTTAATATGAAAGGTTAAAAAAAAAAAAATACAGAAAAAAGTGTCGCTAGGAGAGGTTTGGTGGAGGCAGCCAGCGGCGGCTGCTCCCAGGCCCTCAATAGCTTGCACATATGCGGAGTACTCTCACAGTAAGAAGAAAGAAAAAGAAAACAATTTTGTCCGGAGATTTATTGAAAAGGGCTACGTAATGCTTTGTTAAAAACTAAAGACAAAAGATGGGGGGGGGGAAGCCTTCCGAACTCGCAAACCTCGAGTTCACCGCTGAACTCGAGATCAGGGGGTCTGAGTTCGAAAAAAGTTCGCAATAAGTTCGATCAAAAATGAGCATTTGCTGGGGCGTTGGAGGGCTCCAGAAGGAGCAGAGTGCGTTGGTGGGGTCAAAAATGGCAAGGACTGAATGGTGGGGGGCCCAAGAAAGCGAGATGGGCATGTGGGGGAAATGCCGGGTGTGGGGCCTTACTTTGGTTATTTGTTCTTCGCAGGAAAGGGGGGGGAAAGTAAAAAAGCCTACGTACGATCATCCTCCACTGCACACATACTCCACATACCATTGAAATCACTCATCGTCCAACCACCACTCCTCCACCTCCCCGAGCTCGTCCCAGAAGTCATCGCTAGGCTCCATAAAATCGAATCCCATCAAGGCATCCAAACCCAGCTCGTCCCGCTCCACAATCTCACTGTCCTCCCCCGCTCCCGCTACCTCTTCCTCCATATCTGCCCACTGTTCCTCCACATCCTCGTCATCTTCCTTTTCACCCCCATCCTTGCCCTCCTCCTCCTCCTCCTCCTCCATCAAGTCCACGCGCGCCTGCGCTACGATCCTCTGCTCCGAGGCATCCAGCTCACTCACCGGCTTACATACAGACGTGGCGGGGTAGCTGGTGCCGGCGAGGGGCATCTCCACCACGTCTCGCTGTACGCCTGGAGGCCGTCCACCAGCTGCAAATAGGCGGGCACGACGAGAGAGGCGGTGATCCCTGCCGACTGCAGCTCCGTGGTCAATTGGCGAAAGGGGTTGTAGACAGTCACGATTTCGCCCAGGAGGGAGAAGTCCCCCGGCTACAGTCTCTTCTCCGGGTCGAAGACCTTCTTGGAGAAAGCGCGGTTACGGTCGTCGTCTAGCCCGTACGCCGCGGGGAAGGCCCCCTCCTGCTCCGTTGCGCGCTCCGCCATGTCGTGCGTTGAACCCCACCGCGTCTGGTTATCCTGTATGAGGGCACGCTGCGGGGCCCCGATGGACACCTGGGCGTCCCGCAGGTACGCCGCCTGCACGTTGCTCTGGCGGGCGCCCGTGACGGCCTTCTTCGTCCGCTTGAGTACAGCCAGGGCTGCATTCGCTCCCTTGAAAGACACGGCGATGGTACGCTGCAGGCTGCGAATGAAACAGAGCGAGGAGCGCAGGTCAGCATCACGGACGCATATGATTACCTTCGCGTCGCCGTCGTGGAAGGCGCAGAAGATGGACTTGACGGGGAGGCCAAAGTTCTTGAGGGTCGTCTCCAGGTACTGCTGCACCACCTCGGCCGTGATGTGCTTCTTGTCCACCTTCGTGCAGGCAAGGCAGATCTCCCTCTGCTCGTACCCGTCACTCGTCTTCATGGTGGTGTGGAGGAGCACGCCCACTCCATCTGCGTTATGTCCGTCCACAGGTCGAGCGACACGCAGCCCAGTAGATGCAGTAGACGCCCTTCTTGTGGTCCTTGTGGTGGCTGCAGAAGTAGCACCGCTTCTTCCATACCGCGTGCCACTTGCGCGGGATGCCGCACGTGGCGTAGAGCTTGTACTCATTGAATACCTTGATGTGCTCCGGCTCCTCCCACCGCTGGGCCTCCGCGGCCGCACCACCATGCGAGACCGTCGACATGCTCGAGACGCTTGAGGATGAGGAGTCCATGGCATTCATGCCGCCGCCTGAGGGTTGGTTGGATGGGGTTAGATTCTTTTGGACACGAGCACGAGAGGGGTGGGGAAAGAAAAGAAGGCAGCGATGGCTCGAACTCGCCGCTCCGAGCCGCTCAAGCACCCCAAATCGATTTTCTCTTGCTTTTCAAGGCATCGCGACCATCTTTCACCCACCCACCAACCCTACAGCCCGTCCAACCCCCTGAAAGGGCCAAAGTTCAATTTGGGCTTGGACTCGGGCGTCCGAGTTCACCACTCGAACTCAGCGAGCTCGAACTCATCAAACTTTCGAACTTTTGGTCTAGTTCGACCATTCCCACGGATTATTACGGATAGTGGACATGGGCGAGCATCGCCTGCTCCAAAATCCCGAAATCCGGGACTCCCCGGGAAGGGGGAGAGTACTCGATCTTCGACATCACTTCATGTGCCGATTTTTCACCCTTAGTGACGCCCAAATGCCATACACTCACACATCTCAGGCTTCTTTCCCTGGCCTCCTTCTCACATAGGCCTTGGTGATCTGGTGTTGTGTACCTTGTTGTTCCAATCCCCAAAAGCAGCCAGTGTACCGCCCCCTCAGCATTATTACCATCATTCACACCGGCCAAAGGACGCCAGCATGAGCGCTCCCTCTACTCCCTCTCCCTCCATTCCTAACCCTGCTACTACTGCTGAGGCCTGTCCACCACAACTCCGCGGAGGCAATGCCAGCACAAGCATCCTTCTTAACAATCTGGGCTTGCCCTTGGCGGCGGGACCTGACATAATGCTCTCGTGGGAGAAAGACGCTTTCTATGCGAAGCAGATCCACACCCAACTCAAGGTCCGTCTTAGTCCTAGTCTTTGCGTATTGTATGATAATGCTGGCTCCCTCTGTCTTTACATCTCTGGCTTCCCTCGGTGCTTTCACTATCTTATCTCACCTTGATCATGCTCTCTCCCTCCCTCCCTTCCTCCCTCCCCTTCCTCCCTCCCCTTCCTCCCGCCTTTCTCGATGTAGGAGCTAGCCGACGCGGTGCTCGGCGCAGGGAGAGCAGAGCTGTTGAGTCCAGAAGTGGAGTCGATAGGAGACTTGCTTTACTACACACTAACAGTGTGGTTGGGTGCAGGGGGAGAGACACTGGGGCAGGAATATTGCCACTTGATGCTTGTGGAGGGCCAGCAAGCAAGAGGAGGACGAGTACGAGGAGAAGGAAGGAGGGGAGGAGGAGAAGGGATATTATTCTTGCCCCTGAGCGGGATTAGGAGGGGGATAGTGGTCCTAGGAACGGTGTTTGGGAATTATGTTTGGGAGGTACGGCAGGGAGGGAGAGAGGGTGAGAGGGAGGGAGGGAGGGAGGAGATTGTTGTTTTGGGGTATGTGACGATGTGGATACCGCCTCGGTCGTTTCTTTTCCTCCCTCTCGTTGTCATGTATCACTTGGGTGTCACTTCGTCTCCCTGCCTCCGCCGGACGCCCGATTCACTGAAAATTTCCATTCAATGCTCCCTCTCTCCCTCCTTTCCTTCCCCTTTCCCTCCCTCCCTCCTCCTCTAGCGTGTCCTGCACCGCGAAGGCTGGCAAGGCGACTACACCCAGCTTATACGGCAACGGCAACGGCGGCAAGGAGCAGCAGCAGCAGCAGCAGCAAGGGGAGAAGGAGGAGGAGGAAGGGGAGGAAGAGGAGGACAAGGAGGAGGAGAAGGAGGAGGAGGAGGAGAAGGAGGGGCATTGGCCACGATACCTACCATACCACCACATCCCTCCCAGCAGCACCAACTACAGCAGCAACATCAGCAGCAACATCAGCAGCAACATCAGCAACAACAGCAAGCACCAGCTCCCTCGTCCTCTGCCTCCCCTCCTATTTCCCCTTTAACCTCCTCCTCGTTTTCATCCTACCTTCTTCGACGGCTCCATCATCGCCTGTCCTCCCTCCTCACCACCCTCCTCTCCCTCCCCCCATTTCTCCTCCTCGCCTCCCTTCTCCCCTCTTCCCGCGAAGCCCTCCTACGTGCTCTGCACAAGCTTCACTTAATGTCCTTCTTCTTCACGAACCAATATTACACCCTCGCCATGCGCCTGGCGGGGGCCCGGACCATGTTCATCCGCGAGGAAGGGAGGGAGGGAAGGAGAGAGGGGGGAGGAACGGGCCCACGGAGAGCCAGCTATGTGGTGATTGGTGTCTTCATTTTGATGGAGATGATTCTGAAGGCGACGTCAAGCATAGCCCAGCGCTTGCGCCGCTGGTGGATGGAAAGGCAAGAGCTTGCGCAACAGCAGCAACAGCAGCAACAGCAGCAACAGCAGCAGTTGGTCGCAGACATTGCTACTCCCCCTTCTCCCCTCTCTTCCTCGGTCTCAACAGAAGCAGGAGGGCAAGAAGGCGAAGGAGGAGGAGGAGGAGGAGGAGGAGGAGGAGGAGGAGGAAGAAGAGGGAGAGGGGTGGGAGTGAAACATTCCATGTCTTACACACGCACTTTAATGACCGAGGCTCGTGTCCCCTCTGGTGCTGCTGCCTTGGGCCATAGAAGCAGAGGGAATAGCATTGAGATCGACCATGTAAGGGAGGGTGGTAGAGAGGAAGGGATGGAGAAGAAGTGTGCCTTGTGCATGAGTTCGCGGAAAAACCCGGCAGTGACCCCATGTGGCCACGTCTTTTGTTGGAAGTGTGTGTTGGCATGGTGCAGCGAGCAACCCGAGTGTCCTTTGTGTCGGAGCAAGTGCGCACCGCAATCGATACTGCACATTGTGAACATGAGTGTGTGAGGTGGGTGGAAGGTCTCCCTCCCTCCTTTTCTTTTACCGGGGGCATAAAGAGGAGAAGTGTAGATATATGAAAGGTGAATCGGATGAAGGAAAGGGAAGAGAAAACTTGAGAAAAAATACAGAAGCAAAAGGAAGCCAGTCATTTGTATTGAACCACAAGGCTTCGAACATGTATGATCTTACTTTGAGAAGTTCGCCGCCATAACAGAAGCTTCCTCGAATCGACTTTGAGGTGCAAAAAAGGTGATTATGGGCTATAAAGGCGCAGTCATATAGCTGAAATTTCCTGTCTCTCTTTCAATTTTCACGCAGTGCCACTGTAGTGTGCCCAAACATGGAAAGTCGCTTTCGGGGCCTCCGGGGTCAACCAGTCACAGACAGCTGGCGTGGAACCGGACTTCACGCTGCGTGTGGCCCCTCGAGTCGGACGAGTGAATCCGACACCCCTCGGTATTGATTTTACATCCAGGCCTAGGAGCAGCATAAGGATACAACCAGCACTGACATGGCCTTGTTTCAATCGAAAGAGGAGGAGAAGAAAAGGACAAAAGTGGTATGGTAAGCCATGACGTATACTTCAAGAGCGAATCGAATGGTGCCCCGTCGCCCCGTCGCTCTCTCCTTTGCCAAGCGCATAGGCCTTGTCGATACCCAGATGGCGGAGCGGGCGTGTAACACATGGGAAAGAAGATGAAGTCATACTTTTGCCCATGTTGTGTGGGCTGCGGACCTATTTCTGGGGCTGCCATGTAATGGAGCTGGTGCGACAAATATCTAGCATCGTTCACGCTCTTACGCTCCCTCGCTCCCTGCCACACACAGAGGCAACCAATGGAGGGAATCACCACCAACGGTGCCAGCTGCTGCAGCAGCCATAGCAACAATAGCGACAGCAGCAGCGGCGGCGGCGACGACGACAGGCATGGGGCCGGAAAGCAGAAGGAAGGCTCGGAGGCAGCAGCATGCGCGGCAGCAGGCACGGGAGGCAGCAACATGAAGGACGACTCGATCATCATGAAGGGGGACGCCGGGGCCAAGGCCAAGGATTTTGCCGAATATTTCTGCTCCTACGCCTTCTTATATCACCAGGTAAGCCATGGGAGCGAGGTCAAAATCCCATTCATGCCTCCCTTCCTCCCTCCGTTCCGCCAGCGAGGGCGTGTGCCCCCCCTTATTTCCTCATCCCCTCTCTTCCTCCCTGTAGAAACAAATGCTCACAGACCACCGGCGGATGTTTGCATATCATGAGGCTATTAGCAAAAACGCAGAGGCCTTCAAGGGGAAGACCGTGGTGGATGTCGGCACGGGGACGGGTGTTCTGGCTGTCTGGAGTGCCAAGGCAGGGGCGTCCCGGGTGCTGGCAGTGGAATTTACGGGTAAGGGAGGGAGAGAATGAGGGCAAACTTATCCTGCAGTGCTGACTTTCGAAGTGATCACTCTTTTATCTACGTCTGTCAAGACGTTGTCTTGTTTCTCTTGTCAGAGAGTCACGCCAGCAACGCAGAGACCTTACCCACCCCTCCCTATCTCTCTCCCTCCCTCCCTCCCTTCCTTCCCCCTCCCCTCAGACATGGCTAAAATGGCCAAGGTAATCGTAGCCCGCAACGGTGTGAGCAACATCGTGGAAGTGCAGCAGGGCTCGGCGGAGGAGATGGACGGGGTACAGCCGGGGTCGGTGGACATCATAGTCAGCGAGTGGATGGGATACTTCCTGCTAAGAGAAAGCATGCTCGACACGGTGGTGCGCGTTCGTGAGAAGTACCTGAAGAAAGAGGGAGGGCATATGTTTCCGAGCCACGCGACCATGTTCTGGTCCCTGGTCGAGGACGAACGGGAGCGGCAAGTTAAGGCGCAGGAATACCACCAAGCCATCACTGACTGGCACGCCTTCACGTACGAAACGAAACAATTCTACGAGCTCGACATGGCCGGCCTAAGCTCCCAATACGAGGAGGAACAAAGACAGTACTACCTTCTTTCTAGCGCATGGGCCGAGTTGCGCGCGGAGCAAGTCGTCGGGACCCCCGTTCCGATCCTTTCGCTCGACCTGAAGACCTGTACATTTGAAGACATCAAGGGCGTCCCAAAAACGCCATTCAAGTTCATCATTCCGAAAGACAGGACCAACGGCGAAGGCCCTGTGCATGTCAGTGGCTTTGCCGGGTGGTTTACCACAGACTTTTTTGGGAACGACCCTGCAAAGCCCTTGCCCTGCCCGACCACATTAAGCACGGCGCCGGACATGGGATACACGCATTGGGGGCAGCAGGTGTTTCACCTCGTGAAGGGGTTGGAGTTGAACCCGGGGGACGTGCTGGAAGGAACTGTGAGCATGGGAAGGCAGGAGGAGAACGCCCGGTTGTATGAGGTGGAGGTGGCGTTTTACGTGGTGAGGGAGGGATTGGCGTCTGAGTATGTGGCACACAAGTACCAGATGCCATGAGGTGGGAGGAAGGGAGAATGAGAGATGGAAGGAGGAAATGTCTGTTTATAGATAGAAAGTAGAGCAGAAAGAGAGAGAGGGATGGAGAAAGAGCATACATTGCGCGACTGTATCCGTCTCGAAAAATGGAGAATTTGATGAGCCGGCGGCAATATCATTAAAAATGAGGAGGAAGAGGACATTGAGAGAGGGAGGGAAGAAGGGTAGAAAGGCAGAGAGAGACGGGAAAGAGGAAAAGAAACAGGACTTGCCGACAATGGGAAACATGGAGGAAAGCCGCACTGTACCAGATCCGACCCGTTCGCTTTGCGTGAGCTCTTCCGTGCTCGTGTTTGTTTAGATACTGAGTTAGAAGGGGAGAGAGGGAGAAGATGGATGAGCACAGCGAGCGAAAGAAAGCAGAAAGAAACCACAGTACCTTGTCCCTTGATTGTGTGCATGTGCCTCTGCCCCTTTTCTCTACCGACGTGACGATAGAAGATGAAGGGGATAAGAAAGGAAAAGACTTATGAGAATTAGATTATGACACTTCAAGAAATAGAGCCAGAAGAATGACGACGTCCGTCAGAAGAAGAAAATAAATGTTACTCAACCGGCCGCGACCACGGCGCCTCCGGGCTGTGGGCAAAAATCAAGATAGGCCGTACACTGGTGTGTTCCCTCCTTGCTTTTCTATCCGAATTATGGTTATTTTCTTCTTTTGTACACACAAGAGACCTTTCTCTTTTTCATCTGCTTAGTCTTTCACTTGTTGCTGTGCAGGTAGGACGTGCTCCACACCAGCATCAGCCAGTCATGGAAAGACTTCCCTTAGAGCACACGCTCCCCTTGTTGCGTGGGCAAGATATTGAAACGCTTCTTGAGGGTAAGGCGCTGCTTGGAGAACTTGTCGTCGGGGGAGAAGCGGGCTGTGTTGAGGTAAGATAACGGGGCAAGGATTGAGGTGCGAGTGAGTGCGAGACCGCGCAGATCATGACAACCAACGATGCATTCTTGTGGCCCCACCTTCCGCCCCTGCTCTCTCCATTCTTTTCCACGATGCGTAGGTGACGCTTGACTGTTCCTCAGGAGAGGTCCAGACGTATCTCAAGACACGAGCTCAGCACAAGCCATCCTCTCCATCCCCACACTCCCCTTTTCCCTTCTCCTTCCATCTGTGGTCATCTTTCTTACCAGGGTGAGCCGAGTAGGTAATCTCGCCAGTGGGCGTCTCCTTCCTGAGCGTATAGACTCGCTTTCCGGCCGCGTCCGTGTAATACATGAGATGCATGGTTTGCCTGTGGTGGAGGAATATTAAGTCCGATGGAAGAAGTGAGCAAACTATATCATATTGTATCATGTGCGGCTCAGCGGAGTTGCGGAGATGGCAAGCACCCAACATCACGCGAAAACAACAGAAACAGGCATGTTACTTCCGTGGTGTGTCTTACTCCCCATGTTGGTTCAGGGGCTCTTTGTTTGCTTTTGCGAATCTCTCATATTTCCTCGCTTGCCAAAGGCATGCCCGACACAAAGCGTCCGACTCGGAGATGTGGTGGGGCTTGCGTCGTGTTCCGTGTGCCCGCGAGAGCAGATTGCGATGGGCCAAGCTTGAGTTTTGCGGCAAGTATGGTAGTAGAACAGACAGCAGACAGAGAACTCTTTTAATAGGAAGATTAGTACTCCTGGGAGTGTGTGGTGACGAAGGATAAGATTAAAAAGGGGAGATTTCGATACATACCTCAGTTCATACCCGCATACCCGCTGAACTTACTTACTAGTAGTCTTCACTGGTGTCAAGGCGTGGCCATTTGGAAGCACGATTGGCAACAACAACTCCTGATACGTGGCAAAATTTAATAATTCAGGTCTTCTCTGCTTATGGTTTGTTTGTCTTATTCATTTCTTTTCAACCGTTTTGATTTGTTTACCGTCTGAAGAGAGAAATGTTTCGCAGGTACCTGAGTCAATCTTTGTTTTATCGTCTCGTTCTTGACATTCGTCCTACTTCTAACTTTTGTAAATTTTGTTCTTTGCCCGTGCTGGCATGGCTAGAGACGCAAATCCACGGCGACATATCTTCCCTTCCTGATCCTGCTCTTACTTCCAGCCTCTTCAACCAGCACGTTTCTTTCCTTTGCCAGAGTCTCTATCCACACTAATAAGCTAAGTCTACCTAAAAATGAAGCCTATTGCTAAACATCAGTTTTGTTCTATGATTTTACCTTTCCGTCGGCCTCGTCCACACCGTGTTCGTCGTCAAGAAGAAGATACCACGTCATGAGGGAAGAAGAAGGAAGCCAAACACGGCGACGAGGTCCCATTGTTCCATGGCTTTCCACGCATGTCATTGTCCTCGTCCTCCTCTTCCTCCTTCTCATTCTCCAGCCGTCTCTCCTCTCTCTCCATCCAACCGTCAACCTCAACCCGATCCTCACCCTTCTCCTTCTCCTCCGACGGAAAAAAACTCACGATCGAGTCTCGGGTCGTCTGTGGATCCATGGTAGTAGCCATGCTCCACCCAAGCTCATTCTCACTCCCGTCCCCTCCCAGCTCCTCAAGCCGCAAAACATGGTCACAGCTGTAATCTTCTCCCTCCCTCCTTCCCTGCTTCCCAACCCTCTCACAAATATTCTTCTTGGTTGTGTAGCCCCAGTCATCGTGCAGCTCCAGAGAATGCCCGAAGAAGTCTTCCTCGTTCACTTCCCCCTCATTCGCTTCCGTATCCTCCTCTTCCCCTTCCTCCTCCTCTTCTCCCTCAGTCCCTTCCTCTTCCTCATCCTCGCCATCTACCGAAAAATCCATCCCTTCCTCGTCCTCGTCCTCCTTTTCTTTCATTAGTGAATTCCCTGAAAAAACAGAGCGGTATCCTAAAAACGAAGGCGGAGGCAGCGTCGTCGATGGGGGAGAGGATGGTACCAATACAGCAGCAGCGACAGCAGCTGCAGCAGAGGCATTAGCAGCCACGGCAGCAGCGACGAACATGCTGCTGTTGCTGCTGCTGCTGCTGCTGCTGCTGCTGCCATCATCGCCGCTCTTGATATTGCAGTCGCTGTTTTTACACAAATTGATATCATCGCCGTGACCAGAGATGGCCGTGATGCGCCCGAGAAGGTGGGGGAGGAGGTTAGCCGGGTGATTTTGAAGACTGTGTCTGTCCCACATCGGCACCAAGACCTGCGCGGCTTGAGCCCGGGGGGAGACTACCGTCGTCCAAAAAGATTGGTGTTGGTGCTGTTGGTCGTGAAGGGGGGGGAGAGCGTCGAACAGACCGGTTGAGAGGAAGGTGAGGTAGGCCTTACAGTGCTTGAGCGCACGGTCTCCGGGTTGGTAGCCCGTCGCGAAGGCCAGCGCGGGGTGAAAACTGTGGGGGAGGAGGAGATAGAGCCCGGCGGCTGCCAGCATGGAGGGATAGAAGTGGAGGGAGGTAACGTCAAGCAGGGCTAAGTCCAACAGCAGCTGCAGCCGTAGGGCAACCCCAGTGGGGAGGCGTTGAAAAAGAAGGAGGTGCTGTTGCTGCTGGGATTGCTGTTGCTGCTGCTGTTGCCTCTGTTGCTGCTGCTGCTGTTCACGCTGTTGATGTTGTTGGCGTTGAAAAGCTGACGCTGCAACGGGAATACCGCGTTCGAGGAAAGCGAGGAGATACCATTCGGCCCAGTCGTCGGACGTTGGGGGGGTGAGATTCCAGGCTAGGCTTGTCATCAGCTCAATCTCAAATGTAACGATATCGCAGGCGGTGAATGCCCCGGCGGTGGCTTCGGCGAGTTCTTGGGCTTTGGCTGGGTAAACTTCTTCCATTTTTGAGGATACAAAGAGGGAGGTAATTGCCAGCAGCTGCAGCTTCTCCTTGGGAAAGACAACGGCAACGGTTGACAGGAACCGATCGCAGTAGTTGACGGCTGCTTGAAAGGTACGGCGACGGACGAAGAAATTGGCACTTACTTCCATGAGCCAGTCCAGGAGCTGGGCACGCATGTCGGGGCGAAGTTCTATCTGCCGATGTTCGTACGTGGGGTCGGGAGCATTATGTACTTCTGCCTCGCGCAATTTCAGAAAGTGCCGACGTCCGTAGTGCTTCATGTTGTGCAGTGTTACCTCAGGGGGAAGAGCCAGGCCGATTTTTTGGTAGTAGGCGCTGCGAGAGGGTTGGTGATTGCTTGTTATCATCGTCGTTGTGGCTCTGTAGCTGTACCTGCTGCTGCTACTGCTGCAGGGGATGGGGACGGTACAGATGGCAAAGGTTTCGAGCTCCTCCTCGTCAAGCGTCTCGTCGCATGCGGCCGCCAGCGTGCTGTCCCCGCACGTTTCCCAAGACTTGTGGGTCTGGTAATGGTGATGCTGCTCGTGGTGGACATCACTGCTGCTACTGCTACTGTTACTGTTACTGCTACTGCTACTGCTACTGCTGCTGCCTCCGTCCAGGGCGGAGTGAAAACGCCGTGCCCTGCAGTCGGTGCCAAGACAGTCCATGCTTGCTTGCTCCTGTAAGGAAAGAGAAATGCCGTCATGAACTTTACTTCAATTACATACCTTTCAACCGCGCCTAACTTACCATTCCGATGTGCGTGGGTGTGACTGAAGCCCGTCGTCGCCGTTCTCTGTCGCCGTCTAATCACTGGTCTGCCCCTGCGGGGGTCCTTGATGCATGATCCAGGCGCCTTGTTCGAAGCCCCTGAGCCACTTTTCTGACCGTCCCTTGAGGGAAGAGTGAGGTAGAAAGTGAGCATGTATGGTGATTCGTTTCCGATGTACGTGTCTCGTTATTGCATCAGCTTGGACGGACCAACTCGCTTCTGCATGTAAGCTCACTTTCTTCTACTATTTCGACAGAAGGTGCAACCACGTGGTCAAAGGCACCCCACAAAAGCCGTGGAATGTCCAGACAGATAGAATAAAATAGTCTCAAACAACTGCCTCAGTGGGATCCACGCAAAACTCGGTGTGTGTTCCAAGGCAAGTGCGCCAAGGGGCAGGGGGAAGGAAGAAAGGGCGCCGATGAAGGCAAACCAAGAGAGCGACAACTTCGTGTGGCCGAAGAACGCAATACAGAAATCAACGATCAGGCAATCCCCGCAATTTCGGTGCGAGGCAGATTTTGGGTCTCATTGCACGCGTAGTGCCTTGACACTTCTTTTCTTCAATGGGCGGTGCGCGTAGTCGTGGTGGCGTGGGGCTTTTCACCTTGTCTTGGAGGGTCAACGTTTGACTACATTTCGGCGAGTGCAGTTGTGCTGAAGGCCTCACGATTGTCGTGCAGTAGCAACCCGCGCACATTTTGCAGCTTGAATCACTTCCAGGACTCCCTAGTTTGTAGGAAAGGCCACGAAATTCCCGAAAAATAGTTGAAGGGCACTCCAAAATGCACCCACTGTACAGCGTGGTGGAAGAAATATGTGGCATTATGAATGTGAGCGATCACCGGAGTGCTGCTTCTCGAACCCACCGACAGGAGCGCTTTGTCTTTTTCTGTGTGCCGCGCGGCATGTATTTGTGCCCTTTGCTCCGTCCTCCACGCCATCAACTGCACAGGGGCGCCAAGCTTGGTTATTGACATCATCTCCTGGCTTTCTGACAATGACCTGAGAGGTCGTGTGAGTGGTGGTGGGGATGTCAGGCTCGCCAAACACGTCTTCCAATCAATCATCACGCACAACCTCGCCGTCCAATCCATTGGCACGCATATATATATATATATATATATATATATATACATATACATATAAATACACCGACTGAAGGCTGCCTCTTCTCCTATATACCTATATCAAGGTGGACGATGCCTACTGGCGGAGAACTTGAGACCATGCCAATCGTTGAAGGAGAGGACAAGGAGGAAGCCGAGGCGAATGAAGAAGAGAACAGTAAGCAGGAACAGCAACCAGAGCGTCAGGAGGACGAGGGCGACAATGGTGTTGACGCGGAGAGCGAGAGAGGTGAATGAAGAGGCGGGTGGAGGAAGGCGAGGGTGGGCGAGGCCTGGTGGAGGGTGAGAAGGAAGGGGCACTCACTCAGCCCTCCGTGCTTTTTTTCTACGCGCATCATCCACACACGCACATTCCGTACAGCACACTTAGCCAGTGCGACTGCCCTAAATACTGCTGATCGTAGAGATGGAGACGAGGGTGAGGCCACACTAGGCAGTGATGTCGATGAGATGGAAGATTTTAAGGCCAAGGTGAGGAAGTCCGACGAAGAGGAGGAGGAAGAGAACAAGCAGGTGGAAGAGGACGAGGGAGATATGGGAGAAAATCAGCACCTATCGGAGTTTGATGGAGAAGCAGCAGCAGCAGCAGCAGCAGCAGCAGCAGAAGAAGAAGAAGAAGAAGAAGAAGAAGAAGAAGAAGAAGCAAACGAAACAGATGGGAGGATCATGGCCACTGCCACTTCTCCGAGCGAGGCAGAGGAGGAGGGCGAGGAAGGGAGGGAAGAGGAGGAGGAGAATGACGAGAACGAGGACTCCCAGGCGGTGTCGGATAGGTTCTTACTGAGCCAAACGTTGAAGCAGGCAAAGTCGGCATGGATGCTGTACACGAGTGAGGCGCGCGCAGCGTTGAAGAAGGTGAGTGAGCGAGGGTGGGAGGAAATGGAAGAGGGAGGGAGGTTTGGCCTTTACCCTTTTCCCTTTTGTATTTATCCGTCCATATTTTCCATTCATCAATTTGATAAATTAATCGAATATTCACACAGGCCCAACCCTCTCTTAAAGTCACGGAGCAACTCAAGATAATGTCCGAGCAATGGAAATCCCTCTCTCGCGACGCCCGACAGCCTTTCCTGGACCGTGCGGCGGCAGACAAGGAACGTTATCGGCACGATAAACAGCAATATGCCGAAGCCGAGCTTCGCGAGAAGACACGTCGGGCCAAGATGCACAAGAAGGAAGGAGGGAGCGAGGGAGGGAGGGATCGAAGGAGGGAGCTGAGCGAGGAGATGTTGTTCCCCTTGGCAAGGATTAGACGAGTCATGAAACTCGATCCGGAAGTAAAGACTATCTCGAAGGAGGCGACGATGCTAGTGGCCAAAGCGACGGTAACCAACTCCTCCCTCCTTCCAACCCTCCTTCCGCCTTCTTTCTTTGAACTCAGCCTCCTTCCCTTCCTCGCCCCCTCCCTCCCTCCACAAATTTTTCGAGCTAATGGGATTTAGGGAGGAGTCAAATCCACAATCCAGACGGATGATAATGATTTAGCAGAAGTATAAGTATTTTGCTATCTGCTCATTCTTGTTCCCTTTCTCCCTCCCCCTTCTTTTTAAAAAATCATATGTATAACAGGAACTCTTCCTTGATCTGCTTGGAGAAGAAGCGCATAAGGCTTCAGGAAAGAAGAAAACCCTTAAGGCTGATGACGTTACTGCAGCGATGCGTCGTTATGGCCCATTTTGTTTTCTACGACCCGATTTTCCCATGGGAGGTAGAGGAGGAGGAGGGGGAGGGAAGGAAAGAGAGGTGAAGAAAGGGAGTGAGGCAGGAGGGGGAGGGGAAGGGAATATGAATGCGATAGCCAAGCTGGCAGCGGCGGACCGGAGGAAGATGAAGGAAAGGGCATGGGAAAGAGAAGAGGGAAAGGGAGAGGGGGAGGAGGAGGGCGGGAAGGGTTTGGAGGAGGGGAAAGAGGCGGGAGCGGCAGGCAAGCAGAGAGGGCGTAAGTCTAAGGGGAAGGGTACAGCGGCGCATGTGGCCGTGGCCGAAGGAAAGGCGAATATCTCGAGCTTTTTTGGCAAAAAAAAGGCGATGGAAGCGTCAGCCTTAAGTGGCATCGAGAATAATTAGACATTCATGGGCGGGTAGGGGAGGTAGAGCAAAAGGGTGAAAAAGCAAAAACCAAAAGGAGCGACACTCTTTATTGACTGGTTGGTACGATTTGCCTTCACAAAAAAGAAATACACATGTGCAAAGTATATACATTTATACATATAAGCAAACGATCATCGCCTCCAACACCAGGAGGGTCCTGCTCAGGACTTCAGCCCCACGACGACCAATGCGTTGTGAACGGGCTGCTCGGCTTATCACCGCGAACAATTTTCGGGCTCTGAATGTCGATAGCGCGCAACTATCAACGCGTGCTAACCACCAGTGAAGTATACTAACTTTCCTCCTCCACGCTATCTGAAGCTAGTTTATGTGCTTTGCATGGATGAATACGTACGTTTCTGCTGTCACCCTTCGAGTGAGGGCTCGTACAGGGAAAACCGTTGGGCTTCTTGGTGCGTCGGATTGGGGAGTCGGTTTCGAGTAGTGAGGAGCAGTGTGCCTCTCGTGCCAATTATTCGTTCTCTTGCTCGTTTGGGCGCATCTCCCGCGCGTGTGCAGAGCTGCATCCTTCTGTTCTTGTGTATGCTTTGAAGTGAACACATTTCCTGCATCTCTTAATCGCTTGCTGTACATAGCCATGCAATCCACCCAGAAGCTGCGGATGACAGCAACAACCGACGGTGCGGTGTTGATGTTTTTGCCCCCACAATCCCATAGGCCGTTCACTCTCACACCGTGCAATTGCTAGTGCTTTATGTCCCTCTTGCCTTTTAACTTCACAGAATATGCCCACGCTGAGTGTAGCGCCACCCGCGGATCGCCCTTGCCTGTGACCGTGACTCAAACAATCAAGGCTCACTCGGAGGCGAAACGAGAAAAGCCCACGAAGGAAGTCGCTCCTTCTAGGGCAAAGGAGACGCACGCAGAAGCGACGTCGGAAATCTCAAGATGCACACTTAGTTGCTCGACGATTTATCCAACACGATATCCCTTGCGCTCTCTCTTATCCACACTTTTCATTTATCACAGGACCCATGACAACAGCTGGCCACAGGATATAGGCGCATCGACCCCTGCACTAAGTACGCCTGCTCGCAATTTCGAAGAGCATGCTCTCAAGAAAATTTAGATGCCGTGACGTTCCTAGGCTCGCGGAGTTCCTGCTCACCTGAACGTTTGACATAGTAGAGATACGCTTCCCTCCGGCTTTCTAGTCCATCCCAGGTCCTTCTAGACAATGTCCAGTACCCTGGAAGTGCTCACTTGAAGGCAGAGTGGAATTGCAAGTGCGCCTTCTCTGACGCATATCAGCGATCGGATGCGGCCCAAGTTGAGGGGCCTCCCGCCTCACGCAACCTTTTTCCCGAGCAAGCCGTACTGCAGCATTAAAATTACAATGTACCGGTCAGCCTTCCTCTCAACTTCTCCCATATACCCACTCATACCTCTCAATAGGAAAAACTTGACGTTGCGCGCTCGGGCATTCCGAGCATGGGCAGTAGCACGCGACCCAGTGGGGGAGCAGCAGGAGCACCACCAGGAGGCGGCGTTAGCCACGGGGGCTCTTTCCACTACCTCAATGCGCAAAAGCGCATCCTGCGCGAGTACGCTAAAAATCATTTGGGATTGGGCGTCCGTTGGCGGTCGAGCTTGCGCGGGGTCAAGAGCTATCGGGGCGTGCGCTTGGACGTGACTCCGTCTAGCCAGTGGACCCAGGAGGAGCTGGATACACTCTACGCGAAATGGGGCTTGGACCGACCGTCCCCTGAAGAGCTCAAAGCCAAGACCTGCATGACCGTGCTGACTCGGGACAAGGTGCCCCCACCCCCACAACCACAAGATGAAGAAGAGGAAGACGGGCCTTTTCCACCGCCTGCACATCCACGGTACACCCAGCCGCGACGCGTGGCGGCCCAACGCAACCGTCTTGTGCAGGCTGAGGACATGCCATTGGACGAGGAGGAATACGAGGAGCACTCCCACGCCACCGACTTGGCCTCGAACATGTCGTCGCCGTCCCATTATTCGGGTGCGACGCGCGATCGGAACTTGAGTCTGTCCTCCTCTTCGCTATCTTCCCTCCAAGGTGGACCTGCCACGGGGGCTGTGGGCAGCCGCAACCGCAACATTGTGTACTACGGTGAGAGCGATACTGACAGCATCTCAGAGGACGGTGACGATGCGCATCTCCAGGGGCCTTCCAACGGTATGTTTAAATTCGTGTGGATCCCTCTTTTTAAATGTACGGCGCCTGCTCGAGGCGGCCCTGTTTGTTATGTTTAGTAGGATTTCTTATAATTTGCAATTCTAACGCCGGCACAAACATAATCTAGACTTAACTCATTGACCCCACATTCTCTCTCATTCTTTGCCCATTGTCCTAACAGGCGGGGGTGGCCCAGCCCGTCGTGCGAACACCGCAACCAAGGCCTCTGTCCCTTCTGCCACGGGCGCTGGGAGGGTCACGTCTACCGCCAAGAGCACGGGCAGCGCGTGCTGCATGCAGGGAGCGCAGGACCACAATAGAGTGGTGATGATGGATGAATTGGTGGGAGATTTTGGCGCGGAGCTCCTGCCCTTCTTGGGCTTCGAGATGGGACCCAATATCCTTGGTGTGGAAGGGGAAGAACAGGCATTGCCAACGCTTTTGGAGGGGGAGCAGATGGATGTGGACAAGATGTGAAGGGAGGGAGGGAGGGAGGGAACCGTGTGTGCGTAATATTCTTTGTGGTTGATTGTGCGTTGAGCTGGATCAGCATCTTTTTGCAGGATCACAACACAATGACAAATGTAATGGTGCGGCGTGTAGAAAAAATATTAGTCTAGATTAAGTCGGGGCCTTCAGAAATGTTGGATTTATTTCTTGTCTGTTGAGAGAAGAACATGGTGCATTGTCGGAACAAGTGAGATCGAACAAGTAGAAGCAAAGCCTCCTACCACCAAGAGCCATATTTAGTCGGGAGGCAATTTGCGTAGGCAAATGTGTGTAGCGTACATAGAGTACGGGTACGAGTTGAATGGAGTTTCAAGCAGACGAGCCAGCAAGATATAAGAAATCGATGCCTCTCCCACCATTTGGTGTTTGAAATCACCGTTTGGTGTTTGAAATCCTTGCCCTATTACAAATAATTGAAATGTGATTTTTTTTCTTCAACCAAAATTTTCCGTATGCGTGAATTCAGACGTAAGGAAAATAGCGAAGGGAACGCGTGAGACAGCTATGATAAGAAAAAAGAAAGAGAGGGGATGGGAGTTGGAGAGAAATTAACGAAATGAAAGTGTCAGAGAGAGCTCAAAGGAGAGGAGAGATAGAGAGAGAGAAACAGAGTGAGAAAGAGAAGGAAAAAGCAAGGATACAGAGAAATGACTGAAGAGAAGGAGAAAGAATAAGAATAAAGGGTAGAGAGATGTTCAGCCCTCAAAAGACCTTGGTGAAGGAGAGAGGAGAGGAAGGGTGAACGAGCGATAGCGACAGCCAGAAAGGATGTAGCTACTATATTAGGGATGAGACCACGCATACACATCTGCACTTGTGTTCTATTTCCTGTTGCGCCCGAGCCACTACTGGTCCCCCCACAAACATTAAGGTAAAGAGAAAGTACGTGGAGAAAGGCAAACACAACGGATCAACAAATTGTGTCCCTGCCCGTACACACAAAGCATCTCCACTCAGCCACCAGCTGTCTTTTTATTAGAAAAGGGCCTCTGGCAAAAGGAAGCAGGGAAACAAAGTTGAAAGAACAAGCAAGCGCTGCGTGGTTCAAGATTCTATCTATATCTTATATCTTTGCTGAAACTTGGCTTATTTTTCCTTTTTACATTCCACTGCCCATTTCCTTCCTTGTATGCCCTTCCGCTATATTTTCTTTTTTATGTTTTTAACCAAATTCTGTGTGAGGCATTTCTTTGCGCCCGTCAAGCTCATCCTCCCCGTCTTCCTCCCTGCTTTTTTCCTTTCCCGAAAGCGCAGTCACAAAGTTTACAGCCACTTTACCTTTTCAATTTTTTCCATCTCCGACTTGATTCGCCCTTACTCTAAAGCAGCAAGGCTTCCTTCTTACCTGCTTTCCTCACTCTCCCTCCCTCCTCTTGCCCTCTAAAGGGGGATCTCAACGTTCTCCCCCTCCTTCTCCACATAACGGGCATAAAACGGAGTGGTGAACCGTTTATTCGGAGCCTCCTTCAGCGGAACCTGCCCAGGGCATGCCAGATAAGTATCCCGGTCCATCTCTCTCGTCTGAGTGAGGGCCACCCGTCCTCCATGCGCGATGGCAAATGCGTTGCATTCCCTCACAAACTGGCGCCAATTCGGGTCATTTGGGTTCTTGTAAATAGGATCAAGCGTGAAGCTCACCCCCGGCTTGTCAAACCCTTTACCGTTACAACTAAACCACCCGTTGGGCTTATCTGTCATCCGTTCCATGAAGTACGTGGCACACGCCCCCGGCCGCCACCCACCATTTCGCCCCGCAAAGTCTAAGGTGAATGCGTTGAATTCCGTGATCACCTCCTCGAATCGCTCGAACGGATATTCATACCACGAGAAATCCAACCTCGTGTCCTTGGGCCCCGGCTCGCCGTAATGATTCACTTGGGTTCGCCTGTAGACGTTGGCACGGTACGGTGTCATCTTCAATAGAGGAAAGGGGAAGAACACGCGGCCATGCTGAAAATTGGGTAGCTTGAAGGCCGCGATTGTCTGCCACCAAAACTCACTACTCGCTTTCGCCCCCTCTTTCGCCGGCTCCCGTGTCTCGATGAAACTCAATTCCGGCTGCACCAAGATGAAAGCCGTCCGTCCCTTTGACAGAATCTGCGTCGAGATTTTTTTCACCATCTCCTTCGTGTCCATGATGGTCAATCCAAGCCTTACCAACCGTTGAGGAAACACCCGAAACGTCACCTCCAACACAATGCCTAGCAGCCCCTCCGAGCATTTGAAGAGGCCGAGTGCCGCCCCATTTGTCTTTTTGGTCAAGACTACCACTTGTCCTGTATGATCCACGTATTTAACCCCGACAATGGCCTTGTACAAAGATCCCGTCTCACTGCTCGGACCCGGCCCTGCATCCTTAGTCACACTCCCAACCACTGAGCCGATGGTCGCATCGCCGATCTCTGGGGCCACTAGCATTTCCAACCCTTTTTTCCCTAGCCACGTGTGCAGCTCCAGCAAGGACGTCCCAGCCTGCGCTGTGACCGTCTGCCCTTCCTCGTCGTTGCCCAGCGAGATGATTGCACGCAACCCGCGCATGAGCACCACGGTCCCACCCTCGTTCACGACTGCCTCCGTCACGGTGTGGATGTTGCCCAAAGCACGCACAGGCGTCGGGTATTTGACGGTATCTTTCACGGCTTCGATGACGTCGTCAAAGGTCGTGGCTTCCACCACCACTGCAGGCGTGAATTGGTAAGAGTGGCCCCAATTTTTCAGAGGGCGGTTGCTCGAGACCTTGGGATGTGCCGCATCTACATCGGGTCTTGGGCCACGGCAGGGAATGCAGGCCATACTTTCGAGGGTGGTGCTTGCCTGGCTTGGTTTAATTGGTTGGCTTCTGCGAGCTGTGTGGTTGGATAATGACACACGCGAGGAAGGAGAGGGGCGGGTGAATATTGAAGACGTGAAAGAGACAACTATGTATATGTTTCAAAGGTCAATTAGATGGTATAGCAGATGGATATATATTAGGGAAGAGACCCCACATGGTGTTTTGGACTTTCTTGGCCTGCCCAACAAAGTTGCATCTCAAAAAATAGCATGGGCAACCAAAAAGGGGAACTCCGGGGATTGGCCATAGGTCCCTCCGCTCATTCGATAGCTTATGCTCTCTGCCAATATCTGCTTGTCCTACATGTCTGTAAATAAGACGTCAGGTGACAAGCAAGCAAGCCAGCACACTGACAAAAATGAGAGACTGCGGCTCATCCAACGGCACTCATTTCAAAATACCCAACTGCCATATTCAAACCTGGAGTGTTCGTCACTTCCTTCTTGCCACGCCAAAAAGCGACGCAGTCAGCGGGTAGAGTAGCTACCGAAGGGAGAGGTCACCTTCGAGGACTAATTTATTGTGGTGTCGGTCAAACGTTTTGTTAATTGTGCGCGCGTGCATCCATACCAAACCTACCTGATTGGACGGACGAGCCTTCCCCCAAAGTCCCCCTTCCTTTCTCGGTCTCCGGTAATATTGGCCATAACGTTCTCCTAGATAGCATCCCTCGCGGTCATAATTCTACCAGGATATAAACTGCTGGACCTGATATGGAATTGCTATTTTTGGCATAGACCAAGCAAACACACTCTTCCCTTCACCCCACTTGAGCGATCAGACTTACACTTCACACAAGTTTGTGACTCCTATATACACGAAAAGACACAGGCGAATAGGAGAAATTTACTCGGGGAACATCTGGTCTATCCGCCGTGCTACTATCAAACATGATGTCACTCAAGAAGCTGGCTTTCGGCCGCCGGCGCCGGTCCCGTGATGGCTCCCTGGACATGAGCTCATCACTTAACATCTTGGAAGCCCGTTTGACCGAAAAGACGGACCTAATAGATGAGATGAGGAAGATTGTGCCCCTGGACGTAGAGGCGCCAGGTCTCATTCTCTTGGGTTTCGCCGGCTCAGGGAAGTCAACCATTCTCGAGGCCTTGACGAGCGTTCCTCTCCCTCGCTCGACCCCCGGCAAAGCGGCAACAAAGATGCTCAGGCTTCGGATTAACTCTGACCCGACGTGTACCAGGTACACTTCTAGAAGAGAGGGGAGAGAGGGAGAGCCACAGGGGGGGGGGGGCGGAGGGGTGAAAGTCCACACTGGTGCGGGAGAATCGGAGGCGACTCTCACCAAATAACCACCGAGTCGATGCCATTTCCCTCCGTCCATCTTTCTACACATACTTTCTCACTCATTCTCTCTCTCTCTCTCTTTGTCTCAGGACTTACGCCCTCGTGAGCCTCACCGACCCTACCTGCAGAGACGAGAAGCAAATCCGCCGTGTGAACAACATGGAGGACCTCCCCCGTGTCCTGGCCGCACTGCAGAAGGAGAAGCTTTCCTCCGCCAAGAGCCCGTTGGTTGTGCCTCCCGATGTCCCCATCGAAGAAGAGGAGGAGGAGCAAGAGTCTGCAGACACAGACAGCACCACCAGCACGCCTAACACCATCGGCAGCATCACCAGCATCCCCACCACCAACGGTACCACGGCCGTTTCAGGGGACAACCCGCGCAGTTTGCTCCGAGCGCCTTTTGAGGCGATTTATGTTCGCATCCTTCGCCCGTCCGGCCCTGCCTATGATGTAATCGAGCTACCTGGTATCCCCCCCATCAGCAGCAGCTACGGAAAGGAAGCCACTGATGCATATGAGAGAAACTTTCTGGATGTATTGGACGAGCATCCTGCTAGCCTTATCCTTGCATTGGTGGAGGCGCCTGATCTTTTTGATCGAGCCAAGGCCGTGCAGATGGCCAAGATCGCGGACCCTCAGTCCCGTCGTACCTTGGGTGTACGTTTCTCCCTTCCTCCTTCCCTCCTTCCCTCCTTTCCTTCCTTCCTTCCTCACCATTCGTGACTATTTTACTCATCCCTCCCTCCCTCCCTCCCTCCCTCCCATCCACACCCTTGCAGGTGGTGACCAAAATGAACCTCGTTGAGAAAGACATGAACATTGTCCAGAAACTCCAGATGACCTCCCGCAAGGACTGCCTCCTCCCCCTCGGGTACGTTGCTATCCACGCTGGAGGCAGCAGCAGCAGCAGCAGCAGCAGCAAGATCAAGTCCTCCTTCCCTTCCGACCCCCACGGGTGGAAAGCAGCCTTGGAGGCCGAGAAGCAATTCTTCAACACGAATGCCCTCTTGCGTGGACTGAAACCAGAGAGGTGGGGTTTGGAGTCTCTCAAAAGCATGGTGGTCAGCTTCCAATCGAATGGCATTGCGCAGCAAATTCCCGAGACGATGCTCAAGATAAGAAACGAACTCACTGCCCTTCGAGGAGGGAAGGAGGCGGAAAAGGAGGGAGGAGGGAAGGGGCTGGAGGGACTGAAGAGAGGAGGGCATGACGGGAAGAATGTGGCGATGTTCGGGGAGAATACGGGGACGGATCATTTCACCGGGCTCTGCTCGGAGACCGCCAGCTTGGCATCGGAAATGAAAGAGTTGGCGAATGGGGGTAGGACACGACAAGAGCGAAACTTCAACCTCGGTGTCCGATTCCTGTCGTCCATGGACATGCGCGAGAAACATGCGACAGAGCTCATGCCGAGGTTTTGTAGCCCGGAGAGTGAGGCGTGGCTGGTGAAAGAATTAGAGGAGTTCCGGGGGGCAGTCAACAATAGTGATACCATGATGCATCCGATTTTTAAAAAAGCGGTGCGGGAGGTGTGTTTCCCAGTGCTGAGGCAGTATGCGAAGAATGTGAAGGACGATACTGCCCATATCATGACGGAGGTCTTTTCGCTGTTGATTGATGAGCGGTTTGTAAACTATCCCCGCCTGGCGGAGGCGTTGAAACGGGATGTGTTGGTGGTTCAGCAGGAGAAGATGAAGGTAGCCGATGAACTGATTGATCGTTTGTTGGAGGCGGAATTGAATTGGGTGTTCATCCGGGAGAAAGACATGCATTTGCTCCAGAAAGAGGTGGAGACTGGCCTGGGGGTCTCGACCCACCCGCAACAAAAGATGCACGAATGGTCATTGATTGCCGAGGGAGGGGCGGAGTCGAAGACCAGCGGCAGCAGCAATAGCAGCAGCAACATCAATGCGCTATTCACTTCCCTGGAAGGGACTGCGGCTGCTGCTTCTTCCTCGTCATCGCTGGCTCGTCCCACAGTCCCAGCAGCTTCGAGTGTGTTGCGTCCTGCGGGCTTGAGCCAAGAAGTGCGAGCAATGCAATTATCACTTGATGGCTATGTCCGTTTGTTGCTGTGCAGGAACTTCTACGCCATTCCGATGAATGTGAGAAACATTATTGTTAATGAATTCAGACAGGGCTTCGTTGCGACGGTCGCAGAGAAGTATAATGATGAGCAGCGTTTGCGGATGCTGATGCTGGAAGAGATGTGGGTGAATCAGAAGAGACAGCAGGATGCGCAGAGGCAGGTGGATTTGGAGGGGATACTGCTCAAAATGGACCAGCTCTCGTAAAGTCGAGGAAGGAAGGGTAAGGGTGAGGGGGTGGGGAGGGGGAAGTGAGGATAAGAGAGGGAAGGGAGAGAGCGATGTAAATATATACATGAGAGACGATGTTCAAAAAATCAAACTTATGTTCGAAAGGTCCATGGTCATGATTATCACAAAAAAATGATGCTTGAAAATCTGCCCGGTGTAATACTAGACTGAGCAGAAGGGAGAAGAGAGGAGAAGAGAGAGAGAGAGAGAGAGAGAGAGAGAGAGAGAGAGAGAGAGAAAGAGAGAGAGAGAGAGAGAGAGAGAGAGA
>Ga0160419_100232_pt1 | contig 39106 bp, 44 predicted proteins | sample CelAP2metagpilot_2_FD_108196 | JGI IMG/M metagenome (GOLD analysis project Ga0160419, IMG submission 108196) | Phycosphere-associated microbial communities from Cellana algal ponds in Kailua-Kona, Hawaii, USA - Cellana AP2-4-25 metagenome pilot ...
GCTAAGGGATGCCATGCAAATCTACCTCCCCATCGCCGAAGTGTCGGTCAATGCGTTCCTCCTGTTGGGACTGGGCGGGCTTGTAGGTGTGCTTTCCGGCATGTTCGGCGTCGGCGGGGGCTTTTTGATGACGCCGCTGTTGTTCTTTATCGGCATCCCTCCTGCGGTGGCCGTGGCGACAGAAGCGAACCAGATCGTGGCCTCCTCCTTCTCCGGCGTTTTGGCGCATTTCAAGAGAAAGACGGTGGATCTCAGGATGGGCACGGTGCTGCTGATCGGGGGACTGATCGGCGCAGCACTGGGGGTCGTGGTCTTTAACTACCTCAAGGCGCAGGGCCAGGTCGATCTGCTGGTCAAGCTTTGCTATGTCGTCTTCCTTGGCGTCATTGGCGGGCTGATGTTCTTTGAAAGCCTGCGCGCCATCCGCAACACCAAGAAGGGCGCGCCGCCCAAGCGCAAGAAACACAACTGGATCCACGGCTTGCCGTTCAAGATGCGGTTCCGTGTGTCGGGGCTCTATATCTCGGTCATTCCGCCGCTGGTTGTGGGGGTTGCTGTGGGTATTCTGGCCGCGATCATGGGTGTGGGCGGCGGGTTCATCATGGTACCTGCGATGATCTATCTGCTGGGTATGCCCACCAAGGTGGTTGTGGGCACGTCGCTGTTCCAGATCATCTTTGTGACTGCCTTCACCACGATGCTGCACGCCACCACGAACTACACCGTTGACGTCGTGCTGGCTGTCTTGCTGCTGGTTGGCGGCGTGATCGGCGCACAGATCGGCACCCGCATCGGGGTGAAGATGAAAGCCGAACAGCTGCGCATCCTGCTGGCGCTGATGGTGCTGGCGGTCTGCGGCAAGCTGGCGCTGGATCTGCTGCTGCAACCGTCCGAGCTTTACTCGCTCGGCGCGGCGGGGGGCCACTGATGCGCGCCCTGATCCTCGCGCTGGCGCTTCTGACGGCCCTGCCCGCATTTGCCGAAGAGGTTGTGCTGGGGTTGTCGAGCGATCAGGTGTCGATCAACACCAGCTTTGACGGATCCGAAATCCTGATCTTCGGTGCGGTCAAGCGCGAAGAGGCGATCGTCGATGAGCCGCGCCTTCAAGTGATCATCACGGTGTCGGGCCCGTCCGAGCCGATCACCGTGCGCCGCAAAGAGAAACGCTTTGGCATCTGGGTCAACACCGACGCGATTGAGATCGACAGCGCGCCCAGCTTTTATGCTGTCTCCACCAGCACCTTGCTGGGCCTGTCGCTGAGCGAAACCGAAGACGTGCGCCACCGCGTCTCTATCCCAAGGGCGATCCGGTCTGTCGATGCCCCCGACACGATCTCTGACAGCGAGAGTTTCACCGAGGCGCTGATCCGGATCAAATCGAAGTCGAACCAGTACCAGCTGAACGAAGGCACCATCAGCGTCGATGAACAGACCCTGTTCCGCACCGCGATTGAGCTGCCTGCTGCATTGACCGAAGGGGACTACCAGACCCGCATTTTCCTGACGCGGGGCGGCGCCGTTGTCTCCCAATACGAAACCAGCATCTTTGTGCGCAAGGTTGGTCTTGAGCGGTGGCTGTTCACCCTGTCGCGCGAGAATGCGTTTCTTTATGGTCTGATGTCGCTGGCGATTGCTATTGCAGCGGGCTGGGGGGCTTCTGCGGTCTTCAGCGCTTTCCGGCGCTGAGACCTGGGGTTAGGACCCTAGCCGCGTCCGATGTAGGGCATGTTGGTGGCCATCACCGTCAGGAACTGCACATTCGCGCCGTCGGGCATGTCCGCCATGTGCAGCACGGATCTGGCTGCATTTCCAACATCCATGGTGTCCATATCCGGATTGGCCTCTTTAAGTGCTGTGACAATCGCGCTTTCCGCGTTGCCAATGTCGATCTGACCGCAGGCGATGCCAAAGGGACGCCCGTCCAGTGACAGCGACCGTGTCAGCCCGGTAATGGCGTGTTTGGTCGTGGTGTAGCAGACCGAGCCGGGGCGCGGCACATGGGCCGACAGCGAGCCGCTGTTGATGATCCGCCCACCGCCCTGCGCACGCATCCGCCCAAAGGCGAGCCGTGCGGCAATGAACATGCCATTGAGGTTGACCGACAGGACCTGCGCCCAGTCGTCCAGAGGAACTTCATCAATCGGTGCGGAAGGGCCAAAGAGACCTGCGTTGTTGAACAGCACATCCACATGGCCGAAAGTGTCAAACGCCGCTTCCATGGCTTGGGGGTCCGTCACATCTGCGGGCAAGGCGACAGCGTTTTCATGGGTATCAGCGATCTCATGCAGCAGCGCCGCCCGACGGGCGATCAGGCCCACGCGCCAGCCTTCGGACAAGAACAGCTCAGCCGTGGCGCGGCCAATGCCGGAACTGGCCCCGGTGATGATAATGCTCTTCATAGAAAGTCCTCCGGCTCAGGCGCATCAAGGGTCAGGGGGGCCGGGGCCGCGCTGCGCAGATCGTCCACCACCAGCGGCCCGCCCGGTTTCGCCAAACGGTTGCGCACCACCCAAATCAGACGCTCCTGCGCACGGGTGATGGCGACATAGGCAAGGCGCTTCCACAGGGGCTGTCCGGCCTCCGAGCGGCCCATGCGGGCGGCGGCATAGAGGTCAGGGGCAAAGACCTGCACGTTCTCCCACTGGCTGCCCTGCGCCTTGTGGATCGTCACCGCAGCCCCGTGCAAGAACGTGGCGCCCATGCGGGCGGCAAAGGGGATGAACGGTTCTTCTTCATCCGGCTTTTCGATCTTCACAATCGACGCGGCGGAAACCTGCGGGTCTTCGGCCCCCATCACATGCAGACGGCTGAAGCCGGGCTTGCGCCCTTCCCCCAGAAAAATCACCTGTGCGCCCTTGATCAGACCACGGGCTTCAAGGTCCAGTCGCTTCTTGCGGTGCTTCAAGGGCAGCTCGATCCCGTCACAAATCAGCGGCTCCCCGGCCAGCAAAGCGTCCTCTGGCGCGCCGTGCACAACGCGGAAGGCGTTGATCAACCGGATGCGCGTCGCATTGCGCCAGACCAGCACCGGGGAGCGCGCCATCAGGTCCACCTCCACCCGTTGCCCCCAGACGACGCGGTCGTCCTTCGCGGCGGCTTCCTCGATCATCCGCTCGAACTGTTCAAACCCCAATGCGGGGTCGGCCAGCGCGTGGGCCAGATCAAGGATCGGGTTGTCCGCATCCTGCCTGTGGATCCGGTTGAGGCTCAGCACCCGTTTTTCAGGCAGTTTTTCGAACACCATCGTGCCGGATTGGTTCACAGGCGCCAGCTGCGCCGGATCACCAAACAACAGCAGGGTCGGGAAGATCTCCTTGAGGTCCTCGAACTGCTTGTCATCCAACATGGAGGCTTCATCGACAAAACCGATATCCAGCGGTTCTTCGCGGCGTTTCCAGCCGGTGATGAAGTCACTGCCCCGCAGGCCCGCAGCGGCCAGGGCGCCGGGAATGGATTTGTTGTTCTGGTAAAATCCAAACGCCCGGTCGAGCGAGATTTCAGTCAGCCCTTCGATCTCGGGCCGTTCGCCGTTGCCCGCCAGCCATTCGGCGATACGTTCGTATTCCGGGTCATAGACCGGCGTATAGAGAATGCGGTGGATCGTCGTCGCCGGCACCCCGCGCAGACGCAGCACGCTGGCGGCTTTGTTGGTCGGCGCAAGGATGGCGAGCGTGCGCTTGTCCTTGCGCTTTTTGCTTTCATAATCGCCGGAGACAACCTCAACCCCCGCCCCTTCCAGCGCCTTGTAGAGCTCGGCCAGCAGCAGTGTCTTGCCCGAACCGGCCTTGCCCGTCACCGCCATCACCTGATCGGTGTTGTCCCGTGGCGGCATCAGCAGGCTATCATCCAGATCAATGCCCGCGCTGCGCAGCATGTCGGCGACGCTATCGTGGGCGGCCGCCTGATCGTCGGAGTAGGAAATCGGGGTGGTATTCATGGCGCGACATTAAGGGAGCCGCACGGGAGGGGCCAGCGCGATCAGCCGGTTTTGGCGAAGGGAAGAACCGGTGTCTGGCCAAACGCATGGGCGAACCAGCCGTGTGAGCGTGTCGGGCTGATCCCGGCGCGGGTGGCGACGCGGGATTGCGCGGCTGGGTCAAACGCCCAGAGGCCCACGCTGATCTTCTCCCGACCTGTGCCCTGCGCGCCCAGAACCTTGGGTGAGCTGCCGATCATCCGGTAAATCCGCACCATGCGGGCATCAAAAACCCCGACGAAATGCTTCACCCCAAAGCCCTGCATGATCTCACCGCCCCCCAGCATCAGCGCGGCCGCAACATGCGCCTGAGCACCGCGCGCCAGACAAAACCGGGTGCATTCCCAGATGAGCGGGCTTCTGATCGGACCGTCCAGCAGATGGCCGAAGTGATCATTCACCATCACCGGTCCGGTGGTGGGCAAAAACCGCATGGAGCCGCCGTGGCCACCCTCAGGTGTCTCCCAGATGACGTAGAGCGGGTTAAGCGCATCATAGGCGTCGCGTTCCTCTCCGGCGGCATCGACATCCACCTCCCACCCCAGACGGGTTTTGAACTGGTCCGCCCGATCCCGGAACATGGCGCGGGCAAGGGCGGAATGGCGGTGCAACTGGTCGGCATAAAGGTAACGCAACATCGAAGGTCTCCGGCAAGGACAATGGAGGTCCCAGCCAAACCTTAACACGTTTAAGGATATCAGAACGTCGCGTGCTCGGATCAGCGGAAATGCGCAACATCCAGCCCCCAATCCGCCGAACGCCTGGCCATGCTGGCCGTTTTCAAACGACGATCAAACCCTGCGACAACGCCCGCGCGACCGCGTGGGTTGTATTGAGTGCGCCCAGTTTGAAGCGTGCGGATTCGATATAGACGCGCAAAGTATGCTCGGAAATGGACAGCTGATTGGCCACCTGCGCGCGGCTGTAGCCGATGGCCAGATAGGTCATGGCGTCGACCTCTCGGGGGGAGAGCGCTTGCGCGGTTTTCTGGGCGCGGTTGGGGTCCAGTTCCAGCGCCTTTTCATTCATCAGATGGGCAAACAGGATCATGTCCCTGCGATGGGCGTCGATATAGCGGGTCCAGACAAGATCACTGCACGTGTCATTGGCCGTGAAAAGGGCGAATTGCCCACTCGGACCGCGCACCGGGACGGAATACCCCTGCGTGCCAATACCATGCGCCGCCGCATCGGCGGCAAAGGCGCGCACGGCCTTGGAGGACCAGTCCAGCTGCTTCCACTCGACGGGGTGAAACCTTTGGAAACAAACACTTATCACGGGATCTATGCGCAGATATTCCTGTTCGACATAGCGTTGTTGCCAGGTCAGCGAATAGGTCCCGCACCCGGCCTGATCGCCTTTGCTGTCGACCCAATGATAGGCGATATGTTGGATCTGGTAGAAATCCCGCAACGCCTCGGTCACGAGCTGTAGTCCGATCAATGCGTCAGCTTGCTCCAATGCCTCCAGGATAGATTCCAGTTGATGTTTCTGCGCCATCTTTTTGCCCCTGCAACCTCTCATCCTGAGAGGCGATTTCTGTCAGCGCGACCAGTGCTGCATCATCAAGATGTTCTGCCAGTTGCGGCAGGTCACTTGATAAGGCGTAGGTTCTCAAATCAGACAGGACGTCCAATATCCACTCACTGCGCATGCCCAGCCTCTCCCTCAAATGGTTAATGATTGGTTAACACAACCTTAGCATGTGTGGACTTGTTCCATAAATTCACCGCTTTTCAGTCCCCTGATCTGGTGGGAGCCGTTTTGGCAAGTGATTGTTTTTATTCGTTGGTGGATTCTTGCAACAAAAAGGGCCGCGAACCAGAGATTGATTCGCGGCCCATTTTGGGTCGTGGTGCAGGTTAAAGGTTAGCTGCGGGCTGCAAGTGCATCCTCAAGCGTGCGCAAACCAGTTGTTGGTGCCTGCACAAGAACGGACATGTTGCCGGGCTTATGCTCGTTCCGCATCATCTTCATGTGGGCCTCAGGCAGGTCCGACCAAGTAAAGACTTCGGACATGCACGGATCAAGGCGCCGCTCCAGCATCAGCTTGTTGGCGGCAGCGGCCTGCTTGAGGTGGGCAAAGTGGCTGCCCTGCAAGCGCTTCTGGTGCATCCACATGTAACGCACGTCAAAGGTACAGTTGAACCCGGTGGTGCCCGCGCAGATCACAACCATGCCGCCTTTCTTCACCACGAAGGAGGAGACCGGGAAGGTCGTCTCGCCGGGGTGCTCAAACACCATGTCGACGTTCACGCCTTTGCCGGTGATGTCCCAGATCGCTTTGCCGAACTTGCGGGTTTCCTTGAACCACTCCGCATATTCAGGAGTGTTCACGGTGGGCAATTGCCCCCAGCAGTTGAAATCCTTGCGGTTCAGCACGCCCTTGGCACCCAGATCCATCACAAACTGACGTTTGCTTTCGTCGGAGATCACGCCGATGGCGTTTGCGCCGGCGGTATTGATCAGCTGGATCGCATAGGAGCCGAGGCCACCTGACGCGCCCCACACCAGTACGTTCTGGCCGGGCTTGAGGTCGTGCGGCTCGTGACCGAAGAGCATCCGGTAGGCGGTGGCGAGTGTCAGCGTGTAGCACGCCGCCTCTTCCCATGTCAGGTGCTTGGGACGTGGCATCAGCTGCTGTGACTGCACGCGGGTGAATTGGCTGAACGACCCGTCCGGTGTTTCATAGCCCCAGATCCGCTGCGTGGGGGAATACATCGGGTCGCCGCCGTTACATTCCTCATCATCGCCGTCGTCCTGGTTGCAGTGGATCACCACTTCATCGCCGACTTTCCAGCGCGTCACGCGGTCGCCCACGGCCCAGACGATGCCCGCCGCGTCGGAGCCTGCGATGTGATAGGGCTGTTTGTGACCGTCAAAGGGGCTGATTGGCTGACCCAGCGCGGCCCACACACCATTGTAGTTCACACCCGCCGCCATCACGAGGACAAGCACGTCCTGGCTGTCCAACTCCGGCACGTCCACGACCTCTTGCAGCATGGCGCTGTCAGGTTCGCCATGGCGTTCCCGGCGGATGGCCCAAGCGTACATCTGCTTTGGCACATGACCCATCGGGGGCATTTCGCCGACCTCATACAGGTCCTTTTCGGGTGCGTCGTACTGCGCAATGGTCGTGTCGAGTGCCATTGGGGCCTCCTGTGAACGTGATCTTGTGCTTTGTGCCGCGATGCAGAATCGGATCGCTTGCTTTCCAATATGTGTCGACACGAAATAATGCAACACCCAGAGGGTCGATTTTGTAACTTTATGACCCAGCAGGTGCAGAAAGTTGCTTTGCGCCCGCAGCATTTGAAGGATTATGTCCCGAGGGTAAAAAATGCGCGATGGAGTTGGCATAGAACTGCACAGCGTCCTGTTCGCCCTCCATGACATGCCATGTGCCATCGCGGTCCTCGATCAGGCCATGCTGCATCATATGGCGACAGGCGCGTGCGACCTCTTTGCTGATTGCGCCCGTGTCGATGGCGACGTTTTGTGCAGGCATCAGGGGGATCAGTTTTGCCACTGCCGCTTCCAGATCGGCTGCGGCAAGGGGCCCTTCCGCCATCAACGCAGTCGCGGTCAACGGAACCCCCAGCACGGGCATCACCGCCTCAATCCGCCCCATGAGTTCGCTGGACAGTTGATCCACGTCCTCCACCTTGCCATATCCGCGCATGCTCACCGGCTCACCGAACGCGACGGCTGCGGTGCCAAACCGTGTGTCCGTCCCCCGCAGGCGTTGCCAGAATTTCCGCAGGATAAACGCCACGACCACGGATATCCGCGCGCCAAAGCGGCGATCTCCCCGGGCGTGCGCCGCGATCAGCACGCGGTCCTCCAGCACCCGGTCATAGTTGATTGCAACCGGCACAAAGACGATATCGCGTTCACCTTCCGGGTCGAACCCGTCCACCAGATAGCTGAGCAGCCCCACCTTCGGCGGTTGCAGCTTGCCCGTCAGGCTCAACCCTCCTTCGGGGTAGAACGCCTGCGTGTCGCCGCCATTGGTCGCCATCTGCACATAACGCGACAGGACCTTGCGGTAGAGCGCGCCCCGTGACCGGCGCCGGATAAAATACGCCCCCCAGAGCCGGATCAGCGAAGACAGCGGCCAGACCCGCGCCCATTCGCCGACCGCATAGCTGAGCGTGGACGTCTTGGATGCCAGATACGTGACCAGCACATAATCCATGTTGCTGCGGTGGTTCATCACAAAGACCGCAGTGGAATCCTTGGGGATGGAAGCGAAAACGTCGTCATTCTGATCGGCTGTGCGAATACGGTAGACGGCTTCGGCCAGAATCTTTGCCACCCGCATGGCAAAACTGAAATAGGCGAATGCCGAAAAGCTGGGCACGATTTCACGGGCGTATTCGGCGGCCTTTTGAAAGGCGACGTTCTCCGGCACCTCATTTTCGCGCGCGTAATTCGCAATCTCTGCCGATACCTCGGGATCGTAGATCAGCCGCTGCACCATGTCATAGCGCCGGGCCAGCTTGAACGGCTGGATGGGCCGCTTGAGCCGCTTGTTCAAACGCTCAACCGCGCGTTCGAACCGGCGGCGGAAGAACCAGCGCACAGAAGGCAGCAAAAAGTGGCTGAGGGCCGTCACAGCTGCAAACAGCACGATCAGGATAAAGAGCCACAATGGCAATTGAACGGTCTGCGTCATGACGCGCACCCTTGCAGTGCAGCAGGGTAAGGACAATATCAAAGTGGAGAATTACAAAGGACCGCAGCGCTGGAACATCACATCTCTCAAGGGTTTATGGATGCGGAGCGGCCGATTGTGGCAGGGCTCTACTGGGCTGCCTTCGCCGCGAAACTGCGTATTCCGATGGGGCCAAGGAAAAAGGCGCTCGCGTTCTTTACAGAGAACATCAATCCAGCGTTTGCGCTTGTGGCCCGCGACGCAGGTGGCACCGTCCTTGGGGTGGCTGGGTTCAAGACCAGCAAAGGCGCGCTGACCGGTGGCGACCTGCGCGCCCTGGCCCGACACTATGGTTGGCTCTCCACCCTGTGGCGCGCGCCCCTGTTGGCATTGGTGGAACGGGATCTGGCCGATGACGTTCTGCTGATGGATGGCATCTGCGTGGCTGAAGCCGCGCGTGGCATGGGATTGGGCACTGCCTTGCTTGATGCGGTGAAAGAGACGGCGCGCGCCAAAGGGCTCAATTCGGTCCGGCTGGATGTGATCGACAGCAACCCGCGCGCGCGGGCGCTTTATGAACGTGAGGGGTTTGTTCCGATGGGCGAGGAGGACCTTGGACCGCTCCGGCACATCTTTGGCTTTCAAAGCAGCACCAAGATGCTGTGCACCCTGGCGTAAGCCGGCGGTGCCGATATGGCGCTCTGCCACAGGTTCATATATCGTCAGGATGCCGCGTTGCAGCGAATTGACACTTGCATAAAGTTTCGCCTAAAAACGCCAAAACGAAATATTGTTACGCAACCGATTCATGGAGAGCCCGATGTCCCAGCCAAACAAAGACCGCCCCTGGTTGATCCGGACCTATGCGGGCCACTCCACCGCTGAGGCCTCAAACGCGCTCTATCGTTCGAACCTTGCAAAGGGGCAGACCGGTCTTTCCGTGGCCTTCGATCTGCCCACGCAGACAGGGTACGACAGTGATCACGTGCTGGCGCGGGGCGAAGTGGGCAAGGTTGGCGTGCCGGTCAGCCATCTGGGCGACATGCGGATGCTGTTCAAGGACATCCCGCTGGAGCAGATGAACACGTCCATGACGATCAACGCCACGGCACCCTGGCTGCTGTCCCTCTATATCGCTGTGGCCGAAGAACAGGGCGCGGATGTCTCTGCCCTGCAAGGCACGGTGCAGAATGATCTGATCAAGGAATACCTCAGCCGGGGGACCTATATCTGCCCCCCTGCCCCGTCGCTCAAGATGATCGCGGATGTGGCGGAGTATTGTTATACCTCCGTGCCGAAATGGAACCCGATGAACGTCTGTTCCTATCACCTGCAAGAGGCCGGTGCGACGCCGGAGCAGGAATTGGCCTTTGCGCTGGCCACCGCAACCGCCGTTCTGGATCAATTGCGCCCGCGCGTGGATGAAAAGGATTTCCCGGCGCTGGTGGGCCGCATCTCGTTCTTTGTGAACGCGGGTATTCGATTTGTGACCGAGATGTGCAAAATGCGCGCCTTTGTCGATCTGTGGGACGAGATTTGCGCCGAACGGTATGGCGTTGAAGATTCTAAATACCGCCGCTTCCGCTATGGTGTGCAGGTCAATTCATTGGGCCTGACCGAACAGCAGCCCGAAAACAACGTCTACCGCATTCTGATTGAAATGCTGGCTGTCACCCTGTCGAAAAAGGCCCGCGCCCGCGCCGTGCAATTGCCCGCGTGGAATGAAGCGCTCGGCCTGCCGCGCCCCTGGGATCAGCAGTGGTCGATGCGCATGCAGCAAATTCTGGCCTATGAAACAGACCTGCTGGAATTCGATGATCTGTTTGATGGCAACCCGGCGGTTGATGCCAAGGTCGAGGAATTGAAAGAAGGCGCGCGCGCGGAGTTGGCCCTGCTGGATGGCATGGGCGGCGCAATTGACGCGATTGACTATATGAAAGGCCGTCTGGTTGAGAGCAATTCGGACCGGCTGGGCCGTATTGAGGCGGGGGAAACCGTCGTGGTTGGCGTGAATAAATGGCAACAGGGCGAACCATCACCGCTGATGACCGGAGATGGGGGCATCATGGTCGTGGATCCCGCCGTAGAAGCGGAACAGATTGACCGTTTGAACGCCTGGCGGGCGGAGCGGAACGAGGCGGAGGTCAAAGCAGCACTTGCCGATTTACATGCGGCCGCCGCCGACGGGCGCAATGTCATGCCAGCATCAATCGTGGCTGCGAAAGTGGGTGTCACAACCGGTGAATGGGCCGCACAGATGCGCGCCGTGCACGGCGAATACCGCGGCCCGACAGGTGTTGGCAAAGGCCAGTCCAACAAGACCGAAGGATTGGACGAATTGCGCGACGCGGTTGATATGGTCAGCGACAAGCTGGGCCGCCGTTTGAAATTCCTGGTCGGCAAACCCGGTCTTGATGGACATTCCAACGGCGCCGAACAAATCGCCGTGCGCGCGCGCGATTGCGGGATGGATATCGCCTATGAGGGAATTCGCCTGACGCCTGCCGAAATTGTCGAAGCAGCCCGTCGCGATGAAGCGCATGTTGTCGGACTTTCCATTCTTTCGGGTTCTCATATACCTCTGGTTGAAGATTTGATTTCTCAAATGCGAAATGAAGGATTGGGGCATATTCCCGTAATCGTCGGTGGTATTATTCCCGATGATGACGCGGAAAGGTTGAAAGCAATGGGCGTTTCGCGCGTCTATACGCCCAAGGATTTTGAGCTGAATACAATTATGCAGGATATTGTAACGCTCGCTGATCCCGCTGCGGTTGCAGCGGAATAGGACGTAAACCAAACTACTTCTACAAACCTGTTTAAAACGGATTCTTTTTCTTGTAAGGGCCATTCAATGGCACCGGAAGAGGAGGTAATCTATTGACCCAAGATCTTAAATCAATGTCTGCAAAAGAGCTGGAAAAGCTGCTGTCAGACGTCAAGAAAGCACTGTTAAATGTGCAGGCGCGCGACCGCCGTCAGGCCCGCAAAGCTGCCGAAAGAGCAGCTGCTGAGTTTGGCTTTTCCCTTGAGGATTTGTCGGATGAAAAGCCCAAGGCAAAGGCAAAACGCGTGGCCAAGAAACCCACGAAGAAATCAAAGCCGCAATTTGCCAACCCGGATGACAAAGCGATTACCTGGACGGGTAAGGGCCGTCAGCCGAATTGGTATCGCGCAGCGGTTGAAAAAGGTGTTTCACCCGATACGATGCGTATTTGAATAAAATACAGGTATTCAATTACACGTTCGAAGAGGCGGGTCGCTATTGACCCGCCAATTCATTCCGTCCCGTCACACGCCCCCAAACCGCAGCGGAGTTTTCCATGACAGTACATATCGGCGCAAAGCCCGGTGAGATTGCTGAAACCGTTTTGATGCCCGGCGATCCTTATCGCGCCAAATGGGCGGCAGAGACGTTTTTGGAAGACGCGCAACTGGTGAACAACGTGCGCGGCATGCTTGGCTTCACCGGCACATGGCACGGCAATCGGGTGAGCATTCAGGGCTCGGGCATGGGGATGCCGTCTCTGTCGATTTACGCCAATGAACTCATCAGCGAATACGGCGCGCAGACGCTCATTCGCATTGGCTCCTGCGGCGGCATGCAGAAACATGTCGGCATTCGGGATGTGATCATTGCGATGACAGCCACGACCATCACCTCGCCGTCCTCGGGCATCTTTAGAGAAGTGAACTATGCGCCCTGTGCCGACTGGTCGCTGTTGAAAGCCGCCGTCGCTGCGGCAGAGGCCAAAGGCACCACCACCCATGTCGGCGGGATCTATTCCTCTGACGTCTTTTATGCCGAACGCCCTGATCTGGATGAGCAGATGGTCCGCCATGGCATTCTGGGTGTTGAGATGGAAGCAGCGGAGCTTTACACGCTTGCCGCCCGCCATGGGCGCCGCGCACTGGCCGTGCTGACCGTCTCCGACCATTTGCAGACCGGTGAAGCCTTGCCGTCAGAGGACCGCGAGCGGACCTTTGGCGACATGGTTGAAATCGCCCTTCAGGCCGCTTTCCCTGACGCTTAACGTCCGTGTGTGCCGTCATAGCCATTGGCGGCAGGTGGCACCCATCCGTCCAACGCACCGCGCTCGGGTTTGAACACCTCCACCAGCAGGGGGTGACAGGCCGCCGCGTCTGACGAATGCTCGGACGAACAATCGCCGCCCGGACAGGCGCTGAGCGCGCCCAGCAGATCAACCTCGGCAAAGAACTCGATGTAGTCTCCGGGGCGGACGGGGCTCGCCTTCATGAAATATTGCCCTGTGTCGCGGGTGAACCCGGTGCACATGAAGACGTTCAGCACATCATGGACATGTGGCTCCGCTTGCGCCAGCGGCACGCCCAGATGGTCCGCCAAAGCGCGGGTCAGGTTGGAGTGACAGCAATGGTGGTAGTGCCCGCCTTTGAGCAGATTATGCGTGTAGGGATCACAGCGGGTGCCGATCACGTCATGGACCGACCCGCCATAACGGTCGATCCCATACCAGCCCAGCGTGTCATGGGTGATCGTCGCCATGGGCCGCAAATGCGGAAAAGCGGACCACATCTGCTGACCCGTGGTCAGATGGGTGCCGTGCAGGGCGCGGGTTTTGCCGGTGTAGAACCGCTCGCTCAGATCATTCGCATGCCACAGGTTCAAATCGCCCACCTGCGACCCTTCGACGGAAACGATCCGAAAGAAATGACCCGCAGGCACATGGAATGTCGCCGCATCGCGCGGGGCCACCAGAACCTCTTCGGTCTTGGTCAACCGGTCCCGCGCGCGGGTGTAGAGCCCCATGTCAGGCTGCGGCAGGGTCTCCACGGGGTAACAGATCACCGGCGGCACATCGCGGCGGGTTTCGGCATCTTCGGGACGTGTGGTCATTGGCGGCTCCTTTGCTTGGGCAAAGTGACGGAGCGTTGGCGCGCTGTAAAGCGGGTCAGAGCTTGCTTGCCCCACCCTGCCCCGACATGCAGCGGTCCGGAATACCGGTGCTGCGGAACGCTTCCGCGCCGCAGGTGATACAGTTGTACTTGATCAGCGCGCCTTTGCTGCCCGCGCGGTCTTCGCGCCAACGGCATGCCCGCGTGCCCGCATTGCGGCGGGCATAGATGGCGACAACCACCACAGCGATGATGAAAGCGATCAGTAGTGGCATCATGACCTCCGCCACCGCCCCGAGGCACCGGGCACGGTGGCACCTTCGGCATCAAACGGTGCGTTCGACCATCAGCTTCTTGATCTGGGCAATCGCCTGTGCGGGGTTCAGACCTTTCGGGCAGGTCTTGGCACAGTTCATGATCGTGTGGCAGCGATAGAGCTTGAAGGGGTCTTCCAGATCATCCAGCCGCTCGCCTGTGGCTTCATCCCGGCTGTCGATGATCCAGCGGTACGCATGCAGCAGGGCTGCTGGCCCGAGGTAGCGGTCGCCGTTCCACCAGTAGCTGGGGCAGGAGGTGGAGCAGCAGGCACACATGATGCACTCATAGAGCCCATCCAGCTTTTCGCGGTCATCGGTGGATTGCTTCCACTCCTTCGCAGGCGCGGGCGTGTCCGTTTCCAGCCAGGGCTGGATGCTGGCGTGCTGGGCGTAGAAATGCGTCAGATCCGGGATCAGGTCTTTGATCACCGGCATATGCGGCAGCGGATAGATTTTCACCGCGCCCTTCACTTCAGCCACGCCATAGGTACAGGCCAGCGTGTTGATCCCGTCGATGTTCATCGCACAAGACCCGCAAATGCCTTCGCGGCAGGAACGACGGAACGTCAGGGTCGGGTCGATCTCGTTCTTGATCTTGATCAGACCGTCGAGGATCATCGGCCCGCAGCTGTCCATATCGACGAAATAGGTGTCGATGGAGGGGTTTTTGCCGTCATCAGGGTTCCAGCGATATATCTGGAATTCCTTGAGATTGGTCGCGCCCTCCGGCTTCGGCCATGTCTTGCCCCGCGTCATGCGAGAGTTCTTGGGGAGCGTCAGCTGTACCATTTCGCGTCTCCTGTGTTGGTGGCGATCCGCCACCAGTCCCATTTACGACCCCCGGCTGAGGGGCCTTGTTTCGTTACGCTCAGCCCGTCCGGGTAAAGAGCGTGTTTCCATCGGCTTCCAACGTCACGTCAAAGCCCAGATCCAGTATCTTCGCCACAAGATCGACCTCCCAGTCATCCTTGTGCGCCGTCTCAACCAACATCGCATCCGGTAGCCAGCCGCCTGCGTCCAGCAGGGGTCCAAGAGCGGCGACTTCTGCGCCCTCGACGTCGATTTTCAGGACTGACACATCGTGACCTTCCGCCTCTGCGACGAAATCCAGCAAGGGCCTCACGGGCACCAGCGTGTTGCCATTGCGGGCGCGCTTGCGGATCGGCATCAGCGATGCCTGCCCGAAATTGCGCGCTCTGAAATTCAAAATGCCTTCGCCCGCCTCAGAGCCGAGCGCACAGCCTTCGACCCGGATCACCCCACCCAAATCATTGAGCGTGATGTTGTGGCCCAGACGGCCAATCATCACTGGGTTTGGCTCAAACGCGACCACGCGGCTGCCTGCGCCAGCGGCGATGCCCAGCGGGACCGCAAAAGCCCCGCAGTTGGCGCCGATATCCAGCACAAAGGCGTTGCGCCCTTCCACCAGCTCCACCAGCGCCATGAGCGAGGCCATTTCAGGTGGTTGACCATCCAGCCAGATGCGCCTGTCGGTGTAATTGTCGCGCGGATCGACATAGAGCCGCACCCCTGCAAACTCCACCACGCCCGGTGGCAGGATCGGGACCAGTTTCTGGCGCGTCGGCTTGTCCGCATCCTGAAACACCGCGCGCAGGGCGGCGGCATTCGCTTCCGGGTCAATCGGTGTGGTATGCGACATGGCCAGCGCGGTCATTGGTCAGATCAACCCGCTGCTCAAGGCGTTGGATTGCAGGCATTGCACCGTTTCAGGGCGCGACAGCACGTTACGCACCGTGGTGACGGTGTTTTCATCCACGCCGACGATGGAGGCGCGGGCGAACTCCTGGATTTCCACGGCCTTTGCGTTGTCGATCACGCAATCGGTGAAGGGTGTGATCAGCTCCTTGGGCACCTGCGGGAACCGGGTGGCCAGCGTCTGCGCCACCACACCCTTGGCCCCTTGCCGCGCCGTGTTGTCGACGGCCTGCTGCACTTCCACACAGCCCGTGAGCATCAACGCGCCACAAATCAAACCCACAAAGCGCATCAGATCAATACACCCGTGCCTTGGGGGCAATCTTTTTCAGGTCGATGCCGCCTTCGTTGTGGCTGGTCAGCGGCTTGAGGTGCACGCCACGGAAGCCCAATGAGGCTTCGTTGCCTTTGAACCAGATCAGGCTGTGCTTGCGCCAGTTCTCATCATCGCGGTCCGGATAGTCCTCATGCGCATGTGCGCCGCGGCTTTCCTTGCGGGCCGCCGCCGCGGTGATTGTCGCGACTGCATTGGGCATCAGGTTGGTCAGTTCCAGCGTCTCCATCAGATCGGAGTTCCACACCAGTGAGGTGTCGGTGACGCTCAGATCATCGAGCTTGCCTGCCACATCGACCATCTTCTCCCGGCCTTCTTCCAGCGTCTTGTCGGTGCGGAAGACGGCGGCATCGGCCTGCATGGTCTGCTGCATCTCAAGGCGCAGTTCGGCAGTGGGCACGTGGCCCTTGGCATAGCGCAAACCGTCAAAGCGGCTGAACGCCGCTTCGATGGAACGCTTGCTTGGCGTCGGCACAGGGGCTTCGGCGTCCACCACATCCTTCGCGCGGATCGCAGCGGCCCTGCCGAAGACGACAAGGTCGATGAGGGAGTTTGATCCCAGACGGTTCGCCCCATGCACAGACGCACAACCCGCCTCCCCCACAGCCATCAGACCGGGCGAGACATTGTCGGGGTTGTCCTTGGTCGGGGCAAGCACCTCACCCCAATAGTTCGTCGGAATGCCGCCCATGTTGTAGTGCACGGTCGGCAGAACCGGGATCGGTTCCTTGGTCAGATCCACCCCCGCGAAGATGCGCGCGGATTCAGAAATCCCCGGCAAGCGCAGGTCCAGCGTCTCTGACGGCAGGTGGTTGAGGTGCAGGTGGATGTGATCCCCCTTCTCGCCCACACCGCGCCCTTCGCGGATTTCCATCGTCATGCAGCGGCTGACAACGTCACGGCTGGCAAGGTCTTTGTAGGTGGGCGCATAACGCTCCATGAACCGCTCGCCTTCGGAGTTGGTGAGGTATCCGCCCTCGCCCCGCGCGCCTTCGGTGATCAGGCAACCCGCACCATAGATACCCGTCGGGTGGAACTGCACGAATTCCATGTCCTGCAACGGCAGGCCCGCGCGCGCGGTCATGCCGCCACCGTCGCCGGTGCAGGTATGCGCAGAAGTGGCAGAGAAATATGCGCGGCCATAGCCACCCGTCGCCAGCACCACCATCTTGGCGCTGAAGAGGTGCATGGTGCCGTCGTCCAGCTTCCAGCAGAGCACGCCCTGACAAACACCGTCCTCAGACATGATCAGATCAATCGCGAAGTATTCGATAAAGAACTCCGCCTTCTGCTTGAGGCTTTGGCCATAAAGTGTGTGCAGGATCGCGTGACCGGTCCGGTCCGCCGCGGCACAGGTCCGCTGCACGGGGGGGCCTTCGCCAAATTCGGTGGTGTGGCCGCCGAAAGGACGCTGGTAAATCTTGCCCTCTTCTGGGCGAGAGAACGGCACGCCATAATGTTCCAGCTCATAGACCGCCTTGGGGGCTTCGCGGGCGAGGTATTCCATCGCATCCGTGTCACCCAGCCAATCCGAGCCCTTCACCGTGTCGTACATGTGCCACTGCCAGTTGTCGGGGCCCATGTTGCTCAAACTGGCGGCGATGCCGCCCTGTGCCGCAACCGTGTGCGAGCGGGTCGGAAACACCTTCGAGATACAGGCGGTGCGCAACCCCTGCTCTGCCATGCCCAGCGTGGCGCGCAGACCTGCGCCGCCTGCACCAACAACAACCACGTCATATTCGTGGGTTTCATACTCATATGCGGCCATATTTACTCTCCCCGTGGGAATGAATGGTAGTTAGAGCGCCAGGCGCGCGATGGCAAAAACGCCAATTGCCGCAGCACCATAGCTCAGACAGGTCATCAGGATGATCGCGACCTTGTTAGCAGTGCCGTGCACATAGTCCTCGATCAGTGTCTGCACACCGTCATTGAAATGTTTGAACCCCACCACCAGCGTCAATGCCGCAACAATCGCAGGCCAGGGACGGCTGTAGTAGGCGAGGATTTCCTCATAGGTCCCGCCCAGCGCGGGGCCAAAGGTGAAAACGAAAAGCGGGATCAGGATCAGCAGCGCGACGGAGCTGACCTTCATCGACCAGAAATGTGCGGTGCCCGTCTTTGCAGAGCCAAGCCCGAGGGCGCGTTTGCGGTCTGTCAGATATGCCATGTGTCTGCCCCCCTTATACGATCAGCGCAGTGAGGATGGTCAGCACAACCGACCCGCCAATGCAGGCCCAGCCGAGTTTCTCAGCCGTTGGGATGTCCATCGCGATGGCGTTGTCCCAGATCAGGTGCCGGATGCCTGCCAGCGTATGATACCAAAGACCAAGGACAGAGAAGAACATGATCAGGTCGCCAAACCAGCTGGTGACGAAACCATTGACCGCGTTGAAATACCCCTCCGACGTGGCGGCGGCGAGGAACCACCAGACGATCAGCAGGGCGGCGATCAACATCGCGTTGCCGGTGATCCGCGTCAGGATGGATGTCATTGAGGTCAGCTGCGGGCGGTAGATCGTCAAATGCGGTGACAAGGGGCGGTTACCCCGATTCACATCGGCCATACTTAGGGTCCTTTGGCTACGCGTTGCTACACGGGCGTTTCGTCTGTTGGCTGGGTACAAGTGATACCACTTTTTCCAGCCATGTCACGGGCCGCACCTGTGCGCAGGCGCGGTTTGTTGGCGCATCTGTGCAGAAAATCTGATCAATTGGCAAGAACCAGCCTGCTTGTGATCACAGGGCTTTCTGGTGTGATCACAAATCAGCGAAATGTCAGCGCGCTGAGCTGCTTTGTGGTTTCGCGCTGCAATTTCCGTCTGATTTTATCGGGATAGTCTTCAAAGCCATTTGCCGTAACCACAAAGGCGCCTTCCCCGTGGATGAGATTTTCAAAGAAATAGCCGGTCAGGTCGGTGTCATCCGTTTCAATCGCCAACGCGTTCACGATGATACCCTGTGCGGATAAGGCGGCGCGTTGCGTTTGTGGCTCAGCCCCTTCGTTCGACAGGCCATCGCCGGACACATCAATCACTTTGCGCCCGCAGGGGACGGCTTTTAACAACTCAACAGACAGCGCCAGCGCTTCCCCGATGGCCGTGGAGTAGTTGCGCCAGATGCGCGGGTCCGCCGCGATCGCATCCGACAGATCCGCCACATCCTGCGCCGAGGTGATGGCGGTCCAGGGCACCGTCTGGCGTTGGCGGGACAGGCCGGACCACTGCACCAATGTCACCCGCGCCTGCTGCGACATCAGGGCTTCGGTGACGATCCCGTCGCGCAGCGCTGCTGCCAGCCCATCCATCTGCACCCGGTATTCATGCCGGTCAACAGAGCCGGACACATCGACCGCCAGCACCAGCGCCAGATCGCATGCAAACACACGGCTGGGCAAAAGGCAGATCAAAAGGGCAAACAGGCGCATGGGGGCAGCCTAGCGCATCTTTGTCAGAGCCTGCATCAGTTTAGGGCTGTGGACAGGGTAGAAATCACCGTCTTGTGTAAGTTTGGGTGATCGCAAGGCAGGCGCATCATCCTGGGCGGCCCACCTGGGGCCTGTGCTGCGCTGGGATATTTAAGGCCAAAAAGAGGGGCCACGGCGGTGGGCAAACGAGGCCGACGTGGCTGTGGAGGCCATGGAAAAAGGCGCGCCCGGCAAGGGACGCGCCTGCGTTCATCGGTCTGAAAAGGGGATCAGTTGAGGCTGCCGTCGATGCCCTTGCAGGCTTCCACCAGACCTTTGACCGCCTTGACTGAGTTGTCGAACATGGACTGCTCATCCTTGTTCATGGAGATTTCCACAACCCGTTCGATCCCGCCTGCACCGATCACCGTCGGCACACCGACGTAGAAACCGTTCAAACCATAGGCACCGTCCACATAGGCCGCACAGGGCAACACGCGTTTCTGGTCCTTGAGGTAGCTTTCCGCCATCTCAATCGCTGAGGTTGCGGGGGCATAGAAGGCAGAACCGGTCTTCAACAGGCCCACAATCTCCGCCCCGCCATCACGGGTGCGTTGTACAATGGCGTCCAGTTTTTCCTGGCTGGTCCAGCCCATCTTCACCAGATCGGGCAGCGGGATACCTGCAACGGTGGAGTACCGCACCAGCGGCACCATCGTGTCGCCATGGCCACCCAGCACGAATGCGGTGACGTCTTTCATGGAGACGTTGAACTCGGACGCCAGGAAATGACGGAAGCGCGCCGAATCAAGCACGCCCGCCATGCCGCAGACTTTCTCATGGGGCAGGCCGGAGAATTCGCGCAGCGCCCAGACCATCGCATCCAGCGGGTTGGTGATGCAGATCACAAACGCATCTGGCGCGTGTTTGGCGATGCCTTCGCCCACGGATTTCATGACTTTGAGGTTGATGCCCAGCAGGTCGTCCCGGCTCATCCCCGGTTTGCGGGCCACACCCGCCGTCACGATGCAGACGTCTGCGCCCGCGATATCGGCATAATCCTGCGTGCCCGACATGGTCGCGTCGAACTTGGCCGAGGGGCCGGATTCCGCGATGTCCAGCGCTTTGCCTTCCGGTATGCCTTCGGCAATGTCGAACAGAACAACGTCGCCCAGTTCTTTCAGCGCGGCGAGATGCGCAAGCGTGCCGCCAATCTGCCCTGCACCGATCAATGCGATCTTGGGTCTGGCCATGATTTGTCTCCATCAGAGTTACGTTGGCGCCCGGATAGCGAATTGCGGGTCAGCCTGCAAGTTGTGTGGACAGCGCAGGCCCAGAAGTGATCTGGCGGCTGGACAAGCACCGTCTGTGCCGCTCAACTGCGCGCGACTTCTGGAGGCAGCCTTGTGACGCTGGATCTGTTCTTTTTCTGCGTTGCCGGGCCAGCGGTGGTCTTTGCGGGCATTTCCAAAGGCGGATTTGGATCTGGTGCGGCTTTTGCCGCCGCCTCCATCCTGGCGCTGGTGGTGGAACCGGGGCTGGCGCTGGGGGTGATGTTGCCACTGCTGATGCTGATCGACGCCTCCTCGCTCAAACCCTACTGGGGCAAATGGTCTTTGCCTGATGTCAAACTGTTGGCCCTGGGCGGCATTCCGGGCGTGGCGCTGGGTGCCGCGCTCTACACGGTGGCCTCTCCGGATGTGTTCCGGGTGCTGATCGGGGGCGTGTCTGTGGCGTTTGTCCTGTGGCAGCTAGCACAGGCTTCAGGGGCATTGCGCATGGCCGCGCGGCGGATGCCGGATTGGGCGGGGCCGCTTGTGGGCGTCACGGTGGGCTTCACCACCTTTGTCAGCCATGCCGGCGGGCCGCCTGCCGCGCTGTTCCTGCTGACCCGTGGTCTCAGCAAGACGCAGTATCAGGCCAGCACGGTCTTGCTCTTCTGGCTGCTGAACATCGTGAAATTCGTGCCTTACGCATTTCTGGGCATGTTCACCGCGCAGACGTTCATGGCGAATCTGGTGCTGGCGCCCTTTGCGCTGCTTGGCACGTGGCTGGGCGTGCGCGCCCATGCGCTGGTGCCGGAGCGGCTGTTCTTCGGGCTGACCTATGTGTTGCTGATGGTCACGGGGACCAAGCTGATCTGGGACGGGCTGACCTGATCGCTTTGGCCACAAACAAGAAGACGGGCCGAAGCCCGCCCTCTCTGGAGTGTTCTATTTCGGGCCCACGGGCGTTTCAGGCGTCGTTGCCATCTGCCGGAAGCACCTCTGCCACTTTCTCAAACGACTGGCCGGAGGCCACGAGGCAGGTCAGCCCGCCGGGTGCTGTCACGGTGATGGACCATGTGCCCGTCTCGTCGGAGGCAAATACCTCCACCACCGCGTTGTTGGCCCCAAGCCCAATGGATTGCCGCGTCTCGCCATAGCCTTCCGCCAGCCGTTCAACCACGGCCGCGCGCGGGGCGCAGTTGCGGCTGCCCTGGGCATGGCCTTGGGCAGCGATGGTCATCAAAACGGCGGTGGCAGCACCAAGGGCCGTCAGGTGGAGTGTATCAATCTTGCGTTTCATGCGTTTGCCTTCGCTCAAAGGCGGCGCTCAGATCCTCTGGCCAATCCGGGATTCTCCCGGTGGGGCCTGGGCGGCCTTGGTTACTCATAGGCTGCACGCCCGAACCGCATTATCGGCGGCCTGCCGATCCGGTCCTCCCCAAGGGATGCAACGTCAGCAAATGTGCAGCGCAGGGTTGAAATAAAGGTTAATCAACCGCGCGCAGGCCTGTTGCATTTGAAATTTGCTGCAACGCGGCACTATTTGCCTTGAACTTTTCAGCCAGAAATGCACCTGTGCGCGCAACTTTATGTCGCCGGTATACCATTGTTCACAGGGCGTACCGGCCCGCCATCTGCTTTGAGAGCCTAAGGAGGCTGAGTTTATGTCAAAGATCTCCCGACCGCTGCGGTCCGCCTTGTACATTCCGGGATCCAAACCACGGGCGCTGGACAAGGCGCGCACATTGGCCTGTGACGCAATCCTGTTTGACCTTGAGGATGCCGTGACCCCTGATGAGAAAGTCACCGCCCGCGCAACGCTGGCAGAGGCGCTGGAGACAGGGGGATACGGTGCGCGGCTTCGGGTGATCCGGATCAACGGGCTTGATACCGCCTGGGGTGCAGAGGACGCGGCAGCCGCTGTGGCAATGCAACCGGACGCGGTGCTGCTGCCCAAGGTCAGCACGCCGCAAGATCTTGATGCGCTTGCAGAAATCACCGGTGATCTGCCGCTTTGGGCGATGATGGAGACCCCCGCAGGCATGCTGAACGCCCCGGCAATCGCCGCGCATCCGCTGCTGCAAACCCTGGTGATGGGCACCAACGATCTGGCCAAGGACCTGCAAACCCGCTTCCGCCCGGACCGTCTGCCGCTGATGTCGGGCTTGGGGCTGTGCGTGCTGGCTGCAAAGGCGCATGGCTGCGCGATCATTGATGGTGTCTACAACGCCTTCAAGGACGACGAAGGGCTGCGCGCCGAATGTGAACAGGGGCGCGACATGGGCTTTGATGGCAAAACCCTGATCCACCCTGCGCAGCTTGAGGTTGCCAATACGGCTTTCTCCCCTTCCGGCGAAGAAGCCGAGACCGCCCGCCGCCAGATCGCGGCCTTTGAGGAAGCCGAAGCCGCAGGTCAGGGCGTGGCGGTTGTGGATGGCAAAATCGTGGAAAACCTGCATGTTGAAACCGCACGCGAAACACTGGCAAAAGTAGAGGCAATCGCAGCCCTCTCATCGGAGTAGCCCCATGTTCATGCTCATCCTCGGTCTGATCCTCTGGATCGGTGCACATTATTTCAAGCGTCTGGCACCAGACGCGCGGGCGCGACTGGGTGATCCGGGCAAAGGCCTTGTGGCCCTGCTGATTGTCGCATCGCTGGTCCTGATGATCCTGGGCTACCGGGCGGCGGATTTCATCTCTGTCTGGTATCCGCCCAGCTTCATGGTGCACATCAACAACCTGCTGATGCTGCTGGCGCTTTGGGTCTATGGCTCCTCCGCGGCCAAGGGCGCAAAAGCCTGGCCCGCCTACAAAACCCGCCACCCGCAATTGCTGGGCTTCAAGATCTGGGCCTTCGCGCATCTGCTGGTGAATGGCGATCTGGCGTCGATCATTCTGTTCGGCGGGTTGCTGGGCTGGGCTGTGGTCAGCGTGATCCTGATCAACCGGGCAGAGCCTGACTGGACCCCGCCTGCGCCTGCAGGGCGCGCCACCTACATCCGCCTTGCGGTGATCAGCCTCGTGCTTTTTGCCGTGATCACGGGCATCCACATCTGGCTCGGCGTCTCTCCGTTCCCGTCATAAGGACACCCCATGATACTCTACCGTTTCCTGTCAGAAGAGGACACATCCGCCTTCTGCCACAAAGTGACTGACGCGCTGAACAAGGGCTGGCAATTGCACGGAACACCCACGCAGACATGGGATCACGCCGCCGGTGTGATGCGGTGCGGTCAGGCCGTCACCAAAGAGGTCGAGGGCACCTACACACCCGAGACAAAGCTGGGGGCACATTGATGGCCAAGACCAACGCCGGACGTTTCTTTGAAGACTACACCGTGGGTGAAACCATCCGCCACGCCGTCCCGCGCACCGTGAAGATGGGCGAACGCGCGCTTTATCACATGCTCTATCCGGCGCGCCATGCGCTCTATTCCTCGGACCAGTTCGCGCAAAACTGCGGCCTGCCGTTCAGCCCGCTGGACGACATGATCGCCTTTCATGTGGTGTTCGGCAAAACCGTGCCGGATGTGTCGCTGAACGCGGTGGCCAACCTTGGGTACGCGCAGGGTCGATGGCTGGCGCCGGTCTGGCCCGGTGATACGCTACGCAGCCAGTCTGAAGTCATTGGTTTGAAACAGAACTCCAACGGCCGCACGGGTGTTGTATACGTCCGCACCACGGGCCTGAACCAACACGACGAAGCGGTGCTGGAATACGTCCGCTGGGTGATGGTGCGCAAACGCGACACCGATGCACCCGCGCCGGAAACCGTTGTGCCCGACCTGCCCAAGGCCCTGAGCGCAGATCAGCTGGTGATCCCCAAAGGCCTCGATTTCACCGATTACGACTTCACCCTCGCCGGAGAGCCGCACCGCTGGGGCGACTACGCGGTCGGAGAGAAGATCGACCACGTCGATGGTGTCACCATCGAAGAAGCCGAACACATGATGGCCACGCGGCTGTGGCAGAACACGGCGAAAGTGCATTTTGACACCTCCGCCCGCCCGGACGGGTCGCGGCTGATCTATGGCGGGCATGTGATCTCCATGGCGCGGGCGCTGTCGTTCAACGGGCTGGCCAATGCGCAGATGGTGGTGGGCCTGAACGGTGGGGCGCATGCGAACCCCTGTCTGGCAGGCGATACAGTGCGCGCATGGTCCGAGGTGCTGGACAAAGCCGAAACCACCGCACCGGGTGTCGGCGCCCTGCGGCTGCGCCTTGTTGCCACCAAGGGCGGAGCGGCGTTTGCCCTGCGTGGCGAGGATGGCAAATACCTCCCCGAAGTGCTGCTGGATCTGGACTACTGGGCGCTTGTGCCGCTCTGATCCCAACCAACCTCCAAGTATAACAGGCTGAACCCCGCTCTGCGTTGATCCCCGTCAACGCATGCCTGTTGGCCGACTGCTACGTTCTCCCCATTCAATCGAGGAGGATGAATCGACATGTTTAACACGATCCTGTTGGCCTATGATGGCTCCGACCACGCCCAGAATGCGCTCAAGACAGCGGCAGGTCTGGCCAAGACCCACGGGGCGGCCTTGCATCTGGTGCACACCCCCCAGATCGACACGCCCCATATCGTCATCGGTGCTTTCGTCAGCCAGATTGAGCATCCTCCCACAGCCGATCAGATCGAAGAGGCAGGCAAACACATCACCGACAAGGCCGTGAGCGAAGCCAAAGCCGAAGGCGTCGAAGTGACAGAGGTCCACATCAGCAATGACAGCCCCGCCCCCTTCATTCTGGCCACGGCGGAGAAGACCGGCGCGGATCTGATTGTTCTGGGTCGACGCGGGCTTGGCGCGGTTGGGGCACTGGCCTTGGGATCGGTCAGCCAGGCGGTTGCGCACAGTGCGAAATGCGCTTGCCTGACAGTGGTTTAAGCACGCCTGCATGGACCAAAGACCCGTTCAGCGATATGCTCTGCCCGACCATTCATCGGGCGGAGCAGTGTTGTGCCATTCTCAAAGACCCTCCCGGCGCTGTTGCTTGCATCCGCGCTGCTCCCCGCACCTGCGCGGGCGCAGGACGACGCCGAAACCGCCTATGTCGTCTCCAACCTGCTGTCGGTGTTTTATCACGAGCTTGGCCATGCCCTGATCGATGTGGCTGCTCTGCCCGTCTTCGGTCAGGAGGAAGATGCCGCCGACACCGCTTCCATCCTGCTGATCGACGCCATTTTTGATGAGGAAACTGCCAGCGAGATCGCCCTCGACGCCGCCCTCGGCTTTGCGGCCGAGGCGGAACTGGTGGGGGATGACGTGCCGTTCTGGTCGGAACACGGGGCGGACATGCAGCGGTATTTCAATCTGGTTTGCCTGTTTTTTGGCGCGGATCCTGAGCGGCGTGTTGATTTTGCACAGGATCTTGGCCTTCCCGATGAACGGGCTGAAACCTGCCCGGACGAATTTGATCTGGCCTTGGCCAGTTGGGGTCCGGTGCTGGATGCACTGGTCGATGCGGGCGGCGGGGACACCATTGCACTGGACATTGAAGGCGCGGGTCTGACCCAGGATGTGATCGGGGAGGAGGTACGCGCCCTCAATGCCGAAATGCGGCTGCCTGCGGCGATCACCGTCGCGATCGAAAGCTGTGGGGAGGCGAACGGCTTTTATGATCCCGACGATCGGCGCATTACAATTTGCACTGAATTTGAGGTGCATTTGCGCGAAATTGCGCCCTGATTCCTCAGCAAACACAGCGATTCGGGCTTTCATGCGTAAATTTGTGATCACACATTTTTGACGTGTGATCACAAATGTCGCTTTTATCTGGCGAAACGAAAATCCTTGGGCCAAGGATGTTCAGAACGATGTAGCGTCGGGCGTATATCACGACCGAACAGAACCAGATACGGGACCGTTTCCATATGAACATCCACGAATACCAAGCCAAAGCCCTTTTGCGCAGCTACGGGGCTCCCGTCTCGGACGGCCGCGTTGTCCTCAAGGCGGAAGATGCCAAGAACGCCGCGGGCGAGATGGACGGCCCCCTGTGGGTGGTGAAAGCGCAAATCCACGCAGGCGGACGGGGTAAAGGCAAGTTCAAGGAAGCAGACGCTGGCGATGCAGGCGGTGTGCGCCTCGCCAAATCCGTCGAAGAGGCGTCGCAGGAAGCCAAGAAGATGCTGGGCCGAACACTGGTCACCCACCAGACCGGACCCGCAGGCAAACAGGTCAACCGCATCTATATCGAAGACGGCTCCGGCATTGAGACAGAACTCTATCTGGCGCTGCTGGTGGATCGTCAGACGTCCCGCGTGAGCTTCGTCTGCTCCACCGAAGGCGGCATGGACATCGAAGAGGTCGCCGCCTCCACTCCTGAAAAAATCCTCAGCTTCTCCGTCGATCCGGCAACCGGTTATCAGGCGTTCCATGGCCGCCGCATCGCCTTTGCGCTGGGTCTGGAAGGCAAGCAGGTCAAACAATGCGTGGGCCTGATGGGGCTGCTGTACAAAGCCTTCATGGAAAAAGACATGGAGATGCTTGAGATCAATCCACTGATCGTCACCGACGGCGGTGATCTGAAAGTGCTCGACGCCAAAGTGGCTTTCGATGGCAACGCGATCTACCGCCACGCCGATATCGCGGAACTGCGCGACACCACCGAAGAAGACCCCAAGGAGCTGGAAGCCTCCAAGTACGACCTCAACTACATCGCACTGGATGGTGAGATCGGCTGCATGGTCAACGGTGCGGGTCTGGCGATGGCAACGATGGACATCATCAAACTCTACGGGGCGGAGCCTGCCAACTTCCTCGACGTGGGCGGCGGCGCGACCAAGGAAAAGGTGACGGAAGCGTTCAAGATCATCACCTCCGACCCGCAGGTCAAAGGCATTCTGGTGAACATCTTCGGCGGCATCATGCGCTGTGACGTGATTGCCGAAGGCGTTGTTGCTGCTGTGAAAGAAGTCGGCTTGCAGGTGCCGCTGGTCGTGCGTCTGGAAGGGACGAACGTGCAGCAGGGCAAGGACATCATCAACAATTCGGATGTGGATGTGATTGCCGCGGATGATCTGAAGGATGGTGCGCAGAAGATTGTGGCGGCGGTTAAGGGGTGAGACGCAAGGCCATGACGACATGGTATGGGCTGTTGCGCACGGGGACGCAGGCGACCGCACTGGGACTGGCAGGCCTTATGGCATTGCCCACGCCTGCTGCCGCCACGCAGATCCAACGCGAAACAATTGTGGAACTCTGGACCACTTTCTTTGAGATTTGTGGGCCCGTTGCCTCCGACCCTGTGGGCACGATCGCGAACCCAACGGTGCTGGATGGGTATAGCCACACACTCGTGGTGCAAAACGAAGCCGGAAACCGGGTTTTTGTCTCACATGTAGCGAATGATGACGGTCTGGGCATTGCCTCTGAATACAGCGTGCTCAATACCGGGCAGATGGCGGCGCTGGATTGCACCGTCAGCTACAACGTGCAAGCGAACCTTGACGTCGCTCAAGTTCGCGAAGTGGCGCGCAGCCTGATTGAGGCGGAAGGCACCATGAAACTGGTCGGCGGCCCAAACCGCATCCAGACCGCCAGTGGTTTCTTCAGTCAGGGCGGGCTGGAAAATGTCTCCGACAGTTTTATCATCGAAGGCGCAGTTCCCGGTACAGACCTTGCGGTGGTCGCTAATTTTGAGACGGTGACATTCCTTTTCGCCATCGTCGGCAGCATGGAGTTGCCTTCGTGATTGCGCAGGTCTTCTTTGCCCTGATCCGTAGGATGGGTGCTTGCACCCATCTCCCCCGCGCAAGATGGGTGCAAGCACCCATCCTACTTGCCCTGCTCTGCGGCCCTGCCGCCGCCAACACGCACCCTGCCATCAGCGCCTTCAACACATGGTGCTTCAAAGCAGGCCAGACCGAAGCGCAGGCCCGCACAAACATGAACGTGGGCAACGCCCCCTTCACGCTGACCTTCTGGGACGACAGTCTTGAGCCGCGCCCCGCAGATGCACCGCGCGGGGTCGAGCGGCGCTGCGAAGTGGCCTTCGACGGCGATCACACTGAAACTGCCATCACCGCCCTGCGGGCACAGATGGCCACACCTCCCGTCTTCGGCACCGCCATCCCGCTGCCTGATACGCACAAAGCCACCGCGACCACCGCCCTGATCGAAGGCCGCGCACTGCTGCGCGGCCGGGTTGCGGTGGTGCATGTGGGCACCCGCAATAACAACACCGAAACCTTTATGGCTGTGGACCGGCTCTATGCCGGGCTGGGCCTGCCAAACTGACAACAAGGGACACTTTACCATGACCTTCCTGCGCGCCTCTTCCGCTCTTGCCTTCACGCTCACCCTCGCAGCCTGCGGTGGCGGTGAGGTGCCCGTGCGCGACGGCCCGCAAGCCGTCCATCCCAGTCCCTCCACCTTGGCACAGGGCACCGCAACGCCCACCTGCCACAGCCACAGCGGCAAAGGCTGCCATGGCCACGCCCATGACGGCTCCGCCCCGATCATCGACTAACTGAACACCTGAATATCAAAGGAGACGCCACCCATGGCCGTACTCGTAGACGAAAACACCAAAGTCATCTGTCAGGGCCTCACCGGCTCCCAAGGGACGTTCCACACCGAACAGGCGATTGCCTATGGCACCAAGATGGTCGGCGGCGTAACGCCCGGCAAAGGCGGCCAGACGCATCTGGACCTGCCGGTGTTCAACTCCGTGCATGAGGCGCGCCATGTGACGGGGGCCAATGCCTCCGTGATCTACGTGCCGCCCCCCTTCGCGGCGGATTCGATCCTTGAGGCCATCGACGCCGAAATGGAACTGATCGTCTGCATCACCGAGGGCATCCCGGTGCTGGACATGATGAAGGTGCAGCGCAGCCTTGAGGGGTCCAAATCCCGCCTCGTCGGCCCCAACTGCCCCGGCGTGATCACGCCAGACGCCTGCAAGATCGGCATCATGCCCGGCCATATCCACAAACGCGGCTCCTGCGGCGTGGTCTCCCGCTCCGGCACGCTGACCTATGAGGCGGTGAAGCAGACGACGGACCTCGGCTACGGCCAATCCTCCGCCGTGGGCATCGGCGGTGACCCCATCAAAGGGACCGAGCATATTGACGTGCTGGAAATGTTCCTCGCCGATGATGAGACGCAGTCGATCATCATGATCGGTGAGATCGGCGGCTCTGCCGAAGAAGAAGCCGCCCAGTTCCTTGCGGACGAGCGCAAGAAAGGCCGCTGGAAGCCCACCGCTGGCTTCATCGCGGGCCGCACTGCCCCTCCGGGCCGCCGCATGGGTCACGCGGGCGCGATTGTCGCCGGTGGCAAAGGCGGTGCCGAGGACAAGATCGAAGCCATGCGCGCCGCTGGCATCGTGGTGGCCGAGAGCCCCGCGACGCTGGGTGAAGCGGTGAAGGAAGCGATTGAGAAGGGGTGATCTACCACCAATAAGCGAGCAAGTGCCCGGCTTCTATCCGGGCGGGAGAACAGCCTTGAAACACCTTTCGGAACAGATTGACGCTTACATCCCGCGCCCCTTTCGGTGGCGACGGGATGTTGCGGCTCGACCTGTAAAAAGGGCGGAATTCTGGCGAAGGTTCTTTAAGTTCTACATATGCTCTTTGGTCCTGGGTGGCACAGCGTACCTTATCTTGTTCTCGGCCTTTGGATCCGAAGCCGTACAGGATGGCCCACTGACCGAGAGCAACTCCCCACTCGGGTACATGCTCTTTTTGACACTCATCTTGTGTTCCGCTCATTTCTTGCCAGTTATTGGCGGGCGTTTCCTAGACATTGGCGCCACTACAAAATGGCCGCATCGCGCCCATCGTCTGCTTGTTTTTCCGTTTTCACTCTTGTTGCTGTCAGTTTTGCTCCAGAGCACAGGGTTGGGTTTCAGTGAAGGCCTGATTGCAGTCATATTTCTGTTCCTGTTCCCATCGCACCTGATCCTTACACTCGGCATTTTCAGCGGCTTTGTCCCATCGCAGAAAGCCACTTCCCCACATCATGCAGATCCACATGAGGTATCACCATGACCGAACAACCCGCCAACGACCACTTCCATGCCTCTTCCTTCATGGAAGGCGACAATGCCGAGTACCTCGAACAGATGTACGCGCGGTATGCCTCTGACCCCTCCTCGGTCGACGAAGCGTGGCACGTCTTCTTCAAAGCCCTCGGCGATGAACGCAAAGAGGTTGAGGCCGAAGCCGCAGGCCCCTCATGGGCGCGCCGTGATTGGCCCCCCGCCCCGGCAGGCGATGTGATGGGCGCGCTCACGGGCATCTGGCCGGAACCGGCAGAAGGCGACGCAGCGGGCAAGAAAATCCAGGCCAAGGCGGCGGAAAAAGGCGTCTCGCTCAGCGACGATCAGGTCAAACAGGCGGTGCTGGATTCCATTCGCGCGCTGATGCTGATCCGCGCTTACCGCATCCGGGGCCATCTGGCAGCAGACCTCGACCCGCTGAACATGCGCGAGCAGACCGCCCACCCAGAGCTTGATCCCAAGGCCTATGGCTTCACCGATGCAGACATGGACCGGCCGATCTTCATCGACAACGTGCTGGGACTTGAGATTGCGACGATGAAACAGATCGTCGATATCGTGAAAGCCACCTATTGCGGCACTTTCGCGCTGCAATACATGCACATCTCCGATCCCGAGCAGGCCGGCTGGCTAAAAGAACGGATCGAAGGCTACGGCAAGGAAATCGCCTTCACCAAGAACGGGCGCAAGGCGATCCTGTCCAAGCTGGTTGAGGCCGAAGGGTTCGAGAAGTTCCTGCACGTCAAATACATGGGCACCAAACGGTTTGGCCTTGATGGCGGCGAAAGCCTGGTTCCGGCGATGGAGCAGATCATCAAGCGCGGCGGCGCGCTGGGGGTCAAGGACATTGTGATCGGCATGCCCCACCGGGGGCGTTTGTCGGTGTTGGCCAATGTGATGGCCAAACCCTATCGCGCGATCTTCAACGAATTTCAGGGCGGCAGCTTCAAACCCGAAGATGTCGACGGCTCTGGTGATGTGAAGTACCATCTTGGTGCCTCCTCGGACCGGGAGTTTGACGGCAATTCGGTGCACCTCAGCCTCACGGCAAACCCCTCGCACCTTGAGGCGGTCAATCCCGTGGTGCTGGGAAAAGCCCGCGCCAAGCAGGACCAGAACGGCGATGATGACCGGACGTCTGTCATGCCTGTGCTGCTGCACGGCGATGCGGCCTTTGCCGGTCAGGGTGTTGTGGCGGAATGTTTCGCCCTGTCCGGCCTGCGCGGGCACAAGACCGGCGGGACCATGCACATCGTGGTGAACAACCAGATCGGGTTCACCACGGCCCCCCACTTCTCGCGCTCCTCACCTTACCCCACCGACAACGCGCTGGTGGTTGAGGCGCCGATCTTCCACGTGAACGGGGACGATCCGGAGGCAGTCGTGCACGCCGCCCGCGTCGCCACGGAATTCCGCCAGATGTTCCACAAGGACGTGGTGATTGACCTCATTTGCTACCGTCGGTTTGGCCACAACGAAGGCGATGAGCCGATGTTCACCAACCCGATGATGTACAAGAAGATCAAGGGCCACAAAACCACCCTCAGCCTCTATTCAGAACGTCTAGTGAAAGACGGTCTGGTGCCGGAAGGCGAGATTGAGGACATGAAAGCCGACTTCCAGAAATTCATGAATGATGAGTTTGAGGCCGGCAAAGACTACCGCCCCAACAAGGCGGATTGGCTCGATGGCAAATGGTCCCACCTCGACAAGCGCGGAGAGAAGTACCAGCGCGGCAAGACGGCGATTGCCAAGGCAACCTTTGACGAAGTGGGCCGTGCGCTGGTCAAGGCGCCCGATGACTTCCCACTGCACAAAACCGTGGCCCGTCTGCTCGAAACCAAAGCCAAGATGTTTGAAACCGGCGAGGGCTTTGACTGGGCCACGGCGGAGGCACTGGCCTTTGGGTCCTTGCTCACCGAAGGCTATAAAGTGCGTCTGGCCGGTCAGGACAGCACCCGCGGCACGTTCAGCCAACGCCACTCCGGCCTGATCAATCAGGAAACGGAAGAACGCTATTACCCGCTCAACAACATCAAAGAGGGTCAGGCGCAGTACGAAGTCATCGACTCGATGCTGTCAGAATATGCGGTGCTCGGGTTTGAATACGGCTACTCACTGGCCGAACCCAACGCGCTGACCCTGTGGGAGGCACAATTTGGCGATTTCGCCAATGGCGCGCAGATCATGTTCGATCAGTTCATCTCAAGTGGGGAGAGCAAATGGCTGCGCATGTCCGGTCTCGTCTGCCTGATGCCCCATGGATACGAAGGGCAAGGCCCCGAACACTCCTCTGCCCGGTTGGAGCGTTTCCTGACCATGTGCGGCGGCGACAACTGGATCGTGGCCAATTGCACCACGCCCGCCAACTACTTCCACCTGCTGCGCCGTCAGCTGCACCGCAGCTACCGCAAGCCGCTGATGCTGATGACCCCCAAGTCGCTGCTGCGCCACAAGCTGGCCGTCAGCAAAGCCGAAGAGTTCACCACCGGCTCCAGCTTCCACCGGATCGTCTGGGATGATGCGCAATACGGCAATTCCGACACCAAACTGGTGGCAGATAACAAGATCAAGCGCGTTGTGATGTGCTCGGGCAAGGTCTACTACGACCTGCTGGAAGAACGCGATGCGCGCGGCATTGATGACGTCTACCTGCTCCGGTTTGAGCAGTTCTACCCCTTCCCCGCGCAATCCGCCGTGAAGGAGCTGGAGCGGTTCAAGAACGCCGAAATGGTCTGGTGCCAGGAAGAGCCGAAGAACCAGGGCGCCTGGACCTTTATGGAGCCCAACATCGAATGGGTGCTGGGCCGTATCAAAGCCAAGCACAAACGCCCGATCTATGCCGGCCGCGTCACCGCCGCCTCCCCCGCGACCGGTCTGGCAAGCCAACACAAAGCACAACAAGCAGCCCTCGTTGACGATGCGCTGACCCTCGAAGGAAAATGATCATGACTGAAGTACGTGTGCCAACCCTTGGCGAATCCGTAACCGAAGCCACCGTCGCCACATGGTTCAAGAAACCCGGCGATGCTGTTGCCGTCGATGAAATGCTGTGTGAGCTGGAAACGGATAAAGTGACCGTCGAAGTGCCCAGCCCCGTCGCAGGCACCCTGAGCGAGATTGTCGCCGCCGAAGGCGACACCGTTGGCGTGGATGCCCTTCTGGCCAACATCACCGAAGGCGCAGGTGCCGCTGCTGCCCCCGCCGCTGCCGCCGCCCCTGCTCAAGCCGCCGCGCCTGCCGATGCCGCAGGCGGTGCCAACGTCGATGTGATGGTCCCCACCCTTGGGGAATCCGTGACCGAAGCGACCGTGGCCACCTGGTTCAAGAAGGTCGGCGATGCTGTCGCGCAGGATGAGATGCTGTGTGAGCTCGAAACCGACAAGGTCAGCGTCGAAGTCCCCAGCCCTGCCGCAGGCACATTGAGCGAAATCCTCGCCGCCGAAGGCAGCACCGTGGAGGCCAGCGCCAAACTCGCCGTTATCGCCTCAGGCTCCGGTGCCGCTGCTGCAGCCCCCGTTGCGGCACCCGCGCCCGCCGCTGCTGCCCCCGCCTCCGGTGGCAAAGACGTCGAAGACGCGCCTGCCGCCAAGAAAGCCATGGCCGAAGCGGGTCTTTCCGGCGATCAGGTCACCGGCTCCGGCCGTGATGGCCGGGTGATGAAAGAAGACGTCGCACGCGCCATCGCCGCAGGCGCCTCTGCTGCGCCCGCCACACCCGCAGCTGCTGCCGCGCCCCCCCGCGCCCCCTCTGCCGCCGACGATGCCTCCCGCGAAGAGCGCGTCCGCATGACGCGCCTGAAGCAAACCATGGCCCGCCGCCTCAAGGAAGCGCAGAACACCGCCGCGATCCTTACTACTTTCAACGAGGTCGACATGACCGAGGTGATGGCGATCCGGAATGCCTACAAGGCTGATTTTGAAAAGAAACACGGCGTGCGCATGGGCTTCATGTCCTTCTTCACCAAGGCCTGCTGCCATGCTTTGAAGGAAATCCCCGAGGTCAACGCAGAGATCGACGGCACGGATGTTATCTACAAGAACTACGTGCACATGGGCGTCGCCGCAGGCACGCCCACCGGCCTCGTGGTGCCTGTGATCCGCGACGTGGACAGCATGTCCTTTGCGGAGATCGAAAAAGGCATCAACGTGATGGGCCGCAAAGCCCGTGACGGCAAACTGACCATGGCCGACATGACCGGTGGTACCTTCACCATCTCCAACGGCGGCGTCTACGGCTCCCTGATGACCGCCCCGATCCTGAACCCACCGCAGTCGGGTATCCTCGGCATGGCGAAAATCCAGGACCGTCCGATGGCGATTGGTGGCGAAGTGGTCATCCGCCCGATGATGTATATCTCGCTCAGCTATGACCACCGGATCATCGACGGCAAGGGGGCTGTGACCTTCCTTGTGCGGGTGAAAGAGATGCTGGAAGATCCGCGGCGGTTGTTGATGGATTTGTAAACAGGACCGTCAAAGCCTCGATGCAAGACACCCCACCACCCCCATATGACTGGGATTCGGAAAAGGCACGCCAGAACCTTGAGAAGCATGGTGTTGCCTTTTCCATAGTCACCCAACTTGACTGGGCTGGCGCAATCGAGGCCGAAGACACGCGATACGACTACGGTGAGACACGAATGCAGGCTCTTGGAAAAATCGGCGACCGGTATCATGTTTTGGTATATGCTACGCGTGCGGATACGATCCGTATCATCTCCCTGCGCAAAGCGAACAAGAGAGAAACACCATGAAAGCCCGCCAAAAGCCACCTGCCGCTTTCGACGAAAACCCGCCCCTCGACGCGGATTTCTTCGCGCGTGCCAAACCCGCCGCACCGGGCGAAGTCGCGCGGCTCAAAGCCGCGCTCGAACGGATCATCGCAGCCCATGACGATGGCCGGCCGCTCGACAATGCCATCGCCAACGCCAAGACAACGCTGCACGCCGCCGAATGACCCCAGAACTCACCGCCCTCACCCTCGCCGCCCTCCTGCAAATCGTGCAATTCGCGGCCTATGCGATCCCTGCCAACCGCGACCTTGGCATGGGCTACACCATGTCCGCCCGCGACCGGGAACCCTCGCGCGAGATGTCCGAAACCACCGCCCGCCTGGGCCGCGCCTTTGCCAACCATTTCGAAAGCCTGGCCCTCTTCACCATCGCCGTGCTGGTCATCCAACTGTCAGGCCAAAACACGCCTTTCACCGCCGCTTGCGCCTGGACCTACCTTGCCGCGCGCGTCGCATACGTCCCCGCATATGCCCTTGGCCTGAAACCCTGGCGCTCCCTCATCTGGTTCGCCGGTTTCGGCTCCATCACCCTGATGCTGATCGCCGCCCTCACCTGAACCCTTCCAAATGGTCCCAAAAACCCGGGGGACGGCGCTTGCGCCGGGGGGCTGGCCCCCCTACCCTCATCTGCAACACGAAATACCGCCCAAGGAGTCTCCCCCATGTCCAGCTATGATGTCATCGTGATCGGCTCCGGCCCCGGCGGCTATGTCTGCGCCATTCGCTGCGCACAACTGGGCCTCAAGGTGGCCTGTGTTGAAGGCCGCGACACGCTGGGCGGCACATGCCTGAACGTGGGCTGCATCCCCTCCAAGGCGCTGCTGCACGCGTCCCACATGCTGCACGAGGCCGAACACAACTTTGCGGAGATGGGTCTCAAGGGCAAATCGCCTTCCGTCGACTGGCCGCAGATGCAGAAATACAAAACCTCTACCATCGACACCAACACCAAAGGCATCGAATTTCTGTTCAAAAAGAACAAGATCGACTGGCTCAAGGGCTGGGGCTCCATCCCGGAGGCCGGCAAGGTCAAAGTGGGCGATGAGCTGCATGAAGCGAAGAGCATCATCATCGCTTCCGGGTCAGAGCCTTCCAGCCTGCCGGGCGTTGAGGTGGACGAAAAAACCGTCGTGACCTCCACCGGCGCGCTGGAGCTGGGCAAGGTGCCGCGCTCCATGGCCGTCATTGGTGCCGGCGTGATCGGGCTGGAACTCGGCAGCGTCTACGCGCGGCTGGGGGCCGAAGTGACCGTGATTGAATGCCTCGACGCCATCACGCCCGGCATGGATCCGGAGGTGCAAAAGGTCTTCCAGCGGACGCTCAAGAAACAGGGTCTGAAGTTCGTCATGGGTGCCGCTGTCCAGGGCACGGAGGCGATGAAAACCAAAGCCAAGGTGACCTACAAACTGCGCAAGGACGACAGCGAGCATGTGCTTGATGCGGATGTTGTCCTCGTGGCCACGGGGCGCAAACCCTATACCGATGGGCTTGGCCTCGACACCTTGGGCATTGAGATGACCAAGCGCGGCCAGATCGCCGTCAACGCCCATTGGGAGACAAACGTCAAAGGCATCTACGCCATCGGTGATGTGATCGAAGGCCCGATGCTGGCCCACAAGGCCGAAGACGAAGGCATGGCCGCGGCGGAGGTGATCGCGGGCAAACATGGCCACGTGAACTATGGCGTGATCCCCGGCGTGATCTACACCCATCCGGAAGTCGCCAACGTGGGTGAAACCGAAGCGACACTCAAGGAAGCGGGCCGCGCCTACAAGGTCGGCAAATTCTCCTTCATGGGCAACGCGCGGGCGAAGGCCAATTTCGCGGGCGACGGCTTTGTGAAAATCCTCGCTGACAAGGAAACGGACCGCATTCTGGGGGCCCATATCATCGGCCCTGCGGCAGGTGATCTGATCCATGAGGTCTGCGTCGCGATGGAATTCGGTGCCTCCGCGCAGGATCTGGCGATGACCTGCCACGCGCATCCGACCTATTCCGAAGCCGTGCGGGAAGCCGCACTGGCCTGCGGGGATGGTCCTATTCACATGTAGGGTTGCCTCCGCCCTCTACGACACCGGGGCGAGCCAGGCTTTCAGGTAGCGGGCAAACCGCTCATCAAAGCGCTGCGTCTGATGCAATGCGCAGAATTGCAGCGCCATGGCCTGTACGGCAAAGGCCTGCACGCCCTCAGCCAGCAAGTCCGCGCTGACGTCCTTGCGGTAATCACCCAAGGGCATCCAGACAGTGACCAGCTCAATGTACCGTCCGAAAGTCATCGCAATCGGCCCGATCTCTGCCACCGCAGCAGCACCTGAGTATCGCAAGATCAGGTCGAAGACATATCGCTCACAGGTCACGAAACTGTGCAACGGGTGCAGCCGTGAGATGATCTGCTCCACGTCCGTAGGCCCCGCCCCTGCGGCGGCCTGATCCAGAAGCGCGTCCATCTCAGCCCCGATGAGGATCTCCATCAGGGCATCCTTGTCCCGGAAATGCGCAAAGAAGGTGCCCTTTGCCACACCTGCGCCCGCCACCACGTCTTCAACCCGCAGCGCCTCATACCCGGCTTCCTGAATGCGGGCCTTTGCCTGTGCAATCAGCTTGGCGCGGGTCTCCAGCGTGCGCTTTTGTTTTGGCTTGATCATGGGCGTCTTCTCCAATTAATTGACCGTGGTCAAATTATATATTGACCACGGTCACTTTATCCATCAATAAATGACCATAGTCAATTTAAGGAGAATCAACATGACTGCCAAGAAGATCTTTGTCCTCAACGGTCACCCCGGTGCCACCAGCCTGTCGCGGGCCTTTGCCGAACGGTATGAAACTGCTGCCACACGTGCAGGCCATGACGTCCGCGTCACGCATTTGTCTGACCTCGACTTCGATGATGACTTCGGCCAAGGCACCTACACGGACTTCAAACCGCTCGAACCTGCCCTTCAGAAGCTGATGGCGGATATCGCGTGGAGCGATCATCTGGTGCTGACAACACCAATGTGGTGGGGCGGGTTGCCTGCCCGGCTGAAAGGGTTGATCGACCGCGCTTTTGTGCCGGGTCTGGCCTTTGATCCCAGAACCCCAAAGCTGGGCGGCATGCCCTCACCGATGCTCACGGGGCGTTCCGCGCGGGTGATCCTGACGTCAGATACACCGGGCTGGATCATGCGGCTGTTGTATCGGCGGGCGCTGATCTGGCAGATGCGCGGCCAGATCCTCGGCTTTGTCGGTTTCAAACCGACGCGGTTCACCTATTTTGCCGGTGCAAGCCATCCCAAAGCCGGGCTTGTGGACCGCTGGATCAAAAAGGTCGAAAGGATCGGCGCTGCGGCCGCGTGAGCGTTGCTACCACATCGTCTTGGCGGCTCGCGGTCCCCAGTCCTGATCATAGGCCGCGCCGCCTTCCTCACCGCTGGTCATTTCGGCAAGGATCTCGCCCACCGTGGGCAAAGCGCCGCTTTCATCCACGCCCGCCCATGTGCCTGCGCGCATCAAGGCGCGGGCGCATTGGGTGTAGATCTCCGCAATCTCGATCACGATCACTGTTGCGGGCTGACGGCCCTTCTTTTCAAACCGGGCGCGCAGATCCGCGTCATCGGTCAGGAACGCGGTGCCATTCACCCGCACCACCGTGTTGGAACCCGGCACCATGAACATCAGCGACACCCGCCCGTCCGCCACAATGTTCCGCAGACTGTCCAGCCGGTTGTTGCCCCGCCAATCCGGCATCGCCAGCCTCGATGGGTCCAGTTCCAGCA
>Ga0160419_100233_pt1 | contig 39090 bp, 32 predicted proteins | sample CelAP2metagpilot_2_FD_108196 | JGI IMG/M metagenome (GOLD analysis project Ga0160419, IMG submission 108196) | Phycosphere-associated microbial communities from Cellana algal ponds in Kailua-Kona, Hawaii, USA - Cellana AP2-4-25 metagenome pilot ...
ACAACAACAACAACAACAACAACAACAACAACAACAACAACAACAACAACAACAACAACAACAACAACAACAACAACAACAACAGCAGCAGGAACAGGAACAGGAACCTCACCAGGTACCACAGCAGCAGGAACCAGGGCAATTGCTCGTGGCTCCCAAAGAGGAGATGGCAGGCGTGTTGGAGGAGTTGAGCTTGGAGGAAATAGAAGGCATGTTTCTCGGTGGGTCTGACTTTTCGACGCACGAGGTGTTCTAGAAGGTTGTGAAGAATTGACGACAGCCACCAAGTTAGAAAAAGACGCGAGAGGAAACGCTTTATCAATAATGAGAGGCACTTGTGAATAAATTGAAAGTAAGGATGAAAATGAAGAGAGGATTGATTCGCCTGATATAGGGGACTTATAAATATAATGCTCGGGCGTGGGGTGTGTGTAGACGCATGAAAGAGAATTAAATTACGGCCTGTGAGTCAACCAAAACCAATGTTGGCCATTGGGGAGGCGTAGGGCTAGTCAGGACCGCACAAAGCAGCCTAGTGTTTCAGCGTGGGCTGGGGGCGGGGAGGGTGAAAGAGACATTCCCGGCACACTCCCTAAGCACTCGAGAATGAAAGGTGCACAGAGGCGCCACACGTTGGGGAACGCAAATTCATGATCGTAAATGTGGTATGAAAGTTTTCTGCTCGATAGAAGAAAAGGGCAGAAGTCAAACGAAGTTAATCACAATTTGTTCCAGTGACCAACAGAATCTATTACTAAAGATAATTCTTCAGTTCTGATGTCCCACTTCTTTTGCACAAACTCTCAAATCGGGCACCTTTTTTATGAGGTCACTGGCGAGATCCCATCTCACACACAGCGACATCCTTACTTACCATGGACACTGCTTTACCATTTCAGCTCATTTTTCACTTTTGAACGCTTAATCAACAACGGCAATTGGAAGAAGGTGGAGGATATTGAGGGAGACGGTGAAACGATGTGGCTGATGACAATGCTGGCGAAAGCACCCCCACCAGCATTCGTGGAGGAGCTCCCTCTAGCGACGTTTCCCATCCGCCCCCGCCGAATCCGTCTGGCTCTTACCGAAATACGATCAATTCCCACCGCTGCTGTTGCTCGTACCCACGGCTCCAACCATCGCCACCATTGGCGGACCGGTGACAGAGGACGAGGACGCGGCTGCGGAGGAATGTCTCCCACCTGCCTTACTAACCCCGCTACCCCCGTCCCTCCCACTCCCATTCATACCGCTGCTGGTGCTCCTATGCGCCTTGGTCTGCCCACAGCGACTTCTACACCGACAGGGCCACCAGCTCCCATTCAAACCTCCATTCCCCCCGTTTCGTTTGAAACACGAACAGTCGTCCATGACCTGGTACGTCGCTAACTTGAAATCCTCCCTCACATCCATTGGCACACAACTTGTCCACAATGCCGCCCAAATCGAAGGTACCTCCCCCCCCCCCCCACCTCCACCACCACTTCGTAGATGCTGTTTCTGATGGTTGTGATGCGACGATCCACTTATGTGATAATACCCGCTCCCGCCCCCCCCCCTACGCAAGTCCCCTCCTCCACCACTTCCTCCCTTTAGTAACGCTATGCCATCCGCGCTCTTGCAAGCACTCCCCATAACCCCTCCACTGCTGCTCCCCTTCCCACCCACCCCTCCCCCGCTCCCCCCACTATGCTCACACCCAGTCTCATGATACCCCTGCTGTTGTTGGTGTTGTTGTTGTTGTTGCAACTGCTGCTGTTGTTGCTGCGGCTGCCTCAACTCCGTTGCCCAGGGCTCCTTCATGTAGGCCGGCTCGATTGGAGAGACAAAGTCAGAGACGGGAAAGGCAAAAGTAAATGCAATCGCAGCCATGAGCATTTCCGTACAGATCAACAGATCTTGCACTCCTTTGGCAACCATCTCGGCGGAATGACTATCGAGCTCGCCTATGGTCCCTTGATGAACCATCAAGCCAATCAAGAGGGATTGCCACCAAGAGGCAAAGACTACCGACTTAATCGAGAAGAATTTTCCGCAAGGGTTGATGGAAATGAGCTCCTTGTGGGTGGCGTGATAGAAAAGAATAAGGATGTACAATGCCCAGGTTTGAGAGATGCAATTCACGACGGTCACCCAGAAAAAACCCCTCCGAACGGAGTATTCTCCTTCTCCGTAAAGCCCGACGTATTCCAAGGCGAATGTCAAGATGAGGGTGACGAGACGGATGCCCAGGTACTGGAGCACACCCATCTTGCATCGATTGAGAAACTCGGCCCCCATCGACCAAGGGGAGAGGCAGCAGAAAGGCGCCATATGTCGTCCAAGTACGGCGGGCTTAGTCTGGAGCTTAAGGATGAGTTGCTCCTCGCTACCCATATAACTGATGAGGTATTGGACAAAGGCATAGATGACGTAGGATTCGTAGGCCTCTCGCACGCACTGTGTGTATAAACTCAAATTCTGGTAGCGGAGGGAAAACCAGGATTGAATTGCATAAAGAGGGACCATGGATACCATGCGGATGACGTGGGTCTGTTGCTTGGGTTCAACGAAGTTGGAGAGGTGCTGGAATATTTGGAAGAGGGAGATGGGCACTGTAGCAATGACGAAGGCTCCCCCTATCGTCCAAGCCATTTCGTGCTTGTCCGTGGAACTGGTTAGCACAAAATTAACCTGTTGCACGGCCAGGAGGATGAACCCCACGTAGGTCGAGATGATGACGAGGCGGTATAAGGTCTGTTGCAAGTTTAGCAAGCGAGGCGGCCGCCCATTGACCCACTTGTTGTGGGTATCGGCAACTTGACAACAAAAACAAGGCCGGCTCGCGCTCCCGTACCCTTCCTCCTCCATACTGTCCGTATCGCTGTCCTCGTCGCTTGCATCGTAGCCCGTCTCGACAAAGTCCCGCTTCATCATGGTGCTCTAGTGGAAACACGTTCCGTGGGCCGTAGCAAAGGATGCGGAGCAGGGATCCAACCCGCAGAGCCAAAAGAAGCTCCCACGGGGCGTGCGTGGCCAAGAAATATACTCCTTTTATGGACACATGTATGGACACATGATTTGGGGAATGGAGGGGTTGAGGGAATGATATAAGAAAGTGCAAGCAAGAAGTGCGGCATGGGCTGCTCAACAGCGAACACTTGCTGATTCAAACTCAGACGCTTGGCATGAGTCAATAACAGCCGCTTCAGCTACCCAAGTTCCCACGAGCTGGGCATGCTGTACCTGAGTGCACTGAGTAAGTTAGTGAATGAATTTTAAAGACGTACGGGCGACGGCATGCCCTATACTACATGCTTGTTGATGAGTGAGCCCAGCCGTTTCCGAGTTATCATATTTCTTCCATCCTTCCTTTCCTTTCCAACCCTAAAAGTAGACTTCGATAGACAGACACGCATGCACCCATCAAAACAAGAACAGATGCGACCACATTTCGAAACTTAAGGCTTAGCCACTGCCCGTGTCTACCTTACTAGAAGGATCAGATACTACCGATACGCCCCCCCGCTCCAACCCACCCGCAGCTAAAAATACTGCTCACTTCTTTCTTTTTTTCATTTCTTTTTATAACTCTGCTTATCTGCTTTACCGTTTTTTTTTCTTGCTACCTCCCCCCCGGCGTCCCCCTCCCCCTCCCCCTCCTCCACCTCCTCCCCGTTGCGAGGCCGAGCCTCCCTGCCCTCTCTGGCCTGCGACCTTCCGCGCCATGCGATCTGCAATGTCTTCAGCATCCGCGTTGTTGCCTGTACTGCTGGCCGTGACGGACCTGACAAGCACACCACCCTTGGGCTTGATGAGCTTCCCCTTGACCATGCCTTGGAGGCGGGATTCGAGAGCGAGGGCGTACTCGGGCTGTGAGGTTTGAGGGATGAGGGAGAGTCTCCGGGTGAGTGTGAATACTGCAGCCTGTGTGGGTACAAGGAAAGCCATCATTGATTAACTTAACTTCCGTCCTGCTTCCGCTGAAGTTGACCAGAAAAGGCAGACGGTCCCCCCCATCTTCAATTCCCTCCCTCTCTCCCTCCCACACCAGCCCCAACCCTCCTTCCCTCCTTCCCTCCCGCCATTCCTCCCCGCCCCCTCTCCAAAACTCACCTCATACCCCAACAAGGCATCCACAAAATCCTCCGGATTAAAGTCCCTCAAATCATTGATCCCCTCCCCCACGCCAATCAACTTGACCGGCACGCCCACATCTCGCACGATGGACACCACCACCCCTCCCCGTGCCGTTCCGTCCAGCTTAGTGATCACAAGCCCAGTGATTCCCACCTCGCGGTTCCAAACCTTGGCTTGATCAACTCCGTTTCTCCCCACTGCTCCGTCCAGGACCAAAAGCGTCTCCTGGGGCCCTCCGGGAATGCGATCCGCAATGGTTCGTTTGAGTTTTTTTAATTCTTCATTCAGTGCCACGTTGTTGGAAAGTCGCCCCGATGTGTCCACAATGAGCACGTCATAGTCGCCTTCAATGGCCTTGGTGATGGCATTGTCCAGGACCGGTGCGGGTTTCGTTTCACCCTCGCCGGGTTTGTGGATATCCACGCCCGCGCGCTCGGTCCACTCTTCGAGTTGGTCAACGGCCGCGGCGCGAAAGGTGTCACATGCAGCGACAAGCACAGACTGGTTCGCCTCCTGGGAGAGCCGGGAGGCAATCTTCCCAATGGTGGTCGTTTTGCCCATACCGTTCGCCCCAATGACGAAGAGGACTTTGGGGTAGTTCTGAGGGAGGAAAGGAGGGAGGGGGCGAGGGAGGAAAGGAGGGAGGGGAAGGACAAAGGGGGAAAGGAAAGTAGTCCCGTCAGTAATCTTCTCATCACTCCTGAAAAGGCTTTACAGGTCTCACCTCCTCCCTCCTGACATAGATGCGTCTTCACACCCTGGCTCCCTCCTTTCTACCCCATCCCTTTCTTCGGCTTACCTTCCCCTCCACCGCAGGCGCACTACCCAGCTGCAATGCCCTATCTTGTACAGACAAAGCTTCAATCAAACGCAAGCGCAACACTGACTTCACGTCATCCGGCTCGAGTTTTTCAGCCTTTGCCACAGCGCGCAAATCGTCGAGAATCTGCTCGGTGGTGGCTGCCCCAATATCCGCCATCATCAGTACCTCTTCCAGCTGGGGAAAGGGAGGGAGGGAGCAAGGGAGGGAGGGAGCAAGGGAGGAGTGGCCGAACGAGAATCTTAGATGACTTAATTGAGAGGAGTCATCGGGTCTATGCTGGAGCTCAGCGGCTCAATCGCCTCCTTCTTGCCTCTTCCGCCTCCCACCCTCCGCCCCAGCCTACCTTGTTCAACGTTTGAGTCAAGCCTATATCCTCACTTGCACCAAAAATGGAATCCAAATCCCCCATCAATCGTTGCCTGCTCTTCGCCAGGCCTTCTTGTAACTTGAGAAGATTCTCGGCATCGATTTCTTGGCGTTTTTTAACGTAAGATGCCGTGTCTGTCAGGGCCTCAGCGAATTTTCCTTCCTGTGGAGGAGAAAGGGAGGAATGAGGCGAAGAAGAGAGGGGAAGATGGATAAGAAGATATCCCCATGCAGACATGCAAACACAAAGATGAGGCATGCTAATTCAAGGGAAAAGGAACGAAGGAGCCATGCAAAGGAATGAAGTAAGGTTCCATATGTCACGTCCACATCACACACACTTACCGCTGTTTTAGTGGCAATATTTTGCACTTGCTGGATGCCTTCTTCTGCGCGCTTTCGAATGAAGTCAAATACCATCATATCCGCATGTCCTTGCCTTCGTGGCCTGGGACCCCCGCTACTGCTATCGTCGACGGTGTAGTAAGAGGGTCTGGAGGAGTTAGAGAGGAGAAAGTGAAAGTGAGCGGGTTTTCCGCGACAAACAGCTGCAGCCGCACATGCACACGTACCTGAGAGTGCATCTTCTCCCATCGTCTAAAAAGCTTGAGGTGGCCCCGAAGCTTGGGTTGACGAAGGCGGATATCAACAGGGGGAGGAGGCAAAGGGGGAGGAGGAGGCGACAGCACTGCAACATGATGAGATGATCTTGGCGACGGAGCTTGAGGCGGAGGCGCACGGGGGAGGATATTGACAGCACAACCACACCTGTGCGATGATGAGGAAGGGAGGGGACCCACAATGAGATGGGATACAGAGTGGTGATTACATGTACAACGCGTCCCACTCTGGGCCTGGATTTTGCGCGAGCCTTGTGCTCAGGTGCTCGCCGTTGTTGGCGGCGTCGGGTACAGGGCAGGCAGGGAGGTGGTGGCGTCACGGTGGGCCGTTGAGACTCCCAAAAAAAGAACAACAACGTTGAGAGAGGGCTAGACTCTCTGTGTCTAATCAAATCCCCTGTGTCTATATATATGTACATTGTCTACGCCCAACCTGCTCTTTATTATCTTTTCCTCCCCCTTGTTCATGGCTGACCAATTTACGCACAACGCACACACACTCCTACAGCTTCCACCTGCTTGCTGGGTTCGGCTGCACCCGCCTGCCCTCCTTTCCCCCGATAAGCCATGGCGCAGATGCTGTCCCCACGGCCAGGCGTAGAGTTGCAGGAGCACACTACCTTCAAGCCTATCGCACCCATCCACAAATTGGCGCAGTACAAGGTACTTTGGGTGGTGCTTGTAGGGGACTCGTTATCGCGGATCGCGGCTGACCGTGCCCTCTTTCCTTTACATACCCCCACACGACAAAACCAGGAGATGCACCGGCACAGTCTTGACAAACCCGACGAGTTCTGGCGGGAACAGGCTCACCAGTACCTCCAGGTAAGTAGAGACACTCCTTATTTGATGTGTGGGCTTGCAGGGTATGTGATCGCTTGTAAGAGTGAGTAGTCGTGCGCAAGCTGAGAGAGTCGCCTCCGCGAAGGTTTATAAAGTTCAGTGAATATTATTAGTTAAAATCTACAGGATGTGGGGAAAAAAAGAACGTGGGGGCGGGTATTGACACACTTAATCGCCCTCAGTCCCTCCCTCCCATTTTCGTCCAACCTCACAAATAGTGGTTTTCCGATTTTGACCGCGTCATGCAAGGTTCCTTCGAAGAAGGCGACGTGGCGTGGTTCCTGAACGGAAGGCTCAATGCATCTGTTTGCTGTATTGATCAGCACTTGCCTCACCGTCAGGATCAGACGGCAATTCTGTGGGAGGGGGACGAACCGGGAGATAGTCGGGCGATAACATACAAGGAGCTCTACCAGGAAGTGTGTCGCTTGGCTAATGCCATGAAGGCCTTGGGAGTGCGAAAAGGGGATGTGGTCATGTTGTATTTGCCCATGGTCCCGGAGGTGGTGTTTGCCATGCTGGCGTGTGCGAGGATTGGGGCGCCGCATTCGGTTGTTTTCGCGGGTTTCTCGGCGGAGGCTCTGAGGGATCGGATTAATGATGCGCATAGTAAGTGGATCATGACGACGGACGAAGGGAAGAGGGGGGGAAAGACCTTGCCATTGAAGTCGATCGTGGACAAGGCGTTGGAGGGGGCGCCGGGCGTGAGGCATTGCTTCATGTTTCAACGGACGGGGGCCACGGTCGGGTGGGTGGACGGGAGGGATGTGAAGATGGAGGAGGTGATGAGGCAGCAACGGCCTTATTGTCCGGCAGAGCCTATGGACAGTGAGGATCTGCTCTTTATTTTGTATACGAGCGGGTCGACGGGAAAGCCCAAGGGCGTGGCGCACACCACGGCGGGGTATTTGCTTTATGCGGCTATGACGCATAAAACAGTGTTTGATATCCAGGAGGGGGACGTGTATGCGTGCGTGGCGGACTGCGGGTGGATCACGGGGCATTCGTACATCGTGTATGGGCCACTTGTGAATGGCACGACGACGGTGTTGTTTGAGAGCATCCCAACGTACCCGAACCACTGCCGTTACTGGGACTTGATCCAACGGCACAAGGTCACACAGTTCTACACTGCTCCGACGGCTATACGTGCGTTAATGCGCTTCGGAACCGAGGACATTGCGAGTTTCGATCGCTCCTCCCTGCGGGTCCTGGGGAGTGTGGGCGAACCCATCAATCCGGAGGCTTGGAAGTGGTATTTTGAACATGTCGGGGAATCGCGGTGCACGATTGTCGATACGTGGTGGCAGACTGAAACGGGCGGGCATCTGGCTAGTCCCTTGCCGGGTGTCACGCCCATGAAACCAGGTTCGTGTACGTTGCCTTTTTTTGGGGTGGAGCTCGCCTTGGTAGACCCGGCGTCGGGGAAGGAGCTGTTGGGGAATGACGTGGAAGGGGTATTGTGCGTCAAGAGGCCTTGGCCGTCGGTGACGAGGACGGTCTTTGGCGACCATGAGAGGTATTTTACTGTGTATCTGAAGCCGTACAAAGGCTTTTATTTCACGGGGGATGGCGCCAGGAGGGACGCGGATGGGTATTACTGGATTACGGGACGAGTGGACGATGTGCTTAATACGTCGGGGCACAGGATTGGCACTGCGGAGGTGGAGAGTGCGTTGGTGGGTCACCACGCCGTGTCGGAGGCGGCTGTGGTGGGCTTTCCACACCCGGTGAAGGGGGAGGGGATTTGTTGCTTCGTGACAATGAGGGAGGGGGTGATGGAGAGCCCGGAGTTGGAGAAGGAATTGAAGCAGGCGGTGCGGGATGCAATTGGGGCATTTGCCACCCCGGATGTAATTTGCGGAACACCGTCTCTGCCCAAGACACGGAGTGGAAAGATCATGAGGAGGATTTTGAGGAAGATTGCGAGCGGGGAGAGTGATAGTTTGGGGGACATTTCGACCTTGGCCGACCCGAGTGTGGTGACTTACTTGATCACCGCGATTGCGTTAAAGGTGAAGAGGGCGTAGAGGGAGGGAGGGAGGGAGGGAATAAGTAAAAGGAAATTAACATCGCTTGGGGACGAAGGCAGAGATATCCAAGTCCGGGTATGTGACGCGTAAGAAATATCAATTATAGCGACAAGAAGAGCGAAGGGAGAACCCCCGAGGATGACAGCAACGACGACAAGAAGGAAAAGGCAGGGAGGGAGTCAGCAGGTGGATGATTTCTTTGATGAATCTGGATTTTACTTACTTCGGCCAAATAGCCAATATAAAACAAAGTTATGATGCGCATGGAAACCTGTGTTCGGAAGGATAGCAACAAACGTAAAAGGAATAAAACAATAGGAGATGGTATTCTTTTCGGTGCCTGACTTGGTGGCTTTTGAAAAAAGACTTTTCATTTTAGATTGTAATAAAAGACTTGTTTACATATATGCATAGTCGAAGTGATTAGGTCACCTCTCTTGCTGGTAAACAGAATCTTCTCTCAGCTCACCAAGCCTGAGTCAACGTCCCACGACACCGCACGTTCCGTGCCGCAATAAAATGCCATAGCATGGTGGTGCACGCCGCTCATGAACGGCAACTGCAACAATGAGAACCATATGAATGCTGTTCTCTCATTATTACTTTCTGCGCCTTGTACATTTCGGGGTCCGGGAAAAAGAGGCGTCTGGAAGCAAATGCGCTGCAGCAAGACCATGAGACGGGACGATATGAAAAGAGCAATTGAAACCTACGGTGAAGGAGGAGGAGAGATAAGTAGTAGTGATAGGGATAGCAGTGCATTGGAGAAAAATGACAGTAAGAAAGATAGTGGGAAAAGGCAAATATTCTACCACATCTCCATAAATTTTTCCCTGAGAGGCGAGTAAAACCAGACGACCATTTGACAAATTAAATTGATGCCTCTTTATCTACTTTAAGGGTATCAACTCGACGCAGAAACCTCATTCGTAATTTATCGTATTATTTATTGTCATAATTTCTGTCCTTATCTTTCCTTTTGATTTCGTTGTCATCGACGTCCTCTTTGTCACTTTTCACATTGTTGGTGTCGCTAAGTATACATGTGAAATAATTTTTATCCAAACGCTTTCGGATACCATCATCTTCACTTTTCTCCTCTTCATTCATCCTCATCATCACTCTCCCCTTCTATCGACCCTTCCGAGTCCCCTCTCGTCTGCGCCAGCAGAGCCAGGTCATCGTCCTCGTCCTCCATTCCTCCTCCTACCCCTTCCTCGCGCCCTTGCTCCTCCCCCAGGCTCATCAAAAACGCCAAATCATCGCTAATCTCTATAGCCGATTCCTCTTTCCCATCCCCCTCCTTTCCCTTATGAGTAGTAACCGCAGCAGATGCAGTACCACCACCGGCAAGCGCACCGGCCACTTCCTCTCCCCCTTCCTCCTCCTCTCCGTTTTTATCCCCGGAAGGTGAATGCGGTCCGACGTCATCAAATCGTCCCGTACAAACAGGCATAGGTTTTGAAAGATCAGGCACAGACATCATCGCTCCTTTATCCCCACTACTAGCTGGCTTCGCCTTACCCTTCATACTCCCATTTCCACCTCCCCCTCCTTCCTTTCCAACACGCTCGCTGTCCACTATCACTGTCGATTCTTTTCCTTTATTCATTCCGACTTTTGCTCGTGTTGGTCCATTTCCTGCTGCTAATAATGGTGGTGGCAATGCCGATGCTGCTGCTGCTCCTCCTCCACCTCCAACTCCTGCCTTCCTCGGCTCCCGCGTCAGTAGCTCTAAGGCCGCCAGCACGTCCATAGTCTCATCGTCCCACTCCGCCCGCCCGCCCGCCCTCCCTCCCTCCCTCCCTCCCTCCCTCCCCCGTCCCCCCACATGGGCTTGCGCTGCCTGTACAGTCTCTGCTTCCAGCAAGGCCAAGAGATCTTCCTCCACCCCGCCCTCCTTCCCTCCCTCTCGCTCCTTCTCATCCGCCTTTCTCGCAGTCGAAGCTGCCGGTTTTCGACAACGTTTGACTCCCATAGAGGAAGAGCTGCTGCTGTTTTTCGTCGTTGCCCCTTCCGCCGCCGCCGGTGCTGCTGCTGCAGCTGCTGCCATTGCACCTCGCCTTCGACCCCTTCCTCGATGCCGCCCTCCTCCTCCTCCTCCTCCTCCTCCTCCTCTTCTGCCAGAAGTGGACAGTCGTAAGGGGCTTGCAGCCTCGGCCGTCACCCCCTCCAGCTCCGCCAGCATATCATCAAAATTCCTCATCACATCCTCTGCATTATTCCCTCCTCCTCCTCCTCCACCACCACTACTTCCTATGTGTTTCGTCATACTTTTCCCTCCTCCTCCATCTTCATTCATTCCACTTACCTCCTCCTGCAGCAAGGCCGCCAAGTCGTCCATCGATTGATCTAAAGCTTCCAAAGACTCCATCGCTCTCTCTCTCCCTGTCTCTACCCTTCCTCTCCCGCTCCCTCTCCCTCTCCCTCCTGCTCCTGTAGCTGCTGCTACTCCTCGTCCTCGTCCTCGTCCTCGCCCTCGTCCCCTTCCTGCCGTCCGAGCCCCCCCCTCTTCTCCTTTCTTCCAATGACCCCTCGCTGCGGCCCTTTTTCTCGCTCCCGTCTGTGGAACACTCACAGCCATCGCTTTCTCAAACCGATCCACCCCATCCTCCTTCCCTTCCTCGCCTCTTCCCTCCTGCTCACCACCACCACCAGCGAGCAGAGCCTCAAGCTCGGCGACGGTCGCGTCCTCAGCCGCTGCCCGCTTACCCTTTTCTCCCCCCCCTTCCCCTCCTCCGCCTTGTTTGACCGCGCTCTTCCCTTTCCCCTTCGCTAACGCTGCGGCTGCTGCTCGCCCCCCCCTTTGCTTGCTGACCACGGGCGGCCCCCGGTTCTCCTCGTCCTCCTCTTCCTCCTCCTCCTCCTCCTCCTCCTCCAAACCCAGCTCATCAAGTGCCACCTTCCCTCCCTTTCTACCTCCCATCCACGCACTCACACCCACCGACGTAGGCTCTTCAACTCCGAACAGATCGTCCAAGTCATCCCCCTCTTCGTCTCCTTCCTCTTCTTCCTCCTTCTCCCCCTCCTCCTCCGCAACAGCCGCTCGAGAGGCCTTTTCCTCTTCACGTTTCTGCTGGATTTCAGCCAAAGCTTTCCGAAGCATGTCCAACTCCCGCGGCTGCACCTCCTCCCCTCCTTCACCATCGTCACCCGCCTTCGACCCCTTTTTCCATCTCCTCCTCCTTCTGTGTCCTCTGTCTTCCTCTCTATCGTCTTCGTCATCCGCCCCTGTTTCTTCTCCACTTTTTCCCGAGCTCTTCATCACGGCGGGCACCACGGGCACCTCATCAAGCAAATCAAGGGGAAGCACGAACTTGTCCGCCCCCCCCACCAACACCCTCCTCATCACCTCTTCCATCGCTCCCTCCATTATGCCCTTTGCCACCGCCTCTTCACCGGAAAGACCCTTCTTCCTCACCACCCCCACCCCTCCTCCTGCTGCTGCGGCAGCTGCTGCGGCTGCTGCTGCGGCTGCTTCTCTGTATCTCTTACACTCCTGTTGAAACTGACTCAAGCACAGCTCTTCAAACAGTCTCAACTCTGGTTCGATCGACAGACGTGGTTGCGCCTCTGCCCATGCCAAATACGTCGTCCGCCCAGCGCTCGTCGAAAAAGCGCCGTCGTAGGCCGCCAACATGAATGCCTCGTCTTTTAAGAGGGCATGGAATAGGTAGAGAGCGTCGTCACCCATCCCCGCCAGGTCGGCTGACGATAATATGACGCCAAGGTCCATGAGACGATTCCAGCTGGATGGACAGATACGGATACGTTCTCGTCGTGTTAGTGTTGCGCTTGCGTTTTCCCCATCGTCGTCGTCGTCGTTGTGGTGGCCGGTATTGAAGGCGGACGGAGAGGAAGAAGAGGACAAGGCGGCCTTTGGTTGAGTCTTGTACAGTGCATATAGCAAATAAAGCACTCCTATCTTCCATCCCAAGGAGTTAGGCAATTGGATGCGTCCGCCGGGGAGATACGCCGTGGGAGCTAGTAAGGCCAAGGCAGCCCCAAAGAGCGATTGGGTGTAAAGTCTCGTATCGGTCAGCTCGGGCGCGCAGTGGTGCACGATGCCCATGTCGACATGCCGCCAGGCGTTCTTAAAGGAGGCAAAACTGAGTTGGCCCGACGCGAGGAAGGTGGTGATGCATGTCTGCGGATTTAGGGGTGTGTGAGAGTGTGAGTGAAAGAGTACGGGGGAGGGGGGGAAGGTGGGAGGGAAGACTATCAAACTCACCGTGAAGTCAACCATGGCCGCGGGCGACAAGGTATCCTCCGTGCAGCCGCCAAAACGCACAGCGGGTGGGCGGTACGGCCTGAACATATTGAGAGGGAGAAGTGGTAATGGTACCTAGCGAGCGGTCTGTCTCGGATTGCTTGGATGCTCCCGTTGCATTCACGACGATGCCACTGCCGATGCTGCCCGCGACTCTTTCAGTTCCACCAGCATTCTGCCATTGTTGTCCTGTGGTAATTGTGCCGCGATGTTGATGGGTATGTGAGCTTCAGATGGCAAAAGCAAGGAGACGGGCCGAACGCTTCTACTCTATCGCGATTTGCATGTTCCGTCACTTTTCCTCACATTTCGATGCCCCAACCCCACATTAACACAGCACAAAAAATCTTTCAAATATGCCCGTGCAGCAGTACGACGGCAAGTCGCATCTTTAGTCATCTTTCAGCCAGACAATGTCAATTCGGTCCTCTCTTTCTCCCTCCCCCCCCTCCCCCCTTCCCTCATTTTCACTCTCCCCACCCCACGCACACACACGACACAGCTCTCCTACAGTTATGACGGAGGAGCAGCAGCCGGACTTTTGTCTGGGCCAGCGCGTGGTGGATGACGAAGGAAACCGGGGTACGGTGCGGTACCTTGGCCCTGTGGCCTCTGCCAAGGATCCAACCGCGGCTTGGGTGGGGGTGGAATGGGACGACTCTACTCGAGGCAAGCACGACGGGAGCGTGGTGACGGCCGCGGGGGAGATTGTCAGACACTTTACATGTGTCAAGCCAGGATTGACGAGCGCGTCGTTCCTGAAGCCGAATAAGCTGAATAGGGGGACAAGTTTCATGGCGGTGTTGCATCGTCGGTACGTCGGTCCGGATGCCCCTCTGGAAGCACCAAATCAGGTGTTCGAAGGGGCCTATGCAAACACCTCTAAAGGAGGACAGAAGGCGATTGAATTTCTTGGAGAGAAAAAGATTAGGGCCAGGCAACAGATCGGGACATTGACCAAAGTGTCCATGAGGGGGGAGCATGTCGCGTGGGCGGGGGAGGAAGAGGTGCAGGAGGCATCTCACCTAGTCGAAGTGGATGTCCAAGGTAATTTGTGGTCAGATTGGGAAGAGTTGGGGAAACTCGCTCGACAACTGCCACGCTTGGAGATATTGCATTTGAATAGTAATCTGATGCGCCCGTTACAAGCGCCGGTCGAGGAGGGGGAGAGTCTGAGAAGGTCGTTCTTGGGTTTGAGAGTGTTAGTGTTGAATAACTGTGGGTTGAGTGGGTGGAAAACGGTGATGCACTTGGAAGAGTGTCTGCCGTGTTTGGAGGAGGTGGGTCTGGCAAGGAATGAGGGGTTGGGTGGGGAAAAGGGGGGAAGGGAGAAGATGAAGGAGGCGATTGAGGCACGGAGAGAACGGACGGAGGGAGGAGGGGGATTGCATGCGTTGTTTCATAAGTTGAAGAGTTTGGATTTGTCAGGGACTGGATTGGGGGACTGGAGGGAGGAGGTAGCATTATTTATGGGCCTGCCGGAGTTGAGAATTCTCAGTTTGAATGAGAATGAGATTGAGGGGGTGGGGTCGGGCGAAGAAGGAGGAGGAGGAGGAGGAGCAGCAGCAGCAACAACAGCAACATCCTCTCCCTACGGCTTCAAAAATCTCCAAGCCATCCACCTTAGCTACAACCGTATCTCCTCCTGGTCCTCCATCGATGCCCTCACCCACTTTCCCTCCCTGACATCCTTGCGTTTCGCTTCGAACCCTCTCACCAGAGGGATGGGACAAGGTGAAGCCCGCCAGCTCCTGATCGCACGCGTTCCCACACTGACGAGAGTCAATGGAGCGGAGATCTCAGTGAAAGAAAGAATCGACGCAGAAAGGAGCTACATTAGGAGAGTTAACAGGGAGTTGAATCGAGTGGAGGGAGAGAAAGGAGGAGGGAGTGAGGGAGGGAGGGAGGGAGGGAGGGAGGGAAGAGTGGCTACAAACTTGACACAGACGAAAGCAGCATATTTGAAAAAAGAGCACCCGCGATGGTTATCACTGGTGCAACAACACGGTGAAATTGCGAGTTGGGCAGTGGGAGGGGAGGGCGGAGGGGCAGGGGTAGGAACAGGGACATTGGCAAAGGGGATGATGTTGGTAACGTTAGTGAGCATGGCGTCGGGGTCCATGACCTTGCCTCCGGTGGAGAAAAAAATCCCGGGGACTCTAACGGTCGGGCAGTTGAAGTTACTGTTTAGTAAGTTGTTCAAGTTGGAAATGGGGTTGCAGGTGTTGTACTACAAGAGCGATGCGAGGGCCCCCCCCAGCGTGCTGGATGAGGACGAGGAGAGCTTGGGGTATTTCGGCTTGACAAGTGGAAGTGTGATTTATATGAATGAACGGGACTTGAGGCAGGAGGCGAGGGAGGATGAAAGCCGCAGGGAGGCGGAGAGGGAGAGGATGGAGGCACAGTTGGAGCAGGTGGAAAGATTAGACCGATTGAAACGGGCACAGATTGGCTTGGAGAAGCAGGGCGCAGCGGCTCGTTAGGGGAGGAGGGAGGGGAGGGATGGAAGAGCAGTTGTAAATTAGGTGGGGATAAAGAAGGAGGATGCAATTATAACAAGGAAGCTCAAGGAAGCTAGGACAATTAATAGAAGCACTTTTTGGGTCCCTTAATTTTCTCTTTGTTTAATTTTGCCTGCAGGCGTTATTTCACGTCGGCTGCCGGGATAGGAATCGCAGCGACGGGCAGACCGAGATGTCGCCTCGTCTCGTCCGTCATAGCCCGGCCAGTGAATGACTCGTGGCCTTCCTGTAGATGTGCGGGTCGCTGACCTATGCTGCGTTTATCCCGTCGGATATTTTTTTGTTTGGAGCGTTTTTTGGTCCGCTTCTGTCTACGGGGTTCACTAGCCTCCTCCTGTCCACCTGGGTGCTGCTCTTCCTGCGGCTTCGGCTTCTGGAAAAGAGACTCACTTGCTGTGGACCTGGCCTCAATGGTGTGAATACGGTTTGATGGAGGAGCAGGTGCAGATGCTTGCCCTGCTGTATCCTGTCCTTCGGCATTACTGACGATGCCCTTCTTTTTCTTTTTCCGCCTCTTCTTTTTGGGATCCTCAGTCTGTACGCCGGCGATGGTACTACCTAAGGGTGGCTTTGTAGAGGCAACAAATATACGGGCCTTCGAGTCTGCGAGCTCACCGTCGTCGTCCTCATCGTCCTCCTCTTTCTGCTGCCGTTTGGTGGCGGCCGCATCGTCCTCCTCCTGCTCTCGTTGCCGCTTGGATTTCTTGCCCTTGCCCAGCAGCAGCTTCTGGAGCGTGCCAACTGATCCCTCTACCTTTGCCTCCTTGTCTTTTGTCTTTTTGGCCTCAAGACCTAACCCTGCCCGCTTGTGGCGCCAGTTGGACGCGGGCGCGGGCATTTTGCTGCTTTCCTCCTGAGCCTCGTGCTGAGTATCCTTGCTGGATGTGGGTTGCTCCAGCCATTGAGAGACAGCACTGAACGCCCTTGTGTTGAAGACAAGGGACTCTGCCATAGCTATAACGAGATGGTGATGGTGAGTGTGAGTCGTGAGTACGTGCTTTGTGCTCGAGAGAGATAGAGTGGTAGGTGGATGGGAGAGGGCTGGGGCAGCAAATAGTGCTTAATGGTGGGGCCTGATCCCCCTAAGTTTCGTTGTTGTTGTTCTTACCATTTTTATTTTTTTTTAATTTTTTCTACACTCCTATTTAGTTCTTTTTTTCTGCCGTCCCTACACTCCTGTGAAACTATCGCATGCAACCTGAAGTCCTCTCGGACTTGCATACGAGGGGGAACCTTCCAACAATAAATTGTTGCATATTCACCCCTTATTTTTGTCCGAGTTTTATAGCGACTTTGATAGGATTTTTGATCAGGCAAAGTCCCCGGCTATTAGGCATTAATTAGGCAGTCTCAGTCACGTAGGCCACAACCCCTGTCAAGAGAGAGTGAGGATGATTTGTTCGACTATCGCCAGTCCAGCTGAACAGTGCAAATCAGAACAAAAAGCAACAGCTTATTCGGGAGCAAAGGTGAATACAGCTCGAATTTCATCTTTTTCATTTTACTCGCCCTCCTATTGTTTCTCTGCTGCTCCCTGTACAATTCCCTCACATTTCCTTATCCTCTTTGCCTACTCATGCTTTCAGTCATCTGAATCGGAAAAGTTAACATACGATTTTGGCCTTCCTCAAGCGCTGCACGTCATCAACCGTGTACCCCAGGCACTCCTGCAGCACCTCTTCAGTGTGTTGGCCCAGCAAAGGCGGCGCCCGGCGGATGGAAGGCTTAGTGCTAGAATATTTGACAGGCAAGCCGGCAAGGGGCAGCTCACCGATGGTAGGGTGCGGTACCTTTACCACCATTTTGCGATGTTGGGCTTGGGCGTCCTGAAAGGCTTCGCCTATATTGCGGAGCGGTCCATAAGGCAGGCCGCCCATTGCCTAGCGTGATGATAATTATGATGTTGGAGATGAAAGCAAAATTGTATGTGAGGACAGAAAGAGGAGGGGGCGGATGGAAATATGGTGATGCCGGTGATCAAGAGATGGAAAATGAAAGGAGAAAGGAATATCTACCCTTTCACCCTTCCAGTCGTGGGCGTACCTTAAATATGGCATCAAGCTCCACGCGTGTCTTGGTGCTAAAAAAAGTCTGCAACAGATTGATGAGAATCTTGCGATGCTCAGTGCGGTCCTTGTTGGTGCGAAAACGAGGGTCTTGACTGAGCTCGGGCATTCCAACAGCCACGGCCAGCTTTTCAAACTGAAAAAGGGCGAGATGGAGGAAAAGAAGTAAGTGTAGGAAACCGTATACATATCCTCCTCTTTCCTAGCTGTTGCCCCCCGTCTGACCTGTTTGTCGTTGCCTGCGCCTATCATGTACTTCCCGTCTTTACATTTGAACGCCTGATATGGCACGATGCTCTCATGGGCCGTGCCCCTGCGGAGAAATAGATCGCATTTATAATCGTGCATGCTAAATATTATAGAATAGTCCATTTTAAATCTGTCCCTGTATCTCTGGCCCCTCCAGCGACCATCCACTCACGCATTTACCACGTCTTTCTCACCATCTCTTCGCCTCCGTCGTAGCCCCCAATAACCAGTTCTGTCCAATGTTGACCAAACACGCCAACTGCGTCTCCATCAACGAGCAATCAATCTTTTGTCCTCTTCCTGTCTGATGCCGGCCGTGAAGGGCAGCCAGGATGGCTCCGTGTGCGAAGAGACCCGTGGCCAGATCCACCATCGCCACGCCTGCATGTTTGTGTAGATTGTGATAGAAGAGGCGAGAAGGGAAGGAGTGAGTCTTTTGGGGTAGGTTTCGCGTTTAAAATGAGAAGAGAAATAACCCCCTACCCTACGTACACACCTGTCTTGGCAGGCTCACCACCCTCGTCCGACGGCGAGCCCGTGATACTCATCAATCCATACATTCCCTGCATAATCACGTCATACCCTGGACGTTGTGCCGCAATTCCGTCACTGCCAAATCCGGTTATGCTGCAATAGATAAGACGCGGATTCAGCTCACTCAGGACATCATAGCCCAACCCAGCTTTCTCCAATTTCCCCGGCAAGAAGTTCTCGATTAGCACATCTGATTCCGACGCCAGTCGCCGCACAATCTCCAAGCCCTCGGATTGCTTGAAATCCACGCCGACGCTTCGTTTGTTCCGGTTTACGCTCAAGAAGTACGCACTCTCTCCTCCCACAAAAGGCGGCCCCCAAGCCCGGGTGTCGTCCCCACGCTGCGGATGCTCGATCTTAATTACATCCGCGCCCAAATCGCCCAACGCCATGGTCGCAAAGGGGCCTGCCAGCACGCGCGTCAAGTCTAAAACCCGCAGGCCTTGCAGGGGGCCAGGAGTGGGGCTAGTAGTAGATAGGGGTTGGGACCGCTGGGGCAGGGGAGGAGGTTGTCTTGGAGCTGTACGGCACGCCGCCGTTCCGCGCAGCAGCACTGCGAGGCCATAACCTTGTTTCCGCTTCATGTGTGTGCGACTATGCGCAGTGTATTTGTATGAAGAGACATGGTATGTTATGTGCGCGGTCGGAATGGAAATCGCTCGCGGCAACTTTTGGGCGAGGCAAGAAGCATGCGCGGGGATGAGCTAGAACATCATGATCGCTGTCTCACGACACCTTTACCCCCCCCTTCTACACCCTACGCACAGAGTGGTCGTGCCTCCCAGACCTCAGAATAAAATGCCTGCGGGGCCCAAACCGATTGCGCCCCGGGACGATGGCCTGGAGCATTATTACGACGTGGTGATTATCGGGACGGGCTTGGTCGAGGCCATGCTGGCTGCTGCCTTGACCAAGGTGGGGAAAAGCGTATTGCACTACGAGAAGCACGATTACTACGGAGGAGAGGACTGGCCTTCCTTTCGCTTGGACGATTTGCGGACTTGGGCCGAGGCACATTGTCATCAGGGCCAACGGACTGGCACTAGTGCCGCTGCACCGGCAGAGCTCCGCCCCACTCCACCCGTACTGCAACGACAATGGCCCTCGATTCGATGGCGCACAGCAGGCGGGATAGATCAAGAGGCCATAGAGGAGGATGGGGGAAAGGAAGATAAGAGGGAAGAGAAGGAGGAAGAGAATGAGGAAGAAGAGGCGGGGGAAGAGGAGGAGGGAGAGGAGGGAGAGGAGGAGGAGGAGGAGGATAAGAAGGAGAAGAGACAGAAGACAAAGAAGAAGAAGAAGAAGAAGAAGAAGGGGAAGAACAAGGAGAAAGAGAAAGAGGAGGACATATCACATGTAGGAGCGGGAAAAAATAAGCCAGCTGACGCGATCAATCCCGAAGCCCCTGCTCATAGCTGGGTCGTGCCCCTTCCTCAGACAGCACTTACCAGCATTCGTGTGCTGCAAACATTCGAAAGGCCAGGTACGGCACCGGTTGTACAGCCAGAGCAACCGCCATCACGGGTAACAGAAAATGTACCCGCAATAGCAGCCAAGGGCGGAGTAGACCAAGACGCAGACACTTCGCCACGCTCCGCTCCTCCCTCACCATCACAACCGGCTATCAAAACAACAAATCAAGAAGCCACGTCTGTATGGGATATACCCGCTTTGCTGGCTAAGTCCCGCGAGTTCAACATTGACTTAAGCCCTGTAGTGCTCATGGCGGGCAGCGATATGTTGGGCCCCCTCCTCTCGTCAGGCGTTGCCAACTACCTCGAGTTCCGACCCTTCCAAGCATTTTACATCGCCTCGCGTTCCCTCGTTTCCCCCTCCTGTAGCAACAATAGCAACATAAACAGTAGTAGCAGCAGCATCACGCCCCCTTCCGAGTCGTCGTTTGCTTCCTCCTCCTCTTCTTCCGGCTGCAGCACCGCAATCCCCAACCCTCCTCCATCTCTCGCCTTCCACCAAGTCCCTTGCTCCAAACCCGACGTCTTTGCCACACACCTCCTTCCTGCCAAGGAAAAAAGGCAACTCATGAAGTTCCTTCAGCTCGTCGCGGACTGGGGGTTTCGTTCCCAGAGCGGTAAAACGCCCCAACTGAGAAATGAAGTGGAGTTAGGACAAGGGCGATCGTTGCAGCGACCCCAGAATAAAGCCAAGGTGGATATGGAAGGAATTGACAATTTTTTAGACAGACCTTTTAAGGAGTTTTTGAATTTTCAAAGAATGGAGGGTCATTTGCAGTGGGTGGTTATACATGCATTGGCGTTGTTGGTGGTAGATTCGGAGGGGAAGGGCGGGACGGAGGGAGGGGAGTTGATGGCAACAACGGAGGAGGGGCTCAAGAGGGTGTGGGGTCATCTGCAAGGCTTGGGACGATATGGGAAGACGGCGTTTTTATGGCCTTTATTTGGAGGGGGGGACGTGACGCAGGCGTTTTGCCGGACTGCTTCTGTGTGGGGAGCGACGTATTTATTGCGGGAGCAGCCGGCGGGGGTAGTGCTCCACCCGACGACGGGGAACTGCTTGGGGGTGATGGACAGAAAAGGAGGGGCGGTGGCATGTGAGTATGTGGTTTTTGGGGTGGGAAATGTGCCGGAGGGATGGAGATTGGAGGGAGGGAGGGATAGCAGGAAGGTGAGGTCGGTGGTCCGACGGATTGTGTTGTTGGACCGCCCCCCGGCTGGTTTGTTGGTAGGGAAGGAAGCGATAGGAGGAGCAGCGGGAGCAGTGGCCAGCGACAGCAGCATCAACAGTGACAGTAGCAGCACGGCAAAGCACTGTGGCGGCGTTATACCGCCGGGAAATCTGGCGGAATATCTGGCAGCAACAGGCGCGTTGCCCTCCTCTCACCCACACCCCACTGTCCATTTTTACTGCGTCGACCCTGCCGCCCGCTGTGCCCCTCAGGGGATTTACATTCTGTATCTTTCCACCATCACATGCAAATGCCGCGACAGCACCATCAGCGGTAGCACCGATGCCGCTGTAGAGCTTCTGGCGGCCGCAACCCATGCGCTTGTAGGGAGCCCGGAGGATAATGTGCTTTGGGCCGTGACGTACGAGCTTCCTTTAGAACCAATCATCCCCAGCCCGGGTGAAGAAGAAATTGTTCAAAACGCGTCGTTCTCATCATCTTCTTTCTTCACCGCGCCTCCCCTGCCCAAAAAGAACGCCCTCTTCATCCACCGGGACGCTTCCGAGTTCTATCTCCACTCCCCCCTCACGCAAGCCCAAACGCTTTTCGGGAAAATCTGCCCAGGCGAAGAATTCTTACCCTCGGAAGTCCCAGAGGGTGTGTTGCATTTTGCTTTTTTACCGTCTCACCAAGAGGAAGATCAGGAACAGGCAATTTTGGAGAAAGCAATGGCAAGGGCGATTTTCGCTGACAGAAGTGCAGGTAGTGGGGAGAGTGAGGTAGAGAGGGAAGAGAGAGGAAAGTGAGGAGAACTGGATTTAAGCACTGAATCAAAGCAAAAGCATCTTGTCAAAGTACTGAGTCAAAGCAAAGCAGGAAACGACAGATAAAGTAATTTGAAATGCTATGATTTTGACGCTCGGAGGCGAAGTTTGCCCGTATGTAATTCAAGCGTTGTCTCGCCCCGAAAATTTTCACTCTCTTCTTCCCTTACAGACACACGTCTTCCATAATTTGCGTGTAAGCATGAACTAAAAGAAAACTAGGAAACACTAGAGGTACAGCTCCTCTCTGCTTCAGCTATTCCTTGATTCAAACGCGTACACACAGACACACATTACCTCCATCGTTTTTCGTGCCATTCTTCCTTTATACTTTTGGTTATCCCATGATCCCTGACGGTGGCATGCACCAACGTCTTGCTGTGGTATGTCTTATCGTGATTGTGGTTCACGGTCTTTTTGTAATCGACTCCCGTTGCGTTTATAATCTTATTGCTATCTAATAATGGCAGCTGCATGCCCCTCCGTGCCTCTGTGGTATGTCCCGTCATTATTGTGTCCCAGTGAAATTGCATGTATAGAGAGTATCCCATACATTGTTGTGACCCATGCCCTTTGCGCCAAAGACCATCTTTCAACATACTCGCGTGCTCTCAGCGCCTTTCTTGTTTTCGGCGAGTATCCATTTCTCCTGCTCTCCTCTCATCGTCTCGACCATGTTTACCTGTCGCATGTATTGTTATTCTTTTTATCTCCCCTCTCTCACATTCACTTGTTTGACCTAGCATCCCTTGTTATCACCCGCGGAATTCAAGTAGATTTCAAAGCACGCTCACAATCGAAATATTTAGGATTTCCCAGAAAAAAAACGGATCGAAGACAGAATCGATCCACACATACATATACCGACAGAAAGATAGGAGGACAATACAGTTATACTAGAGGAAGAAAATGACAAGTTTCATCTCGCCTTGACTCTCTCGTCCTCCTCCCATCCCCTCTCTCTGCTGCCGCTTTACAGCTTGGTCGGGTTCTCCTGCAGCCGCTGTAAATTCTCTAACCGCTGGGTATCAGGACTCTTAAAATCCCCTCCCATCACACTCCCTGACGAATAGAAAGCGTTCGTCAAGCCGGTCTGGGTAAGGTAATCTACTATGCAATTCGACCAGATTCGCCCCTTCGCGCTCTCATTGCTATCCCCGAACTCACTCACCACCACGGCCGACCCCTGAGTCGTCTTCAAAAACCCAAAATGATCGCTCCAGACCTGCCACATGCATTGCGGGAAGTCCCCTCGGTTAAAATACTCTTGATTAAACGCCGAGGGCCCAAACGCCCGTGTGGCATATACCACCCTTTCACTCCCATCCCCCTGCAGCCGAATCGGGTGCTTCGTCACTCCCTGCAAATTCCCACCATACCACGCAGGAAAAATAGTTTTATTGTCTGCATCCACATTCGCCACATTTTGAACGCCCTCTACCAAAAACAGCCCGTGATACCCAGGCACATTAGCGATGATAAAATTTGCAATCTGCTCCGCCGCTTTATTCCAATCCTGGCTCGGGTTCGAATCCCCCCAGCAAGCACACCCATGCGGAGACCCCTTAATATTCACACCCATCACCCTCGGGACCTTATTCAAGAGGCAGACCCAGGCAGTCTGCACGTCTTCCACCGAATGCCGGCCATCATACCACAAATCAGGCGTCGGCTGGGTCTCGTCAATCCTCCCCATCTCCAACACCGTGTGAATCCCACGTTGACGCGCCATCTCCACCACCTTGGCCAGTACGTCTCCCGCCGACAGCCCCGCAAGATCCGCATCATCCGGCGCCTTGCGAGGCGCCCCGTCCATGTCCAACGCCATAGTGGTCGAGACTGGAATCTTGATCCCATTAAACCCGTAGCTTGCCAACAGGTCAAGATAAGCCGCCCCCGTTGTTGAGTCAAGACCGTTTAACATGCGTGCTTCCGTTTCGAGCCCCGTCCAGTTCACCCCCTTCAAGCGAAATGTCTGACCATTGGCCAACAGTTGCCCATCAGTCGACTTCCAGGCGATCGCAGCCGCGCCCGAAGGGGAGCCTGACACGGTGGTGCCTGTCGCTGCCTCGTGAGCCGCTACTTCCGAAGATTTATCTGCATGTACAGGAGCGGTGGTCTCACCCATAGCAAAGCTTGCGGTCTCCCCCTCGTTCCTCAGCACCTCCCGCACTGGGCCACTAGGCCCGTCCTGGTAAAATATCTTGAGCTGCTTGGGCTTTTGGGGAGCCGGGTCCCTCTTCATCGTGTTATTATCGACCTTGACTGCTACTTTCTCGTTGTTTTCGGCCGCGGCCGCATCACGCACCAGCGCTGTGACATCAATACATTTCTCCGCATCATCCAACACGCCGTACTTGGCCTCAAGAATCATCAACGTCCCCTGGGGAGGCGCCTTGCCAGCCAGCTCCAAGGCAGCGCCCTCCTCCGTCACCACCTCTTCTACAGCCCCGCCCTCCGCGACAGAGTAGGTGACTTTTAAAACCTTAACCACACCCTCCGCAGGATCAATGTTACCGAATGTTTTGGCGTTCACATCCACGCGGAGCTTGCCCCCGGCGTTGGTGTCGATGATGGCGCCGGCAAGCTGCGCTGTCACATCCAGGGACTTGGTGGCGTCCTCGGGGTGGCCGTAAGTGGCGGAAATAACCTTAAGAACCATGGTCGTTCGAGAGATGTAGTGGCTAATTTAAATGCTGTGGTGCTTGCGAAGTCACGGTAAATATTTGTCAGGGGTACAGAGAAAAGGTTGAATGTTCTAAAAAATCCCGAAAAGCCGTGCGCATCGGTTGGCACCGTGCGACAGCCACACAGCACATGTACTCTTCAGGGCCTACATGTACGTAAAAGACATATTTCGGCAGGTATATCGTGAAGGAGCCGGCTTGGTGATGCGTGCGACATGTGCGTAGGTATAACAAACAGAAGTGTAAGATGCGAAAAAAACAAAGATGCGTGCCTTTGCGTTAACCGGGAGAGGGCCTCATCCGAGGCCTTGGCCGAGATGGTTTCGGCATGTCGGTTGCTGCCTAAACGTAAGCGTTTCGCTCAACAACTTCTTAGCTTACCCAACTCTCTACTAAGCGCCCTGACTCTTATCCCTACCCCACTCATGCTTACACAGGGGATGCCGCGGCTTGGCTCCTTGTTGTCCTCCTCCTCATCCTGTTTACTTCTTCTACTCCTTATCATGCGGCCCAGCACGGCCAGAGGCGTCATTTTCCAGGCATTTACATCCACACCGACACCTACAATCCGTACTTTGAGCATCTCGGCCGATGCCCACCGCGTGGCAGATTTGCTGAGCGATTGCAAGCACGTTGTGGCGATTACCGGCGCTGGAATCAGCACCGAGAGCGGCATTCCGGGTGAGTGAGAGCGGGTACGAACCCGAGATGAATGAGTGAAAGGAAGTGTTCTACCCCCACCCCATCCCCTACCATCACAACTACCAACATCAACAAAATGCAGAGTTGTAAATCGCAGCTAACATATCATTCAATCTCCCTCCCTTTTCTTATCTTCGTCTCACCTTCTCCACCCCCACAAGATTACCGCTCTCCCACTGGTTCCTTCTCGCGCGGGTTCAAGCCGATGGTTCACGACGAGTTCATCAACCATCAATTGAAACGCTCTCGGTACTGGGCACGTTCTATGTTAGGCTATCACCGCTTTTCGGAGGCCAAGCCGAATGAGGGCCATCGGGCGTTGGCATCTTTGGAGAAGGACTTGGGGATGCTCGGCTTGTTGATCAGCCAGAATGTAGATGTAAGTATTTCCTTGTCTTTTGGGGGGAACAATCGCATTTGTATCATTCAATGAGAAGGAATTAGGGAGGGCAGGGAGAAACAATTTCTCTCTCTATCTTTCTCTCTCTTCGCTGCCTGACCATCCGACTCTCATCACTTCTTTCCTTTTGTCGCCTTTCCCATTTCCCCCCATCCAACAGGGCCTGCACCAAAAAGCCGGCTCCGAACGCGTACTCGACCTCCACGGACGCAACGACCGCATCGTGTGCTTAGGGTGTGGGCATGAAACACATCGCCGTTCCTTTCAAGCCGCCCTTGAGGAAGAAAACAGGCAGTGGGTGTCGACCTACGTCCCGTCCTCCCCTGCCGCCTTACAAATGTTTTCCGACGGCGACGTCGAGTTGGAAAATGTGGCTTTTGAAGATTTCGTGGTCCCGGCATGTAAGCATTGTGGGGGGGTGCTAAAGCCAGCGGTTGTTTTTTATGGTGACGTCGTTCCCACCCCTGTGGTGGAGGAGGCGTTCGAGGCCATAGCGGCGGCGGACGCAGTGCTGGTGGCAGGGACAAGCCTCATGGTTTATAGCAGTTGGAGATTTGTCTCAGATGCATCGAAGAGGGGGAAAAAAATCGTCATTGTCAATCAGGGGGGAACGAGAGCGGAGAAAGAGGGTATAGAGCATGTGAAGGTGGAGGGGGCATGTGGGGAGGTGCTGGGGGGGGCAGTACATTTGTTGAAGAAACGGAGGGAGGGAAGGAGGGAGGGGTGGTAGCAGTAGCAGGCAGAGATTGTGTCCGTGCCCGGCGACACTTCGGAGAGAGGACGATATTATGGGATAAAAATAGGGAGGGCAAGATAGTGGCGGCCTGGTTCGATCCTCACACCCTAACCGCTTTGAGACGGTTTGGATCAAGTGAGCATGACACGGTGGGTGTTGGTCGATTAGAGTTATAAAATTGGTACAGGTTAAGGCCTGTGTCCCCTCTCCTTGAAGGAGCCATTCATAACATCTTGTCGGTGTCTCCACCCATGTCGCCGCCACCACAATTTCTATTGCTCTGCTTGCATCGTCGCGTGCTTCTGCACTTCCGTGTGGCCCTATTTGTATGTACCTCCAAACGGGCGACCAACCGCCGGTTTGGGTCAATTTAAAAAATGAACACAAATGAAACGAAAGAACACGGGAAAGTAATGCGGCAGACAGACGACATTTTTTGCATCATCATTGCCCCCCCCCTACCGAATTCGCATATCGCAATCCTCTCCCATATTTCTTCGTTCCTTAAGCCGTATTCGCCTCCTTCCCCCGCTTCCCTCCACCCCAAAAGTGGTTCTGGACAAACCCCACGACGTCAAACAGCGTGTGCACCATCACCGGCACCCACAAGTTCGCGTACCTTATCTGCAGAGAACCCAAATATACCGACAGTACTAATGCTAGCAGAAAGTACCGCGGAGTCGCCGCATGAAGCGCTGCAAAAATGAACGAGGAGATCCCCAGGCCCATCCACGGATTATTTGTCACTTGACTCAAAATCGGTTGCAAGGCCCCACGGAATGCGACCTCTTCCCCCATGCCTGCTGACAAGGAAAGCAACACCGAAATAGCTATCACGACCAACGGCTGTTTCTTTGCCGTCTCTGAACCAAAAATACCTTCCAGCGATTCCCGCAACATGTCCTCGATTTCTCGGCCGGAGGCAAAATGGAGAAGCAAGGCAGGGAGTGTCAGCAGCGCACTGACTGCCAACAACGGTCCGAACCCCATCGGTGCCTTTGCGGTCGCCAGTGGATTAATTTTGAAAAAATGACCCACAGGGAATGCCAAGAGGCCGAGGAGGAGCTCTCCGCCTAAAAGGGCGGCAATGGTTTTGTAATTGGGCGAGAGAGGGGAGGAAGAAGGAGGAGGGATGGGCGACATGTCCTTGGACAGAGTGGGGCCAGATAATTCTTCTCCCGCCGGGGGTTGTTGTTGAAAGAGCGGACGCCAACGCCGACGGAGGAAGGGGGAGGAGGGCGAAGCACGGGAGGTGGACGAGGCAAAAGAAGAGGACGAGGACGAGGTCGATAAGGACGCTATCAAGGTGGACTGCACGCGGGACGAAGGCAGAATATTGCTCATCCTTGTTTGGGGGAATACAAAGCCGTGGGCCACGAAAGGCAGGAAGAGGAGCAGGGCCGCGAGGAGGCTTCGGGAGGATGGTGAACGTGCCGCCATGGAACGAAGAGGCGAGGAGCTAGGCCGTAAGTGGGTTGCTGCTGACCCCTGCGGATGATGATGTTACGGCGACAGAAGAGAATCAGGGTTGAGAAATTTTCGATTTAGGTAAGCAGATCGCACCAGGACCATGGGCAAGGTCTACAACAACAGAGGGACAGGGGTAAGAGGCATGAAGGCCCCCCGCTTGCCCTTGACCTTGAGGTTTTGTGATGGAAGATGGCTTCAGGCAGACGCTTCAGCGAGACTCCACACAGAAGGAGATGACGCGGGTTGCGAGCGTGGTCTTGCACCTCAGGCGGAGCAAGCGGCCCTTTTGATTGTGCTGTTTAATTCAAGGTGCCTATCGGGCAGGCGTCTTGAATACGTGTATTTGCGTCGCCTCTTCTGGCTGACCTCCCCCGTCTTTGAGACAGCGGCTTGAGAGTAGTCGGCGGGGCTTTGAAAAAACACGCGACAAGGCAAGTGTGTCAGTTCACTCGGAAATCGCCTTCCTACATTGAGTTTGTAGGTCTTTTGTCAACGCCAAGTCAGCGGCCGCGATTTAGTTAGGGGCGGGCCGCCAGGCTCTACTCAAGTGCCAGTCGGCAATTGAGACACCGCCAAGTCATTTTTTTAGAACAGCTGCTTGCGAGGCATGATTGGCGCCTTGCTTGACACAAGACCAAGAAGAAGCTTCCAAGCACAGAAAACGAAAAGAGGCGGGGCGGAGCTTGGCACACGCTCCCTCCTGCTCTTTGGGTACCACATCGTACGGGTCTGGTCGGGTACGGCTCCGTTTTACTAAGATGGCGTTACACCTTGCCTCAGTCGTGGAACTTGGTCGGCGCCCTTCTGTGTACTCCTTTTTCTGTGCGCATGCCTGCCGCATCACGCCACGCGCAAGGCGGCCTGTATTGCATGTTGTGATCCTGGACAACCCTCTCTCACACCCACACGTGACCGCTATACCATTACAGGAAGCGTTGACCGCTGTAACAAAAAAAGAGAGCCTGTGCCGCCTGCGCACGCTCCCTTCTCCTTCGCTTTCATTCCTCGCTGTGTCTCCGTGTCATCGTCATCATCACACACTTACTACAAACACCAAGCCCCAAATCCGTGTAACATGACGCCCTCTACCAGCACTGCATCTTTCTCCGCTCCTTCAAGAACGGCGTCTTTCCTTCTCGCCGCCGCCGCCGCCGCCTGCTGCGCCTCCTCCTCCCTGGCGTACACCATGATGTCAACGGCCACCTACTCCCGCACCCGGCCCTCTATCAACCCGTACAACGCGGGGGGCAGCAGCGTTGACAGTGGCCGTCGCCCCGGTGGGGTTGAGTACAACCCATTCCGGCCTCAGCCCAAGGGAGGGGTTGGTGGCTCCCTGCCGCCTCTGCAGCAGGAGCTGCCTGAGCTGACGCCCCTGCCGAAGCTTGCTTGTTCGATGGACAAGATCGATGAATACAGAGCGGAGGTAGAGAAGGTGCAGGGTTTGATCCAGGAGGCTTTAAGAGAGGGAGATATGCCCAAGGCACGAGCATTGTATTATGGCCCGTTGCAGGACGCACTTACCATGGACCCGCTGTATTCTCTGCAAACCAAGCTGGGCAAAGCAAAAGGGGGAAAAGAAAAGGCATTTTTAAAGTCTTTGCGCGACCTGATGCAGCGTGGAAACACTCGGTTCATGATGGACACGAACCAGATTGCTGTTTTGCATAAGGGAGGCAATGGGTTGGACCTTGTTGAAGGCCAGCTCAAATATCTGGGCCCTGCAAAGAAGACAGTGGAGACAAAATGGAAGCCTGAGAGTCTGGCCAGCATGTTGGAGGAGGTGGCGGAGGAAATTGCGACCCGTCCTCCCCCTGTCCCGAGCACCAGCACGGGCTTTGGGGGCCGGCAGCGTAAGAATGTGCCGGGAGGGAATGCTGCTGCTGCTGCTGCGGCGGCGGCGGCGGCAGCGACGAATCAGGGGTCGGCTGCATCGAGCGCGGGGTCAAGCGAGATGCCGTATGCGGCACAAGGGGAACCAGGAACATCGGGCGGAGCGCCCGGGGATGCGACACAGAAGCAGTTCCAGATGCCGACTTGGAGCCCCGATGGACAGTTCTTGGCGTTTACGGAGTTGTATTTGAATGCGAATGGAGTAGACACTTGTTGTTTGGTTGTGTATGACGTGCGGCTCGGGCGGGAAGTGGCACGGAAGACGTTGCCCAACGCCCCGCATATGATCCAGTTTATGCCTGATTCGGACACGATAATTTACCTGCAGAACCAGCACGACAACATCTCGTTGTGTTCCATGGTGTCGGTCCGTGAGCTCCGGTCAGGCCACGAACAAGAACGCGTGATTGACGAGGGGATGCCCCTGTTTTTCGCCACGAGCAAGTATAATTCAGCCCGGTACTCCCTGGTGATGAATAATGGGAAGAGGAATGGCCTGTACCGTTATTTGGGGGATATGACTTTACCTCGCAAGGCCTGGAAGCAGCTGGCGACGCACGAGCGGAAGTTCAGGTCGCCAGAAGTGGCCAGCACGGGTTTACAGGACAGTGTGATCTTCGTAATGGACAATTACCTTGTCGCTGCGAGTGTGGACGGGCAGTATAGGAAGAACATCTGTCGGGTGCAGGGGTTTTGCACCCTTGCCGTGAGTCCGAATGGGAAGCATATCGCGGTAATGGAGGAAGACGGTGCCACCGGGTTCTATCAGATGTCCATCATCTCGGGACGGGATGCGACGAACCCATATGGAGGCACCGAATACGTGCAGAAGACGTTGCCGATTCAGAATGTGGTGGCCTCGTTTTATTTCTCGCCCGACAGTCAAAAGCTTTTGTTGATGGTGACCACAAGCCCAAGCCATGAGTTTAGCGTGACGCGGAACACGATGAATCTGGGGGTTTCCCTGACGTGCAAGTGGGACGTGTACATGCTTGAGACCGGGGAGGTTCGCTCTTATGGCATCTTTAACCCGCGTCCTTACCAACTGAAAGCCTTCATCCCGTTTTTCGACCAGTATCGAAATTCACTTTCACCCTGGTCGCCAGATTCGCAGGCGTTCTGCTACTGCCAGCGGGAGGGGGCATTCATTCAGCGACTGCAGAAGACGGCGGTGCCCGAGGGGTTGAAGAAGGAGATGGATAGGATCAGAAGGGGAAAGCCCGGACTTATTTTCCTACCTGATATCGACGATCAGTCTTCCGCGTACGCCCTCGGCGCCGATTTAGAGGTGTTAACATGGTCGTGGAATTAAGAGATGAAGGGATGTAGAGCGATGAGGCTGCTGAGTTCTAGCGTGCTCGGTGGCGGAGCTTTCATTGAGGAGTAGAGGGATAAGGGTGGGATAGAGGGGATATGATGGTTTGAATTTTCGTCCGTCTTGAACATAAGAAAACTGAAGAGAGGGATATTTAGAGTGCAGGAGAGAGCTAGAGAGAGAGTTTGAGCTAGCACTCGAGAGCGATAGAGAGACGGGTGAACCTACAGACGGAGCGTCGTCAGAGTCATAGCAGTAGAAAAAAGAGTAAGAAATGAGGAGGGGAGAGGGAAGAAAGGACGTTTGGAAACTAATTGAGTAGCAAGAGAGATTTTAGAGAATTATTGAGAGATAAAATCCCAGGACGATGCTTTCTCTTTCTGAATTTCCACCGTATCACCACCAGCACTTACCATCAGCAGCGGCAGCAGGAGCAGCAACATCAATAGCAATAGAAGCAAGTTCTTGTTAGTTTCTTGCGTGTGTGTTTGTGTTAAAATTGGTGCGTAGTGGGACAAAAGATAGAAGGGTGATGGCTTTCAGAGTAGGTGCGTGTCTCGTTGTGTTCTAGGTGGCGGCTTACACAGAGAGGAGGGAAGAAGGGACGGAGGATGCGTTTATTACAGACGCTCTCTTTCATTTCGTTTTCTTTCTGGTGTGTGACTGCTGTTAATTCGTATTTTGCTTGGATCGTGTCTGGCGTGTTGGATCTCCTTCATGTAGGGGAGACCGCGGCCAGGGAAAGCACTAGAAGACGACACAAACCATGTATCATAAGGATTACAAAAAAAGGAGGTGGAGCCAAGGACTAACAAATGTAGATAGGGATGGAGGATGTGGACCACGAGTTTAAAGAGAAAAGGGAGCAGGAAAGGAAATATGGGAGAAGAAAAAGGTGAAAGGCAAAGGCAATGACACCAAGCGTTTGTTTTTATTTTTGTCAACGAGAGAGACGGAACCAGGGTTTAAAACATTCCATTCTTGTTGGAGACTTAATTTCCTTCACTCCAGGGAGGAAAGTATGAGAGAAAGAATGCGGCAGTGACAAGTGGTAACGGCAGTAACAGAGCAGGAAATGAATAATCGAACCCCCACAAAGACCAGCACGGCGGGTGAGCGACGAATTTGCTTCGAGAAGACAAGACACGCATCACGCAGCGTCAAACGATAATCAGGAACGCAAAGGCGGGAACCACCGGGGCCGCATGCGGACCAGTAAGACAATGCCGTTTCCTTTTTTCGGAGTTCTATGGATTTGAGGAAGGGAAAGATAGGATACGCTGCTTTCCTACTCCCTCCCCATTATCATGGAAAAACTCAGGATGGAAGTGCAAAAAAGGATCAAAAAGATGATGAAGGAAGAAAAACACTGGACGCAACTTTATATCTACAAGTATCTACAACTAATACTTTTTTGTTTTTGGGAGGGGGATATTGGACTCATTAATTCCTTCGAAAGAGAAACTACTTCATTATCTCAGCAACATGCGCCTCCCACTGTCGTCCATTGAAAGCCTTCACGGCCCTCTGCAAGGACACCTCTCCATCCAGACACCGTGCGTTCACACTGATTCCCTCCGGATGAGAACGAGGATGATAAAATGATTGCACTCCACAGAGTTTACAAAACAAGTGCTTGGCTTTTTGGGTGTTAAACCTATATTCCATAAGGTGTTCTTGTGATCCCGGGGCAAGGCAAAAATCAGCAGCAGCCGGGACTATGAGGTGGAGGAATCCAAGCTGGCTACAGCGGCTGCAGTTACACTCCACGAGGGGAGTGGATGTTTCGACAGTGCAGGAAAAGCGGACCCGCCCGCAGTGGCAACCACCGTGGAGGGTTTGAAATGTTGTCGTTGTTGGTGTTGTCATTGTGAGCATGGCTATACTTTTGGGGTGTTGGCGAGAAATAAGAAAAGGAAAATGAGTTAATGCTGTCTTTTCGGAAGAATAAGTTGGCTCAATTTTCGCGGGCTCTTTCAAAGCCACAACGAACCGGATGCTCCTGGTTTTATCTCAAGATGACACACACTATCTCATCATATGATTTACCGGAGATAATTTCTATCTTCTTTAACTTCTTTACATAGCACATGCGTGGACATACATGCAAGCATCTATGATATGTGAAAACAAAGCATCTCGCCTCGCCTAAGGATCACTGGTGGACGACGCCGCTGCTTTAGCCCGAAGCAACTCCTTCAAGCTCCCCATGCTGTTGCCACCACCAGCAGCTACGACCCCACCTACGGTTGCTGTCATCTTTCCCTTTCTCCCGGCCTCAATTCGCTCACTCGCCGGCAAGTCCCCGAAGGCAAACACCTCTCCACTCACACCCAAACCTCTTAATTCATCCTTCTCTTCCTCCGTCAATTTACTCCGACCCTCAACCAAAATCAAAGGCGCCCCTCCAGCACCTGCCCCTCCCTCCCTCCTGGCTCTCAAGCTGGCTTGCACGGTCGGGTCTTGCAACCACTCTACTGACCGGTGTTTCCCGCCAGGATTAACCCTCATAGTCGCCCAATCCCTATCATCAAGCGTCAAAACCGAGGATTGATTCAATGGTAAGGCTGCAGCGCGACGGAGCTGAGAGAGGGAGGCTACTGAGATGATGGGAGTCAGACTTAAGGTTTGGCAGATTTTGACTTGGTACTGCAGGTCTTCATCGGAGAGGACAGAGAGTTGTCCCATTTTCACGCCATCCGCACCAAAGAGCTTGGCAAGATAGAGCTGATATGGGTACAAGACTAAATCATCAGCCACGACGGGCACGCGTGTTTCGCGCAAGGCGTCTTTAACGTCACGGACATGTTGGTATTTCCCGCCGTAGTACGTTTGATCAACGCGGAGGGCCACAGCTCCTGCCCCGCTGGCGGCGATGGTCGCTTGCGTTGCTTGAACGGCATCAAAGAGTGGGGCGAGAACACCTTGGAAAGGCGTTCCACGAGAGATATCACCTAGGACAGCCCATCCTTTCTCCTCAGCTTGGGATTTAAGCGCCGAAACGACATCGAGCCCTCGTGCCTTGGCCTGCACGGCTGCGTCTGGGTTCTTTATCATCATCATCACCATTCGCATCAAATTCATCAACGGCGCCTCCTCTCGCACAAAATATAGCTCCCTTTCTTTTGTCCAAACCATGCATTCGAACAAACTCCGGGGATACACACTCTCCTCCCGCACATTCCATGCCATATTATCCACTCTCACGTCAGTTCCGATCAGAGCCGCCTGCCTGTTCACAGCCACCTCCCCTGTCCCCTTCTCCAAAAATGGTTTCTCAGGATCGAAGGGCAAATCCAACGGACTCATATTCCCGCCAGAAGCCACCGACGCACTCGATCCCCGACCATGGTCGAAAAATCGAATCTCCCGCACGTCTCTCCTCTTCGCTTTACATGCCAAAACACTCACCACCAACGCCTCCTGAAACAACGCTGAACTTCTCTTCGGGTCTAATGGACCAAACTGCGCCGCTCCAGCCCCCAAGCCCGCAAGAGGGGCGGTAGGTAACGCTTGCGTGAGAGCCTCTCCAAAGGATCCAGTTAGTCCATCGGAGGGATAAAACGCTCCCTTGGACATCAAAACACCAGTGGGTCGAAATTTCATAACCCCTAGTTCGGCCTTGCTCCATTCGTCGTCAATGTCCTTCTGAAGGTCCGCGATGAGCTCCGCTTCTTGCGCCAAAGCTATCGTAGAGTCATATTTGTAGACACTCAGGTACTGGCCGACTCTGGTCATGCGGTTATTCAGACGCAAGCTTCCCTCCGCACCAATGGTCCACCCGTCCTTCAGCACAGCAGCCGCCTGCTTGCTCCCCCGTACACTCACCAGACTCCATCTATCAGCTCCTTCTCGCGCTCCACCCACCCCTATGGCATTCGGCCCTGCCTCGACGACCCCGTCGTCCCCCTCCTCGCCTAGTGCTAGAACGATGCCTCCCTCCATCGCGGGAGGCACCCCCGCGTCAGCTGGTGTCTGACTTCCACCACTACTGCCAGGAACAGATACCTGAGTGACAGTCATTCCATCCTCACTCACGGCCTCGATGCGAAAAATCCCTTGATCAGACATGCGGGCAGCCCCTTGATTTACGTAAGTCAATGTCCGGATGTCACCCACCAACGCCAAGCCCAACAAACCCGTCCCATCCTCTTTCAAAATCCTCCCTCCTTTTCCCAGAGGACTCTGCCCCTCTCTACTAAATAATACCACCCCATTCGATAATCCTCCAATGCGGGCCGTGCCGGGATAAGTGCGATCCAAGCCTTGCAGCGCCACCTGCGCCAGAGAAACATCTTCTAAATTGCCAAACAGTAAGAATACAGGCGGATCCTTGTAGGCCTCGTTCAACGTCACCCCTGCGCGATGCTCCCACTTTTTATCCGGTCCCAAATAGCCCGTTGCAGCAGCAGCAGCAGCAAGCTCTCGCTTATAATCGGCCATCTCCTCGTCGTCCTCCTGCTGGCCCTGCACCAAATTCCGATTGCTGCCAGTTTCAGTCTCCCCCTGCGCTTTCCACAACCGCAACTCATCCTCACTCACAAAGAATCCACGCCCCGATACAGAAGGGATTGATGCCAGTGTAATACTCACTGTGGGCGTACTACCACCTCCCACCACCGTAGCCCCCAACCCATCCGGTGAAGGTGCCACGGCTGCTCCCAGACTGGCGCCAGCCCACCCTACCACCCTCGTCGAGCCTGGCAATGCCAAGACCAGATGCGCAAGGATCGCATCAATCTCATCAGTATCCGAGGAATAGATGGCCACAATCGCAAGATCTAACGAGGCACATGCCGGGAGCTGGTACAGTGCTTGCTGCAACGCCGCGTCGACGGCCGCTGCTGGCGAGGCTGCCCCCACCAAAGACTGGGCACAGGACCCAAAGGCGTGGGGGTGATCGTACCGGGCCTTGCCGAAATAATCGTCCCAATTCAATTGGCGGTTCTTCTCGTGGAAGCGGAAAAAGTTGTCAATCATGTATAGGGGCGTGCCCCGGCTACTCCGGCGGGACAGGCGGCCATGAGAGCGGCTTGACAGGGGATAGCTTCGAGCATGGGGAACGAAAGCTTGGACTGCCACACCGCCCACAAAAGCGACAATGAGGACAAGTAGAAGTTGGGCCTGCACTAGCACGCGACATGCCGGCTGTCTTCTTACTTTGCGGTGGTCGACCACGGAAAGCCGCATGATGATGATCGGAACGCTTGCCAAGTAGGCTGTTTTGTGCCCTGTGTGTTTTTGGTAGGGTGGAGAAAGGGAAGCTTGAGGGCTTGCATCGGACATCCTTGTGGCTTGTCTGTGATGGCTTAGCACATTTATTGGGACTGCATAGAGGGCGTGGTCAGCTCCCAGACGGCCGGGCAAGATCCTTGAATCATCGCCCATCGCCCACTCCCTCCTTGCAGTCGCCTCCGAACGCACCCTTGGACGTTCAAAGCCGGCCATCTCATTCTTACGACCACACCACCGACACAGGTATCTACTTGCCCAGGAGACGTGCACCTTATTGCCAGAAGATCCGGCATTCTGGCTGCATGATACGCCTGATTGGCTGCATTTCGACGCAAAGGCGAGCACACGACGCTCCGATGGTGGGTGTGACAGAGGAGGCCTCAGTCCCACAGTATGTCCCTACGCCCTCGTCATCGACGTCACGTAGACGTTTCTCGCCTATAAAGCGCTACCTGGTATGGCTTCTCTCTATAATACTAATCCTCCCACTGTTGCTGGCCCAAGGGGTCCAAGCGGCTCAGGCGAACGAGGACGATTCGACGGCGATGGAGTGCGATGCGGACACCCTGATCAGCTCTAGCAGCAGCAGTCGCAGCTCGACCGGTAGCACCACTGGCAGCACCACTGGTACGCATCGATTCTTCAACCGCGGCAAAAAGCGGGGCGGGGGCGGGAAGCACGTGTTGATGGTGTCCATCAACGAGTTGAGCCACATCAAGCCCTTGACGGCCCTCGCCCGGGAGCTGCTTCGACGCGGCCACCGAGTAACATTTGTCGCGCCAGAGTCTTGCCTGCTCAGCAGCGGTGCAAGCGCAAGTAGCAACAGCATTGGTGAAGATGGGCCACCGGCAGCAGCACCGTGCCAGCTTGATACTAGGAGCTGGATGACGACGTATTTACCTAAGGCCACATTCCTTAGCGCAGGCCCCGCCTTAACGTCCGCAGAAAAGGAAGCAGCCGCGCCACGAGATTTGGGTCGGGCGGTATTGTATGCCTTACAAACAGTCTCGGACGTAAACGAGGCGTTGCTCACGTGTTTGCTCGACACATATTCCCCTGTCCCGGACAGTCCCGGCGTGAAGACCACGACGGCCGAGAGCGATAAAATGGAGAAGTTGCCATCGCCCGATATGATGGTAGTTGATTTCCTGGCCACTGCCGCCATGGATGCGGCTGAGGTCTTGGGGGTACCATTGATGGTAAATAACCCCTTTCCCATTTGTCATGATCTGACAGAGCCCCAAGGGATTTTGGTGCCAGTGCATGCCTTTCCCGCCCCCCTTCGCAGCCTCAAAACGTTCAAGGGACGGATCGCCAACTTGATCAACCACATCCTTTGGCTCGGCGTCGGCTTGTACGCAGCCCGCCTCCGGAATCTGGCCCGGGCCCGACACGCTCTGCCCTCTCTCCCTACCCTGGAGCAGCTCTCGTTTCGTGCCAGCCCTGTGGAAGCCCGCGCATGGATCTTGCAAAACACGGTGTTTGGCCTTGAGGTCCCTCGAGTCATTGACCCACGCACCCACATGGTCGGTCCCTTACTAATTCCCCAAGGCGGAGAAGCCTGCACGGCTGGTAAACCCGAAAGAGACTGCAGGGCAGCATTGAAATGGCTAGGGAGAGGAAGTGTGTCTCGCCCTGTGGTTTTTGTCAATCTCGCTGAGCCTCTTGCACCAGCGCCCCTGGTGATGGTCCAGGCAGCAATCAAGGCATTGGCTTCCGATCAGATTGGAGGGCATTTTGATGTGTTGTGGGTGTTGGATGAAGGGAGTAAGGTGAGATTGGACAGGCCCGTTCCGCCGCACATGCTGGTGGTGTCGGCAGTCAATCCCTTGGCAGTCCTAAGCCATCCGAGGGTCGTCTTGTCTCTGTCCCAGCCATCACTAGAAGCTGTGTCAGAGGCATTGTGGCATGGGGTGCCTGTGCTGGGGTTGCCATTGAGGGGGTATGATCGTGGGGCGTGTACCTTGGCTCAAGATGCAGGGGCGGCTTTGTGTTTATTGCCCACTGGAAGGAGAGGGTGGGGAGTCCCAGAGAATTTGGTCGGGGCAATCAAGGAGCTAGCCCCTCCCTCCACCCCTTCTTCCCTCCCTGCTTCGAAGAGGTACAGGGAGAATGCTAGGAGGCTTGCTGTGGTAATGCAGGCGTCGGGAGGGGTGCCACGGGCGGCGGACTTGGTGGAGCTGGGTATGAGGGTGGGGTTGTCGCATCTGCAGCAGCCGAAGCTGGAGATCGGGTTGGGGATGGGGAGCAGCTGGTTGGGGGGATCGATGGTGGATGTTCGATTGGTGCTGTTTGTGATTTTATTGTTGTCTTATTGGACGCTGACGTTGGGCTATCGGCTACTGAAGCGGCTGCACAAGTGGTGGAGGCTGGCGATGGCAAAGGAGGGCGGTGGCGGGGAAGATGGGGGGGGGAAGGGAGTTCTAATGAAGCGGGAGTTGAGTCATTTGCAGCAGCATCATCAGCCCCAGCCGCCTTTTCCTTCTCAGAATGGATTGGCCAGGTCGGCCGCTTCATCGATCGCTTCCTCGTCTCGGAATGCCCCCCTGTTGCCTAACCCGGTGATGCTGTCTCCCTGTGTATCAGCACCGAACATGCTGGCGGGCGAAGAAGGTGGAAATGGACGACGAGAAGGAGGAGGAGGGGGGGGGGGAGGGGGAAGAGGGGGGGTGCTGGCGCGGGATGATAGGGTCCCCCCATCCTCCCAGCACAGGGCCTCGAATATCAATGGGTTTGGTGAAG
>Ga0160419_100234_pt1 | contig 39070 bp, 32 predicted proteins | sample CelAP2metagpilot_2_FD_108196 | JGI IMG/M metagenome (GOLD analysis project Ga0160419, IMG submission 108196) | Phycosphere-associated microbial communities from Cellana algal ponds in Kailua-Kona, Hawaii, USA - Cellana AP2-4-25 metagenome pilot ...
TGGCGCTGGCGTTCTTCAGCTACCGCCGGGGTCTGCCGCTGACGATCCGGTCCTCGCTGACGCCGCTGTTTGGCAAATCGCTGTCGGGCACACTGGGTCACATCATTGATATCGTCGCGGTTGTGGCCACCATTCTGGGTGTGGCACAGACGCTGGGCTTTGGTGTGGAGCAGTTCGTTGCGGGGCTGACGCGGATCGGTATCGGCGGTTTGGCGCTGGAAGATGGATCAGCGACCACGATGGGTATCGTTGTAGCGCTCTTGGTGATCATGGGGGCTTCGACCCTGTCGGCGCTTTCGGGTGTGGGCAAGGGCATCAAATGGCTGTCCAACATCAACATGGTGCTGTCCATTCTCCTGTTGGGGTTCTTCATCATCTTCGGTGCGACGTTCTTTGGCGCAACGGCCTTCTTTGTCGGCATCTGGGATTACCTGATGGCGCTGCCGTGGCTGAGCTTCAACGTCTACGCCTCTGACGGTGTCGAAGGCTCTGAAGCGTTCAAACTGGCGCAGTGGCAGGGCTGGTGGCCGGTGTTCTACTGGGCATGGTGGATCGCCTTTGCCCCCTTTGTGGGTCTGTTCCTGGCGCGTATTTCACGTGGTCGGAGCATCCGTGAATTCGTGCTGGGTGCGATGATCGTGCCATCGCTGATGTGCTTTGTCTGGTTCTCCTGGGCGGGTGGCACAGCGATTGATCTGGAACTGAACGGCGATGCGGGGGGGCTGATCCTGGATGCGGCCAATGGCGACAAGATCTTTGCCATGACCGAATTCATGCTGGCACCCATCGGGGAAGTTCTGGCCTGGGGCATGGCGGTGATGATTGTTGTGTTGCTGATGACCTTCCTTGTGACCTCTGCTGACTCTGCGGTGCTGATCGTGAACACGATCAACGCGGCCGGTGACGAAGGCCCCAAGGCGCGTCCTCACATTCTGTTCTGGGGTGCGGCACTGGCGCTGGTGGTTGGCGGATTGCTGATTTCCGGCGGAACGGGGGCCATTCAGACCGCGATGGTGATCGGTGCCCTACCATTCTCCATCGTTATGGTGCTAATGTGCTTTGCACTCATCAAGGCCATCTACAACGATGGCCGGCGTGAGGCGGCAGGTGTGCCAACGCTTGCTGACGATATCTCGGCCACACCGGCTGAGTGACGTAGCCAACGCGACGTGACAGTAAAGCCCCGGTGCACACTGCACCGGGGCTTTTGCGTTTGACGCTGGCTGCGTTTCACCTCAATTTCGCAGCATGACAGATATCACACTTGACCCCGACTGGGTCCGCGCCCAATTCCCCGCCTTCGCTGAGCCGACCCTGCAAGGGCAGGCCTTCTTTGAGAACGCAGGCGGGTCCTACACCTGCAAGCCGGTCATCGACCGGTTGTTCCGGTTCTACACCCAGCGCAAGGTGCAGCCCTATGCGCCTTATGCCGCCAGCACGCTGGGCGGGGAGGAGATGGACGAGGCACGCACACGGCTGTCCGCCATGCTGGGCGTCGACACGGATGAGGTGAGTTTTGGCCCCTCCACCACGCAGAACACCTATGTGCTGGCGCAGGCCTTCGGCCAGATGATGCAGCCGGGAGAGGCGATCATCGTCACCAATCAGGACCATGAAGCCAACTCCGGCCCCTGGCGCAGGTTGGCAGACCGCGGGATCGAGGTGCGCGAGTGGAAGGTGAACCCACAGACCGGTCATCTGGACCCGCATGATCTGGAGGCGCTGCTGGACGACACGGTGCGGCTGGTTTGCTTTCCCCATTGCTCCAACGTTGTCGGAGAGGTGAATTGCGTGACCGAGATCACCGCGCTCGCCCATGCGGCGGGGGCGTTTGTCTGTGTGGATGGCGTGTCTTACGCGCCGCATGGCTTTACGGACGTGGGCGCGCTGGGGCCGGACATCTATCTGTTCTCTGCCTACAAGACCTATGGGCCGCATCAGGGGATCATGGTGATCCGGCGCGCATTGGGGATGCTGCTGCCCAATCAGGGGCATGATTTCAACGGCGACAGCCTCTACAAGCGGTTCACCCCGGCGGGGCCGGACCATGCACAGGTCGCGGCCTGTGCAGGCATGGCGGATTACGTGGACAGTTTTTATGCCCATCATGTGCCAGATGGCACGGCAGATGCCGCAGGCCGGGCGGGGGTCGTTCATGACATCATGCGCGCCCATGAGACGGCATTGTTGACCCCGCTGCTGGACGCGCTGCGCAACCGCAATTCCGTGCGCCTCATTGGCCCGGCAGAGGCGCAGGGGCGCGCGCCAACCGTGGCCCTGGCGTTGAACCGACCCGGAGAGGACGTGGCCGCCGCGCTTGCACCGCATGGCGTGATGGCCGGAGGCGGCGATTTCTACGCCGGGCGCGCGTTGTCGGCGATGGGGGTGGACATGGACCGGGGCGTTCTGCGGCTGAGCTTCACCCACTACACCACGCAGGCCGAGATTGATCAGCTGATCACGGCGCTGGATGCGGTTTTGTGAAGAATTCGTGAACGTCTCACCTTGATTGCCGCTGGTCTGTCCTAGCTCCCATAGCAGACCAAACAGGCAGGCCCCGACATGAGCGATACTTCCCCGATACTGATGTGGTTCCACCGCGATCTGCGGTTGAGCGATCACGCGGCTTTGACAGCCGCCTGTGCCACAGGCCGCCCGGTGATCCCGGTGTTCATCCACGATCCACTGGTGGCGGGGCTGAAGGCCGCACCGAAGTGGCGGCTGGGGTTGGGGCTGGGCGCGTTGGCGGATAGCCTGAAGGACAAGGGCAGCCGGTTGATCCTGCGGCGCGGCGCGGATGCGCTGGAGGCGTTGCAGGCGCTGATTGCGGAGACGGGGGCAGGGGCCGTCTACTGGAGCCGCCCCTATGATCCCGATACCATCGCCCGCAACACCCGCATGAAGGCCGCGTTGAAGGACGCCGGGATCGACGCGCAGTCGTTCAAGGGGCATCTGATGTTCGAGCCCTGGACGGTGGAGACGAAGACCGGCGGGTTCTACAGGGTCTACACGCCGTTCTGGAAGATGGTGAAGACTGTCGATGTGGCTGAACCGCTGCCGACGCCGGGCAGGATACCGGCGCCGGATACATGGCCCGCCAGCGATGCGTTGGACGGCTGGGACATGGGCAACGCCATGGTGCGCGGCGCGGATGTGGTCCGTCCCTTTGTCCGGCTGGGAGAGGCCGCAGCACAGGCGCGGCTGGCAGAATTCACCGATCATATCATCCAGGGCTATGACACCAGCCGGGACATGGTGGCCGAGGACGGCACGTCAAATCTCAGCGAAAACCTCGCACTGGGAGAGATCAGCCCGCATCAGTGCTGGCACGCAGGCCAGCGGGCGTTGCACGAAGGCAAGGCCGGGGCGGAGACCTTCCTCAAAGAGCTGGTCTGGCGCGAATTTGCCTATCACCTGATGCACCACACGCCACGCATTCTGACGGGGAACTGGCGCGAGGATTGGGATGCCTTCCCTTGGCAGGAGGACCCCGACACGCCGGAGGTTGTTGCCTGGAAACAAGGCCGCACCGGATTGCCGTTTATCGACGCGGCCATGCGCGAGCTCTACGTCACCGGGCGGATGCACAACCGGGGCCGGATGATCGTGGCCAGCTATCTGACCAAACATCTGATGACCCATTGGCGCATCGGCCGCGACTGGTTTGAAGACTGCCTGATCGATTGGGACCCGGCCAGCAATGCGATGGGGTGGCAGTGGTCCGCAGGCTCCGGCCCGGATGCCACGCCGTACTTCCGGGTGTTCAACCCCGAAACCCAGTTGGACAAGTTCGACAAAGAGCGCGCCTACACCAGCCGCTGGATTGCCGAGCGCAAAGCCAACCCCCACAAGGATGCGCGCGCCTTCTTTGAGGCGATCCCGCGTCAATGGGGCCTGTCCCCCACAGATCCGTACCCGCAGCCGATCGTTTCCCCTGCGGAAGGACGCCAGCGCGCGCTTGACGCCTATTCAAATCGTGGATTTTAAGAATTGTTAATTCTGAACAACGGGCTACACTCTGGTCCGCTTCAACACTGCGAGGGCGCGCCATGATCTTGACCAGCACCGACGGGCAAACCGACCTGCCGCGTTACTTCACGCGCGTCTTTGGCGTGGCGCTGGAAATGCAGCACGGGCGGGTGGATTTCGTCTTGCCCGATGGCCGCATCTTCCGGGCGGAGGGCAAGAAACCCGGCCCCGTGGCGGAACTGCGCATTCACAACAACGATCTGTTTGCGCGGCTGATCCGCGAAGGCGATCTGGGGTTCTGCGACGCCTATCTGGATGACTGGTGGTCAACGCCGGATTTGCAGGCCTTCATGGATCTGGTGCATGCAGACAACGAAGACATCTATGACGGCTTCCCCGGCATGTCGCTGGTGCGCAGTTTTGAGAAACTGCGGTTCTGGCTGCAACGCAATTCCAAGGCGCAGGCGCGCAAGAATATCTCCTATCACTACGACCTCGGGAATGATTTCTATGGGCTGTGGCTGGATGACACGATGACCTATTCCTCGGCTCTGTTCGAGGAAGGCGCGCAGCAGTCGCTGGAGGCGGCCCAAACGGCCAAATACAAATCCATGGTGGACCAGATGGGCGTGCAGCCCGGTGATCATGTGCTTGAGATCGGCTGCGGCTGGGGTGGATTCGCGGAATATGCAGCAAAGGAACGTGGGCTGAAGGTGACCGGGCTGACCATCAGCGAAGAGCAGTTTAAATATGCCAAGGAACGCATTGAAAAGGCAGGGCTTTCAGATCAGGTTGATTTCAAGTTGCAGGACTACCGCGATGAGCTGGGTGAATATGACGGCATCGCCAGCATCGAGATGTTCGAAGCCGTGGGCGAGAAATACTGGCCGGTCTATTTCCAGACCGTGCGCGACCGCCTGAAGCCCGGAAAATCGGCCACCTTGCAGATCATCACCGTCGCGGACCGCCGCTGGGACGTCTACAAACGCGGGGTGGATTTCATTCAGAAATACATCTTTCCCGGTGGCATGCTGCCCAGCCCCAAGGCACTGCGCGATCAGGTCTACAGCGCCGGGCTTGAGGTCGAACGCTCCATCGAGTTTGGCAAAAGCTATGACATCACCCTGCGGCGCTGGCATGAGACCTTCAACGAACGCTGGGATCAGGTGCGGGCCCTGGGCTTTGATGACCGCTTTCGCCGGATGTGGAATTTTTACCTCACTTCCTGCGCGGCGACATTTGACAGTGGAAATTGCGACGTAACGCAGATTACCATTAAGCGACCTGCGTAACCCGCGTCGCCAAAGGAACGTCACATGCCCACCGCAGCACGCTTGATGGCCGGGGTCTGCCTTGCGGCCCTGGCTTATGTTCTGTCCTCCATTGTTGTGCCGTTGATGCCCGAAAGCACGGATTTCGGCATTTTCTTTCCGCTCAATTCGGTTTTGGGATTTGGTGTGGGCTGGTTCGTGATGGGCCGCCGCGCGGGGCGTGGCACCACGGCGGCGATCAACAATGGCCTCACGGGTGTTTTTGTGCTGCTCTTGTGGGGCGTGATGGTGCAGGCCACCAATGAGATGGTCCGCCGCGCGATGATCAACCGCTATGACAATGCGTTTGAGGCGATGGTGGCGGTCTTTCAGCTTGGCGCGGAATACGCCTATATGATCGCCGTTGTGCCCATGGGCATCGCCGCCGTGGTGGGCGCGGTGATTGCCGGTCTGGCGACGGAATTCGCTGACAACAACTGGAAATAGCGTTTTGCGCGATTTGTTCTTCTACGGCACGTTGCGGCATCTGCCGCTGCTTGAGATTGTGATGGGCGCAGCTGCCTCTGCCCTTGATCTGCGGCAGGCGGTGCTGCCCGACCATGCGGTTCTGGCGGTGCAGGAAGGCCCGTTCCCGATGATCCGCGCGCAACAGGGCGCAAACGCCAAAGGTCTGTTGCTGCGCGGTCTGACAGACGAGCAGATCACCCGGCTGGATTTCTACGAAGGCAGCTTTGCCTATGATTTGCGCGTGGTGACCCTTGAGGATGGCCAGCAGGCCGAAGTGTATTTTCCCCAACCCGGCCAATGGACGGCGCAAGACCCGTGGTCGCTTGCAGACTGGGAGGCGGATTGGGCCGCGATCTCTTGCCATGCGGCGCGCGAGGTCATGGGGTATCTGGGTGTAAGGGACCGCGATGCGGTTGCGCGCATGTTTCCGATGATCCGGGCGCGGGCGGCCTCAAGGGTGAATGCCGCGGCGTCCCGGCATGGCGCAGGCACGATGCAGGGGCGGATTGAGGTTGCGGCGCAGGAGCGTGCCTATTCCCGCTTCTTTGCATTGGATGACATCCGCCTGCGCCATGAACGGTTTGATGGTGCCATGTCCGGCCTGCTGGACCGGGCGGTGTTCATTGCCGCCGATGCGGCGATCCTGTTGCCCTATGACCCGGTCCGCGACCGCGTGTTGCTGGTGGAGCAGATGCGCATGGGCCCCTTTGCACGCGGCGACCGCGCGTGTTGGCAGCTTGAACCCATCGCCGGACGCGTCGATGCGGGAGAGACGCCGTTGCAGGCGGCCCGGCGTGAGGCCCGCGAAGAGGCGGGACTCACGCTCGGTGAAATAGAGACCGTGGCCGAAGTCTACGCCTCTCCCGGCAATTCAACAGAATTTTACTACATCTTTTGCGGGCTTGCGGATCTTCCCGACAGCATCACCGGTGTGGGCGGGCTGGAGACGGAGGACGAGGACATTCGCTCTCATACCTTGAGCTTTGACGCGCTGATGGCGCTGGTCGAAGGGCAGGGGGCGGCGAATGCACCGCTGGTTCTGGCCGCCTTCTGGCTGGCCCGTCATCGCGACAGACTGCGCGCGACCGCTTGAGGTTGCCTGAGGGCGCGGCTACACCGGAGGAAACATAACCTCTGGGGGCTTTTATGCACGTTGCAACCGATCTGGCACAGGCCGTTGGAAACACACCACTGATCAAGCTGCGCAAAGCCAGCGAAGAGACCGGGTGCACCATTCTGGGCAAGGCCGAATTCATGAACCCCGGCCAGTCCGTCAAGGACCGTGCGGCGCTGTTCATCATCCGTGATGCGGTGGAAAAGGGCCTGCTGAAACCCGGCGGCACCATTGTGGAAGGCACGGCCGGCAATACCGGGATCGGTCTGGCGCTGGTGGGCGCGTCGATGGGGTTCAAGACGGTGATCGTCATTCCTGAAACGCAGTCTCAGGAAAAGAAGGACATGCTGCGGCTGGCCGGTGCTGAACTGGTGCAGGTGCCAGCAGCCCCCTACAGCAACAGCAACAACTACATCCGTTATTCGGAACGGCTGGCCAAGGAACTTGCCCGGGGAAGCAACCGTGGCGTGATCTGGGCCAACCAGTTCGACAATGTCGCCAATCGCCAGGCGCATATCGAAGGGACAGCGCCCGAAATCTGGGAGCAGACGGAGGGCAAGGTCGATGCGTTTGTCTGTGCCATCGGCACCGGCGGCACGCTTGCAGGCGTCGGTATGGGCTTGCAGCCCAAGGGCGTGCGCATCGGATTGGCCGATCCTGAAGGGTCGGGCATGTACAAGATCTATACGGGCAAGGAGGCGGGGGGCGACAGCATCACCGAAGGGATCGGTCAGGGCCGCGTTACCGCCAATCTCGAAGGGTTCACGCCTGACGTCTGCTACAAGATCCCTGACAGCGAAGCGCTGCCGATTGTCTTCGACCTTCTGGCCGACGAAGGGCTGTGCCTGGGCGGATCATCCGGGATCAACGTGGCGGGTGCGATCCGGATGGCGCGCGATCTGGGGCCGGGGCATACGATTGTGACCATCCTGTGCGACTTTGGCACGCGCTATCAGTCCAAGCTGTTCAACCCGGACTTCCTGCGCGCAAAGGACCTGCCGGTGCCGCCGTGGCTGGACCGCGCGCCTGCGTCGATCCCCGGAGTGTTTGAAGACATCTGATGGCGGTATTGCTTCGCATATGTGCCACGCTGATCGCCGTTGTGTGGCTGTCAGTGGGGGCTTCCGCTCAGGCGCTGTCAGACGCTGACCTGACCCGTTGGGACGGGGTTGCGGCCCGCGCCGATGCGGCCATCGAAAACCCCGATGCGTCCGAAGAGATGTTGAATACCCTGCGTATTCAGATCACCGCATTCCGATCCGAATTCGAAGCCGCGCGCACCACCAACAGCGCGCGCATCGCCACGCTGCGCGAGCAACTGGCCGCGTTGAACGCCACCGCCCCCGGAGAGGGGGTTGAGGAATCCCCGGACTTCATCGCGCAGCGGCAGGCGTTGAACGATCAGTTGAGCCAGGCTCTGGCGCCGGTACAGCGGGCCGAGGCGGAATTCGTGCGTGCCGAAGCACTGGTCGAAGCGATTGACCGGCAAATGCGCGACCGGCAGACCGAAGCCTTGCTGACAGTGGTGCCCACACCGTTGAACCCGCTCTATTGGCAGCCTGCGGTGACCGATCTGACCACCTCTGTACTAGGGCTGTGGGCGGAGAATGCAGGCAGGCGCGGCGGCGGGGACGGCACGCTGCCGCATCAGTCGCTGGCGGTTGCGCTGATGCTGACGTTGCTGGGGCTGGTGCTGATCTTCCGGGGCAGGCGGTGGTCCCGTCGGATCGTGGAACGCCTGCAACGCTTCGGCGCGCGCGGCTTTGGCATCTGGCGGTTTGTGGTGTCGCTCTTGCGGATCATCCTGCCCTTTGGCGGCCTGCTGCTGATCGCGCTGGCGGCGGTATCGACGCAGATGTTTGGCCAGAAAGGCAATGAGATCCTGCTCTCCATCGCGATTCTGGGGGGCATCATGCTGGGCGTGCGCTGGGTGTCGGAGCGGGTGTTCTCCCGCGATGAAGACGAAGCGCTGGTGATGCTGCCTGCGCCTGCGCGCGCGCGGCTGCGGTTCTATGTGGCCGCGATCACCCTGTTGATGGCGATGAACGCGCTGATCCTGATGGTGCTGGACGCGGGCGAGGCCCCGGTGGTCAGCAGCGCGGTCTTCTCCTTTCCCTTCACCATTCTGTCCGGTCTGGCTCTGTTCCGCATTGGTAGTGTCCTGCGCGGCTACGCCGATCCGGAGCCGGAAGAAGAGGTGGCGACCGAAGTGCGCGCCTCCACGCTGGGCCGGGTTATCCGCTGGCTGGGCACGGGCGCTGTCCTGACCGCCTGCATTTCACCCTTGCTGATGGCGGCAGGGTACTTTCAGGCGGCGAACGCGCTTTTTGGACCCTACATCATGACACTGGCGCTGCTGGGGCTGGTCATGGCCTTGCAGCGGTTTGCGGCAGACGTCTACGGCGCGATCAGCGGGCAGGGCGACCGGGCGCGGGATGCGCTGGTCCCGGTGCTGATCGGGCTGGTGTTGCTGCTGCTTGTTGCCCCGGTGCTGGCGTTGGTCTGGGGCGCGCGCCTGACGGATCTCACGGAGCTTTGGGCGGGTCTGGGGCGCGGGGTTGCCTTGGGTGACGCGCGCATTTCCCCTTCGGATTTTCTGGCCTTTGCGGTCATCTTCGGCATTGGCTACGCGCTGACCCGGCTGCTGCAATCTGCGCTCAAGGGCAGTGTGTTGCCCAAGACCCGGATCGACATCGGGGGGCAGAACGCGATTGTCTCGGGGCTGGGATACGTTGGTATCTTCCTTGCCGCGATTGCCGCGATCACCGGGGCGGGCCTTGACCTCAGCTCGCTTGCGCTGGTGGCCTCGGCGCTCACGGTGGGCATCGGTTTTGGCCTGCAAAACATCGTCAGCAACTTTGTCTCCGGCATCATCCTGCTGATTGAACGCCCCATTTCCGAAGGCGACTGGATCGAGGTCGGCGGGCAGATGGGATATGTGCGCAACATCTCCGTACGGTCGACGCGGATTGAGACGTTCGACCGCACCGATGTGATCGTGCCCAACGCCGATCTGGTCAGCGGGACGGTGACGAACTACACCCGTGGCAATACCGTGGGCCGTCTGATCGTGCCGGTTGGCGTGGCTTACGGCACGGACACACGGCGGGTCGAAGCCATCCTGTCGGAAATCGCCCAGGCCCAGCCGCTGGTGCTGGCGCAACCTGCCCCTGCGGTCTTGTTCCTGAATTTCGGCGCGGATGCGCTGGAATTTGAGATCCGCTGTTTCCTGCGGGATGTGAACTGGATGATGGTGGTCAAGAGCAACATCAACCATGCGATTGCCGCGCGTTTTGTGGAAGAAGGGATCGAAGTGCCCTTCGCCCAACGCGACCTGTGGCTGCGCAACCCCGAAGCTTTGCGCGGCGCCCAGCAGGACGCCGCCCCGGAAGCCGACACAGCCGATCTGCCAGACAAAGGAACGCCTGCGTGACCGAGATGCTTTTTCGCGCCGACGCCTATCAACGCGATGCAGCGGCCCGTGTGACCGGTCTGACCGAAGAAGGCGGCGTGGTGCTGGATCAGTCGGTCTTCTACCCCACCGGCGGCGGCCAGCCGGGGGATGCGGGGTGGCTGGAATGGGACGGGCAGAGATTGCCCATCGCCACAGCCGTCAAAGGGCAGGGCGCGGACATCGTTCTGGTGCCTGCCGAACCCATGGCCCTGCCGCCTCTGGGCGCCCATGTCCAGCAGGTGCTGGATTGGGAGCGCCGTTACCGGCACATGCGCGTGCATACCGCGCTGCATCTGCTGTCGGTCGTGATCCCTTTTGGCGTGACGGGCGGGCAGATTTCCTCCACCCACGGGCGGCTGGATTTCGACATGCCTGACGCGCCCGAGGACCGCGATGAAATCGAAGAAGCGCTGAACGTCTTTGTGGCCGAAGACGCCCGCGTCAGCGAAAGCTGGATGACCTCCGCCGAGCTTGCCGCCGCCCCGCATCTGATCAAGACCATGGCCGTCAAACCGCCCACCAGCGGTGGCGACGTCCGCCTGGTCCGCATCGGCGAAGAGGACGCCTGGATCGATTTGCAGCCCTGCGGCGGCACCCATGTGGCGCGCACCGGCGAAATCGGCGCGCTGCGGCTGGGCAAAATCGAAAACAAGGGCCGCAAGAACCGCCGCGTCTACGTCCATTTGGACGCTTAAGCCACAGCGGTGTAATTCCCTCTTGCAAGTCATGACACCTCCACGCTAAACCGCCCCTCACGGAGCGGTGGCCGAGTGGTCGAAGGCGCACGCCTGGAAAGTGTGTAGGCGGGAGACCGTCTCCAGGGTTCGAATCCCTGTCGCTCCGCCATTACCCCCAAATTGCTGGTATCGCGTATGCAGTCATTTTCCTGTTGGCTGACCTTGGGATGGCTTTGCCCAGATGTCTCGGGACGCAGGCGGATGATGTCTGGTAAGCGCCACGCACAGCCCATGCCGAATATCACATCTCAAGACGTCTGGTTCATACCAGACATCAGCGCGGCTTGATCGGCGACATTTGCAGTTTCCTTCAACGCCTGACTTCTCTACCAGCCGCCAAAAAGGAAAGGTTCACACCATGGCCACATGGGCCGCGTTGGAAGCAGAGATCGACCTGTGGCATCAAGCTGGAGAGCAGCCAACGTTCTGGTGGCGCGATGACGACACGACCGCGCCGACCGATGCCTTGCGGACCTTGACCGTGATGACAGCGCAACACGGCATCCCTCTGCACCTGGCCGTGATCCCGCACGGCATTGCGCCAGAGCTGAAACCATTTCTGGACGCCGCGCCGCATGTGCTTACGCTCCAACACGGGCTGGCGCATGTGAACCATGAACCCAAATCCATGCCCGCCTCCGAGATTGGGCAGACCCGGCCATTGGAGGCAACACAAACAGATCTGAAGAACGGCTGGAAACGGCTTGCAGATGCGGCACTGCCGAACCTGCTGCCGGTGCTCACCCCGCCTTGGAACCGGGTCGGGGACAAGGTTGTGCCACATCTCGCCCAGTGGGGGTATCACGCCTTGTCATGTTTTTATGCCCGACCGCGCCGGGTCTCGGTCGGCGGGCTGAGGCACATCAACACGCATATCGACCCGCTTCGGTGGCGCCCTCAGAGTGTTTTTGCGGGTGAAGGGAAAACCCTTGCGCAATGTATTGAGCACCTGCAGGCGCGACGGACTGGATTGGCAGACAAAGACGAACCCACCGGGCTCCTGACACACCATTTGCAAACACCCCTCAAAGCATGGGAATTTTGCGACGCGCTGGCGGCACGGTTGACCTTTCGCGACCGGGTGCGTTGGATCACGCTCGCATCACATCTGGAGGGGGCATGACCGTTATCGAATACGCAGCGCCGAAAGAGCGTGAAGAGATTGCGCAGTTCATGAATGCGGTCTTTACCCGTGCCAAATGGGACATCGACGGATGGCGGCAGCTCGTTGCAGGGCGCTGGTGCGGGCCAGAGGGGCGGTATGCCATCACCGTGCGGGATGGTGGGAAACTGGTTGGTGTTCTGGGCCTTGTCTATGCGGACAGGATGACCGGGTCGGGGCTGCAGACCACCGCAAACATGACCTCTTGGTACATCCTGAGCGAATATCGCGGACAGGGGCTTGGTCACCGCATGCTTGAGTTCATCACGCAGGACCCGGCAGTGACAGCCACCAACTTCACCTCTGCCAAGGCTGCGGTGAGCATCTTGATGCGGGCGGGCTTCGCGGTATTGGATGCAGAGCAACTGGTGTGGCACACGGGGCATGAACCGGCAGGCCTGCGGCTGGTGGATGCCCCGGCAACGTCAGATCGGCTCAGCCCTGACAATCGCCAGATCATTGCAGATCATAGCGGGCTGCGCGTCCAACCCTTTGGGATTGAAACGCCGGATGGTCCGCTTTTTTTGATGATCTATCCGCAGAAAAAGCATGATGCATATGTGACCCATGAGGTCGTGTATCTGTCTGACCACGCGCTTTTTGCCCAGCATGCGCAGGCCGTTGCCGGGCTGGTTCTGCCACGTGAGGGGGCAATTCTAACGCTGGACCAGCGTTTCGCGGCACCCGGGATCGAAGCCGACACTGTTCAGAGCCTGACAACTTCGCGGTACTACCACGCGGGCGGGATCGACCCGGCAGAGATCGACATGCTGTATTCGGAATGCCTGCTGTTGAATTTGAAGTTCTAGAGTTTCCATTAACGGTAAGGCGAATTGCGTCTGGCTGCGCTGCCCCGCACCGATCCTTGGCACGCTCGGCTCTTGCCCCGCCCGCGCGCTACGCTAACCTCATCTGACAACGTCAGGAGGCACGATGTCTGTCAACACCACGCGCATTTCGGCAGGGCAGGCTTTGGACGCCTTGCGCACGGGGCATGCGGCACAGGTGGCCGGGCAGATGACCGTGTCCTGGATGCTGCATGGCCGTCCCGGCATCGGCAAGACGGAGATCGTGCAGCAGCTGGCGCAGGAGACGGGCAGCGGCTTGTTCGATCTGCGCCTGACCACGATTGAGCCGCAGGATCTGCGCGGCTTGCCGTTCTACGACCATGACACCCGCCGTACGGTCTGGTACCGGCCTGAAGACCTGCCCGATGATCCCGCCCATCCCGCCATTCTGTTTCTGGATGAGCTGACCGCTGTCGCCCCCACGTTGCAGCCGACGATCTATGGCTTGCTTCAGGAACGCCGGATCGGGCGGCACAGCCTGCCCGACAACACCTTTATCGTGGCAGCGGGCAACGCGGTGGAAGACGGTGCGGTGGCCTATGAAATGGGCACGGCCCTGTCGGACCGGCTGGTGCATCTCAATGTCGCCGCCACCGCCACTGATTGGCTGACGCGCTATGCCGTGCCACGTGGGCTGCACCCGGCGGTTACGGCTTTCATCCGCACCCGGCCGGATTTGTTGGAGACCACCGAAGACGCGCTCAGGCAGGGCAATATGATTGCCTGCACGCCACGCTCCTGGGCGCGGGTCAGCACGATTCTGAACGCGGTGGGCGACAAGGACCTGCGCGATGTGCTGATTGCAGGCACGTTGGGAGAAGCCGTTGCGGCAGAGTTTGTGCTCATCGCTGAAGAGGTTGCTTCGACAGTGCAGGCCACGGCGCTGATCGAAACGACACCGGCTGAGCGTGCAGAGCTCTACCCAAGCAGCCTGCATGGGCTGACGGCGCTGGTCTATGCGCTGATCACGCTGGCCGATGCCGCGACGATTGAGCGGGTGATCGACGTGATGGTGGAGGTTGGTGGCCTTGCCAAGATGCGTAAGGACGCAGGTTTTGAACGGCTGCCGCTGGGGGAACTGAGCACCTACGGCATTGAGTTGCTGATCGAAAAGGCGCTCAAGGACGGGTTGCAGGAAGCCTTTCGCCATTCCCGATCCTACGCGGCCTATACAGCGGATCGGCAGGCCATGGGGCTGGCGTGATCGCTGGGGCAGCGCATTCCACACGCGCCAGCCCTGCCTTGCGCGCGTTGGCCGAAGCGGATCCGGCGCTGGCGGCGTTGTCATTGTGGTGCACCCACCGCGACGCAGGCGAGACCCGGACCGAGGGCAGCACCATCACCTATGGCCCGGGTTTCCCCGAACTGGCGCTGCATGAGCAGATTGGGCTGGCCGCGCATCACATCCTGCATGTGGCGCTGCGCCATTCCGCGCGGCTGGCGGATCTGCGTACCCGGCTGGGGGGCGGGTTTGATGCAGCGCTCTACACCCTTGCCGCGGATGCGGTGGTCAATGAGGCGCTGTTGCTGGCGGACCATGCGTTGCCCCGGCCTGCGGTGACGTTGACGGGGCTGTTGTCAAAAGCCTTGGGGAAAACCGTGTCGCCAGAAGTGGCGCTGGCGGCGTGGGATGTGGACCGGCTGTATTATGCGCTGACGGGGGCGCAGGACCAAGCGGGCGATGCGCAGGGCAGGGCGCGCGCCTATGCACAGGCGCAGGGGTTTGAACCTGATCTGGAGGCCGGTGCAGACGATCAAGCCCAGCAAAACGAGGTCGAACAGGCCGCCCGCTGGCGTCAGCATATGAGCCGTGCGATGGATGTGGGGCGGCAAGCCGGACGCGGGATTGGTCGGATCGGCCACCGGATCGCGGATGTTCCCACGCCGCGCACCGCCTGGGAAGTGGTCCTGCGCCGTGTCCTGACACGCGCTGTGATGATCCTGCCCCAACCCAGCACCCAGCGTCCCGCACGGCGCTGGATCGCGGGGGCGGCACAGGCGGCTTTGGCGGGCAGCCCGACACCGGGGTTTGAACCCGGCATGCGACTTTATACCGATGTCCCGCGTATCGCGCTGGCGCTGGACGCCTCCAGCAGCATTGATGATGCCCGGCTTGCGGTGTTCTGGGCGGAAGTCTCTGGGATTGCCCGCCGCCAGCGGGCGGAACTGCATCTGATCGTTTTTGACGACCAGATCCGGTCGCATGTGCAGATTGACCCGAACCAACAGCGGTTTGAGATGCCACAGCTGCCACGCGGCGGGGGCACTGATTTCTGTCCGGTGATCGCGAAGGCGCGGGAGATTGCGGCGTCCGCGCTTGTGGTCTTCACTGATCTGGAAGGCGATGCCGGACCACCCCCGCGTGGGATATCGGTGATCTGGGCGGTGCCGGATGCGGGCACGGTTCAAGCCCCCTTTGGCCAAGTGATTGACCTTGCGCGTTAGGCCAGCGCTGCGGCCAATCGGGCATGGGCGGAGATGCCTTTGGCCTCCAGCGTGATATCGCGCAGGAAGATGTTTTGGGACTGATTGATCCGGTGCAGCAGCGCTTCGCTGAGCGTCTCCTGAAACAGCCCTTCGGCGATGATCTGCTGTTCTGCCTGCGTCAGACGCAGCACCTCCGGCCCCTCATCTGATTGAACAGAGACATAGGTGAGCGGCGCAAACACCCCCAGTTCGGATTGCTCCACCACCAGATGCAGCGCGCCGCTGCGCATCTCGCGTCCTGCCGCGATCCGGGTCAGCACCGCACGGGCCTGCACGCGGAGCAGATCAAGACCGCGCTCCGCCTCTGCTGCGTCGATCAGCTGTGCGCGTTTGTTGGCAGGCACCCGCAACAGGCGCATTTCAACGAACCACAAGAGCACCAGCATCAGGATCGGGGCCTGGGCCAGCGGCAGGGCGAGGCTGTTCCAGTTCAGCCCGATCCCGATCAGCGGCAACAGCGACAGCGAATAGCGCACCCATTGAAACTCAATCACGATGCGCAGGCGGCCCCCCAGCCCAACGGGGTGTCTGGGCCAGACCGTCACCCGGCCAAAAAACTTGCGCGGCAGTTGCCGCACTTGCAGGATCGCGGGGTTGCGAATGGTGTCGTGGGTGAGGATCAGCATGGGCCGTTTGTCATTCCGTTACGGCGCAACATAGGTCAGGATGGACAGGAGAACAGCTTTGACCCCCACAACCCGATCCCGCTGCCATCCGCCGTTGTTGGCGCGGCGCGTGGATGTATAGTGACCCTATCACTGCCGATTGCCCTGGAGATATCATGTCAGATGTAGACCTTTGGAAACTCTCAGCCTGCGAGGTGAGCGCGAAGATCGCACAAGGGGAGGTATCGGCCAGAGAGGTTGTTGCTGCAAACATCGACCGGATGCACGCGCGCAATGGCGCGATGAACGCGGTGGTGAACGACCTGTCCGAAAGCGCCATGGCAGAAGCGGCCAGGCTGGATGAGACCTTTGCCGCCTCCGGACCTGTCGGCCCGCTGCATGGTGTGCCCGTCACCATCAAGGAAAACATCGACCAGACGGGGCACGCCAGCCCCAACGGTGTGCCTGCCTTCAAGGACCTGATCGCCCCGGGTGACAGCCCCTTTGTGACCAACCTCAAAGCGGCGGGAGCGGTGGTGATCGGCCGGACAAACACGCCTGAATTCTCCTTCCGGGGCACAACGGACAATCCGCTGCATGGCCGGACCTTCAACCCCTGGAACGATTGGGCCAGTGCGGGAGGGTCATCAGGTGGCGCCTCATCGGCTGTGATGTCTGGCATGGGGGCCATTGCCCATGGCAACGATATCGGTGGATCGCTGCGGTTCCCGGCGACCTGTACCGGTGCGGCCACGGTCAAACCGGGTCTGGGCCGCACCCCGGCCTACAACCCGTCCCAAACCGCAGAGCGGGGGATATTGGCGCAGATCACGTCCGTTCAGGGCGTCATTTGTCGTGAGGTCCGCGATGTGCGGCTGGCGATGCAAAGCGCCATTGCCTACAGCCCGCTGGACCCCTGGCAGGTGCCGATGCCCTGGGAGGGGCCTGCGCATGACGGACCAATCAAGGTAGGGTTCACGCAGGAAACCTACGGCTTTGACATGGACCCGGCCGTCTCTGCCGCCCTGTCCACCGCCCGTGCGGCCCTGACCGACGCAGGCTATCTGGTGGAAGAGATTGAAACCCCGGATGTGCTCGAGATCGGGCGAGAGGCGACGCGCACGCTGTTTGGAGAGACCAAGGCGCTGATGGGCCCCTTGATGCGCGAACATGGCAGCGCGGCGTTCAACACCTACTTCGACCACTGCTTTGACATTGCGCCGCCCTATGAGGGTGACGATTTGCTGGCCGCATATGCACGCCGCGCGGCCTTTGTGCGGTCCTGGCTGACCCTGCTTGCAGATTATCCGCTGATCCTGACGCCATTCCTGCTGCAACCTACCTTTGCCCATGCCCGCGATTACGAAGGGCGGGAAGGCGCGGAGGAGATCATGCTGAAAGGCTTCTATTCCTTCGCGATGAACTTCATGGGACTGCCTGCCGGCAATGTGCCCGCAAACGACAACGATGGTCTGCCCGTTGGTGTCCAGATCATCGGACAACGGTTCCGGGAAGACATGATACTGGATGCCTGCGAAGCGATTGAGAACCGGGTGGGGGTGATGGCAAAGCAGCTGTTTGCGCGCACCTGACGCGCGTCCCAACCGCTTGAGGCGGGGCACGGGCGGGCGTTTGACCCAGATCAAAGCACGCGAATCGCGGAGATTGCATAAACAGGCGATGAAAAACGATACCGTTCCAAACAATGCTGCCACAACGCAAAGCACCTGTGGTGAGACCGCAGCGCTCATGCGGCAAAGCTGTCGGCAAAGTGAATTTGTGATCCAGCAATCCGCACAGATGATCGCAAACGGGCAGGCGGCGATTGAAAGCTCTTTGCAGGTGTTGTCACGCTGCCAAAGCGAAGCGGGCTGAGGGCAGGCTTTTTGCTCCGGTGACGGGGCGTGACAAGGGGGGCAAGACCATCCTCCGGGGCAAGTGACGCACCGGAAGTATGGACATTGCGACCGATGGGTCATAGCGCAGGGTCATCGCCTGCCAGAGACCCCGATGACCACACCGACCTATCCCAGCGCCAACCCGTCTCACCGCCGTGCGGATGTAAGCGTGCATGCGGTTGGGCTGGTCCTGATCTTGACCGCAGGCAGCATCCTGATCGCCAATGTCTGGGCGGATTACGGCGGCAAGATCACGGCGGCGGTACTGGTCTATGTGCTGTGCGCGCTGATCTCAAATCTGGCGTCCTGGGCCTATCATTTCGCGCCCTGGCATGACCGCCGCAAGCAGCTCAGACGCATCGATCACGCAGCCATTTATCCCAGTATTTCAGGCACCTTTACGCCGTTCTTCGTTTTGGCCGGAACCCCTTGGACCTTCGCGCTGTTGTGTCTGTGCTGGGCGCTGACGGGGCTGGCGATCTGGAACAAGATCACCAATGTCGAGGTCAAATCCCGCTGGTCGACGGCCTCCTACCTGGGGCTGGGTGCCATCGGCCTTTGCGCCTTGCCGGATCTGACAGATGTGCCGCTGGCCACGCTCTGGTGTATCATCGGCGGGGCCCTGTGTTACGTGATCGGCACCGGGTTTTATGCGCGCAAATCCATGCCCTATCGCTATGCGATCTGGCACACTTGGGTGAATTTCGGCGGCATCTTGATGTTTGCCGGCGTCTGGTTGGCGATTTTCCAATAAAGGCGGAGCACCGCGTGCCGTTGCCTGCGTGTATGCGCTTTCATTCCCGAATTGACTAAACGTCAATACTGGGCACACTGGGCTGTACCGGCACACTGAGCCGGATCAGACCAACGCATTTTCAACAGGTTGCTTTTACATCATGTCCCATGTTTCGGCCCCGACATTTGCCAAGGATTTCATCGGCGCGGCATTTCCCGATGGCACGGACGTGCAATTCACCAAAGTGGAAGCCAGCGTGCTGCGGATCATGGCGCGGCACCCCGGCCAGATCATCACCCGCGACCACTTGCTGACAGCGCTGAACGGCGATGGCACTGGCAAAACCGACCGCAGCATCGACTACGTCGTGAACCAACTGCGCCGCAAACTGCGCGATGACCCCAAAACCCCCCATTTCATCGCCACGCGCTATGGCGAAGGCTACATCTGGCTGGGGGATCGGCAGGCAAAGACACATCCCGCCAGCGGGGCGCATGCGGTGGTCGGGCCCTGTCTGGGAGTGGAGTATCTGGGCCAGCAGGCGGATGCGGCACTGGCCTTTGCCCGGCAGTTTCACGGGAAATTCGCAGGCGATTTTGCTCAGGACCGGCGCGTGGTTTTCGACCCCCACAGCCCGAAACCCGCCGCGTATGCGCCCGATCAGCTGCCCAGTATCGCCATAGAGATGTCCTTTGTGGCAGAGGGTGCGCGGCTCGACTGTGTGATCCGCGGTGTGTTCCTTAGGACGGAGCGGACGTTCTATGTCGCACGCCGGACCATTGAGGGCGATGATGCACCCGAACTTGATGCGCTGATCGACCTCACAATGGCGGAGATCCGCAAACATCTGGCGCTCGACGGCGATACGGACAAACCGCTTGCGGTCAGCATGATTGACAGCGGCACCACCTTTTCAGGCGTCAAGGGCCACTGGTCGGAGAACGACGAAAGCCTGCGCCGGATCATTGCGGACAACCCTGATGATCACCGCTCCAGGATCATGCTGGCCACCAACATCCACACCAAATACCTGCAAGACGGTGTGTCGATCTTTGCCTCCGGCGCTGATCCGCGCCGCCAAGATGAGGATGAGATTGAAGCGCTGGTGCTGCGAAGCCTGCCGCATCTGAACGATGATCCGTCCTTCCTGATCGTCGCGGCCAAGCTGCTGTTCTTTGTGGATCGCGGCTATGCAGAGATGGCGATGGACATTGCAGAGCGCGCGCATCGGGAAACGACATCCCTTCTGGCGAGCCTGCCGGTCATCGGGCAGATGCATGTTTTCATTGGGGAAAACGCCAAGGGCAACGCAGCAATTGATCAGGCGCTGGAGCAATGCCCGGCGGGCACGCAGCTGGAGGTCTATCTGCTGATCCTCAAGTGTGAAGCGCTGGCGGCTGTGGCTGATTACGACGGCATCGACCGCGTGCTGGCGCGGGTCTATGCGCAGGTGCCGCAGATTGAGACCCTGATGGAGGTGCTGTTCACCAACCCCGATGCGCCATCCAAGGCCGCGCAGCAGGAACTGGTGAAGATGTCGCGCAAGCAGGCGCAGGGGATGCTGCTCTACATGCACTATGTCTATGGCCGGTTGCTGCAAAATCCCACACACCAGCAAAACGCCTACCGGACCTCCTGCACGCTGTTCACGCGCCAGTTTGGCGCAGACATTCTGCCGGAGGGCATCACTTGGGAGGCGCGCTGACCTGCTGTGATGGCAGGTGTCACCATGCCGGAGCGGTCCTTTCGGGAAGTTTTTTCTGAGCGATACCCGGCCCTTGCCGCGTGTATGAAATCGCAGACAAATCCGTGCTTGCTTTGCGGGTAAAAACTCTCATGATTTGAGAAATAGTCTCATCATTTGAGAGTGGCCTGTCTGAATGCACCTGGATCGTCTGATTGCCCTGCTCGAAATCATCGCCGTCGCGGGGCGTCCCGTTTCGGTGGTCGAGGTTCAGAAAGCGTCAGGTCTGCCCAAACCCACATGCTACCGATTGGTGCAGTCGCTGCTGGAGCAGCAGCTGGTCGAACAGCCCGGTGAGGATGGCAAATACATTGTCGGGGAGCGGATGATCCGCATCGCGCTGCTGGGCAAATCCGACGTGGATGTGCGCCGGTGTGCAGCACCGCTGCTCAAATCCGCCGCCACCACGTTCAATGAAACGGTATTCCTTGCCCGGTTCCGCGACAGCCGGGTTGAGATCATCCATGTGGAAACGCCCAACGATCCCGCGCGTGCGTTTATTCATCCGGGCCTTGGCGTGCGCCCGATGCACGCCTGTTCCTGCTCCAAGGCGATTGCCGCCTTCGCAGAGCCTGCTTTTCAGGACAGCATCCTGACCGGAAGCCTCAAGCAATACACCGATCACACCAAGATCACGCAAGACGAGTTGCGGGCGGAGTTTGCGCAGATCGTCCAACAGGGCTTTGCCGATTGTGATCAGGAGATCGACATGGGGATCGCCAGCGTTGCAGCGCCCGTGTCCATCGGGAACATCGGGGCCACCTTCAGCGTGGGCGCGGTGGGCCCCATCAGACGCTTTGAAAAACCCTACCGCATGGAAATCGGCCAGAGGCTGACGGCATTGTCGCAAAAGATCAGCGGGGCGATCCAGCTGTGTAACGTTGAAGCGGCGTAAGCGCCGTTCAAGCACCGGGCCCTGCGGCCCACATCAAACGACCCGAAAACGGGCATACCTGAAACTTGGAGGAAAAACATGAATTTAAGACCTGATCCCACTTTCCACGCCTCGCCCAAGCTGGCGATGCAAGCCCCGGTTGAGAACTACGCCTTCACGGTCATGCTCAGCCCCGACGGGTCACAGTCCGATGGCATTGCGGTCATTGATCTGAAACCGGAATCCGACACCTACGGCCAGATCGTGCATCAGGTGATCGTGCCCAACAAGGGCGACGAATTCCACCACTTCGGTTGGAACGCCTGTTCTTCGTCCCTGTCGCCCCTTACGGGTCATGCGTTTCTGGAACGCCGCTACCTGATCGTGCCCGGCATCCGGTCGTCCCGCATCTATGTGATCGACGTCAAGGAGCCGCTGAAAGCGAAGATCCACAAGACGATCGAACCTGAGGAACTGTTTGCCAAGACCGGCTACTCGCGCCCGCACACGATCCATTGCGGCCCGGAAGGCATCTATGTCTCCTGCCTTGGGGGCGGCGGCGCAGACGGCACCGACGGCCCTCCCGGTATCTTCATCATGGATTGCGAAACCTTTGAGATCATTGGCCAATATGAGATGGACCGGGGTAAGCAGGACAAACACTATGACTTCTGGTGGAACCTGCCGCAGGACTACATGGTCTCCTCCGAATGGGGTCTGCCGCCGCAGTTTGAGAACGGCGTGGTGCCCGAAGACCTGCTGAGCAACAAGTACGGCCATTCCATCCACTTCTGGGACCTTCGCGCGCGCAAGAACATCCAGACGATGGACTTTGGTGAGAACTACCAGATGGCGCTGGAAATCCGGCCTGCCCATGATCCGACCAAATCCTACGGCTTCTGCGGCGTGGTGGTGGATACCACGAACCTGCAAGGTGCGATCTTTACCTGGTGGCGGGACGATGATGGGGTCTGGCAGTCCAAAAAGACGATCACCATCGACCCGCGTCCCGAAGACCCCGCCAACCTGCCACCGCTGTTGCAGGGCTTTGGGGCGGTGCCGCCGCTGGTCACCGACATCGACCTGAGCCTGGATGACAAATACCTCTATGTCGCCTGCTGGGGTCTGGGGGAAATGCACCAGTATGACGTCTCCGACCCGATGAACCCGGTCCTTGCGGGCAAGGTCGAGCTTGGCGGCATTGCCAAGGGCGAGAAACACCCAAACGGCAAAGACTTCGCCTATGGCCCGCAGATGGTTGAGATCAGCCGTGACGGGAAGCGGGTCTACTGGACCAACTCGCTTTATTCCACATGGGACGATCAGTTCTACCCGGATGACGAAGGCGGGCAGATGGTGATGGCGGACGTTGGCGAAAACGGTGGGCTGACCTTGAACAAGGACTTCTACATCGATTTCCCCAAGGGCCTGCGCTCGCACCAGATCCGGCTCGAAGGCGGGGATTGTTCGACGGACAGCTTCTGTTATCCGTCCGTCTAAATGGTGTCCGAGCTGACCTCGATGGCGGCCCTCTGGGGGGCCGTCATTTTCTCTGGTCTCTATCACGGCATCAATCCCGGCATGGGCTGGCCACTGGCCGTTTCCGCCGCCCTGATGGAGCGGGACCACAAGGCCATGCCCCGTGCGCTGGCGATGCTGGCGCTGGGGCATTTTCTGGCGATGATCGGCATCCTGCTGCCGTTCTCCGTGATGTTCTTTCTGGTCGATTGGGAGATGCAGATCCGCATCGCGGCGGGCCTCATCGTGATCGCGATGGGGATCTACCTGCTGATCAACCGCCGCCATCCGAAGTTTCTGGCCCGCGTGCATCCCAGCCGTCTGGCGCTGTGGTCGTTTCTGGCGGCGATGGCCCATGGGGCGGGGCTGATGCTGGTGCCGATCTATCTGGGCATCTGCGCCATTGCACCGGATGAAACCGGTCATTTGGCCGCAGAGCGTTTGATGAGCAGTAACGTCTCAATCGCCTTCGCTGTTGCGGCCGCCCATACCTTTGCAATGACGGTTGCGGGCGGTGTGATTGCGGTGATCATCTACTTCTGGCTGGGCCTCAAATTCCTGTCGAGGACATGGTTCAATCTTGATGTCGTCTGGGCCTTCAGCCTCGTCATCGTTGGCACTTTTGGCATCTATTCGGCGTATTACGGACACTGAAGGGGAACATCAGCCCCGTCAGAACGGACGTGTGGGGAAGATGAAGTAGAATTTTTCCCCTCCAACACATTGATAGTATTGCAGTTTGCGCACCATCTTGGTCAGGGGCTTCGTTGAGGCGAGGATGATTCATTGCTTTGACAAGTAATTTGGAGAATACTTTGCGCGCGTAATAATAAAAATTGTCCCGGGAGGATATCATGAGATCATTCGCAGTTGTTGCCCTGTTTGGCGGTGCGGTTCTGGCCGCACCTGTCGCCGCGCAGAGCAACCTGACCGCTGAAACCGCAAGTCCCGGCGGGGCGGTGCATCTGTCCTCCACCCATATGGCTGAGATCGCGGGCACCTCGGGTGTTGCCAACATCCAGCTGACCGATGGGCAGACCCTGACGAACACCGTGCAGAACGTGGCCGAAGGCAAGACCGACATCGGCAGCGCGCCGCATATCCTGCCGTTTCTGATGAGCCGGGGCGTCGGCCCTTACGGTGAACTTGGCAAGGAGAAAGGCGCGGAACTGGCCGCGAACCTGCGCGCAATCACACCTTACACGCTGGGGATATTCTTCCTCTATGCTTATGATGCCAAAGGCATTGACGGCTGGGATGGGCTGGAGGGCAAGAAGGTCTTCAACGGCCCCCCAAGGGGCGGCGCGCTGACCAACGGGCGCGCGATGATCCAGATCATCTCGGGCCTCAAGGACGGCGAAGGATATGAGGGGATGCAGGCAAACTGGGGGCAGGCGGCCTCTATCATCAGCGGTGGGGAGCCGGACGCGGTGGTGCTGCCGGAACTCTTCCCCGGCAGCCGTGTGGCGACGGTGGCCTCCTCCGGCAAGATGACCGGCTGGTCGATGCCCAAGGAGATCTACGAAGGCGAAGCCATGCAGAAATACATGAAAGCGCCCGGCAGTGCCTCGGTTGAGATTCCTCTGGCCGAAGTTGCCGCCGCGATGGGGGAGGATTGGACCTTCATCTCCGAGGATGAGACGTTCCGCGCGCTGGACACGATTGGCGGCGATCTGGTGCACAAGGACATGGACGAGTAACTGGTCTATCAGCTGGTCAAGACCTACGTCGCCAGCATGGACGCACTGAAAGCCAAAGCGCCCTTCGGCAATACCGTCAACTTCGACAACCCGGCCTTGGGTATGTGCGGGGCCAACCCGGTGAAGTACCACAAGGGCGCGACGCGCGCCTGGGAAGAAGCCGGCTATGACATCCCTGACTGCGCCGAAGATACGTAACACCCATCCAGACCCGGCGCCCCTGATGGGCCAGTGCCGGGTCTGTACCGTCTGAGGGGCACCATGGCGCAGGCCGACAGCCAGAGTGAACGCAGCGCCTCGCCGCACAGGGCGCTCTATACCTGCGCGCTGATCTTTGTGTTCATCGGCATCGTGAACAGCACCCCGGCCATTCCGGGCTGGACAGACCTGTGGCGGAACGTCACCGGGGTGGAGACCCTCAAGGTCCGGGCCTTTGCCACCGAATGGTTCTACCCGCTCGTCTTTTTCGTAATGATGGTGATCGTCGCACTCAGGCACTCCATGTGGTGGGCGTGGCAGGGCACGCGCCGTGCGGGTTTCGGGCTCTTCATGGATGCGGCGCTTGTGGTGTCGTCGGCGGCCATCTCGCTCACCTATCTGATCGAGATCGACAGCGTCTGCTTGATAGACCTGCTGAACGGCGACCGCGCGCGCCTGATTGCGGAGACACTGGAGGCAGAGATCACCTTTGCCGAGGAAATGGGCCTGCCCGTGCCCGATACGGTCGATGATCCGCGCTGTGTGACCACCACGGGCATCTGGCTGGTGGGGATCATGGGCGCCACGATGCTGGTGTTCCTGGGCTACAACATCAAGGTCTGGGGCCTGCCGCTGGTCCTCGTGGCGCTGCTGATGGCGCTTTATACCATCGGCACAGTGCTGGTGTGGTACTTCCACGGACCCGATGACATCAACAAATACCTGATGACCAAATTGGGCGGGGAGCCGCGCAGTTTCGTCGATGGCCGTCCGAACGTGCATGATGCGCTGGTCAACAATGCCTCCGGAATGCTGGGGCGGTTCATGAATGTGATCATGAATGTGGTTTTTCCCTACATCATCCTTGGCGCGATGTTCGGCAAATCTGCGGGTGGCCAGGCCTTGATCAAGCTTGCCTTTCGCTGGACGCGCAAGCTGCGCGGCGGGCCTGCGCATGCGGCCATCGTGTCCTCGGCGATGTTCGGCACGATCACCGGCGGGCCGGTGACCAACGTGCTGTCCACCGGGGTGCTGACCATTCCGATGATGTTGAAGCGCGGCTTTTCCCCGACCTTTGCAGGCGGGGTTGAGGCAGCGGCCTCTTCCGGTGGGTCCATCATGCCCCCGGTGATGGGGGTCGCAGCCTTTATCCTGGCCGCCCTCACGGCGGTGCCCTACGGCGATGTCATTGTCGCGGCAACGCTTCCCGCCATCGCCTATTTCTTCTGTCTGTTCCTGACGGCGGTTTTCCAGTCGCGCAAACAGGGGCTTGAGGCGCTGGGGGCATTGACCGAAGACATGCACATCACCCGCACGGACCTGCTGCATCTGCTGCAAATCTTCCTGCCGATCCTGCTGATCCTGATTCTGCTGCTGACGCCGAAGGACGCGGTGGGCTGTGGCCCGCTGGGCTGGCTTCTGGGCTCGCAGACGCTGACGCAGGACGGTACCTGCCGCGCGCTGGACCTGCCGTGGATCCTGCAGGTCTACCAGAACGCGGCGGGGGATGCCGGTGCCACGGGCTGGTGGGGGGCGGCGTTTGTGATCCTGCTGCTCTTCCTCGACAAAGCGTTCCGCCAGACCCCGCGTCTCGCACTCGACGCGCTGGCAGAGGCGGGGATCACCGTTTCAACGCTCTACCTGATGTTCCTGGCCGTGACGGTCATCGATGTGTGCCTGAACTTCACTGGCCTGTCGAAATTCGTGGCTGTCGATGTGCTCAGCTTCCTGCTTTCGCTTGATCTGGGCGGTGGCCAATCGGCCTTGTATCAGTTCATCGCGCTGACAATCACCATGTTGCTGGCGGTGCTGCTGGGCATGGGGATGCCTGCGGTGCCTGCCTACATCAACGTGGCGCTGCTGATGGGGCCGCTGCTGATTGGCCTCGGGATTGCGACCTTCACCGCGCATATGTTCATTTTCTATTTCGCCGTTGCTTCTGCCATCACGCCGCCTGTCGCTCTGGCGGCCTTTGCCGCCGCCACGATCACCAAGGCCGAGCCCATGGCGACGGGGTTCAGTGCCGTGCGCTCGGGTATCGTGATGTTCGTGATCCCGTTCATTTTCGCCTTCTATCCAGAGCTTTTGTTGATTGATCAGGCGCTGATTGACCCTGCCAGCCCCAGCAAGGCCCCGCTTGCAGGGTATGAGGATGGCGTGCAACTGCTCCCGCTGCTTTGGCTCTTGGCCAAGCTGGTGCTGGCGCTCTACCTGCTGGCCAGCGCATTGGCCCGGTATGATGCGGCTGCCCTTGGCCCTATCGCGGTGACGCTGCGGATTGTGCTGGCGGTGGGGCTGTTGATGCGTCCGGCAGAGGTCCATCTGACCGCCTTGGTGCTGGCCGTTGGCCTGCTGGCGTTCCACCACATCCAAGCAGCAAAGCGGGTACCGTCGCAGCCCTAGACAGGCTGACATGACCGCCGCACCACCAGTTCCGGCGCACAGGATATGCCAACAACCTCCTGTTCGGGTGATTTGATCGCCCCGGCAAGGGTCAATCCCGCCTCCCGTCCGATCCGACGCGCGGGCAGGCGCACGGTGGTCAGGGCAGGCTCAATCTCTGAACTGCCCTTGAAGTCGCCGATGCCCGTGACGGAGATATCCTCTGGCACCTGCAACCCCATGGCGGCGGCGGCATAGAGTGCACCGGTTGCCAGAATGTCATTGCCGCAGATCAGCGCCGTCGGACGCGGGGTCAGGGCAAACAGCGCCATCGCATCCCGTTTGGAGGCGGAAATGCTGTAAACCGTTGTGCGCATCCACGCTGCGGGCACCTCCACACCGGCCTTGCCCAGCGTCGCAAGGATTGCATCACTGCGGGCCTTCGCACGGTCATTGCCTTCGCTGGGGGCAAACAGACAGGCCACATCCCGGTGCCCCTGCGCCAGCACATGGGCGGCAATCATCTCTCCGGCCAGCGCATTATCCGCACCCACGGAGGGGTATCGCGCATCGGCCGCATAGTTCCACATCATCACGGTGGGGATGTTCTGGCTGTCGATCAGCTGAAACACCGCTTCGTCATGGTCGAGACCCGTCAGCGCAATGCCATCCACCCGATGTTCAAGGAATTTCCGCAGGATCGCGTATTCGCGTTGCAGGTCGTACCCATGGGAGGCCAGCAGGATCGTGAACCCTTCCTCCGCCACCGCGTCAGAGAACGCCTGCACCGCTTCGGCAAAGATCGTGTGGTCAATTGTCGGCACCAAAATCCCCACCGTGCCGGAGCGGATCCCATGGATGGTCTGGGCCGCACGGTTGCGGATATAGCCCTGCGCGCGCACCGCACGTTCGATTCTGCGCTTGGTCGCGTGTTTGAGCAAATCGGGATGGTTGAAGTATCGCGACACCGTCGAAGGGGACACCTTTGCCGCCTTTGCGACAGAGATGATATCCGCTTTTTTGTGATCTTTATCAGCCATCTATCCACCATATTCGGGCAATTTATGAAAACATTTGCAAAACTATTTTCATCGCTTAGCGTTTAAGGTCAAGCAGCGTTGTTGGGAGGCAGCGATGGAATTCTTGCTCTACATGGGAGACGTCTTCACACCGATTAACTTCGGTTTGCTGCTGCTCGGCACCATTGGCGGTCTGATCCTTGGGGCCACACCGGGTTTGTCGCCCACGATGGCGGTGGCATTGCTGATCCCCTTCACGTTCCAGCTCGAAGCGGCACAGGGTCTGATCCTGCTGGGGGCGGCCTATACCTCCACGGTGGCCGGTGGGGCGGTGTCGGCGATCCTGCTGAAAATACCGGGTGCGCCTGCAAACATTGCCACCACGCTGGACGGTCACACCATGGCGCAGAAGGGCGAGGGGGCGAAGGCGCTGCAAATCTCCTTCCTGGCGTCTGCTGTGGGCGGTGTGTTTGGCGTGCTGCTGTTGATCTTCCTCACACCTGTGCTGGCCCAATGGGCGCTGGCCTTTGGTCCGAGCCACCTGTTCTGGCTCGCCATCCTTGGGGTCACGGTCATTGGTTCGCTGGACAGTGCTTCGGTGGTCAAAGGCCTGCTGTCAGGCTGCATCGGGCTGTGGCTGGCGACCATCGGCTTTGACGACATCATGGGCGCGCAGCGTTTCATCTTCCACCCGGCTCTGGGCGGCGGCATCAACATCATCGCAGCCCTCATCGGTCTCTTTGCCATCCCGCAGGTCATCACCATGTTCGCCAAAGGACGGCGCGGGGACGGGGCAGAGGTCATCGCGGTGCAAAAACACCCCATCAGCGGCGCGATCAGGGAGCTTCTGCGCAACAAACGCGCCCTCGGCATTGGCACGGCAACAGGCACCATCATCGGATTGATCCCCGGCGTGGGGGGACAGATCGCGGGGCTGGTGGCCTATGATCAGTCCAAGAAATTCAGCCCCGACCGCGAGAAGTTCGGCACTGGCCACCCCGAAGGTGTGATCGCGGCAGAAAGCGCAAACAATGCCATGGTCGGGCCTTCGCTGGTGCCGCTGCTCACCTTGTCGATCCCCGGCTCCCCCACCGCCGCTGTCCTGCTGGGTGGCCTGCTGATCCACGGGATTTTCCCCGGCACGGACCTCTTTGACAATCACCCGGACGTGGCCTGGACCTTCATCAACTCCATGCTGATCGGGCAGGTGCTGATGTGCATCTTTGGCCTCTATGTGGCGGGGCTGGCGGCGCGCGTGGCACAGGTGCCGCAGGCGGTGATGGCCGCCATCGTGCTGGGATTGGCGGTCTTTGGCAGCTATTCGGTGCAGTCTTCCATGGGCGACGTCTATGTCATGGCCGCCCTTGGCGTGATGATGTATTTCCTTGAACGTTTTGGCTTTTCCGCCGCCCCACTGGTGCTGGGCCTGATCCTTGGCCCGATTGCCGAAGCCAACTTCATCCAGGGCTCGATGATCGCCACTGCGACCGACGGCATGGCTCCGTATTTCTTCGGTGGCCCCCTGAATATCCTGCTGATCGCGGTTGTGATCGCCTCCATCCTTTATTCCGCATGGATGGAACTGCGGTCCCGCCGGTACACCTCCAAAGAGGAGATCATCGCATGAGCGCGCCGTCACTGCCCCGTCTGCAACATATCATCGGCTCCGGTGTGGTTGCCGCCGTGGGCATCTGGGTGGCCTACGTCAGCTATACCCAGCAACCGGCCGAAGCCTTCCTGTTCCCGCGGCTGATTGCATCCGTCTTTGTGGTGCTGGCGCTCTGGACCTTTGCCAAAGCCTGTCTGGGCTGGACCAAAGTCGGCACCGGCATCACCGCGCGGCAATTCACCAACCTCGCACCGGGGCTGGGCGTGGCACTGGTCTACATCTTCTGGGCGGCCAAGGGGCTGGGCTTCTACACCGCCACCACCATCGCCTTTTTCATTCTGCTAACCTTCTATGATCCGGCCCCCCACGGGGCGCTGAAATCATGGGTCAAGCGCATCATCATCACGGCCTGCTTCATGGCCGTCATGTACGGCCTCTTCGCACTCTTGCTGAAAGTGTACACACCGCGAGAGGTCTTTTTCTGAACCGTCATAGCGGCAGAAACTCAAACCCTAGGGAGGAATACAACATGAGAAAACTACTAGCAGGGGCCGCGATGGCCTTGATGGGGCTGACAACATCTGCGGTCGCAGATGGTCACGCCAATTACCCCGATCGCCCGATCATGATGATGGTCAGCTATGGCGCGGGCGGGGCCACAGACTTTCAGGCACGGATCGTGACCATGACATCCGGCAACGAGGACGCGCTTGGCATGCCCATCGCGATCCTGAACAAACCCGGTGCAGGGGGCCGTGTGGGCTGGAACTGGCTTGCGGGTCAGGCCGAGGCCGATGGCTATACGCTGGGGGCCTACAACATCCCGCATTTCATCGCGCAATCCATCAAGGGCGGCGTGGCGTATTCGCGCGACAGCTTTGAGCCCATCGCCAACTGGGGGGCAGACCCTGCGGTGCTGGTTGTTGGGAAAGACAGTGAATTCAACACACTGCAAGACGTTGTCGATTTCGCCAAAGCCAATCCCGGCAAGCTGACCACATCTGGCGCGGGCCTGTTTGTGGGCCACCACATTGCAGCGTTGCAGATGGAGAAGGCTGGCGACATGAAGATGGCCTATATCCCCACCAAAGGCGGCGGTGCAGCAGCCATGAAAGCGGTGATCGCCGGTGACGTGATGGCAGGCATCAACAACCTGTCCGACGCCTTCCGCGCGGCAGAGGCGGGCAATGTCAAAATCCTCGCCGTGGCGGATCTGGAGCGGAACGCATTCCTGCCAGATGTGCCCACGATGATGGAAAGCGGGCTGGACGTGGACAATTCGTCGGTCAACTTCCGTGGCATCATGGTGCCCAAAGGCACACCACAGGGCATCATCGACAAACTGGCCGCGACTGTTCCTACAATGTTCGAGAACAAGCGCGTTGCAGGCAAGATGAAGGCAGGCGGTTCCCCCATGCACATCATGACCCGTGAAGAGGTGCTTGAGATGTGGGCGGCCCGCGAAGAAACCCTGACCGAGCTGCTTGCAGGTCTCTGATCCGCAGGCATACACCACTTGGCGGGGCGCATCCTGCGGCCCGCCAGACCAAAAGGAACCCCACCATGAACGCCCAGGATGATATCGCCCAAGTTGACGCCATCGTCGCCCGCGCCCGTGCTGCACAAGCGCGTTTTGAGGCGGGCGGGTCACAGGCGCTTTATGACCGCGCTGCACAGGCCGCAGGCTGGGCCATCATGGAACCCGGCAGGAACCGCCATCTGGCTGAACTGGCGGTCGAAACAACGGGGTTGGGCAATGTGCCCGACAAGATCACCAAGAACCACCGCAAGACGCTGGGCCTGATGCGCGACATCGCCACCGCGAGAACCCATGGCGTGATCCGCGACGATGCCGCCACCGGCATCACCGAAATTGCCCGTCCCATCGGGGTGATCGGGGCTGTTGTCCCCTCCACCAACCCCGGTGCGACGCCCGCCAACAACATCATCAACGCGCTGAAATGCGGGAATGCCATCGTCGTGTCGCCATCCCCCAAAGGTGTGCCCACCTGCGATGCGTTGCTGGGCTATATCCATGCGGAGTTCGACAAATCCGGCATCGACCGTGATCTGGTGCAGATGGTCCCCGGACGCGGGTCCAAGGACAAGACGCAGCGTTTGCTGGAAATTTCCGACTTGATCGTCGTGACGGGCAGCCAGAACAACGTCAAACGCGCCTATACCTCCGGCACGCCAGCCTTGGCTGTGGGGGCAGGGAACGTCACGGTGATCGTGGATGAAACCGCCGATCTGGCGGCAGCGGCCGAGAAAATCTGCGCCTCCAAGACCTTCGACAATGCCACCTCCTGCTCATCCGAGAATGCGATTGTCGTGCTGGATTCGATCTATGACGCCTTTTCGCAGGAAATGGCCCGCACCGGTGGCGCATTGATCACCGATGAGAGCAAAGTCACCGACAAGCTCTGGGTCAAGGGCCACCTGAACCCGGCTGCCATCGCGCAGGACGCCGACAAGATGATCGCGGCCCTCGGCCTGACGGACGACGTGCCCCCGGACACGCAATACATCGCGGTGGAGACCACGGGCATCGGCCCCGAACATCCGCTCTCAGGTGAAAAGCTCAGCCGGGTGCTGACGGTCTACCGTGCGAAGGATTTTAACGACGCGGTCCGCATCACCCGTGAGGTGCAACTGCACCAGGGGGCAGGGCACTCCGTTGGCATCCACACCACCGTCGAGGACCGCCCGCTGACGCTGGCCAATGCCATTCCCACCAGCCGGGTGATTGTCAATCAGGCCCATACCTTCGCCACGGGCGGTGCCTTTACCAACGGCATGCCGTTTTCGCTGTCCATGGGCTGCGGGTCCTGGGGCGGGAATTCCATCGACACGAACCTGCACTGGAAGCATTTCATGCAAACCACGAAGATCGTGCGCGAAATTCCCGGCGTGGAACCTTCGCCTGATGACATCTTTGCGGGATATTGGGCTGACGTGGGAAAATGATCTACACCGCTGAGCGCCCCCCGGTTGGGACGGTGCGCGACTGGCTGGAGGCCCGCGCGCAGACTGACCAGACCGCGATTGTCTTTCCAGATACGGGCGACAGCCTCAGCTGGCATGACCTGCGGGCAGAGGCGGCACGGATGGCGCAGGGCATGTTTGCCGTGGGCATCGCCAAGGGCGAAAGCGTTGCCATCATCCACCCCAATGGGCGCGAGGGGATACTGGCGCTTTTTGCCGCGCTCTTTGGCGGGTTCCGTGCAACGATGATCAACCTTGCGGCGGGGCCTGATGCGATTGCCTATGCGTTGGATCATTCCGGCGCGCGTTTCGTATTCCTGCATGACAGCCAGCGCGAGACCTTTGCGCAGGTCGCGCCGGACGGGATGCAGATCCTCGCCCCGGACAGGCTTGAGGGCACAGCCCCCCTGCCTGATCTGGCACCAGACGACCACGCGCTGCTGATGTATACCTCCGGCACCACGGGCAAACCCAAGGGGGTTGTGCACACCCACGCCAGCCTGCTGGCCGGCGGCTGGACCACGGCGGTGGCGCATGAGCTGGGCCAGGAGGATCGCGGCCTCTGCGTGCTGCCGATCTACCACATCAACGGGCTGTGCGTGACGGTGATGGGCGCGTTGGTCTCGGGCGGGTCTTTTGCCATGGTGCCGCGTTTCTCCGCCAGCCGGTTCTGGGATCAGGCGGAGACGGGGGAGATCACCTGGTTCTCCGTTGTGCCCACGATCATCAGCCATCTGCTGCATGGAGAGGCGGCGCCAGGCGACAGCCTGCGCGAGCGGCTCCGCTTTGCGCGCTCTGCGTCCTCCGCCCTCGCGGTGGAAACCCAGACCGCGTTCGAGAGCCGCTTTGGCGTGCCGATCATCGAAACCATGGGCTTGACGGAAACCGCCGCTCAGGTCTTGTCCAACCCGCTACCGCCGGGCACCCGCAAGGTCGGCTCCCCCGGCGTGGCCTATGGCAATGAGGTGCGCATCCTCACGGCGGATCTGCAAGAGGCCCCGCGCGAACAGGAAGGGGAGATCGCCATCCGTGGCCCCAATGTGATGCGGGAATACCTGAACAACCCCGATGCCACCGCAGGCACCTTCGCGGGTGACTGGTTGCGCACGGGTGATCTGGGGCGGATGGATGCGGATGGCTATGTCTTTGTCACCGGACGGCTGAAGGAATTGATCATCAAGGGGGGCGAAAACATTGCCCCGCGTGAGATCGACGAAGTGCTTTACGCCCACCCGGAAGTTGTTGAAGCCGCCGCCTTTGCCCGGCAGTGCCCGCGCTATGGTGAAACCGTCGAAGCCGCCGTTGCGCTGAAACCGGGTGCACAATTGGCGATGGATGATCTGATGGCCCTGTGTCAGGACCGGCTGGGCGCGTTCAAATCTCCCGGCATCATCCATCTGCTGGAGGAACTGCCCAAAGGCCCCTCCGGCAAGATCCAGCGCCTGAAGCTGGCAGAGCTGATCCCCGAACGCGCTGGCGCGTGACCACCCAAACAGTGCAGACAGGCTGATCCGCCGCAAGGCGGGGCAGCGTCCTGTGAATCAAATCGACTGCAAAGTGCTTTGGCATTGATTTCGAGTTTGACAGATAGGAAAATGTTTTTAACATGGGGAAACACTGAGGCGGTCTGATCTGCCTCGCTCAGCCGCAAAGAAGCCCCGTCATGCACCACATCGAACGCTGTACATCCGGTCGCGCTGCACCTTTTTCACAAGGGGGGACATAGGATGGGACGGCCAGAACCCAAATTTCAGGGCGTCGATCATTTCGACCCGACCCTTGGCGGCGCAGAGAGCGCCTGCGTGTTCGAGATTTTCGTCTCGGATGGATTCTGCGACGTGGAGCTTGCCGGGATCATGCAGGCGCTGCGGACTGCCAATAACGTCCTGGCGCGGCAGGTGTTTTCATGGCGCTGTGTGTCAGATACCCCCGGCATCCTGCGCAGCCTGCATGGCATGTGTGTCGAGGCCGAAGCGGCCATCGAAGATGTGGTGCCGCCCCACACGATGATTGTGGTCGGCGGACAGATGGGGCGGGGCAACGCCTGGATGCGGCGCATGCGGGTGATGCAGCGCAAGGCGCTGCCCGTGGTGCTGTTGTCAGATGCGGCGACGGCCTATATCCGCGCTTCAAACCCCCGTGGTCCTGTCACCACCCAATGGCGCGACGCGGCGCAACTGGCGGAAACCGGGCATTACCCCGCGCTGACCACCCGCTTTTCGGAAAAGAGCAATGGCGTGATCACGGCGGCGGGCGGTTCTGCCACCGCGGAACTGATCATCGGCTTGATCGCGCCCTTGATGACGGCCGCACAGGTGGCCGAACTGGGCAATCGTTTGCTGCTGAACACCATCCGCAAAAGCGACGCCGAACAGCCCAAGGACATCGCCGACAACACCTGCCTCTTTGACGCGCAGATCACCCAGGCGCTGCGCCTGATGGAAGACACCATCGCCGATCCGTTGCCGATGACCGAACTGGCCTGCGCTGTCGGCATCTCAACCCGGCATCTGGAACGGGCGTTCAAGACCGCGCTCAAGGACACGCCGGCCCGCTTTTACAAACGCCTGCGCACCAAACGCGCCCGCGCGATGATCGAAGAGACACTGCTGCCCCTGATCGACATTGCCGTGGCCACCGGCTTTGGCTCCAGCAACACGCTGGCCAAGGCCGTGAAGGACGAATACGGCGTGTCCCCGTCAAAGATGCGGGCGCGCAAGTCCATGAACCTGTTGAAGTTTGAGCGCAGCTGATAAGATCGCCACAGACCCCGCTGGAGAGACAGAATGCTTGATGACATCTACGCCAAGGTCCGTCCCGGCCCGCCGTCCCCATCCAAGGTTTTCCTGCCCAGCCAGTTCACCCTGCCACCCGGCACCGAACGATATGTCGTCGAAGGCATGGGCGCGGTTCTGATCCCGGTTTATGCAGGCGACCGCGTCACGGTGATCAACGACGAAGGCGCGCAGGTCTGCGAAATCGTGGCGGCGGGGAAGGGGGGCAAGATCGACCCTGCCATTCCGGATGCGCCCGCCAATGCCACTGCCGATGGATTGCGCGCACTGCTGACCGGGTCGGACCAATCCCTGCGCGGCTTGCGCATGGGTCTGGACGCCCGCGGCATTGATCTGGCCGACGCGCCCGCACTGCGCCTCTTTGGCAGCGACACCCGCGCCAAGGCCGAAGAAACGCTGAACATCACCCGCGACGGCTCCCTGATCATCGCAGCCCCCGGCGCGCCGATGGATATCGAAGTGCAGGACACCACCACGCCGCTCACGGTCATGGTCAAACGCGCCACGCTGAAAAAACACACGTCCTTTGAACTGCCCGACCCGTTGGCGGACCCCGTGGACGACATCCGCGTGCACACCCAAACGGCGGAGGCTTTCTTTGTCAAAGCGGGCGACTACATCCAGATCATCGATGTGGATGGCCGCCAATGCACTGATTTCGAATGTTTCTCTGCCCGCAAGTTGGATAAAGGCATCGAACATGCGCTGGATGTGACCACCACCCGGACGCTCATGGGCCACGCATACCCCATGCCCGGCCTGCACGCGAAATACTACGATCAGGAGATGCTGCCGCTTGTTGAAGTGGTGCAGGACACCTGCGGACGCCACGACGCTTTTGCACTCGCCTGTTCGGCGAAATACTATGACGACATCGGCTATCCCGGCCACGTCAACTGCTCCGAAAACTTCAACCACGCGCTGAGCAAATACAACGTCACGGGCCGCCCCGGCTGGATGGCGATCAATTTTTTCTTCAACACCTTCCTCGATGAACACGGCGTCATGTACTCGGACGAGCCATGGTCGCGCCCCGGCGACTACGTCCTGCTGCGCGCCCTCACGGACATCGTCTGCGTCTCAAGCGCATGCCCCGACGACACCAGCCCCGCAAATGGCTGGAACCCCACCGATATCCACGTGCGCACCTATTCGGGCAAGGAAACCTTCCAACGGTCCGTCGCCTACCGCCCCACACCAGAAGCAGAGCCCAAGATGACCAAACAAACCGGCTTCCACGACCAATTCGCCAAACACACGCGCAATTTCATCGAATACAACGGGTATTGGCTGGCCAATTGCTATGCCGAAGCGGGCGCGATTTCCGAATACCATGCCTGCCGTGAAAAAGCGGTGATCATGGACCTCAGCCCTCTGCGCAAGTTTGAGATCACCGGGCCCGATGCCGAAGCGCTCTGCCAATACGTCTTCACCCGCAACATGAAGACCCTGCCGGTGGGCGGCGTGGTCTATACGGCCATGTGTTATGAACACGGGGGCATGATCGACGACGGCACAGTCTTCCGGCTCGACAAGGACAATTTCCGCTGGATCGGCGGCAATGACTACGGCGGTGAATGGCTGCGGGAGCAGGCGGAAAAGCTGGGGCTGAAGGTGCTGGTGCGCTCCTCCACGGACCAGTTGCACAATGTCGCTGTCCAAGGCCCTGAAAGCCGCGATTTGCTGCGCAAGATCGTCTGGACCGCGCCGCATAACCCGGAATTCGACCAGTTGGGCTGGTTCCGCTTCACGCCCGCGCGGCTCAATGATGAAAACGGCACGCCCTTTGTTGTCTCCCGCACCGGCTATACGGGCGAGTTGGGGTATGAAGTCATGTGCCACCCCAAGCATTGCGATGAGATTTTCGGGGCGATCTGGGAAGCCGGGCAGGGGCATGGCCTGACGCCCATGGGGCTGGAAGCGCTGGACATGGTGCGGATCGAAGCGGGCCTGATCTTTGCCGGCTACGATTTCTCTGACCAGACGGACCCGTATGAAGCCGGCATTGGCTTCACCGTGCCGCTTAAATCCAAACCGGATGATTTCATCGGGCGCGATGCCCTGATCCGCCGCAAGGAACACCCGCAGCGCAAGCTGGTGGGCCTCGACATCGACAGCGCGGTGAACGTGGGGCACGGCGATTGCATCCACGTGGGCCGCGCGCAGATCGGCGAAGTGACGTCTTCCATGCGCTCGCCCTTGCTCGACCGCAACATCGCGCTGGCGCGGGTCGATGTGGCCCATGCCGAACCGGGTACGCAGCTGGAGATCGGCAAACTGGACGGGCACCAGAAACGCCTGCCTGCCACGATCCGCAAGGACCTCGCCGCCTTTGATCCGGCCAAGGAACGCCCGCGCTCATGACCCGGACGGTGCTGGATCAGATCGGCGGCGAAGACGCCCTGCGCACGCTGGTTGAGCATTTCTACGATCTGGTGGAATCCCTGCCCGAAGGGCGCCAGATCGTGCATCTGCACATGGATGGCCACGGCATCGCCCATACCCGGCAGGAGCAGTTCAACTTCATGTCCGGCTTCATGGGCGGGCGGCAGTATTACATGGAAAAGCACCGGCATATGAACGTGAAGGAGATCCACGCCCATGTGCCGATCCGTGTTCAGGACGCCGAAGACTGGTTGTCGATCATGGACAAGACGCTGGCGGATCTAAACCATACGGGGCCGCACATTGACCGGCTGCGGACCACACTGCGGCGTGTGGCGCTGATCCTGGTGAACGACGGAGAGGTGGCATGAGGCGCCGGTTTGTCCTCGCAGCGGTCTGCACGCTTCTGGCGGCCCCTGCCGCTGCGCAGGCGGTCAAGCTCAAGGTGCATGAGATCGACGCGCTGCTCAGTGGCAATACGGCCGTGGGCACGTGGGAAGGCCAGCCATACCGCCAGTATTTCGGCGATGATGGCGTGACGCTGTATGCGCGAGACGGCGCGCGCACGGCCCGTGGCCTGTGGCGGCTGGATGCAGAGCGGGACGAATACCAGAGCCAATGGCCGGGTGATGCGGAATGGCAAGGCTGGTACGTGATGGAATACGCAGGCGACTTCTTCTGGGTCAGCAAATCAACGCCGCCCACACCCTTCCGTATGGTGCCCGGAGCGCAGTTGGTGGCGGAATGAGGGGTGTGGCGCTGGCCTGTTGTCTGACGCTGGCCATGCCACTGCCCGCTGCGGCTCAGGATTTCTGTGACATGCTGGAGGAGATGATCGCGGGCAGGGCGGTGGCATCCACCGACGCCATGCTGTGCAGCTCATCCAAAGGCCAGTCCGGTGCAACGGCCCAGCATTGCCGCTGGCCATTCAGCTTTCGTGCCGCGGATGCACAAGTCGCCTTTGAAGCGGTTTCAGCGGATGTGGCGGCTTGCCTGAATGCCGTAGCCAAAACCGAAGAAGGCGAGGTGAACCATCCCGATACCTACGACCAACGGCTGTTTGACATTAAGAA
>Ga0160419_100236_pt1 | contig 38835 bp, 40 predicted proteins | sample CelAP2metagpilot_2_FD_108196 | JGI IMG/M metagenome (GOLD analysis project Ga0160419, IMG submission 108196) | Phycosphere-associated microbial communities from Cellana algal ponds in Kailua-Kona, Hawaii, USA - Cellana AP2-4-25 metagenome pilot ...
CCGCCCCCCGCCCTTTTAGTATGTGTTCTCTCTTGAACGCCAGACAAAGAAGAAAAAAAAAAAAAAAAAAGGGAAGAGGGGGGGGGGGGGGGGGGGGGGGCGGGGGGGGGGGGGGGGAAGTGCGTGGATTTGAGGAGGCATGGATTAAACGAATGACCCATCGACACATGAAAAAGGAAGGGGCCGGGTACATCCAAGATGATTATTAGCCTTCACTACGCCCACGGACGTGCAAAAAGGCGACGAACCTGTAGAACAGCACACGCATGCAGTCCTCCAACAACGCCCGGGCCTCCCCCTCCGTCATGTTTTCGTGCCATCGTTTGCGCATAATGGGCAACGCCAGGTAAGACCCGAAGCCCGTGGCCATCACATCGTCGGAGAATGCCGTGCCGATCATGTCCAGGTGGCCGAGGAAAGGCTTGCCGTCCTTGTACCCACCCACCAGCACCTGGGGTCGTGTGAGGGTACAACGGAGGGAGGGAGGGAGGGAAGGAAGGAAGCGTCAATCGCCTGCACACCCTCTCAAATTCCATCTCTATCCTCTCCAGGTGACAAAGCAAAGGCATGGCCTCCTTGTATCTATCAGGCAAGACCTGAATTCAGGAAATAAAAACAGGGCTTGTATGCACCCTTCCCTCCCTCCATCCGTCTCTCCCTCCCTCCCTCCTTCCCTACCTCATTCCACAACGGATTGAACTTGTTTCGCTTGCTGTAAAAAATTGCCCTCAAGTAATGAAATAGCTCGGCGGGGGAGTGGGCGAAGCCATCATTGGCATTCAAGTCATCCTGGTGTAGCTTCTCGAGCATCTCCCCGATCGCCTGGAAATCAGAAAATTCTCCTCCAGCCCCCAAAATGGTATGCTCCCCCACCGTGTTCAACCGCGTCACGTCCTTGAATCGCGCCAAGGAACCGTACGAGGCCAATGTATCCGCGGCAAGCATCACACCACCGTTGTACTTAACGCCCAGGACCGACGTGCCTGTCACCATAGGGGAGTGCGTGCGTTTGCTCGGGCCAGCCCCGGCCACAGTGGCAGTGCCAGCAGCAGCTGTGCCGGTAAGACCATTGTTCTTCACCGTCACGCCGAACATGTTGGTCGTTTCGGATTGAACGCTGACGAAGAGAAGGAGTAGTAAGAGGCTAGTAGTGTACTGTTTTGGGAATAGAGAAGGGAAGGAAGGAGGAAGGAAGGAGGGGGAAGAGGGAGAAGAGAGGGTGAGACAGCATATTTGCGCGCAGCAGACGTAAGTGCAAGACTCGGCAACAAGACACTGCGTAACAGTGCGTCGATGATGCGGTACGGATTACGAACATGCACTGCTGCTATTGCAGTGTTGCAGCTGCTGCAGCCATGTCCCCGCCGCGGTATCATCACATCAACGCGTAACAGTGCGCCGATGATGCGGTACGGATTACGAACATGCACTGCTACTCTTGCAGTGTTGCAGCTGCTGCCGCAATGTCCCCGCCGCGGCATCATCACATCAACGCGCAAGTAAGACCTGACCGCCAATGAAAAAACAGACGCCCCACAACCATGCCAGCTCCTGGCAACAAACCGCTGAACGATAACATAGCAAAGCCTCAAAGGACGACGAATTTTCACAGGTCCATCCTCTTTGTCTCTCCCCCGGGCAGGCAACATCATCACATGCGGGCAGTGGCAGCGAATTCCAGCCCCTCTTCCCCAGAGCAACCTCACGACCACGACTACCATTACCACCTTATCAACCCACAATCCACCACACAATGACGTACCACGTGACTAGAAACCGTCTTCTGGATTCGCATGCACTGGCGCTTCGAATTCGGGAGCGTGCAGCACGGAGGAAAAAGGGTCGACGACGAAGTCGAGACTCTCTCTTCTTTTCCTATTGTTGATGCGTGTGGGGGAGGAGGAGGACGGAGGGAAATTGAACGAGTGCAGGCTCTCAATAATCACGCAACCATTGACAGGCTGTGGGAAGAAGGCTAAAGAGAGCAGGGGACGAAGAACCCCATCGACTTCGTTTCCCAGCGAAGGCGGCTGCCTGCCGGCGATGCTTTTGTCTGTGGACCCGAACTGAAGGCTCCCTCTGCATTGTCTTGTTTTGGTAAGGAGTGTCACAACCACACTCCCGACATCTGCTCCACATATCCTCCGAGTCCACCCACACCCCATACACTTCCTTGACATGTTGGTGGGAAGGACTATGGGTGGTGGTCTCTGTGATATTTCTTTTGTGACGCCTCGCTCCCGCACCCCTCACGTCCACGTTTTCCCTCCCTCCATCTCCTCCTTCCCCAACTCACACAAACCCGCACACATGCACACACCCATCACAGCTGCTCACACCAGCGCATACGCCCGACACTGTCAGTACCGCCGCTTATTCACAACCAACAACCGTGGCCCCGTATTATCCCCTTTTCCCTCAACTTGGCTCTTCCACCACCACGTCCTCGTTAATATCAGCGCCATGAATCCCGAGACGTGCACCAAGTGCAGGAGCCTCGACATAATCACAGGTTCGTTTTCTTTGTCTCGTCATCTTGCGTCCTTGAGTTGCGGTCAGAAACCTGCTTCCCCCCTCGAGTTCCCTCAATTCCCACCCTTCCAACCAGGGATAAGACAGACAGCACAACAACCCACCCAGACGCGGAAACAATAACTTCGGTGCGCTTCTTCTTGGACGGTGTAGGTGTGTGACGCAGGCTATGGGAAGAGAAAGATGAGTAGGGGGGAAAGGCGATCCATTCGTCGTAGCCGCCCTACCTCTCTCCCTAGGCCTCTCCCTCGCAAGCCTGCCGACCGACTTCCACTCCTCCAAAGAGAGACGCAATCGAAGAAAATACCCCCACTCCCCCCGGCCTAGCCCGTCCCTCTCTCCCTCTCTCGCGCAAGCGAGCGGCGGGAGCCGTGAAGACCACCAACAGATACAAAAGAGAAGCAAACTTCCCTCTCCCTCGTTCTCCTCCCCCTCAAACGTAACCCGTCAAATTGATACGATCAATCTAACCTTATTCCCTGTGTGGCATATTAACATCCCAACGTAACCCTTTTTCGCTCTCCGGCGTCATGCGAGAACGGCATGCGCTGACCCTCCCACCCCAGTTCCTGTGTTGGTGCCCCTGTCGGTGCTGCTGCTCCCCTTCCTTCTGCATGCCTTGTTGTCGAGCCCAGTGCTCATTTTCGGAACGGGTGACCAAGCGGCTTGCAGCCCACCTTTCCTTCCACCATCCCACGTGATACTCAGGGGTTCAGGGCGTATTGTAATGTTATTGTTATGGTCGTTGCAGGCGAACATTCATGTGTGTCTGTACCTCTTGCTACAAGCCCAGCCTCTTATTTGAGCAATTCAGCAGGGACCACAAAAGGTACTACAGCCGGAAGTGTTTCCAGCAACTTTCAAAATTGATCATTTGCGGGTCATTCATGTGAAGTTCGTGACTTAACCCCGGGTCTGCAATGACGAGCAAGTTTTGTCTTGGCTCTGTCAGCAGTTTTTCTCTCGTCCTGGACGTCGTGGTGGTTGTCGTCGCTGCGAGAGGCTTCGTTTCAAGCGATGTGACCGGCCAGCCACCCCTTCACTTTGCTTGCATGTAGTAAATATACGTTTGTGGGAGTTCATTGTACGGTAGCCAAGAAGCTAGGTTCTTGGATGGAATTTGTCGTTATTGGAGCTGACCTTTGCAGCGACGCGACGGAGATGCAGCGAGATGAGACTGAAGTTTTATTTTGGCTTGAATGAGGCGAAGAAATCAGCTCTTGTCGACACTTTCCGCCCGCTTGCTCCACTCGTTGGAAGATGGAGCCTCTTGTCTTGCAACAATGGAGGGCCTTTACCCTTTTTGTGTCGCCGTGGTTACGGTAGTTAACGGTGTGTGCTTTTAGATCGTGATTGTTGGCGAGACGACAGCACACTCTGCCAGTACCGTCATCCTCTCGCGCATGCCCCAGCTCCTGTGCTGCTGCTGCCGCAGAGCAAGGCCTTCGATTACACCGCCGACAATTACCGCCGCCACCACTATGAAGCGAGGGAGTCTTATAATATATTGCCAGTCTAGATGCCTTCCTTCCTCGCCCCTTTTCCTCTTTTCCACCCGCCCTCGCTTTCAACCCCTCCACTCACCATATCCTCGATCCCTCCCTCCTCTTTCTTCTTCCTTCAAATCAAAACAGATCACCGGTCCGGCGACGTGATCTGCCGCGGCTGTGGAGAAGTCCAAGCTGAGCGCCTTGTGGACGAAGGAGCCGAGTGGAACCGTTATGATGACAATGATGGAAAAGGAGACCCTTCCCGGGTGGGGGGTGAGCTGGGAGGAACGGCCTCTCGTATATGGGGGGGCTCATCGGCAAGTATGCCAGGGGCAGGACGAGGGGGAGGAAGCGGGGGAGGGAGCAGTAAGAAAAGGAAGGCGCAGCAAGGGGCGGCCGCTTTGACGGGGGCGGATCTAGCAAACAAGAAAAGTCGGGCACAGGGGAAATTGGAGAAGGTGTGTATGCTCTTATCGGACTCGTGCCGGTCGTTGCACTTGGACGAGAGGGTCGCTCAGGTTGGTTTTACAATCGCCGACAGCGCAAGCACGGAGGGGGTCTTTAAGGGAAAGGCTGAAAGTGTATTGGTTGCGGCCGTATTATACTTGGCGTGCAAGCACTGTGGGGTCCTCAAGAGCATTGCCGAGGTCTGCTCGGAGTTGGGGACGAACAAATTTGAGGTAGGGCGAGTGATCAACGATATCTCCCGGAAGGTCAAGGCATTGGAAACCGTCGTTTTCTCTCCCGAGGAAGTAGTGGATAAATATGGGGGCCAGTTGCGGCTCCCGTTGGGTTTGCGCGCGGCGGCGGTCGATGTAATGAAAACTGCGAGGGAATTGGAGGGGTTTCAGGGCATGCACCCGCAAACGCTTGCGGGGGCGGCCTTGTTGTTGTTGAGCAACACGAAAAAGATGCCGCAGTTGGTGGTGGCAGATGGAGTCGTAAAGAAGGAAGAAGGGATAAAAAGCGGGGGGCAGAGGGAGGCGTTGGCCGGGACTGTTTTCCCACCTCCTGCGCGGTCGGTGGGGGAGGTGACGGGTGCAACGCTTGTGGGGGTAGGGACGATGAAGAAAGCGCATGCCCTTTTGTATGAGCATCGAGAGAGGGTTGTTCCGTTGGTGTACGCGGCGGAGATGGCGAGTCATTTACTGGAGTTGAGTCCTCCGACGGAGTTGGATTCGTAGAAAGCGAGGGAGCGAAAGAGGTGCAGGATGTACAAAATCAAAAGGAACAGAGAAAGGAGCGAGCCGTGTGTGTACAACTAACAAACGAAACATCGAACAAATAGACAGCGAGAAACTCAAAGCATTTGCTGTAACGGGCTTGTGGATGAATATATGACCTCATCCATGTCATTTTTTCTATTTTTTGGCGCTTCGTTTCACGTTCGTTTTTCAACAGGCGCCAATTGCTTTCAAGGTGTCAATGTACACATAAAGGGAAGGGGGAAAGAAAGGAGAGAGTGGCTACGTTCTGCGTGGCTGGAGAAGTGACAGGGATGGAAGAGGGACGCCCTGCTGCTGCTGTTGCAGCTGTTGTTGCTGCTGCGGGGGTAGGTGCTGTCGCTGCTCGAGTGTCAGTCTCATCACGTCAAAAGGACGGACTTCTCTTCCCAATGCCGGATCAGGCGTCTGAAGGAAAGAAAGGATGGTTTGAGGGTGATGTTTCTCGAGCTCCTTCAGAAGCAGCAACAATCGCTCCGCCATGTAAACGAGGCATCCACTCGTCTCCTCTCCGCTCAAAACACCCATATCAGATGTCACCTGATTAGACTCCGAAAAGGCCAAAGACGGAACAAGCAGCCGCTGCTCCTCCTCTTCCTGTTGTTGTTGAAGTCGTTGCTTCTTTTGCTTTGCCGTCACTTTGATGGTGGTAGGGATGGAAGTAGCCATTGCTGTTGATGCTGCTGCTGCTGGAGGACTGGAGGGAGAGTCGACCCGTTGCTGCGCGGCTAGAAGTTTTATATAATGGGCGCAAAACCTCATCACTTCTTCCAAGCGTCGAGTGGCTTCGAACGAGGCGCCTGTCACGTAGGTAGCCATGCAATCTGGCGGTACCTCCATCACTAGATCCAGCACCGCTCGCCACAGATTAGGACGGAAGGCCAGGCCCCAAAAGGTGGTGCTGACACGTTTGAGGGGACGCATCTCAATCTCAATATCTACAGCGGTGGGAGTGGATCCGTTGGGAGGAGCAGCAGTGGTGGTGTTGGTGCTTGTGCCTGGTGCCATTGCTGCTGCTGCTGCTGCCGGGGTGGAGACAAATGAAGCAAGGAAGGTCTCGGTCCCTCCACAGGCTGACGAGGCGGAAGGCAGGAAAGGCGGATACTTGTGACGATGAGCACTACCATGAGAAGTGGGACCAGCGGAGGAAGGACGAGGGAAGTAGAAAGGAGCGTGGATAGAAGGCCGAGCAGAAGAAGGGCTGGCGTCAGCGACTAAAATCTCTGTCAAAACAGGTATTTTGCGTAGTATCAAATACGGGTGCCGATGTGCCAGCTCGTTCAATCGATGCACGGCTTCATTATCGCGTTGTCCGTCCAAACCCAACCGACAAAGCTGCGCAACGTCATCCGGCATATATTGCTCTACCATCGTCGAACAGGGGCGACGCAAGAGACCCTCCCCCTGTTGCAAGACACGGACGACGAAGCTGGTGTCCACTCGTTCTTCCCGCAAGATGGTTGCGACATCGAGAGGAAAAGACATGTAAAGACGATGAAACAAATAGGCTTCCACCGGTAGAAAAGTATTCCTAGTCGAGCTGTCGTTGGTGTTGGCCTTATCCGCTGGTGTGCGAAGCAAGGAGAGTAAATGCAGTAGAAGCTGGCGGCGGAAGGCGGCGTGACGGCCAGAGAGATGCAAGCAAAGGGCAGTGATCGATTCGTGAAAAAGCAGAAGATGATCTGGGCATTTGCGGCAGCTGCTGCTGCTGCTGCTGCTGCTGCTGCAGCTGCTGCTACCCACAAGAGTAAGCCCTTGAGAGATAAGCTTCAACAGGGCCATGGCCTCCACAGACCTCAAACAAGATGTTGCTCCTCCACTCAATAACAGTGGATGATGCATCCCCCCCCTGCTTTTTCCCGCACATTTATATCGAGGCATTGTCGCTGCTGAGAACGACAAGGCCGCCGCGGCCGCAGCCGCCGAGCCTTGAAGCGTCCCGGGTGTAAGCCCCAACTCACTTACCATGGGGCTCTGTCCCGGCCGACAAAACCAGCGCTGCAACAAACATAAGGCCACATACACATCCAATGAGGAAAATTTGCTCGTAGCACCTTCACCGCCTACCAGATTAGCCTTGCCCATCTCTTTGAAAATTCTTCGGACCAACGGCTCGAGCTCGTCAACCGAAAAGGTCTCAAGCACTTGCGCCAACAGCGCCAGGCGGAGCTTACTGCAACGTCCCCCTCCGATAGCAACAGCTTCTGGAGGGCGGAGAAGTAGCAGTTCCCAAATCAACCCTTGGCAACGAGCACCCAACCCCTCCTCATCTGTCGCCATCCAATACATCTGACACAATTTGCACAACACACTCGCTGTCGAGCGTATCGCTCCCTCCACCGCCGCCGTGTCTATCTCCTCTTCCTTCCCATCTGCTGTGGCAGCAGGCAACACACGCTCATGCAAGGTCTGCAAGACATGACTGACTTCGACTAGCTGCTTCTCCCCGTCCCTCCCATGTTTACGGGACCACCGCCAGCGGCCCGAGGGTCCCATCGCCTCCTCGGAACCCAAAATCTCAACAGCGCGACGCAAAACCTCAAGGCTACCTGCTTCTAAAGCTACTCCAGATACGAGAAGGGCGCGTCCAATCACGTCGTCTAGTACTTCCTTTCTTTTGAGAGGAGGCTGTGTGGCTTTCTTTTTCTTGGCAGGGCGCATTAGCTCGAGTAAGGCCTGGCGAGCACAGGGAGGCAGAGAGGGAAGGAGATGATTCGCTGTCAATGCCATCACTGGATCCGGCTTTTTTGCTGGAGCTGCGGTAGGAGTTGCTACTACTTTTGCTGCTGCTGCCGCTGCTGCTGCTGCTGCTGCCGCTGCCGCTGCTGCTGCTGCTGCTGCGTGGGCGTCATGCAACTTGCTGTTCAGGCCCCTCGTACTGCCCACGAGCATAGAGCCTTGATACGCCCTGCTGCAGGCGGCTGGGGTAGAAACGGGAGCCGAGGAAGGTCCCGTCCTTCGAGTCGGCGCGCCCCTTCTCTTCTTCTCCGTTATCACAGATGCTACAGTTGCTGCTTTCGTAGGCTCCTTGACCTCCTTCCCCAACCAAGCACAAAACATACCGGCACATGCACCCTCCTCCTTGTCGTCTTTGGCCGCGTGGAATTTCATGTAAGCCGCGACCCGTCGTGCCAGCTTTCGAATAAAAGCACGTCGCGTACCGAGCCTTCGATCCAGGCCCCAGGTTGCAAGGGAGGAAGGGGAGAGAAGGTTCTGGTACACCTCACCGCTCCTATCTTTTTTGTGCTTGCCAAGTTCTTCGGTTCGAGAAAGGCCGGCGTGAAAGCACTCGTGGGAGAGGCCCGAGCAGAGAAGGAGGCGGGGGAGAAGAGTGGGCGGCATGCAGCGGGCCGAAGCGGCAGAGACGGCGAGGCACTCGCTCTTAGCCAGCTGCATCCAATCGCCTGCTGACAAAGCTGCTCCTCGTCCTTCTCCTCTTCCTTCTCCCCCTCCTCCCTCTGTAGTGGCTGTAGATGCTGCAGTGGTAGAGGCCTCGCTTTCATTCAGCACCTTGACGGCACCGGGAACGCCAAGAGAGGGATCAGCGACAGCGTATGATCCAGAAGGAAAGAGTAGACCTAGCATTTTTTCCAACGCCTGGGGCAATACAGGCTCTTTGTGCATACTTAGGAGGGCGAGACAAGCAGAGAGGAGGGTCTCGGGTAGGAAGACTTCTGTTGGTGGTGCGGAGGGAGAAGCACTAAGCGCTAGCATCAGTCGGACTTGGTCACCGCTTTGCCAGACCCGCGTGACTTTGCTGCTGCAGCTGCTCGTCACAGAAGCAGCAGCTTCATCAAGAGTAGCCACGATCTCTTCCACGATCAGCCTGCGTAAATGAGGTACATGCTGCATTGTCGCTTGCATCACCAGCTTTCGAGACGCTAAGACACTGGATGCCACAAAACTAAAAAAGGAAGGACTGCAGAACGCCCCACTCAATTTTAATCCTCGTCCTTTAGTCTTACTCCGACGAATCCGAAAACGCTCCCTCCCTGTCGGCGCTTGCATTTGCGCCTGTACAGCAACAGTACCTTGCCCATGACAGTGGTAGAAGAGAGCGAGCAAATAAAAGCTGATTGCGTGGTGGGAGGCCTCCACTTGCAATGCTTCATGGAGTGCCCGTAGGACGGGTGCAGGGTTCGCCTGGAAGCAAGGTAAGGATCCCAAGTGGAATGCCCACGCACAATGCTCCTGGCGGGCGTCGGCCAGAAACGTCGGGCTGGCCAAAAGCGTCTGCAAATCGGCATTCGCGTCATAATGTCCTTTCATATTTCTAGGGCTGCTGGTGACGGCAAGAACTTGTCCCTCTTTCCCTTCCTCTTGCCGGCCCACCAACAACCTGTCCAATGCACGGCGAGCGGCAACCCGACGCACCGATTCGGGGGCGCACAGCTCCCCCGTAAACACAGACAAAGCCTTTATTGCCCTCATGACATTGTTCATCTCCTCCGTCTCGTCCTCTCCATCGCTCTGGGGGAAAAGTCGGCTTATGATAGTCCGGCGCATGGGCTCCAGGAGCTTCCGCAGAGCCAACTGTACAGCGCTCGTCGTCATACCCCCTCCTTTCTCCTTCTCATTTTCCTGCCCCTTCTCTTGCTGTTGCTTCTGCAGTTGTTGATGTTGGTTTTGCTGCTGTTGCTGCTGCTCCATGTGGGCAATCATAAACATGTGACAAATACACTCAAGAGGTAACCTTTTCATTGTCACTTCTGGCTCAGCCGCCACTGCTGGAGCGAGCCATTCCATCGTCGTCTCCAGCATCCGTCTCGAAACACTACTGGACCCATCGCCCGCAATCGCCGCAGCCACAAAATCAGGTTCTGTCGCCCGGCGTAAGCGCGCACCAATACCAAATTCGGAATCTGATGCCTTGAGTCGCTGTATTACTTGAGGTGGTGGTCGTCTGGGGGGCATGCCCAAATCAAGGAAAAGTAGTGGAGAGAGGGCACTGGTGCGTTTGCCTTCCTCTCCGCTGGCAGGAAGTTTTCGTTTTTTGCTGGTCTGGATTCGGTGTCCTCGGAGGAGGTTGTTTAGGACGGCTTCTTCCTCTGTTAGCTCTACGTCTGCCGCTACTATCTGCTCCTCCTCCCCTCGAGACCGTCCCCTCGAGGCATCGACAGAAGCGGTACCTGAAGACGACAAATTCGCCTTCTTTTTGCTGTTGCTGCTCCTGCCGCTACCACCAGCAGTCAACACAGCCCCAGGTGGGGGAAAATGATACTGGTTGCACACTACCATCTGCATCAAACACCTCAACGTCGGACAATTTTCCCACAACCACCGTCCAACCGTTGCCGGATTGCTTCCACTTACCAACAGCAACATCAAAGCCACCCGCCAAAACAAATCCGAGTGCGCCAACGCTGGCACTTGGTCGGCACTCAACCCTCTCCTCGCCAGCAAATCCCCGCCCGGCTCATAAACTGCTAGACTGAATATGTCTTTTATCACAGCCGCTGCTCCTCCTCCTTCTCCACGAAATTGCAACTCCACCCCTTCGTCCAACCCCTCCCCCCATACCGCCTTGGCAACCAAGTGATCTTGCTCTCTCTTCGCTACAATTCCCCCCGCCCTTTTAATCAAATCCTCCAGCTGTTCCAATACGGCTACACATCCTCCAGCGGGTCTACAGGCAATGAGACGGGTCAACGCAGCTAGATGTCGACATGTGCTCTCCTCCACCCCGACATATCGAGCGAGAAAGGCCTCAGGGGATTTATCTGTCTTTTCAGGCTGCTGCGACGAATCGAGAAGCAATATGCTACAAAACAAAGACAAACCATCCTGGCGATGCGGTGCTGCTGTTGCTGCTGCTGCTGCTGCGGTTGTTGCAGAGGACGAGCACGAGGAAGGGAGGCGCGGCAAGATCTCTCGTGAAACCTGCAAAGAAAACCGGGCTACATGCGCATGAAAAGCCGCTATGTCCCGAATTGCCCACAACCGCAATCGCCACAGTTCAAAATGCTTGGATGCCAACAGCTCTTCTTCTGTCACGGCTCCCGAACTCAAAATCGCCCTTTTGGTTTTCGCATGTTGCTCATTCCAGGCTTTCCCCTGCTCTAGACATACTTGTGCGCGATACCGCAACAACGCTGTGACTCCCTCAGATACCGTCCGCAAAAAATCCTCCCACCTTCCCGCCCCCAAGGTGCTAAGCACGTGTCCAGGGAGGATAAGTAGACCTTCGACCAATTGCACAATATCAATGTTCTCAAGCGTGAGTGTCTTGACGATAGAGAGCATGACCTCTTTCACGCGTGGCCCCGGCCGTGCCAGCAGCTGCTCCTTCAAACCCAAAGCTAACTCACGTCCGACCTCAGTTCTTGTCAAATGCAAGCCTGTGGTTGAAGAGAAAGGTGGCGTCACTCCTTTTCCTGCTCCGCCTCCTCCAGCATCACCTGTCGACACCGACGTCGGCAACGCCGAGGACGAGGAAGGGGACGAAGCAAAAGGAAATGCAGTACCACCACCACTAACAACAACGGCAGCAGCAGCCACGGGAGTGGAAGGATCTCCCGCTCCCCTTCCCGCTCCCGCTCCCTTTCCCGGCAAAGCATGCTGCAGTATTTGCGCCAACGTCCTTTCTGCCTCCAGCCTCCCCTCCGTCCCCATCACGGCATCCGTCAAAAAGCACGCGATTGTCCGTCTGAGGAAATGGAGTCCCTTGCGTACTACCACTGCCATACTCTCTACAAATAAATGTGCTTGCTGTGCGGGCAGCTGCAGATGCAGTAAGATATCCACTAATGGTATGTCCTCTGCTATATTAGGGTCAATTGCCTTGACCATTGCTGTCAGGAGATTCCGAGCATTCTTACTCGTCGCAGCAGATTCTAACCACACCTGCAAGTGCTCCGAGGCCAAGCGACGACAGGAGGGAAGGGGGGCCAATTCAACAAGGGTGGCAATGACCGGCCACATCGACCCGTAGGCTGCGCGGGAGTCGAGGCGGGCTTTGACGGCGTCCAGTACCAGTGATTGCGCACTTTCCAGGCAGGCGTTGTAGCGTGGACAGACACGAGGCAGGATGTCCTCAGGAGGGCCACTGAGGGTGATGATTGGAAGGTCGGTGAGGAGCGAGGTGGAGAACGAGGAAGAGGAAGGGGCAGAAGAAGCATCAGCCGGGGATTCAGTGATGCTGGTGGTGGTTGTGGCGATAGAAGATGCATGATACACGCCGACTACAGCTTCCTCCAGCACTTCCTCCTCGCCTGAATCGGAATCCTCGGAATGCGTAATGTTGCTCACGTCCAGGCCATCACCACTCATGGCGCTTTCCGGTCGTGTCGTCGACGTCGGCGCCAACGGGGGGGGCAACGCTAGTGGAGGGGGTGGTGGGGGCATGCTACCACCACCTCCTCCACTACGAATATTACAAATGTTATCATGAGAATTTTTTGGCTGTTGGATTGGCGTTGTTGAAGGCGTACCACGCACAGAGGAGCTATTGCTGCCACCTCCCCGCAGCCATGGAGATCCTTGCAAAGCAGCCGCGTTTGTCATGACCGGGTTCCAGCACGTTCGCAAGTTTGCAATGAATGTCCGACAGCCAAAATCCTCTTGCTCCTCCACCCATGCGCGAGGCCCTAAGGCATCTTCCATGTACACTTGTAGAAACGCCCGAGGCCAGTCCCGGCAGTCGCGAAAGGCGCGAAGTAAGACATTGCAGGACAGGCGATGGAAGAATGAGCCAGCCTGTTGGGCGCTGGCGGACCGAGTCTTTTCCGGGGCGCGGAGCCAGCTAAGAAGGAGTGGAATGATTGTGACTTTGTCTCGGAAAAGATGGGGCTTGGCCTTAACGGCGCACATGAGAGCGAGACTGGCGGCCGCATAGGGGACCTCATCGTCGGCGCTGGCGACGCTTTGACAAAGCTGTATTGCAGTCAGTTGGAGGGAGGGCAGGTCATCCTGCCCACCAGCCTCGATAGCATGGACTAGATCTTGCAGTGTTGATGCCGGAGGAGGCTTGGAATGAGCCATGATTATGTCTTTTGGAGTGTCTAGGAGCTGAGGCAGATGGTGCAAAGGAGACGTATCATCGCAAGGCTTGAAGATTGAAGCAAAGACATGCAAGCTTTCGAACTAGGTGTGACCGCCACAGTGTTGCCACCTGAGTCATTGCGGGAGATCATCGTGGGAAAGGTGGGAGAACGTGAGGGGATTCATTTTTGTTTTGGTTGTGCAAGTGGACAAAGCTTGGCAAGACATCCGGGGTGGAAAGCGCGTGGCGTCAGAGTTGGCGAACGCCTTCTTCATGCCCACATACCCCAAACCCACCGCAATCATCGGTACTCTTACGGACGGTTTCAAACCCCCTTTCCATCTCAGCCTTTTTATCTTTCAATTCATAGGCCCTTATCCGGGCATATTTTTGTGCGGCTACAACGCGAGCTCCCAAAGTATTCTCATCATCATGCTTAGACCAAGACCAGGGGAGTTTGTCTCCCTCCTCCGCCTTTGCCTAATTCTTGTGCTGCTACTCCTCCTCCAAGGCTACGGCGGTGCGCAATTTTACATCGTGGTACAGCCGGTACGTGTATGGGATAGGGCTGTGTGTGAGCGAATGATGAAACAAGGCGCTGGAAGCAGACATTTTCGCGCTATTCCACCTTGTATTCATCAAACACTATCAGTCACCTCCATCCTCGCAAAATTCAGGCTATCGGAGTGTTAATAACTGGCCCAGCAAGGATCGAACGGCATGCACTCCCGTGCCCTTTCCCACTTAACACACTCATTCATCCAAATAACCCCACACCAACCCCTACCAGCACGCCGGCGAGCAATGCTTCCTAATCGAGCAACCCCAAGGCACCCTCGTCACCGTCGAATACGAAAATCCCGCCTATGCCACCCAAAATCTTAATCTCGTCATTAGTCTTCGCTCGGGACCGGGCACCACCGGCAGTAACAGCAAGATGATCCAACAATTGCAAATGGACGAAGAAAAGGGCCATATTAAATTCGCCACGGTCAAGGATGGCTTCCACTCGTTGTGTATTGTCCCATCCAAGGTGACAAAACCCACCAAGATTGGCTTGGACGTGACGTATGGCAAGCCAAAAGCCTTCTATAGTGACCTTGCTAAAGAAGCACACATCGATTTACTCGAAGCAAGCATCATGCGTCTCAATGCTCAAATGGGCCAAATTTTGAATGAAGCCGATTATATGAAGGATAAGGAGGTGTTGTTCCACCAGCAGTGCGAGAGGACAAACAGTGCTGCGAGATGGTGGCCGATACTTCAGGTGGCCATCTTGTTGGTCACGGGCGTGTTGCAAGTGAATAATTTGAAGCAGTTTTTCAAGGCACGGAAGCTTGTCTAGAGGGAGGGAGGAAGGAAGTGATGTATTTTTATGCGGATTGCGAGGATGAAGGGAAAGAAACAAAATGGGGGAGCCTGAAGAGGGGGAAAGCGTAGAGGAAAGACTGTGATAGGAGAGGGAGGCGAGGAAAGAGACACCGAGAGATAACAAATCGAAAATCACACACAAAGAACGACCTAAGGGAAAACGACGGCACGCAAACGTATAGATGCGATTATCAATATATATGCATATACGTGCTAGACACAGCTATGCCGTAGTTTTGGATTTTAGGCTTTGGTCCGTTGGTCTTGGTGTGTCTGTCTTCTTCATTTATGATTATTGTGTGTCTTCTTCATATCCTTCATTTGTTATTATGAATTTCTCTAGCTGAGACCTCGTCGTCGTCTAATTTCCGGCCATCTTTCTCCTAACCATTCCTTGCCTTCAGTTTCTTGGCCTGCTTTGCCCTTTAACCTCTGAACTTTGTTTCCTTCTTTCTCTCCCCCTTCTCCTCCTTCGTTGGCGTCTCCTTTTGACTGTACTTTTAACACACACACAAACGCTCCCACACTCCCCGTCCACATCCGGGTACTTCACGGTCAAACCTTGAGCCAACCTTCTCTCTCCTCTTCCCCCACCAAGGTATGGGCCCAGTAATGATCTACATGCACACAACATTTTTACAGTGCACATCCATCTCGCCACATACCACACGCACCCACCTCCTCTTCCTTGAAGGGTGGTTTCATGTGTATGGGTAGGTGTGGGTGTGGATTGGTGTGGGCGAGTTTGGAAATGTGGGTGTGGGTGTGTATGGTGTGTGGGGGTGGGGGTGGGGGTGGGGGGGTCCCTCCTCTTTCTTCCATCCCCCTCCTCCTCTTCCTCTTCCTCCTTCTCCTCCTCCTCCTCCTCCTCCTCCTCCTCCTCCTCCTCTTCCTCCTCCACCTCCGCTTCGTCTTATTGGGCCATTGCCATCACATTTTCATTCCTCCTCTCCTGCCCCTCCTCCATCTCTCCCTCCATTTCTCCAAGCTCTACATCTCCTCCTCCTCCTTCTCCTCCTCCTCCTCCTCCTCCTCCTCCTCCTTCTCCTTCTCCTCCTCCTCCTCCTCGCCTCTCGGGCGAAAGCTGGAAAACCATCACATGCTCCTCCTCCTCCGTTTCCTCCTCCAATTCCTCCTCCTCCTGCTCCCCTTCTCTTTCTTCCCCCTCTCCTCCTCCCCCTCCTCCTGCCGTTGATGATGGAGCATATCGCCTAGAGCCCCACCAACGCAACCACCCTCCTCCACCCAACCCATCCTCCCTCCCTTCCTCCTCCCTCTCTCCTCCTACCCCTCCTCCAGCAGCAAGCACAGGAGCAGCAGGAGCAGCAGCGGTAGCAGCTGGATAAGTCCGAGCACGAGGGGGGTTACGCCGAACGTGCACTAGCATGCGCTGACGGAGGAGGTCGATAAGCGCCCGCGGACCCATTCCTCCCCCACTCCCTCCATCCACCCCTTCTGGAAGAGGATATTGATTGAGCTTGTCGAGAACGTTGGCTTTGCATAAGGGGCAGACAGAGTTGAAAGAGAACCAGCTATCCACGCACTGTGGTTGGGAGGAAGGGCGGGAGGAAGGGCGGGAGGAAGGGAGGGAAGGAGGTTTGGGGGGAGGAAGTGAGCGACGTTGGTCTTCAGAGAAGACAAGCGTTGATGGAAGCCGTGAATTACTACATTATTGGGAAGGAGGTAGGGAGGTAGAGAAGGAAGGTGAGAAGCAAAGATTGAGTGAGAGAGTGAGTCATAATAAGTGCCAAATCCCTTCTCTCCCTCCCTCCCTCCTTTCTCCATGCCTACCTCTGAATGAAACAGATGCCCACATGGCAATTTTCTCACCAAATCCGTCCTCTCGAAGTCACTCAGACAAATGCAACACTCCCTCATGTCACACTGAAAAATCGAGGACGGTCCATTCTCAAGCCCTCCCTCCTTCCCACCCTCCTTCCCTTCCTCCCCCCCGGCCCCCGGCCCCGGGTCATATGGCGCTATGGGCAAGCGTGCTTTTTCCTGCGCGGAGAGGGCGCGTGCCATCCCACGACCTGTTGCACCAGCAGCACCAGCAGCACGAGCGCCTACTCCAAAAGACAATCCGAAGCGGCCCATGCCCCCTCCCCCAACGCCATCGTCGTGGTGCTGCCCCACCATCATCGCCACGCAGTTGTTGCAACAGCACGAGCAGAGGATGCAGGTCAGGATGGAGGTAACTGAAAAGAAAATGAGAGAAAGAAAGGGAGGGTACGAATCTGAGTGCGTGATTCCACGACGTAGAAAAAGAAAGAACCAATGCAAAGCCTCCCTCCTTCCTTCTCACACTCCCTCCCTCCCTCCCTCTCACCCTCCCTCCCTCCCACCCTCTCATCCACCCCTGCAACCCAGCTCACCTATGATCGCAGAGATCAAATAAATGTCCAAGGGCGAATTTTCAATTACCCGCCAATAAACCCGAAAGCCAGTCCCTCCTTCACGGCCATTCGCGTTCAGCCGCAGCACCACCGAGCTCGAGCGACTCGTTATAATCCTGTTCACAACCCCCTCCCCATTCCCGCCAATCGACAGGATCTTCGGTCCGTCGAGCCCATTGGAAAATATGCTGAGGCTATCACCAGGCCCCAGATCCATGTACTCGAACCTATTGAAAAGAATGAAAGAAGAAGAAAGCATGAGGCATGTCTCTCTTCGTCCCTCTTCACCCTGTGCCCAAACCCTTATGGCTTCAAACTTACTGCAAACGAATCATCAACGTTCGTCGGTTCCCCCCCGTGGGACCATTACCGCCTGTTGTCCCAGTGTCCAGTAATGGCCAAATTGTATACGTGCACGCATCCCCCGGGATGTACTTAACCGGCCGTGGCGCTTGGGCACCCAGCTGAATCACACCAGCAGCGTCGTGAAAAGGGACAGATTCCACTGGGCAGGTCGTATAGCATACCCCAGCGTTGCTCCACCCTTTTCCACAGGTGCTTGCATGGGCTTCAGGCATGCATTGTCCGGTGCCACCGCAGAATCCACAGCCGGGTGTCCGAAAGCAGCTTCTGCAGTCACTCAGATCTTCGCAAGCACGGTTTTCGAGAAGACGTTGATCAATGTCATAGGCCAGGTCGATGTGATCAGGGAAGGTGGTGGTGAGAGTGGCACTGGTGGTGACCACCGCCGATCCTAGGACTTGACCGAGGTTGTGCACTATGAGCAACAGCACCAGCAGCAGCAACGGGAGGGAGCCTTCGCTGCGCCCTTTTCTCCTTGATATCAAGACCATGGCCCCTTGCGGTGGTAATGGGTGCGGGTGCAGGTGTGCTTGCCCTATTGTTAGTTTTAATACCTTGGTGTTAATACCATGGCCTGTCGGGGTGGAGGAGTGTGTGGGAGTGGGTGTCTGTGGTGGGATGAGGGTTGAAAATAGGCGGCTCGAATGGGGTACGTGACCGGGCATCAGATGAAAGCCACAAGGTCATCGCCCCGCGCCACACTGACCGCCAAGATGATCGGCCGCTATGCGCACAGCGGTATGGCACGCAAAATCCATTCGAAGAGCGCGCACGTGCGGTGTAATCAAGGCGAGCACATGCACGGAAATTGACCTCCTCACAAGTTATCTGCGCATGCTCTTTGCCTTCGTGCAACAATCGAGAATGCAGACAGCCTTTGCGGCACTGTTTTACAGGAACACGCGACAATAATGATGAGGTGGTCATGCATTGATGAGGTGTTGGCATGTGTACATTATCAGTTCTATTTCAGGCTCCAGAAGTTGTTCTGTAAGGGAGCAGCCGCGGTGGCTGGATGGGAGGCACAGGCCTAAGAGGGTCTCAACAAAAGCACACAGCAAACAGGTTCAATCTAGTGTCCCTTATGCCTTGGCCTGCAGGATTTGTAGGATCTGTTATCTTGAGGGTAAAAGTAGAAGATGGGCGAGTGCTCTGTACGTCATCTTGACCCCGATGAGCTTGAGCTTTCTTGAACTTTAAAAAAACAAGTAGAGCAATACTTTTGACCCCTAACCTACGCATAAATCTACACTTACGCCAACTAAGACAATTTAAAGAGAACACGGACAACCGTCGCAGGGCACAAGTGGTAGTCATCTCCGGCGGGGTCTACAAGGCCTGTTCTAGTCAAAGTAATGATGCCGCCCTCAGCATTATCATCATCCATTATGCCGCTTGCGACTCCTTGCTGCAGCAGTAGCCTCATGGTAAGTCCAAATTAGCCGCACTTTGATGCAGCAACCCTTTGCAGGTTTCCTGTTTGCTGCGGTCGCTTGTGGCTGTTATCTTGCCTGTCCTCCCGCCTCACTCCATCATGCCCTGGTCGTCCTGAGGAATCAGTTCGGCAGACCCCATCTTGATGAATGTCCCGAGGCTCTACGTACCCTGGTATCTCATTCTTATGTCCACCCCTTTCCTTTTTAGCCCACAGCTCACACTCACCATCTCTTTCCCTTTCCCTATCCTTTTTCACCCCCCAGCCCCTCCCGCAGCAACAATTCCCGTTTCACAACCCGCCATCTCCATACTCTTCCTCTTCTCCCGCTCACTTTTTCTCTCCCCGTCATCGCCGAGCCACCAGCTCTTCTCTCGCCTTTGGACTTGCCCCCTCCCTCCCGTGCAACGGGCACAGCGCCACCCTCCACCTGCGCAATCGCCATTTCCACGGTCGTACATGTGGCGCCATCACTTGCGGGTTGACCGTCCTCCGGGACCGCACCCTCCGTCGTCTCCTCCCCTCACAATTCACGGGCGACCAATGGAAGTACTACTGGGGTATCACGGAAAGCGATAAATTCGGAAAGATTTATGAAGCGGCCTCGTCCACCTTCTTCGGGTTGTGGATCAGCTGGTTCTTGACCTTCCTGATAGGGCTACCAGCAGCCACGATTTTGGGAACGGTATTTTTGTTTTATTGGATCCTGGCGCCGGGCCTGGCAGCATATCGCCGGAATCTAAGTTTTAGGGGGGGTTATTTTGCACGGCATCCGCGGGATGAGGGAGTGTTCGGGGCGCTGTTTAGTGGGAAGGTGGTGAGGGTAGGCAGGATAACCCAGGCAGAGGAATATAATAGACCGGAGGCAATGGTCATGTGTGTGGAGGACGAAGAAGGGCGTAAATTGAGGGTGTATGCTCCTGTGTTGCCTAGTTATAAGAGGGTGAGGCCGGGGATGCGATGCGAGGGTTTGGTGTTGAGTGAGACGCCGGAGTTTGAGGAATTGCTGGGGGTGTCGGATTTGTTTGTGCCGGCCGCGGGGGCGTGGGTGGGAGAGTATCCCTACATAGATAAAGTTCCCTTTAAGGCTTTTTTGGGAAACAAGCTGAAAAAGGAGGAGGAGAATAGGAAGAGGCGGCGGAAGGAGGGTTTGGGGTTGAAGTTGGGCATGGGGGAGGAGGGGGAGGAGGAAGAGGAGGAGGAGGCGATGTCGATGGACTTTTTGGAAGAGGAAGACGAGCTAGAGGGATTGGATAAAATTTTCAAAGGCGGGAGTGATGGGTACAGTCGTGGAGACGAGGACATGTTTGCGAGTATTTGGGAGGGGAGTATGAAGAGGGGAGGGAGGGTGAGAAGGGGGTGGGAAGAGGAGGAGGAAGAGGAGGGGTTGTTGCGAGTGAAGGAGGACGAAGACGAAGAGCGACGACGGCGGGGAAGAAGACGGCGGTTGATAAATTAAAAGAGGAGGGAGGAGTGGGGGGGGGGTTCAAAAAAAGACTCCGATTGGTTCGCAACGCGTTGTTCGAAGCGTGAAATAATGAAGTAACAATAGACACAGAGCAGGGGGAAAGTAGGGAATCAAGTTTGGTTTAATGTCGTGTTTTCTTTTTTCTTTATTTTGCTTCTCATCAATCCCCCTCCAGGCCATGGGCGTGCTCTTCCAAGGGGGGGAGGGAAGAAAAAAAGGGGGGGGAAGGGGCGCTGGAGTGGGGTATGAGTTCTAAGGCAACTTCCGGAGGGAGAAGGAGAAAAAGAAAGCGCTCGCCTGATCATCGCGCAGCCTTTTACAGGCCGACAAGTTTTCATTCCTGTGTGAAAGCTTAGCAAAGGGCCTGTCCTCTTACCATATATACGCCCGCCTCCCTCTTAACACGTATGCACTTGTCCTGTCCTCTCCGGCCCTTCCTCCCTCCTTTCCTCCTCAGGCGGCTGTTTCTTGGACAACTTCAAAAGGAAGATTGGACATCTATGGAAACGTCAAATAGGTGCACCAAACCAAGTCTTTCCATCGCTTTGATTAGCTTTCGCTACTGCTATAAAAATACCGGCTTGTCGTGTCACGTGAGTCTCCTCTCCCCCTGTCGTTTCTTTCTTCCATTCCCTCCGCCAATATCCCTGCTAGACACGCAGACTCTCTAAACCAACCTACCCCTTCCTCCCATCCACATCCCATCCCACAAACCTAGAGCCGTCCCCCTCTTCCCCCTTCCCCCCCCGCCGAAAGCAGGCCTTCCTCTGCCTGCTGACTCTTTTCCAAATCCTCAATAAACTTCTTCCACTCTGCAAACGACACCAACCCCGACCCATCCAAATCAAAATCATCAAAACTAGGATACTCCACCTCAGCAAGCTCCGGGTGGGCGGCAAAATACGACCTCAGATACGCATCAAACTCTGCTCGTGAGATTTTATTGTCGTTATTCGCATCGGGTAATTTAAACTCGGCGATTTTCCTCTTATTGGGGTCCGTCTCGGGGTGCTGCAAAATTCCTTCTAGTTGCGCAATTAAGGAATCAACATAGTCAGCATTTACTTCCAGTGCTTGGTACGCCTCGCCAAACTGGGCAACAATCGCTCCTTTCCGTTGTTGGTAGGAGGCAATTAGCTTGTCGCTTTTTTTTTGGTGGGCCTTCTTGAGGCGTTTGGCTTGCCACCGGTAGTAGAGCTGGCCGAAGCTCCAGCTGGCGACTGCCCCGACCGCGCCTGTTTTCATCATGCCCCAAAATCTATGGAGAGGGGAAAGAAGGAAAACAGGGCGGGAGAGAGGGAGGAAGGATTGGTACGTCTGCGTGTGTGTGCATGACTCCACAGGAACAGGGTAATGTAGTGATCAAATCTCTCCGGACCAAAAATGCCCTGACTACTAGAAGTTTAAGAAACCGACCCCGCTTTATACACAGGAGATACTGACGCAAAGGTACAGGGGAAAAGGAAAGGAAAAGGGGCCATGTCCCGCACACATACATGCCCTCCGCGTCACGAGACTGCCGGTTCGAGGCTGAAAGGACACAAGATTCAAAAGATGAGGAGGATTGCAAAACAATCCCAGAGGGCTATTTGAAGAGCTTTTTTTCGAGTACAAGAGACGCATTAGAACACCAAATTTCACCCATTCCCCCACGCTCCCAGCGCCTTCAACATCCCTTCCCGTCCAACACGTACTTGCCGGGCTCTTTCCGCCCAATGTCCCGAAATTCAGCCCGTGGTCGCTGCTGCTGGTACTGTGGTTGCCCATAGGCTTGCGCTTCGGCACTCTTAGCCAAGCAGAGGAGCAGGAGGATGGGGGAGAAGGATGCAAGGCCCCAGCAGCCCCTCATTCCTATTGATGAAGATGCCCCCAGGCTTGCTCTCCAAATCTATTGTGAGACGGGCTGAAAAGTTTAGGGATAGGGTCATTAAAATGGAATAGTGCAAGGTTAGGCACAGACGTACTAGAGAGAAGGCCATTGTTTCGGTCACTTGATCAAGCATCCGTGCATGGCACAAAGGGAAGAGCTTCAAAAGCTATACATCCTCTCGCTCGCGCATTTCTTAATTTTACCAACCTCCCCATAAATTCGAGGAGAGAGGAGGAAATCAGTATGGCACAAAATTGTGGCTGACCTCGGTGGAACGGCTTTCCCCTGACATACTCTGGGTGAGGTCTAAATTGAGTTGTGTTGAGTTGATAGTTTTCAAGTGAGACCGATAGGGACCATGCCCTGAAGCGCTGTCACAAAATACGCGCACACAACACAAATCAACAGAATCGCATGCTTTGTTTCTTCATATAACAAAAGCAGGATAGAATTGGTGGGCCTATTTATACTCGCTCCATCATTCACTCGTTCTTGAATATTTATTGCTTGTTCCCCTGTCGTATTTCCCGACCTCATTTCCATATTTACACATTTCCTATGACCTTCTCCTTCCTCATTATTGCATCCCATCCGCTTTGAGGTCGGTTCTTTCCTCTTCATTCACTGCCGTTTGTTCTGTCATTCATCATCTGCCATTCCTAATCTATGTTATTTCAACGACACTCTCAAGTCCGCTTGGCTACAAATAGCAGGTTGGACACAAGGAAGGTTTGCAGCAGCCGATCCCTGGGGCTTCGATCTCGCCGTTGATCATCATTTCGTGTGCATTTAACTCTACTGGGAAGGCCTTGAGCAGGAAGAGCACACCTGTTCGAAAGTTTGAATGACATATAGTGGTGTTGTGAGGGAAAGGGACGAATTGGAGGGGGAGAAGAAGAGAGTGGGAGGGAATGAGAAAATGAAAGACAATTGAGGAACTTACGTTTTCGGACGTAGACATAACTGGAGATGACGATGACGACCCCGATGGCGAACCCGACAATGGCTGTCATGTGGAAGAAAGTTGAGACAGGAGATATGGAAGATATGAGTGCGTAAGACCTTATTTATTTCAAACATCCTTGCACTGTCTCATCCCCTCTGCTGTCCGCACTCTCTAAGTGAACACGGGCGTTGCATCACCAGGAGGCCGAGCTGCACCAGCATCGTTTTCTTGCATGTTGTTTTTGGTTGTTGTGTTCAACATGCGTGCGCACTTCAGTAGATAAGGGCGACGACCCACGAAGGATTAGAGCGGGAATGTGCTTTTTGCTCACAAAACAACGGGCATGTGGATTTGTTTGAGTGACCTTCTTTGCGCGTATACATGGTCGGTAGGGCTGTAAATGGATGCGGGCCCTTGGCGATACCATCGCTGTCAACCGCTGTAAAATGAAACGGTCGAAATTTTCTCACAATGCCCTCGCGACAAGGCAGCGTGGATCTACATAGACCCTCCCCGACAGGGCCGGTACATTCCGGGAATAATTTTCCTCCGCATGCCACGTACCTAGATTCCCAGAGGCGAGCACGAAAGAAGCAAAGTCGTATGTACCTATAAAGTGGCAAAAGGGGGCAAGGAAAACGAAAGAGAAGGTGAGACTGGGCCTTCCACCTCAGAGACTGCCAGAGAAGAAGAATGAAGAACTATATATCCACGTACCGTGAATTAACACTGGCAAAATTAACGTCTTATACCATCTTTCTGTGTCCTGCTCAAAAAACTTGCGCTCCGCCAAGCTTGTCCCGATGATCAAGCCCGTCGCGCAGTGCAGCGGCACGCTTGTAAACGCCCTGACAATCCCCGTCCCTAGGCCATAACTCAAATTGTACATCAGGTCCTCCACCGTACCAAAGGCGCTCCCTGCACAACAGCTGTACACGACCAAGGCCCGCGGATCCACCACGTACGATTTGTTGATGATTCGGCGGACGGCAAGGTACTTAACGGATTCCTGTAAAACACACGGGAGAAGGACGGGCAGGGAAGTGACGTTGTGTCGGGTGACGACCAAAAGGAAGTAAGGAAAAGAACCAAAAACTAACTAACCTCGAAGAGCCCGGCTATCAAGTAGGCTTGCAGGAATGCGGAGAGAATGCACATGCCGCAGTATCCCTCTTTGGGCAGCTTGGTCCGAACAATTAGGAAATAATTGGTCAGGTTCTCCAAAATGACGATGGGCACCATCCAGAGGACGGCTTCAAAAAAGGAGATGAGCATCTGGTGAGGGAGGGAGGCAAGAAGGGAAAGGAGGGGGCTTAATAGGTTTGCATCAACAATGTGGTGGAAGAAAGGGGGGAGCGGAGGGGGATAAGAGAGTGTATTGCAAGTACTTACTTGCATGCGAATGACAGACTTGCGGAATTGTGTCTCAAGGAAGGAGAGCAAGGTCATGGCAGGAAGCACAGACAGAAGGAACAATCCTAGCTCTGGCAGAAGTCTGGCTGCTATTACGGCAGCTATCGTGATCAAAATTATGTACAGTAAAAACCACTTAAAAAAGAGAGAGGCGCAAGAGCTGGTGCAGCAGTCCAGATTCTCCGCGTTGGCATTGGGTTGATCAATCGCAGTCAGCTGCTGCTGGCCCACGCCATTCCCTATGCTCTCTCCTGGTGGTGGCTCCACGTAGGTGCCAATTGTAGAGCGGTCACTGTGCGGGTAGGTAGTGGAGCCTACCGGAATGGTGTTGGAGGAAACAGGAATTGCAAACACGCCACTACCACCGCTGGGAGAGGAGACCGAGTTGGTGCGAGATGTGGCCTGATGCGGAGGTGGTTGATACTGGGTACTGCTGGTCCCTTGGTAAGTGGTGGAGGCGACGGGCCGATAAAGGTCTGGGAGGCTATTAGGAGGCCTTCCTCGCCCTGGTGAGGCACTCATCGTAATTGTCCCTGCAATGGTGTGAAATATGAGGGGACAGGGCGCGGTGGGCACGTTTGTTGTGCTTAGATGTTGAGGCGAGGCAATGATGCGGGACGAGGACAAGCTGATGTCACGTAATTGAAAACGTGCCAAAAACCCGCCACCCTGGCAACCGTAGACCCAGTTATCCTTGACAGTGGCGCATGTGACATGGTGAGGAGTTGGGCAAGGAAAAGGAGGCAAATCGCCAGGTCCTGCGCTCATTAACTTACGGACAGTTATGTCAGTGCGCGAGTCCGTGGATACATTTTTGTCCTCGGTTTTCTTTTTTCCTCTTGGCTAGTGCCCACCTTCTTGTTAAAGACACCACAATGCGCACTCGTGCTCAATCTTGTTTTCTCTCTCTTGTGAATGCACTGCACAGGGTTCTACCCGAACGGTGGTGCGACCATCATTACCACCACGTTGGACAAGAGCCATGAGCGGGCTGCCTGATGATGCTATTGCTCGTGCCAAGGCCATTGCAGCACGGCTGACGGCTAGCCTGGGGCCGGAAGGGGGCGGCGGGGGCACCAAGCGGCGGTTTGGGGAGGGCGAGTCGGATGTGCCGCGGAAGAGGGAGAAGGTGTACATCCCCAAGGATAATACCGAGTTTAACTTCTTCAGCTTGTTGATTGGCCCGCGTGGGTCGACCCAGAAGCGCTTGCAAGAACACACGGGCGCGCGCATCAACATCCGGGGCACAGGCTCAGAGGGGGGCAAGACTGAAGATGCGCCGGACGGGGAGCCACAAGAAGATATGCACGTGTTAATCGAGGGCACAGACGAGCAAGTGGCGGCAGCCAAGAAGGAAGTGGAGAAGATTTTGTTCGACCCTGCCGAGGCCATGCGGCTCAAGGCAGCCCAATTGCGGAACCTGGCCGAGATCAAGGGTGGTTATCAGCCTGGGGTTGGCGTGGCGGGTGGGGCGGGAGCCGACAGCGATGGCCATTACGGACCAGGGCGGGCACGGCCTGGGTTGGGGTTCGGTGCGGAACCGGAGACGGGGGAAATGAAAATTCCGTCGTCGATGGTGGGGTTGGTAATTGGCCGTGGAGGAGAAAATATTCAGAAGCTGACGGCAAAAACGGGGTGTTTTGTCCAGGTGTCGAAGGAGACGGAGCCAGGTGAGCAAACGCGGGTGGTTAGTATCAAAGGCCCGACGAAAGAGGGGGTGGCTGAGGCGTTGAAAATGATACAGGAACAAGTGGATGAAGCGCAGCAAGAACGTAGCCGACCTCGTACTGGTGCCGGAGGTGGTGGTGGTGGTGGTCACTATGGCGGAGGAGGAGGGGCCCCTGGATCCGATTATGGCTTTGCGGCCACGTTGACCGTGCCAGTGCCGTCGGAGAAAGTGGGGTTGATAATCGGGAGAGGTGGGAGTACCATCCGCGCGATTCAAGACAGGACGGGCGCGAACGTCATGATCCCGAGCGCGCAACAGGGTGATGATCCACACATCCGTACGATTACGATCTCAGCGCCAGACATGGGGGCGGCGGAGTTTGCGCGCAGTGAGATCCATGGTCTATTGGCCTCGGGACCTGGTGGCACGGGGGGAGGGGGGCCGCAGATGCAGCAAGGGGGAACGGCACTTATCATGCATATTGACCAGGAGAAGGTGGGGTTGATCATTGGAAGATCGGGGGCCGTGATCAAGGAGATCCAACACCGGACGGGGACGAGGATTCAGGTCCCCACCACTGCTGAGCCGGGGAGCAACCCTCCAGTTCGTGCTGTCACCATCATGGGTCCTGGTGATGGCCCTGAGCGAGCACGGTACGAAATTGAGATGAAGCTCATGAACGAAGGCTGTCGAGACGCGCAAGGCAATTACATCCCTTACCAACCCAGTCCCGCCTTCATGGTGCCTGTCGGTCCAAATGGTGTTCCAGGCGCTACTCCTCCCCCTCCTCCTCCTCAGGCCTCCCCATACTTCCAAGCCCCCCCCGGCTATCCGCCCCAGCAGCCTCCTCCCGGCTATCCGCCTACTGTTTATCCTCCCCAACCCCAACAACACCAGCCAGACCCCTATGCTGCGTACTACCAGCAGCAGCAGCAGCAGCAGCAGCAGCAGCAGCAGCCTCCTCCTCCTCAGCATCAGCAACACACCGCATACCCTCCCCAGCCCAATGGTGGTACTGGTGCCCTCCCCCCTCCTCAGCAACAACAGCCGGCCGCGGCCCCTGCTCCTGCGCCCGCTCCCGCGACCAATGGTGCCGCTGGTACATCTTCGGCCGGTGGCACGGCTTCTAATGCTGGTGGCGCTGCTGCTAGTGGAGCCTCGTACGATCCTACACAATACTGGGATCAATATTGGGCGTATGCGCAGCATTATGGCGAGGAGTATGCACGCAAGCAGTATGACACGTGGGCACCGCCGGATGGGACACCTCCTCCCCCCGGGATCACCTTGCCGAGCCCCGCGGAGGCTGCCGCTGCAATTGCGGCGTTATCCAAGACTGCATAGTGAGAATGGAGGGTGGATAACGAGGGCGGGAGGGAGATATAATGACAGAAGTTGTGGAACACATCAAGGTTTTGAAAACGTGGGTTGGTAGCGGAAGGAATTCTCCCAAAAGAAGCGGTGATCGTTTGATTCCTGGCAGGTGCCGACTTATTTTCGAGATCTTTCCTTTTTTTTCTATATTAGCCTTAAGTCTCCATCTTTTTTGGTTTCCATCCTATTCCCTCGCACCCTTGCTGTCACCTCTACCATGTACATGGCTAACGGATGGGAGCATACAGATGCTAAATACGCGCCTTCGTCGTATTGCAGATCCCATCACACTCAAGCAAAAGAAAGCTATGGTCACATACATGCAAGCACAGACGCACAGGTGCAAGTCAAGACACAAATTATGCACAAAGCTCAGGCCATGGCATTCAAAGAGCAACCAAACCAGTGTAATCTTCCCTACCCCCCTCCAACACTTAAATTTTGAATTTTCGAGGTTCCGACTCCAAGTATCCTATTCTATATGACCCATAATCCCAAGTGCACAATTTCAAATAATTACAGGGAGGCGCACGCCCCAGTGTCACTTATGTCGTCGTCGCCCGCGTCCCCAGTCGTAAAAGCCGTCCACAGCCATGCCAACACCAGTTGGCAAGACAAGAGTACGAGGCATGCCAAGAAAATCGTTGTTATTGGCGCGGGTGCAGCCGGCTTGCATGCAGCGGCCCGTCTGCGGGCTCGAGGCTTCACGGACATATCCATCTTCGAGGCGGGTTGTGCGGTGGGGGGGCGGTGCGTTTCACGGGTTATGTACGACGGAAGTGTCCCTGTGGAAGCGGGCTTTCTAGCCAACATCGTGAGCGAGGCGAGAAACCCTTTGGCTGAGCTGGTGGTAAGAAGAGAGGATGTCCTAGGGACAAAAGAAACATGAGATGGTAAGCACGGACGGATGGGGATGTCTCCATGTCCTCTGATTTCCTCTTTCTGCCTTCCCTCCATCCATTAGCGCGAGTACGGCCTCGCCGACCAAGAATTGGAGGTTGGGACAAAGTCCCCAGCCATTTCGCGGGAAGAAAAGCATGGAGAAAGCCACGAAGGTGCCAAGGATTGTAAAACTCAGCTCGACATAGAGGTCACACGTTTCTCTAATCTGGCCGATGACATGGATGATGACGATGGTCTTCCCCGCGGCTTCGTCGCAGGCACAATCATCACTCATCCACCTCCATCCTGCGCTAGCAGCAAATGCAACAGCACCAGAAATCACCCGCCACCACTTTTTCAATCTTCTTCGGTCTGTAATAATTCTCTCTTTATACCGCACACGCCCTCCGAAGGCATCTCCACCAACACGCCCAAGCATATAAGCCCCGCTCCGTCTCCTTCCTCCCACTGCCCAGCCTCCTCTGTCCCCCCTTCGCCGCACGCCGTAATAGCCAGCTCCGAATTCCAACAAATCATAAGCAGCCTTACTGGACATGTCCGTGAGACTAGCTTTTCCAAAATGCCCCCCCTGCACCGTTTTCTAACCCGGGGTATCTCCAACATAAAAGAACACGTCAGCCATCTCCTCGGTGGAGAGCCCTTGCTGGTTGCTGTCCGTCGATACATCCGCTTACACAAACAGTTGCTGGGTGAGTACCCACTTGGTATGCCTCCCCGTCCGAAGAATGAGTATCTCGCGGCGCTGGACCAAAAATTTGCGGAATTGCTGGAGCAGCACGATCTCTTAATTCTAATTCCTGTCTTTGTGTTGTGCCCGGTGGTGTTCAGTCAACATTTCTTGCTGGAGATCCCGGCACTGTATGGGCTATGGTGGTATCACCCGGAGAGAGTGACGACCTTGGTTGACATTCGGAAAGGGACGTTGATGCCGCCCCGCTATACGGTGCTGAAGTGTGGTTGGCAAGCGCTGTGGGCTCGCATGGTGGAGATTGAAGGGTTGGACGTACATTTAAATGCTAAAGTCAAATCTATTCGTCGGCCATGCATGAGTATGAAAGGGAAGCTTGTAGTAGAAAAAAAGGGAGGGGGAAGGGGAGGAGAAGGAGGAGGGGGAAAAGGAGGAGAAGCAGGAGGAGAAGGAGGAGAAGCAGGAGGAGAAGGAGGAGAAAGAGGGCAGGCAGGTAGAAACGCGGTGGAAACGTACGAGTTTGACTTTATCGTCTTGGCGGGCAGTATTAAATCTATTTTTCCCCTCCTTCTCGATGCCACGAATGAGGAACAAGAGCTTGCAGAGGCCGCGACTGAATTCAGTCTGTGCAGCACTATTTTTGAAGCGGAGGCCGTGACAGGTGAGCAGCCTGTCAAGCTCTATCCCTTATCCAAGGGATGCGCTGCCACGGGCCAGGTCTTCGCTCAGATCAATCCCCGGCTATTTGTACACAGTTCCACGGCAGTAGCTGCAGCGAGCCCTCGAGACGAGCAGCAGCAAGAGTGGGACGGCGACTACGACGATGATGACGTCCACGGCCAGAGTGGTAGCTGCAGTAACAGCAGCAGTAGCAGCAACTGCGTTGCCTCTCTGCCTGCGGCCAAAGAACTTCGCATAGTCTATCAGTTCCTTCATCGGGCCCCAAATCCAGCTGACTTCGCCGTGCTCACACGGCGACTCAAAATGCATTGCGACGATCAGTCATTCCGTGAACTGGTGGTGCTCAAGCAGTGTCTGTGGCGGTTCTTCCCACACTTTCCAAACGAGGATTTGCTCAAAAAAGGGTGGCTCTGGCGGCTGCAAGAGATGCAAGGGCAGCAAGGCACATTATACTTGGGAGCGAGTGTGTGTATGGATGCTTTGAATGAGGTTTTGCTTTATAACGAAGTGGTGCTGGAGCGGATTTTGGGAGATTGAGTTTGTCAGGAAGAATGGAGAGAAGGGTGTAGTTGTGAAGGAAAGCAGGTCTAGTTTGGAAAAAAATATGGGCTCAAATGAAGTAAGTGTACGTGTGCATGCAAGCATATAGGAACACGCTTTACTGAACACATTTTGAAGTTGTTGCTATGTTGTGTGAGTGTAGAAGGCAGAAAATTAAATGTAAACCAGCGTCAGAGCTTACACTCGCAGTCTTTTCCACGCTCAATTATGTGTCTTGCTTTCGTCTTCTTTCCTAATTATCTCCTGCTCACACATCTACGCATTAGTCAATTGCATCGCTTCCAGCTTCTCCTGCTGCTCTAGCACCAAACACTGGTTGGTGATATCTCCCAAATTCCCATCCAAGAACATTTGCAACGGAAAATTCGTCCCCAGCCTGTGATCAGTGCACCGACTATCCTTCCAATTATACGTCCTAATCTTCTCTGACCTACTCCCCGAGCCGATCTGCGATCGCCGCTGCCCTGCCACCGCCTCACGTTGCTTCTCCTGCTCCAACGCAAACAAACGTGACCTTAACATGGTCAACGCCAGCTCCTTATTCTTGAGCTGCGACCGCTCTTGCGTGCAGAAAATACGGATGCCTGAGGGTTTGTGAAATAGGTCAATTGCCGTTTCGACCTTGTTCACGTTCTGTCCCCCCGAGCCCCCTGAGCGGGCCGTTGTCAATGTTATATCCTTGGGGTCAATCTTCACTTGCACATCGTCCACCTCAGGCATGACGGCCACAGTCGCAGTACTGGTATGTACCCGCCCCTGTGTCTCAGTCGCCGGTACTCGCTGCACACGATGCACGCCCGCCTCAAACTTAAGCTTCGAGTAGACTTTTTCTCCCTGGATCTCCAACACCGCATTCTTGTACCCTCCTTCGTCGTTCTTGGACTCTTCAACGATGCGCACCCGCCAGCCCAAAGTCTGTCCATACCGCTGATAAACATCGATCAGATCCCCAGCAAATAGTCCTGCCTCGCTCCCTCCCGTGCCCGCCCGAATTTCCAACATCACGTTGCGGTCGTCCAAGGGGTCAGTGGGCAGCATCAACACTACAAGCTTCTTCTCAATCATTTCCTGTTTCTCCTCCAGCTCCTTGATTTCCAATCGTGCCATCTCTTTCATTTCCGGGTCTCCTGCTGCTTCATTGAACAGTTGCTTGGCCCCCACCAAGTCCTCTGCGAGTTTTTGCCATTCCTGGTAATTCACCACAACGTCTTCAATGTTCATGCGCTCTTGGTTCACCTGCATGAGCGTGGTAGGGTTGGCAATCACATCCGGGTCCCCCAGGCGCTCGGTCAACTCCTTGTACGTGCGGGAGAAGCTGTCGAGTTTGGTCTTGATAAACGAGTCTAACACCATGTGCAGAGCGCGCTGCTTTATTCTTCGCGAAGTGGGCCTCATCACGGACGTGGCGGCGGGGACGGCAGGATTAAGGAAGGCTTGGGTTAGAGAGGCGGTCGCTGCCAACCATAGTGCAACAAAACAATAATTTGAGACCTTGTTACGGACGAGGGCCCACCCTGGCTTGGCACTGCCGCCGCCGTTGCTTGTACTGATGCTGCTCGGCATGCTGGATATGCTGGATGATGACGATTGCTACAGACAACGAAAAGCAGGCGGGCGCTGGCGTGAAGGGGCGACAAAGTAGCGTGTTTCGTTTCCTGTGTGTTAGTGGGGTGGGCATCAGTGTGATTAGGGCGTCAATTTAAATACGCATGGACATGGGGAGCGAATGGAAGGATATGGAGGACGTTGCCAACGCAACACTGAAAGAAGCAGGAATTCGCGGTCTGTTATCTCACGGACGTGCCCGTCCAAGCCTCTTCTGCTCGCTAATCACTCTTGTACCAACCACCGCAGGCCAATTTCATAAGCAGACAGGCAAGATCCACGCCATTACACTGTGGCGGTGGCGTTAATGGCCATGCGGAGGGCCTTGACTGCCGCGGGGCCTCGAATCATATATGCTACGACTGCTCGTACTAGCACTAATTCCAGTACCCGGGTCTTGCTGGAGCGCCTGCAGCGCGCTGTGGTCCGCCTCCACCAGCAATTTAATGCCCTGGTGGTCGTCCGGCTATTCGCTAGTGATGTCAACTGCTTGTTTAATCGCACGTACAAGTGCTACGAGGAAGACTGGTGTGTACCCACTTTGTCCGCTGCGGCTATTCTAAGCGTGAGTCCCGCGACCACCATAACAACGACAGAAGCCTCGACCGCTCTACAAACTCGGCGCCAACGATGGGCACGCTTGTGGCGTGCCTTTATTCGAGGCTGCCAAGTGAGTCTGGTCCTGAGTCCGCTTCTGGCGACTTTCCCATTTATGTACGTGACCCGCAGCGTCTTTCCCTGGTTCCGCCGAAAATGGTGGACCTGCGCGCTGTGGTCCATCGAAGCGCTCGGGCCATGTATGGTCAAGTTTATGCAATGGGCTAGCACCCGCCGCGATATCTTGGCAACTGAAGTCTGTGACTTGCTGGAGCCCATCCAATGGCAGACGCGGCCGCATACCTGGGCAAAGACCTTGCAAGCCCTTGCCACCCTCCGCTGTGATTGGGAGAAGGTCCTTACCATCGACCAAGGCAATGGTGCGATGCTTGGTTCGGGCTCAGTGGCACAGGTATATCGGGCAACCACCACAGTACAACCTGGAAGGGAGGAAGGGGATCCTACTGCTCCTCCTCCCGCTCCTCGAGTGGTGGCAGTCAAGGTGATCCATCCGGGAGTCAAGCGACAGATTGAGGCGGATTTGGAATTGTTCAGGCTGGGGGCTTGGTTGGTGGAAATGACAGGGCATTTGCAATGGTGGAGCGTCAGGGATTTCGTAGAGGAATTTGCGGAAATAATGCATATGCAATTGGATTTGAGGTCGGAAGCAAAGGCCTTGGATCGGTTCAGGGAGAATTTCAAAGCAAGGACGGATATCGTCTTCCCGGAGCCATTATGGCCATTAGTGAATGAATTCGTCTTGGTAGAAGACTATGTAGGTGGGGTGCCCATTTCTCAGATTTTGAAGGATCCCGCGTGGCCCGTCGCGGAAAAAAAGGCCATTGCCCGGTCAGGACTCGATGCTTTCCTCAAGATGGTTTTTTTGGATAATTTTGTCCATGGAGACTTGCACCCGGGGAATATTTTCGTCCACCCTGCGACGTCTGCGCATAAAGGGAAGCCATATTTGACTTTTATTGATGCGGGAATCGTGACTGAGCTTAGCTCGCAAGATCGTCGTAATTTTGTGGATCTGTTTTATGCCATTGCCACGGGGAAGGGGGAGGTAGCGGGACGACTAATGATTGATCGGGCGAGGGACCACGCGTGCGTAGACCCTGAGGGGTTTTCTAAGGGGATTGCACGGATTGTGGAGGAGGCGACGGCAGGGCACAATTTGCAGTTGGGTAAGATACGGGTAGGATTTCTGATCCAGAAGGTTTTGGCGTTATGTATTCAGTATAAGGTCAAGTTGGAGAGTAATTTCGCGTCAACACTATTAGCGATTGGGGTATTGGAGGGAGTAGGGCGAAGTCTGGACCCCAATCTGGATATTCTTACGGCGGCTACTCCGATAATTGTGAAGAGTCAGTACTTTCAGAGTAAGAAGGCATAACTGAAAGTAGGGAGAGAGCAAGGGAGTGGAAAGTAAGGAGCTGGGAAATTCAAGAGATAGGTAGATTTCTAGCGCAGAAGAGATGGACAAGAGATTGAAAGGGGTGAGGGGAAGGGAGGGAGGAGTAGAGGTAGCGTCGTCCGTACGAAAGCCACATACAATTTTGCCGCTACCTTGGGCACAAGGTACTCCACTGTCTCGTCGATCCCGGCTTGCAGTTTGCGAGTAATAGCACTCCACTGTACATACTTACTTTGGCTTCCATGAAACAAAGAAACAGCAGAATCGAAATGGGATGATGTGCTCTCGGCGCACAAAGGGCGAAGATTCACATCTTGTTGCCAAAGAAATATCTTGTTTCGTGAAGTTATTTGTATGTTGCTATCGCTGAAGAAGATTTTGTGCTTATCATCACGAGATGATATATGAAGAAGAAACCGATATTGATGCATGTACAATTCTCTTGTGTATTTACACACCAACAAAAATGCTGACATGCATGTCAGTTTCCCATTACATCTTGCCTTCGGTGAATGTGTCAATCGCCATAGACATCTATGAAAAAAGGGTCCACGCCTCGTCATGACCCGACGCAGTTACAGCTTAATCGTGTTCAGTATCGATTCAGGAAAGGGAAATTAACCGGACTCAACTCAGAAGCCCCGTAGCATGAATTAAGTGCCAGGAAATGTATTGGAATCGACAAGAATAGTTCGCCTTTTGCGTGTCTATACCTATTATATTTATTTGTCCTCTTTTTCCTCTGTATTTTGGAACTGTGCATCACGTATCGACAAAACTTCCACTCTTACTCTCATTTATACAGTCAAACATGCTCAGAGACACAAGTATCAAAATGGTGTCTATCGATTCGCTTTCGCACATGTGGCGCACTCTTTCTCTTTCACATTTTCTCTCTTCCTCCGATCTATTCATTCCTCTTTCTCTCTCCTCGCCTTTATTCTCACCGCACAACTGACGCCGCCAGAAGTGCAAACTCCGCGTCGCCCACCAAAAGAGAATTCAGGGCTTTCAGCGCTTGCTGTAGGGCAGGGACAACAGTGACATCAAGCAACTCAAACGATAGAGCGCCAGGAGGTTCTCCCTCCACACACTGCACCAGCAAGTTCAAACAAATGGAACCCCAGCCAACCTGATGCTGTGTCATGGCCTCGGCAACTTTCCCCACGTCCTCCCCGACGGCCCTCGCCACCTCAATAGGAAGGAGTGCTGTTGCCAAGCGCCCCACCGCAAATAGACGTTGGCATAGCACTGGCAGATATCCATGCCCTCCTAGATCCACCAATATTCGCAATGCCGTCCCGTCTCGTTCCCCAATCTCCTTTTCTCCCCCTCCCTGCAGGACAAGCTCATGATGTGTCACAGATCCTTGAAAATGCTCGCGCGGCGAAATCTTACCTCCCTCCCTCCTATCCTTCTCCCCTCGCTCCCTATTGAGATACAGCAGCGACAAGAGTCGTGCTCGTTCCTGCTCCAGGACACGAGGGCCATCTGCCGTTTGCTTCGCCCATCGACTCGCCCTTCCCATGGCCTCTCTCAGATAAGCCTCTCCCCTAGCCCGGGGATGGATAGTCTTACGCATACCGCTCCACGCCGAGACCGTTGCCATTACCGTGTCTGTCTTGGGATCGTATGACTGAAAGGCCAGGTCTGTCAACGCGTACACAGAGTCCACCTCCTCTTCCTCTTCCTTCTTCCTCGACCCATTTTCGCCCGTGCTCTGTCCTCCCTCTCGCCCTCCTTCCCCGTCGTACTCCCGCTTCTCTACACACAAGATGCACCCAGAAGAATCAGTAAAAAAAGAGCGCGTCCGCACAGTGCCACTATTACAGCTGCTTCTACTATTCTCTTTCTCATTTCCATCCTCCTTTTTCCCCTTTTTCCCTCCACCTGCTGTTTCTGTCTCCAGCTGCCGCGGCCGGACGTCCTCCCAGGTGATCGAAAGCAATTTCACAGCCACCGCATCAAAATCCATCGAAATAAAAGGCCCTTTCAAGTGGTCGAATTTCTCCATGGCTTCTCGAATGCTACCCAACACCATCCGTGGCTCATACCTTGCATAGGTAAACACACTTCGAAATCCGAAACTACTGCTGCTATTACTGATTCTGTTATCACTGATGCTGCTTAGCAGGCGGGCCTGGGTCGATTTGCCCGAGCCATTGAGGCGGAAAAGGGAGGGAGGAGGGCCATCACCTTTGTTTGGGGGCGGGGTGACTCCGTGCAGCATGAGGTGGCGGCCGTCCTGTAATGCCTCTAATAATGTCTCAGAAGGCTCCCACACAGTAAGCAAGGCCAGATTTCGTCGCACGACCACAACAGAATGACAAGCGAAATCGTCGGTAAGGGTATATGAAGAAGGAGGGGAGGAAGAGGATGATGAGGAAGAAGGAGGGAGAGTGAAAGGATGGGATTTGACAGAGCAGAGCTTGACACGGATGAAGGGTTTGGATTCCCGCAGGTAGCATGGATCGTCTAACACCTCCCTTCGTGCCTCTTCCATCCGTGTAGACATCTCAGCCAGACATTGCTCACGGACCTTGTCCAAATCCAGTTCCATACAACCATTTTCCCTTATACCCCTCCCTTGCCGTCGCTCCTCCCTCTCTTCCTCCTCCGCCTCCCTATTTTTCTCCTCTAATAAGCGCTCCATCTCCGCCTGACACACCCCTTCATGCCGGAGCTGCGCGTCTTCTTCCTCTCCGACACTCAACACGCGACTCGACACCCGTTCTCCCTTCCCATTCATCCTCCGTTCCATGTACATCATCGGATATCTCCTCAACACCACCACCTCCATCGCCGCGACTGCCCCTCCTCCCGCAACCAAACCCGACACAGGCACAGCCATCATCCCTCCTACATGTTTTAATGGCTTTCTTTGAAAACCCAAGGTCGCATCCCATCTGGCCGGCCTGGTGCTATTCGCAACAAGTCTCAAATGCGGACGAGCCTCAGTCGCCAGCCCATGGATTTCAAGCGGATCTATCCCCCCTTCGGACAAGCCCTTCAACACAGCACCACATAACGCAAGCTTCCCCCCAACGCATACTCTCCCCTTCCTGACCAATGCACTCAACGGACCATCCAACAAGGCATCAATGCAATACCACCCATCTGTTAGCTCCACACGCATCAGCAGTGGAGGAGAAGGTGGAGGAGGAGTAGACGCACACTGCTCCCCCTCCTCTCCTTCTCTCCTTCTCTCCTTCTCATCTTCTTTCTCTGGGCCCGTCGCAGCTGCTTCTACCTCCCGCTCTCCTCCTTCCTCCTTCTCAAAATAAATCTGAGTCACACACAACACCATCAGTCTGCCCGCAGGGGCATCTCCATTCAAAATCGTCCTCAGTGCCGACCGATGCCCCTGAACCATCTCTCTAAAGTATCGCAACTGCAACTGCTGTAGCAGTCTGGCACGGGTCAGGTACCTCCCTCCCAAGACCTCAGGGAACGACCTCTCTAAAGAAGCGAGTTTCCAAACAATAAGCCGGTAGTGATGGATGAGCCATGCGGCAGAGGGCGGAAGGCGAGGACTTGCTTGACTCGTGCCCGCACAGAGGGGAGAGGCCATGAGAGCTGTGATCAAGTTGGCGGATTCTTGGGAAGGAAAGGTGGAATCAGCAGTAGTAGGATGCGGAAAGTTTTGAAGAAGGGCAACGGGAAGGCCACCTCTTTCGTCGGGGCCGAATCGGAGGAGATGTCCGTTGGTACTGCTGATAGCTACTGTCTCCGCGCGCACACCGTAAGAGGGTAGCAGGTATTGAGGAATGCTTCCAGGGTACATACCCAAATCACGTAGCTTCAGCCGCGCTGCAGGAACTATCTCGTGCATCTTTTCGTCTCTCTTATCTCCTTCGCTGTTGCTGCAGAAAGTGCTATAACTTCCATCCATTTCACCCTCCCCCCTGTCTTGATCGATGATGTTACTGCTGTTATTATTTCTCTGCTTTCCGTACTTGTCTTGGGCTAACGCGTGTAAGTCCAGGAGGGCAAGATCCCTACATTGAGCGGGCGGAGGTAAAAAGGCTGGCTGTTCTGGCACGGCCAAAGAGGCGGAAGGAGGGTGGAGGTGATTGAGAGAGAGAGGAGGAAGAAGGACAGGATGGACGCTATCATCCTTTTCCCTTTCCAGCTGCGCTGCGAGCAAAGGTGGCAGGTGCATGGAATTCTGTCTCTCTTCATCCGTCACAAGCTCCATAACAGTAGACAACTGCTGATGATCATACTGCTCCTGCTCCTGCTCTTCCTTCTCCTGCTGCTCCTGCTGCCCCTGCGCGTCGGTGCTGTCAAACATGTTACTGACCTTCGCCACGGCTTCCTCCGATATGCTCATCTTTCGACCCCGACGGGTCCGAAAAATAAATGTGTGACTACCACCACCACCCATTTCTCCTTCCTTCTCTCCTGCTTCCAGCTCCTTGCCATTGTCAAACATATTTCTACCTTTCTCCCATACTTCTTTCGAACAGCTCATCTCCTGAGGCTCCCCCGTCTGAAACGTTAAGACACGTGCTGGCATTGCTGCTCCTGCTCCTGATACTGCTCCTCCTCCTGCTCCTGCTAGTGGCGGTGCTACTGCTGCTGCCGAAGCTGACATCGCTTCCGGTGCCAGTGCTACTCTTGCTGTTGCTTCTCCTGCTCCTGCTGCTCCAGTATCTTCCACCCCATTCTCCTTCCCTCCTCTTCCTTCAAGGGGGAAGAAGGTAGCTGTGTCTTCTGATACAGCTATCTTCTTCCCCCTTCCAGTCTGGAACCCAAATGCAGAGGCTGCCACTGCCACTGCTCCTTCTCCTGCTCCTGCTGCTCCTCCATCACCGCCACCACTCTCCGCCTCCTCGAACATGTGGTTCAC